>ENA-USUM01002456-USUM01002456.1-human-gut-metagenome-genome-assembly--contig:-NODE-2456-length-11066-cov-12.895896_pt1 | contig 11066 bp, 9 predicted proteins | sample MGYA00250063_ERZ773402 | MGnify/ENA primary metagenome ERZ773402 (study PRJEB29103, sample SAMN06112030) | human gut metagenome | biome: human gut; feature: ankylosing spondylitis patient; material...
CGGAAGGGATTATCTGAATATGATTTTGAATCTCAAGGTCAGTACGGGCAAGGGACATACTTTCGGCATAGTGGAAGCTATGCAGACCAAACGAGCGGGCCGCCAGACGGTGCAGCTCTCCCATCCTCCCAGCGTGGTGTCCTTCGCCAACATCGGCGGCCGCATGGAGGGGCAAGGCCCCCTCTCCGACTATTTCGACGAGCTATCCCCCGATGCCTTCTTCGGGAAAAAGACATGGGAACAGGGAGAATCCGCCATGCAGGAGCGGGTCCTGCGCCGGGCGCTGGAAAAGGGTGGCCTCACCGCCGGTGAACTGGACTACGTGCTGGCTGGGGACCTGCTGAACCAGTGCATCGGCACCTCCTTCGGCCTGCGGAGCTTCCATATCCCCTTCTACGGGCTGTACGGCGCCTGCTCCACCATGGGAGAGAGCCTGTCTCTGGCGGCGCTGCTCATTGACGGGGGCTTCGCCCGGCTGGCCGCCGCCATGACCTCCTCCCACTACTGCACCGCCGAGCGCCAGTACCGGATGCCGGTCCCCTACGGCAGCCAGCGCACCCCCACCGCCCAGTGGACGGCCACCGCCTCCGGCTGCTGTATTCTGGGGGCTCAGGGGGACGGCCCCTATATCACCCACGTCACCTGCGGCCGCATCGTGGACTGGGGCGTCACCGATGCCAACAACATGGGGGCCGCCATGGCCCCCGCCGCCTACGACACCCTGCGGGCGCACTTCACTGCTACCGCCACCGGCCCGGAGGATTATGACCTCATCGTCACCGGCGATCTGGGGCTGCTGGGCCACCAAATCGTCACTGACCTCTTCCGGCAGGACGGTGTGGACATGACGAAAAACTACACCGACTGCGGGCTGCTGCTGTACCATCTGGAGAAGCAGGATATGCACGCCGGAGGCTCCGGCTGCGGATGCTCCGCCGCCGTGTTCAACGGCTACCTGCTCCGTGGCCTGCGTGAGAGACGCTGGAAGCGCCTGCTCTTCGCCCCCACCGGGGCGCTGCTGAGCCCCACCTCCTCCTTTCAGGGGGAGTCCATCCCCGGCATCTGTCATGCGGTGGCACTTTCCGCCGCAAAGGAAGGAGTGTAAGCCTTGGATTACCTGAACGCATTTCTCTGCGGCGGCGTCCTCTGTGCCATCGGCCAGCTGCTCATCGACCGCACCCAACTGACCCCTGCCCGCATCCTCACCGGCTATGTGGTGGCCGGGGTACTTTTGCAGGCGGTGGGCGTCTATCAGTATCTGGTGGACTGGGGCGGTGCCGGCGCCACTGTCCCCCTCACCGGCTTCGGATACAGTCTCGCCAAGGGCGTGGCTAAGGCCGTGGCGGAAAAGGGACCGCTGGGCATCCTCACCGGCGGCCTTACCGCCACCTCCGGCGGCATCGCCGCAGCGGTGGTCTTTGCCGTGCTGGCAGCCATTTTCTTCAAGCCCAAGGAAAAACGTTGACAAATACCCACAGGGGGTATATAATGTCACCATGAAATTATACCCCAGGGAGGTATTTGCATGGACTGCTGCTGCCATAAGACAAAGCACCGCTCCGACGAGGAGCAAAAGAAACTCACCCATCGCCTCAACCGCATCGAGGGACAGGTCCGTGGCCTGCGGGAGATGCTGCAAAAGGACGCCTACTGCCCGGATATCCTGATCCAGGTCTCCGCCGTCAGCGCCGCCCTCAACAGCTTCAGCAAGGAGCTGCTGGCCACCCACATCCGCACCTGCGTGGCCGATGGCATCCGTCAGGGGGATGACGCCGTCATTGACGAGCTGGTCACCACCCTGCAAAAGCTCATGAAGTAAGGGGGTGCCGATGATGACCGAACAATTTGCCGTGACCGGCATGACCTGCGCCGCCTGCTCGGCTCATGTGGAAAAGGCGGTCTCCAGGCTCAGCGGCGTGCAGAGCGCCCCGGTGAACCTGATGCTGGGCAGTATGACCGTCACCTACGACGAGAAGGCGGTCACCGAAGGCGCTATCATCGCCGCCGTAAAGGCGGCGGGCTACGGAGCCTCTCCCGCCTCTCAGACGGATCAGGGCCAGCTGCGCCGGGATCAGGACGCCGCCCTCCGCCGCCGGAAGAAGCACCTCATCTGGTCGGTGGTATTTCTGGTGCCGCTGTTCTACCTGAGCATGGGCCACATGATGGGCCTGCCCTTGCCGCAGGTGCTGCATATGCACCCTCTGCTGCTGGCCTGTCTGCAGCTGGCGCTGGTGATCCCCATTCTCATTCTCAACCGCAATTACTTCACCGTAGGTTTCTCCCGTCTGGTGAAGCTTAGCCCCAATATGGACTCGCTGGTGGCCGTCGGCGCTGCGGCTGGCCTTGTATACAGCCTCATTGAAATGGGCCTGCTGGCCGCCGGACAGGTATCCGGTATGCCGGACCTGTACTTCGAGTCCGCCGGCATGATCCTGACGCTGGTGACGGTGGGCAAGTATCTGGAGGAGCGCTCCCGCGGCAAGACCACCGGTGCCATCTCCGCTCTGCTGGCTCTGGCCCCGGAGAGTGCCGTGGTGCGCCGTCAGGGACAGGAGCTCACCATCCCCACGGAGGAGATCGTGGCCGGTGACACCGTCATCGTCCGTCAGGGCGGCCGTATCCCCGTGGACGGCGTCATCACCGACGGCCACGCCGCCGTAGACGAGTCCGCCATCACCGGTGAGAGCCTGCCGGTGGAGAAGGTCCCCGGCGACGCCGTCACCTCCGCCACCGTCACCAGTTCCGGTTATCTGGAGCTGCGTGCCACCCGTGTGGGCGGAGACACCACCCTCTCCCAGATCATCCGGCTCATGGAGGAGGCCGCCTCCTCCAAGGCCCCCATCTCCCGGCTGGCAGACCGTATCAGCGGCATCTTCGTGCCGGCGGTCATGGCCATCTCCCTGACGGCGGCTCTGCTGTGGGCCTTCGTGGGGGGCATGGACGTCCGCTTCTGCCTCTCCATCGCCATCGCCGTGCTGGTGATCTCCTGCCCCTGCGCTTTAGGTCTTGCTACCCCCGTGGCCATCATGGTGGGCACGGGACAGGCCGCCCAGCAGGGCATCCTCATCAAGTCCGCCGAAAGTCTGGAGCTGCTGCACAAGGTGCAGACGGTGGTGCTGGATAAAACCGGCACCGTCACCATGGGCCAGCCCCGTGTCACGGATATCCTCTGCGCCCCCGGCGTCACGGAGGAAGAGCTGCTCTGCGTGGCCGCCTCGGCAGAAAAGCCCTCGGAGCACCCGCTGGCCCACGCCATCGTGGAGGAGTCTCAAGCCCGCCACATCCCCCTCTGCCCCGTGTCTGATTTCCGATCCGTCCCCGGCGGTGGGATCCAGGCCACCCTCTCCGGCGAAGCGGTGCTGGCCGGCAATGCCGGTTATCTGGCGCAGAATGGTGTCTCGCTGGCAGCCATGGAGGCCGACGCTCACCGGCTGGCCGAGGACGGCAAAACACCTCTGTTCTTCGCTGAGAGCGGCCGTCTGCTGGGCTGTATAGCCGTGGCAGATGTGGTGAAGCCCGACAGTGCCAAGGCCATTGTTGCTCTGCGGCGCATGGGCCGTCGAGTGGTGCTGCTGACCGGCGACAACCAGCGCACCGCCAACGCCATCGCCCGTCAGATCGGCGTGGATCAGGTCATCGCTCAGGTGCTGCCGCAGGATAAGGCCAAGTGCGTGGCCCAGTTCCAGCAGCAGGGTCAGCGGGTGGCCATGGTGGGCGACGGCGTCAACGATGCCCCGGCGCTGGCGCAGGCCGATGTGGGCCTTGCCATCGGCGCCGGTACGGACATCGCCATCGAGTCGGCGGATGTGGTGCTGATGAAGAGCAGCCTGCTGGACATCCCCGCCGCCATGGACCTCTCCCGTGCCGTGCTGCGGAACATTAAGCAGAACCTGTTCTGGGCCTTCTTCTATAACTCCATCGGCATCCCCGTGGCCGCCGGTGTCCTGTATCCGGCCCTGCACCTGACCCTGAATCCCATGCTGGCCGCCGCCGCCATGAGCCTCAGCTCCGTGTGCGTGGTGTCCAATGCCCTGCGTCTGCGGGGCTGGAAGCCCCCGGTCTTTCCCGATCAGCCTGCACCCACCGCTCCCCTGCCGGAGAGCGCCGTGTTCCAGTCTCAAGGAAAGGAGGAGAATACCGTGAACAAGACCATCCATATTGACGGCATGATGTGCACCCACTGCACCGGCCGTGTGGAAAAGGCCCTCAATGACCTGCCCGGCGTAGAGGCCACCGTGGATCTGGACTCCAAGTCCGCCGCCGTCACCTGCACCCCCGACGTGTCCGATGACACCCTGCGTCAGGCCGTGGAGGACGCCGGCTACCACGTTACCGGCATCCGGTAATTGCCACTTTTTTCCACGGGCGCTTTTCTCCCAAGAAGGCCATGCCTCCCGTCATCCCATGGTGTTTTCCCAAGAAAAAGAGCATCCTGTGAGGGCTATTTCCTTCACAGGATGCTCTTTTCAATTCCGTTATCCGTTGTTCTGCTGAACCACATAGGAGAAGTAGTACCCGCCGATGCCGTCTGTCAGCAGCCCCGTGTAGGCGCTGCTGAGCCGGCTGCTCTGGCCGGTAAAATACAAGGGGCATACATACCCCGTCTCCAGCAGCAGACGCTCAGCATCCTCCAAATAGGCGTCCCGTACCTCTACCTCGCCGCAGTCCGCCGCCACACCCATCAGCATATCGTAGGCGTGGGAGTAGAAGAACTCCCCCTCCTTGCTGCCGCTGGCCCACTGCCGCAGCAGGCCCATGGCGTCGTTGCGGTCGCTTTTCAGCGTCACCATGGCGATGGTAAACTCGCCGCTGGCCACATCCCGCTGTACCTCCTCGCCGGTAACGCCCTTCAGCGTCACCACAAGGCCCAGCTGATCCCGCCACGTATCCCGCAGCAGCTGGGCGAGCTTGGCGTTGACGTCACTCTCCTCATACAGCAGCGTCACCTGCCCCAGCCCCGCCAGACTGCTGGGGTCTGTCAGGCCAGCCTGCTGCATCAGCTCCGCCGCCTTCTCACGGGCAGCCGTCAGCGCCTCTGGGTCGTTGTTAATGAGGTCGCCGCTCTCCGTGCGGAAGTCTCCGCCCATGGTGTTCCGTATCCCTCCGGGAATCAGTCCGGTCGCCAGAGTCACCAGACGGCTCTCTGTCAGTGCCGCCAAGGCGTTCCGGTCGATGACCAGCGACATGGCCTGCCGCAGCTCCTCGCTGGCCAGGCTCTGTGCCATCTGGTTCACCAGCAGCGTCATCACCTGAGGATAGCTGTCCGGTGTCCATGTCTCCGGCTCATCCGCCAGCTCCTCTTGGGACAGGCCCAGTACGAAATCCACCTCGTTCTTTTTCAGCAGTTCCGTCCTCATCGCCGCATCCGTCTCGAACCGGAACACCAGCGTGCTCATTTGCAGTCGCCGCTGGTCGTAGTAGCTCTCCGGTACCGTGGCGGTCAGCAGACCGTTCTTCCATTCGCTGATGCGGTAGGCCCCGTTGGTACACAGGGCCGTGGGATCCGCCTGCCAGTTCTTCGGCTGCTCGCTGCGTACCGGCATGGTGGCTGCCGCCGTACACACGGCGCTTAAAAAGTAGGCGCACCGATTGCTGAGGGTCACCACAAAGGTGTTCTCTTCCGGGGCCGACACCTGCAGCTTGCTGACATCGCCGCTGCTGCGAACCTGCCGATACCCCGCCACCATCTCCAGCAGCGCCGCATTAGGGGAGACCGTGGCCGGGTCCGCCAGCCGCTGCCAGGCGTAGACAAAATCCGCCGCCGTCACCTTCTGCCCGTCGGACCACTTCATGTCCCGCAGGGTAAAGGTATAGGTCTGGGTTCCGTCGTTGTTGTCTGTGCAGGTATATTTCCGGGCAGCCCCGGCCTCCACACGGCTGCCGCCCTGCCCGTCGGAGGACAGCTTCATGAGATTCTCATACAGATGGCTCACCACGATACGCTCGGAGTCCGTGGTGACCATAGCCGGGTCCAGCGTCCCCGGCAGCTCCGGCAGGCATACCCGCAGCGTCTGCGGCTCCCGCCGGGTGCCGCAGCCCGCCAGCGCCACCGCCATCACCAGCGTCAGCAGCAGGCAAACGCCCCGTTTCCAAATATTCATAGCCCCACCTCTTACTTCTCCAGCGGAACCACCGTGCCGTCCCCCTCCAGCTTGGCGGAGACGATCTGGCTGCGGGTGTTGCGGGCGATATCGTCCAGCCGCATCCGGCTGGGAAAATCCGACAGCAGCGTATAGGCCACGCCGTGGCGCTTGGCCCGCCCTGTCCGTCCGATGCGGTGGACGTAGTACTCATTCTCCTCCGGCACGTCGAAGTTGAAGACGGCGTCCACGTCGTCCACGTCGATGCCCCGGCTGGCCACGTCCGTGGCCACGAACACATGGAGTTTGCCCTCCCGGAACTGGGCCATGACCTCCTCCCGCTTCTTCTGGGGGATATCTCCGTGGATGCACTGGGCGTCCAGCCCACGCATCTGCAAAAACTTCGTCAGCCGCTCCGTGGAGCCCTTGGTGTTGCAGAAGCAGATGACCCGCTCCAGCCCCTGCTTCTTGATGATGGCGGCAATGGCGTCCACCTTGGCGTCGGAGTCCACATCGAGGCGGTACTGCAAAATATCGGGCTTATTCTCCTGCGTGGCCTGCACCGTGATCTCCTCCGGATCCCGCTGATAGATCCACGAGATATCCATCACCTCACGGGAGATGGTGGCGGAGAACATCCCCAGATTCTTCCGGTTGGGGATCTTGTCCAATATCCGCCGCACATCGTGGATAAAGCCCATATCCAGCATCCGGTCCGCCTCATCCAGCACCACGGTGGACACCTCGTTCAGCACCACCGTCCGCCGCTTCATGTGGTCGGAGAGCCGCCCCGGCGTGGCCACCACGATCTGGGGCCGCCGCTTCAGGGCGTTGATCTGCTTGCCGATAGGCTGGCCGCCGTACAGGCACACCAGCCGCACCCCCTCGTGGCACACCGCCACCTCCCGCATCTCCTCGGTGATCTGCATGGCCAGTTCACGGGTGGGGGCCAGGATCACCGCCTGCACCGTCTCGCTCTCCGGGTCGATGCGCTCGATGATGGGGATGCCGAAGGCCATGGTCTTACCGGTGCCGGTAGGGGCCTTGGCGATCACGTCCTTCCCCGCCAGCATGGGGGGGATGCACCCGGCCTGTACGGGGGTGCTCACCTCATATCCTTTGTTGTGTATGGCACGCATGGTCGCCTCCGACAGCCCAAAACTCTCGAAGGGTGCGCCCTGTGTAATGTCCATAGTGTTGTCCTCGTTTTCGTATATTTTCAGCCATAATAGATTATACCACCGCTGTCAATAGAGCGGCGCACCCTCCCGCCGGAGAATACGCCGCTCATCATCTCTTACTCCGCCCGTTGGCGCTGCACCTGCTCCACCGTGTGCCGGTACTGCTCCGCCGCCGTCTCGGCGCTCACCCTTTCCGGAGAGCCCATCAGCCGGAAGCTCCCGTCCTCCAGCCTTACGCCGTAGGAGATGCCGCCGAAAAAGTACAGCCGCTCCTCCGAGGCCATCCCTCCACCTTCCTCGGCCAGCCCCTCATAGGCCGGGATACCGGTGAAGGAGTAAGCACCGGTGCAAAGCTCCCCGCCCAGCGCATCCACTTGAAGATACCCTGTCTCCATGCCGCCGGTAGTCAGCCTGCACACATATCCGTTGCACCGGTCGTCGGGGCCGTAAAGGGGCCTGCCTTGGAGGATCGCCGTGGTATCGTCCCATGTGCAGTCCGGCCCGCCCTCCCCGGCGATGCGGCGGATTTCACCCTCTGCGAAGGTCATGGCCTGTTTTTCCGTCACGGATACCTCCGTCTTCTCCGGTTCTCTGCCGCCCCGACCTATCCAGAGCAGCACCAGCGCAAGCCCTGCCAGCAAGGATACCGCAAGCACCGCTATAATCCTTCCCGTTTTCATGATAGAGCCTCCTTTATCGCCCATCCAACCACTGTCTGTTTTCTTACTTTTACCATACCCCCACAGCAAAGTCAATACACCCACTCTCCGTTTTTACGCAGACGGTCAGGCCCTGCCCACCGAGACCTTCTCCGGTACCCTGCCGGAGGGACAGCTCACCTTCCTCTGGTGCCAATATGATGGGCAGATCTTCCTCCAGAACCAGCAGGAGGACTGGTCTGCCGAGCCCATCTCCGGCTCCATGGACGCCGTCCTGTGCCGCCTGCGTGACCCGGAGCAGCTGGATCAGGGCCGGTACGCTCTGGCGTGGCTGGAGAGCGGCCAACTGACGTGGCTGCTGCCCGACCTGCTGACCCCCGACGGCATCTGGCAGTTGGAGGTCTCCCCGGATTTGCAGCAAGCCATCTTCCTGACCAGGCAGGCGGATCGTCAGGGCGCTTTCTACTGCGACGGACAGCAGGTGGTGGATCTGGCCTCCGCCTGCGGCATAGCAGAGGATGCCTCCCTCATGCTCACCGCCCGCTGGCTGGGAGCGGATATCCTCGTGACAGCCACGGATGACGGAAGTCAGGAATCCCGCCTGACGGATGTCTATGTCTACGACTGCGCCACAGAACTGGCCCGGCCGACCGTGTCCCGTGCCGCCGCCTACATCCCCCAGCGGCAGGAGGACGGTCTGCAATTCTATACCGGTGCCGCCTATGCCACCTACCGGCAGAACGGAACCCTCCGGGTGACAAACCTCCGCACCGGAGAGACCCACGACACCGGCGTCTCCGCCGATGCCCCATACCACATCTGCACCGTCGGTGAGGACATCGCCGTGGTACAGGAGCAGTAACCACCATAAAGGATAGGGCAGGGCCGACAAAATGTCGGCCCTGCCCTGTCCTTTTCTTATTCTGACAGCGGAACTGCCCTCCTGCGGAGGCTCTCCCTGTCATGCGTTTCCCCTTTACAGTGCCTGTTCAATGGCCGCCAGCAGGTCGTCATACTCCTCGAAGGCCGGATACTGGGGATAGTCCGCTCTGATCTGCTCCGTGGTGCGGAACAGGAAGCCCGCCTTGCTGGCCCGGATCATCTCCAGATCGTTGTAGCTGTCGCCAGAGGCGATGGTATCGTAGCCCATGGACTGGAAGGCCCGGACGGTGGTGAGCTTGGAGTGACTGCACCGCATCCGGAAGCCGGAGATCATACCGTCCTCCCCCACCTCCAGCGTGTTGCACAGCAGGGTGGGCCAGTTGAGCTTCTCCATCAGCGGCAGACCGAACTGCTCGAAGGTGTCGCTGAGGATCACCACCTGCGCCTTAGTCCGCAGCCGGTCCAGAAACTCTCTGGCTCCCGGCAGCGGGTCAATGCGGCGGATGGTGTTCTGAATGTCCGTCAGCCCCAGTCCATGCTGGCGCAGAATGTCAATGCGCCAGCGCATCAGCTTGTCATAGTCCGGCTCGTCACGGGTGGTGCGCCGCAGCTCCGGGATACCGCTCTCCTCTGCGAAGGCGATCCAGATCTCCGGCACCAGCACCCCCTCCATATCCAAACAAACGATGTTCATAGTCCGCTCCTTTCAGCTCCTCATGACCTCTGCCAGCACATAGTCCAGCATCTGCTCCTTGTCGATGACGTCCCGATGGCGCACCGTCCGGCCCTGCAAACCGGCGAGATTCCTCGGCACTTCTGTGCCGGTGAGCCGGTGCAGCCGCTCCATCATGGCGAACTCGTCGCCGTCGCAGCCGCCCTCCAGCGCCCCCAGCACCGCCGCCGGGAACTTGTAGGGTGATGCCGTGGAGAGCACCACCACCGGAGCCCCGTCCTCCAGCCGCACCTGCTCTGCCGCCGACCACGCCACCGCCGTGTGGGGGTCGCAGAGATAGTGCTGCTCCTGCCACAGCCGACGGATGACCTCCGCCGCCCCGGCATCGTCGCAGCAGGCACAGTCGAACTCCGCCTGCAAACGCTCCAGCAGCCGGGACGACACCTGATAGTGTCCCTCCCGGTTCAGCTGCTCCATCAGCCCCGCCACATAGCCGCAGTCCCCCTCCGACAGCAGGTACAGCAGCCGCTCCAGATTGCTGGACACCAGAATGTCCATGGAGGGCGACGTGGTCTTATAGAAGGGCCGCCGCCGGTCGTATACACCGGTGGAGATGAACTCCGTCAGCACATCGTTGGCGTTGCTGGCGCACACCAGCCGCCCCACCGGCAGACCCATGCGCTTGGCGAAATACCCTACCAGAATGTCCCCGAAGTTGCCGGTAGGCACCACGAAGTGGACCTTCTCCCCCACCCGGATGCGCCCCGCCTGCACCAGATCGGCATAGGCCCGGAAGTAGTATACCACCTGCGGGGCCAGCCGCCCGATGTTGATGGAGTTGGCGGAGGATAGCAGCGCACCGTGAAGGTCTTTCCCTTTACAGGCTGCAAAGACATTCTTCACGCCGGTCTGCGCATCATCGAAGTTCCCCCGGATGGCGCATACCCGGACGTTGCTGCCCTCCTGCGTCACCATCTGTGCCTCCTGCACCGGCGACACGCCCCCGGCGGGATAGAACACCATGATCCGGGTGCCGGACACATCGTGGAAACCCTCCAGCGCCGCCTTACCGGTATCGCCGGAGGTGGCGGTAAGGATCACCACATCCCCGGCCCCCTCCTGCTTGGCGGCGGCGCTCACCAGCCGGGGCAGCACCGACAGGGCCACGTCCTTGAAGGCGCTGGTGGGCCCGTGGTACAACTCCAGCACATACCGCTCCCCCACCGATACCAGCGGCGTCAGGTCATCGCTGGCGAATTTTCCGGCATAGCTGGCCCGCACCAGTCCGTTCATATCCTGAAAGTCCGGCAGCAGTACACCCAGAATGTCCGCCGCCATGGACATGGTATCCTTCTGCAAAGCCCCCTGCCAGTCAAACTCTAACTTCCCCGGATCGCAGACATACAGTCCTCCGTCCGGTGCGATGCCCTCTAAAACGGCTCTGGCCGGGGCCGCCGTCAGCTTTTCATCCCTCGTGCTTTTGTAGATCATAAAATTCTTTTCTTTAACCGTGGTGCCATAAGAAAACATGAAAAAACCCAGTAAAATCAATGTTTTTTAGGGCAGCGGAAAACGGGGCAGGTCAAAACAA
>ENA-USUM01002466-USUM01002466.1-human-gut-metagenome-genome-assembly--contig:-NODE-2466-length-11035-cov-70.517339_pt1 | contig 11035 bp, 7 predicted proteins | sample MGYA00250063_ERZ773402 | MGnify/ENA primary metagenome ERZ773402 (study PRJEB29103, sample SAMN06112030) | human gut metagenome | biome: human gut; feature: ankylosing spondylitis patient; material...
CCACGCTTTAGCTTCCTCAAGCGTCACATTCTTATTGGCAATGCCGGCGAGGTCATAGTTGTGTTCCTTGCCGTCGAGATTGGCGGAACCGTTGCTGGTATTGGTGAGCTTGTAGTCTTTGGGATCGTTGGAAACAACGATTGTACCGTCTTTCGTGACAGACTTCAGCCACGCGATATCGTCGGCATGACGCTGATCCAGCGCTACCTGGGAGATATCATTGGTCCAGATATCCTTGCTGTTGAGGGTGTAGTTGAAGTTGCCGTTAAAGAACTGAGCGGGACCGTACATACCCTTTTCAAGATCAGGCACGCCCCAGCCCATACGGTCAGAGACTTCACCTTCCTTCGGAGTCGTACCGTTAACATTGTCCCAGCCGGTCATATTGGTGCCGTCGGAATTCTTGTGGTTGGCGGTGGTGAGCAACACTTCACGAACCTGAACGGCCGTCATATCGGTGTAGCGGGAGGCGAGTACGGCAAAAGCGCCGCTCACAAAGGGTGCAGCCATTGACGTGCCGCTGTATCCGCCATAGGCACCGCTGATGTTTGAGGTGTAGCCGTTCTGGCCCGGGCCGACCAATGTCCAGTACTTGGCAAAACCGGCTTCGTTAAAGTAGGCTTCGAGTCTGTACTTGTAGGGATCTGTTTTCTTGTCGTTTTGGCGCAGACCGGCAATGGCAATCCACTGCTTTTCAGCTTCCGGCGTGAAGTACGGGAAGAGAGCACGGTGATAAGGGTTGGCCCGGTCGTTGTTGCCGTTTGTGAAGACCTGAATCACGTCCTTTCCCTTGATCGCATCCCAGGCGGCATCAACAAAGCTCTTCTTGCCGGCGTAGGCGCGTTTGAACATGAAATATTCATATTCAATGTCGTGGACAGTCGTCAGTTCGGGACCGCTGTGATAGTAGTCAAGGATGTTGCCTTTTTCATCAACCTGCTTGAGGTTTGTACCGAAGCTGTTGTTGATGATTTTCACGCCGGAGTTGACCAGTGCATCGTAGCCGGCTTTAAAGAAGTTATAGTCAGGGAAGGGGCCGTAGTTGGTATCGTCTGTGCCTCCCGTGTTGGCTGAGTAAATTTCAGAGCCCCATGCCACACCGTGCATGCCGGTGCCGTTACGGTTACCGGCCATCACGCCCACGCAACCTGTACCGTGATTGTCATTAACGCTTGAATCGTAATAACCGTTAACGGCGAAAGAGGAACCAGCTGTGAACTTGCTCGTATCCTTGGGTTTTTTGCCGTAGGCATACTGAGGATAGCGCTCTCCGTTATGGTCGTATGTACCGTAGGCAGACACGGCATGCCAGCGGTCACCGGACAGTTCAACGTGATTTTTGAGAAACCCGGAGTCCATCATGCCGACTTTGACTCCCTGGCCATGAAAGCCGAGCGCATAAGCAGCGGATGCTTTCTGTGCAACGAGGCCCCAGTTCTTCATGTATTCATCAGTTTCCCAGGAAGCTTTGGCTTCGTCCATCTGCAGGCGGCTGTTGGCGACAAAGCCGGGTTCCACATAGGCGGCCGAAGCCATCGTCGAGCAAAGGGCAGCAGCGACCACAGTGAGGGCAACGGCAGCCTTGGCGGGCTTGCCATGGGTGTTCTGCGCCTCGTCAGCAACAACAAACTGCTGACGGACCGCATTCCACACGGTCTTGTAAATCTTATTCATGTATAACTCCAGGTGAGATGTTGCGTTCTCAGGCGATCAGGTTTAGGGAAAATATCCTAATCTAAAGAACCTAGAGACTATACAGAGACGATGTGTTTACGTGCTTGACCGAAGTCAAGCGGACAGTCTGATGTCAATAAACACCAGGCTTGAGCGAGAATGCCTTAGTGTCATTTTTTTCAAAGCCGGCAAGAAAAAACGGGCTGAGTCCGAAAAGAACTCAACCCGTTTCGAGAGCTGTTGAATTTTTGAGATTGAAGCGTTTACGCCTCATCGATGCTGTGAATCGGCGTAAACGTCCCGTCCGCATTCGGGCGGAAGACGTAGTGTTCCTGGAGGTAAATAATGTCCTTGCGGTCCACGGCCCCGAGTTCAGCCAGAATTGCAGCACGGGCCACAACCTGAGCGCCCGTCGTTACGGCGAGGTTTTCAATGGCGGCAAGCGACTCACCGGTGGCGATCACGTCATCGATCAAAGCAACACGCTTACCTCTGATTGTGTCCGCATCGCACCCGTCAAGCCAGAGGGTCTGTTCTTTCTGCGTTGTCACCGAGTGCACGCTGTGAGAGATCGGGTTCACCATATAGGGCTTGCGGCTTTTACGCGCCACAATGAATTCCTTCATGCCCATGATGCGGCTCATCTCATAGGTAAGGCAAATGCCCTTAGCTTCTGCTGTCATCAGGTAGTCCACGGGCGGTAGGCGCTTCACAAGTTCCGGCGCCACGGTTTGCACGAGTTCGGTGTGAGACAGACACACAAAACTCGCAAGAGCCAGGTTTTCAGCCACTTCCACGTAGGGGAGTTTGCGCTTTAAGCCGCAGATTTCAAAGTCGAAGTACTTCATGGTCAAGTCAAAAGTTCTGCGCCGGGCGCAGTGATGGTGTTCCTTACAAGGTGAATTCACCGACAGGCATGAGGCCGAATCAGTACATCGTTCATCGCACTTCAGGCCACGGAGCACAGAGCTCAGCGAGCGTAAAAAGCTGCAGGTGTTCTTCGGGGTTGGCCGCGAGCTCAATGACCGGGGATTCAAAGCCTTCTTTTGAAAAAAGCGCGTAGAAGCGTTTCCCGGCCGGATACTTTTCGGCTTTGGCTTTAAGCCGAAGGAAGTCTCCGAGACCCATGGGGGCGTTGCGGTATTTGCATTCACCGAAAAGCACGGCTTTGCCGGGCGCGCCTTCGGCAACAATATCGACTTCACCCGCGGGATTTTCCCAGCGCCGCACGCTCTGCGCTTTAAAGGGCAGTTGCCCGCAGACACTTAAAACCCGTATGAACTGCCGGCAGAGTTCTTCAAACGGGCCGGAGACAATGCGGTTGAGGTCCGGGGCAATCGTTTCCGTCCAGAAGGTTTCGGCGCCGCCGAGTTCAAGCTGCGCCTGGTTTGGCCAGATGTACTCAAACCAAAATTTCGCGAAGTTGTCCGCGGGTACCCACAAGCCGCCGCGGACTTTGGCCGTGCCTTTCTTTGTGGTGCCGGCATTGATTTCCCGCCTGATGAAACCGAGTTCAGCGAGTGTCTCCAGGAATTTAAGCGCATTGGGAGGCGCAATATCGCTTTTGGAGGCAATTTCCGAGAGATTGGCTGACCCAAGGGCGACCGCGCGCATGATGTCGTTGTAGCGCGCGGGTTCCCGGCACTCCTGCCGCAGAAGTGTCATCGGCGCGTCCCTCAAGGTAAATCCCGGCGTGAGGACGGCATCAATGATGTTGTCCTTAAGTGACTTTGCCGGATCAAAGGCCGTGAGGCACTGCGGAGAACCCCCGAGGATTGCCCAGGCGGCGGTCTTGTCGGTGAGGCTGTAATTCGGGAAAAACGCGCAGGCGTCGTGAAAGGCAAGGGGGCCGAGGTTTAATAACGCCGTGTGCCGCCCGAAAAGTGGACTTTCTGCGCCTAAAAGTCCATCCATAAAGGAAACGGAACTGCCGCAGAGAACGAGCATGACGTTACCCTTTGAAAGCGCGTGGTCCCAGACGTGCTGCAGAATTGAGGCAAGCGCTCCGTTTTGTTCTGCCATGTAGGGAAACTCATCAATCACAACGAGTTTTTTACCGGCTCCTGGCAGATAGGCCGTTTCCGATAAAGCCGTATCCCAGTCCTCGTAACACTCCGTAAAACGGGTCGACGGAACGCCCGCCGTCTTCAGTGCCGCGGTAAAGCGGCAGCGCTGACTCGTGTCGTTAGTCTGCAGCGCACTGTAAAAGAGGGCGTTTTTGCCGCGGCAGAATTCCGTGAGAAGGCTTGTTTTTCCGATACGGCGGCGTCCGGAGACAATGACAAGCTCCGGTTTGCCTGACTGCCAGGCGTTGTTAAGTAGCGCGAGTTCGCGGTGGCGGCCGATGAACATAATTATCCTTAAATATAATATTACGTACAATAATTATATAACGATATAAAAGCTGACAGCTGCATCACAACCTTGACATTCCGCACACAAAAGCCCTGCTGTGCTTTGCCGTAAAAGTCCTGAGGATTATCCCTATAACCAATATGGCAAAACGCTTGCGCGGCAGGTCTTGCTGCCTTGGTCAATCCATTGATTTTGAAAGTTAACTCTTCATCGGAAACAGTGTTCTCCGCTGGGGCCGGTGCATCGGCAAACTTGTTCGGAAACCATCTGAGTTGACTCAGGTCAATTACCTAGAATAATCCGATTGGGGTTTTTTCCTCCGGCAGTCAATAATCTGCAGAGAAGGCATTGCTGAAATGCATTCAGAAAAAGGAATGCTGCCAAAAGAGGAGCTGAAGCTCCCGAACGCGCGTTCCCGACAAATACCCTGTTGGAGAAAATTATGGAAAAGGTGACACACCGTCCTCAAACGCCGACGGTCTCACGCCGTACGCTTTTGGGTGCGGCAGCAGCCGTAGCCGGAGGCGCGTCGGGCGTTTTGGGCTGGACAGCCGCAGACGCCGCAACGGCCCGTGAAGTGGAGGCTCTCAAAGCCGAAGGCTGGGAAGCGCATCCCTGCGCCTGCATGATGTGCGGCGGCTACTGCGGGCTTTTGGCCATGCATAAAAAGGGCGCGCCGGTATCGCAGGAAACGGTCCGCATCATGCCCAATCCCACGCATCCGCAGCGCGGCTGCTGCGCCCGCGGGGCCTCTGCCATGTGGGTGTGGAATCATCCGCTGCGCTTAAAGAAACCCTTAAAGCGCGTGGGCGAGCGCGGTGAAGGAAAATTTAAGGAAGTCACCTGGGACGAAGCGTTGGACGACATCGCCGCGCGCGTTAAAAAGATCGTCGAAACCGACGGCGAGCGCGCCGTTTCGATGACAAGCCACAACTACACGGGCCTTCAGAAGTGGTTCGGGTGTGCTTTGGGCACCCCCAACATCATCAGCCACTCTTCTACCTGCAATTCAGCTTCCATTGCCGGACGCCGCATGGTTTTCGGCAAGGGCTTTGACGGCGCGGGTAAAGTCGAACCCGACTACGCGCGCTGCAAATATCTTCTCTGTGTGGGCCGCACCCTTAACTGCGCGATGGGCGTTTCTGCCGTTGTCGCACGCGCCCGCGCTGAAGGCGCAAAGGTCGTTTTCGTGGATCCGCGAATGCCCGAAGGCGCTTTGACCGGCTCCGAATGGGTAGCCATTCGCCCGGGCACGGACTCGGCTTTTCTGTTGTCGCTTATTCACGTGGGCCTGAAAGAGGGCCTCGTTGATACCGGATTTCTCGCGCACCACACCAATGCCCCGTACCTTGTTGAAGAAGGCACACTGCGTCCGCTGGCAGCTTCCGAACTAATCCAGGGAGCCCCGGCTGACGCGTGGGTTGTGACGGACACGGCTAAAGCCGCTTTTGCGCCGATGGGCGTTGTCAAAGACGAAAAGGGGACGGTGAAGGGCTTTGCCGAACCTGAAGGCGTGATGCCGGACGTTAACTGGAAGGGCACCGTCACCACCACCGACGGCAAGACCCTTAATGCCGAAACGGTGCTCACGGCCTTTAAGCGGGTGTCGGACAAGTGGACGCCCGCGGAAGCCGCGAAAGTCACAGGGATTCCCGCCGCCGTCATCACCCGCATTGCGCGTGAGTTCTTCACCAGGGGCGGTGTGGCCGACGACGGCTGGTACGCGTCCCGAAACGGCAACGACACCCGCGACTTTGCGCTTCTTTCCATTATGAATGTCTTTGCGGGTAACCTCGACAAAGAAGGCGGCTTCGTTGTCACGCAGGGCGGGGGCTTTAAGGCGCCGGGCGTGAGTTTCTCCGGCGGCAAAGGCAAGGGCCCCGCCGGACAAACCTGGACCGGGACCAAGGAAAAGGCGCTTGATAAGGTGCTTTATCCCGAAGGCTCCGGAACCTACTCCGCTATTTTTGAAGCGATTGAAACAGGCAAACCCTACCCCATCCGCGCGGCCTTTATCACGGGCACCACGATGTTTCACCGTGAGGCCAATTCCGCGCGCATGGAAAAAGCATTGAAGGCGCTGGACCTCGTGGTCGTGCAGGATATCCTGCCGCATGAGATCTGTGACTGGGCTGACTACGTGCTTCCCTGCACGTACTTCCTTGAGTGGCATGAGTACGGCGGCGTGAAGTGGGCGTTAAACGGGAACGTCCAGATTAATGACGCCGGTATCAATCCCCCCGAAGGGTGTGATGCCCGCGAAGAAGTCTGGCAGTTTGCCGAGATTTTGCGCCGCGCCTTCCCGGATCGCGCCCGCGACCGCCTGGGTTACGATCATGAAATGAAGACCCGCGCGGAATTTAAACAGTGGTACAACGCCTTCAAGGACAAGGCCTGGGCGAAATTCATCGCGACTAAAAACGAAGCCAAACCTGGCGAAGGCGACAGAATTGCCGCTGACGTCGCCAAACAGGGGTGGAGTCAGACGGCCGTCAAAAAGTTCGGGGTCTATCCGTACAAAAAGCCCTTCGGCACCTTCACGGGTAAGCCTGAAATCATCTCCTTTATGTTTGAGGCGAAGTACGGGAAGAAAGGCGCTTCGGGTCTGGCTGACTGGGTGCAGGCTCCGGGCTACACGCAGCCCAAGCCGCTTTCTGACGAGTTTTATCTCGTAAGCGGCAAAGACAGTGCCTCAAGTTCCGGGACCTGCGTCTTTACGTGGCCTCAGAAGTTCCTCGGAGACAGAAGTCTCTGGATGAATCCGACGGATGCCGAGCGCCTCGGGATCACCTCGGGCGATACGGTGGAAGTCACCGGCATTGACACGGGGGTTAAGGGCAGCGTGACCGTGAAGGTCACCAACCGCGTGATGGCGGGTTCTCTCTTTTCACATTCCTTCTCCGGGGGGGTGCGAACGAAGCATCTCATTGATGCCAAGTACGCCTGGGTGAAGGAAGGCATCAATTCGCACTGGTTCTGTACCGGTTACCGCGAACCCGTCACCGGGGTGCTTTCCAACAACAGTTCCGTGCGCATCCGCAAAATCTAAAGAGAGGACACCATGACAAACGCAAAAAAGAAACTGGTGCATCTCTTTGATGTCACCCAGTGCGTGGGCTGCAAGGCCTGCATCGTTGCCTGCGCGGAAACGAATTACCCGGATATGTTAAATGAGGTGAATTCCGCCTGGGACGGGCTTCCCGCCAACATCCGCGTGATGACGCTGGAAAAAGCCCGGCGTCCCGTGCAGCTTCTCGTTCAGTGCCAGCAGTGCGATAACGCGCCCTGCGTCACCGTGTGCCCCTTCGGCGCGAACTTTCACGATCCCGCGACCGGCAACGTCAAAACCGATCCCAACCGCTGCATCGGCTGCGGCTACTGCGTGACGGCCTGCCCGTACGATGTGCGGTGGCTGCACCCCAAGACCGGGCTCCCGGTGAAATGCATGGGCGAGGGCTGTGAAAAGCTCACCGCGGCGGGGCAACTGCCGGCCTGTGTGTCGGCGTGCCCTGCCGGCGCGCGTAGCTGGGGCGACATCAATGACCCGGCAAGCGAAATCTCCCTTCGTGCCGCCAAGGGCCGCACCGAACGGCTTTTGCCTCAGAAGGGCACCAATCCCAACTTCATCGTGGTGGTCGCAAAATGACAGCAGACATTCTTACCAATCAGGCTGCGGCAAGCCACTGGGCCTGGACTATTGCGCTTTTCCTGTGGCTGGTCGGTCTTTCGGGCATGGCGCTCTTTTTAAACCTCTGGCTTAAATCCCGGCGCGTGTTTTATACGGCAACCGCGGCAGCGGTACTGGGGACGCTTCTTGTGCTCTCGCACCTGGGGCGTCTGCTTAACCTACCGGCGGCCGCATGGCACGCGCTCACCAACTGGAGCCTTAACTTCTCAAGCTGGATGTTTATCGGTATCTGCATTCTCTCGGTGCTCTGCATCGTGACGATACTGCAGTCGGCTGCGCTCTGGCGCGGCGCGAAAGCCGGTAAAGACTGCCCATGGGCAACGTCCTCGGGAATGGCCTGGTTTGATGCGGTCTTGGGCGTCGCGGCAACGGCCTATTCTGGCTTTCTGTTGACGCAGGCTGTGGGCGTGCCGCTCTGGAACACCGCAATCATTCCGGTGCTTTGGATTTTCTCGGGCCTTGCGTGCGCCGTGGGACTCGCGGAAATTCTCAACGCCAGTCAAAAGCTTGAGCGCGGAGAACCCGCCTGGCTTTACAACGTCTCCTGGGGCGTACATATCGGCGAAGCCTTTGTGCTCTTTGCCTTTGTGATGACCGCCTTTAACGGGTCGACCGCGGCTGTGGCCGGAGCCCAAAGCCTGGTTTCGGGCGACGCCGCCTGGCTTTTCTGGGGCGGTGCGGTTGTGCTGGGGCTGATCCTGCCGATGGCGATTGCCTGGATCGCCAAGGGGTGCCGCATGATGGCTTTTGCTTCGGGCGTCTGCGCTATTTTGGGCGCTCTCGCGCTGCGTGCGGCGGTGCTTTTTGCCGGGTACTTCGAACCGGTGATCTGGTAAGCGTGAGTCTTGGCCGTTAAAGGCAGGACACAGAAAACCGCAGTTCGGGATTTTTCCCCGGCTGCGGTTTTTTACTTCAGTTGCAGGAAACAGGCGGATTTCTGAGACAATTAAAAGACGGCTCCGGCGGCGCCTGTGCTGAAATGCTCCTGACATAACCTTTCTTCAGGGAGACGAACCGTGACCATCCGTAATAATTTAGCCAGCCTTGCCGCAGCCTTCCTGGCGGCCTCTGTTTTCACAGTCTTAGCAGCCGAAACGGGAGAGCCGCCGAGCGAAGCGCTGGGTGACGCAATCCGCGCGTCGCTCGCCAAATTTCAAGCGCGGGTTGTTTAGAAAGCCCGTTGTCGTGATGATGGCCGAGCACGACTCGATCGTCGATACCGAAGAGCTTCTTCCTCTTGTTTCCCGTCAGATGGTCAATCCCCAAAGCCGCATCCTATGGTACGGAAATGAGAAGACCGTTCAAAAGCTTGCCGCGAGCGACACGCGCGTCATCGTGCGCACGGACGTCGTGCCCGAGTACCGCGTTACGAGCTTTTCGCACATGGGGATGCTCTACCGCCCCGAAAACCCGAAGTACGGCGCTGCGGGCTCCGACCGCATCTGCCGCAAAGAAGGCGAAAAAGCTTCCGGCAGGCTTTGCCTTGAGGCTCCCGAGGACGCCGTCTTTTACGGCGCCTAGGGTGATAAAAGCGCGGGAACGGTGAGGGCGCGCCGCACATTTAATCCCTGGTACGCAGCGCAGGAAGCCGATATCCGTTCCGTCATGCGCTGAAAAAAAGGCCGTTGACCTCGTTTTCAGCGTCTTGAGCGGCTAAAATTCCCGGCATCGCGGCGTCAGTCGGCTTTCTATTTTTTCCAAAACCATGAAAAACATTGTCATTCTTCTGTCCGGAAGAGGCTCGAATTTTGTCTCCATCGTCAAGGAAGCGGAGCGTGCCGGCTGGGCAAAAGAGGGGCTCAAAATCGCCTGTGTGGTGAGTAACCGTCCGGGCGCAGCGGGCCTTGAGCGCGCCAAAGAGTTCGGCATCGACGCTTTCTGCGTGGACCATAAGACCTATGAAACCCGTGAGGCTTTTGAAAATGCCGTGATCGACATTCTTGACCGCTATGATCCGGCCGTGGTGGTTCTGGCGGGCTTTATGCGCGTTCTGACGCCCAACTTTGTGAATCATTTCGGCGGCCGGATCCTCAACATTCATCCGGCGCTTCTGCCCTTGTTTAAAGGCCTAGACACCCATCAGAGGGCATTGGACGCCGGTGTGCGGCTTCACGGCTGCACTGTGCACTTTGTGTCCGCGGAGCTTGACGGGGGCAGCATCATCGGGCAGGCCGCGGTGCCGGTGCTTGCAAGCGACACTGCTGAAACTTTGGCTGCGCGCGTCTTACGCCTTGAGCACATTCTTTACCCCCGCGCCGTTTATGCGGTGGCAAGCGGCCGCGTCAGAATCGAAAACGGCAGGACCGCAACGGACGATGAGACTGCAAAGTACCTCGCAATCTTTGATAAGGACAACGCCTCTGCGGCCTAAATCACCAGCAAAAAGGACAAAGCCATGACGGAAACCAAGAAGAAACCCGCAAAGAAGATGCCTTTTGCGCCGGTACGCCCCCGCCGTACAAAGACGGAAGACTCGCCCCGGATGACCGAGCGTCAGAGGGCCGCGAGAAAGCGCCAGAACATCGCCAATCAGCAAAACCGCAGTGAAAACCGCTCAAGAAAAGAGGGCCTGCACCGCGGCGCAAAACTTGTTCCCGGCGAGGTCCGCATCACTGGGCTTATTGCCGATGAACTCACGCGCGCCTTTGCCGTGATTCTGAAGCTTGACGGCCCGGCCGATCAGCTGATGAAGGCTTTCTTTAAGTCCAATCCCAAGCTCGGAGCCCGCGACCGTCAGATTTTGGCCGAAGCCATTTTCTTTGGCCTCAGACACTTAGGCGGCATTGCCTGGCGCATGAAGCCCATGAAACCGGCGCGTGTGCCGCGAGTGTCCGCGCTTTTAACGCTCATGTTGCAGTACGGGCCCGACTGCATGAATAAGGCCGTGTTAAAGGGAGACGCCGAAGTCGTGGAGCGCCTCTACAAGACCGACATCACCAAGGCTCCCAAGCACATTCAGGACGAGATGCCGCAGTGGATTTATGACCGCCTGGTCGAGCAGTTCGGCCCGGAGGAAGCGCACGCGGTCTGCACGGCTTCAAGCGGTTCGGCCCCTCTGGATCTGCGCGTGAACACCCTTAAAGCCAAGCGTGAGGACGTGCTCGCGGAACTTGCTGAACACGGAATCGTTGGTTCACCGATGCGTTTTGCTCCGGACGGCATCCGTCTTGCAGACAAACCGGCGCTTATCCGCTCTCCCATGTATCAGGAAGGGCGCATTGACGTGCAGGATGAGGGGAGTCAACTTATTGCGCGCCTTGTGGGTGCCAAGCGCGGCGACATGGTCTGCGACTTTTGCGCCGGCGCGGGCGGCAAGAC
>ENA-USUM01002467-USUM01002467.1-human-gut-metagenome-genome-assembly--contig:-NODE-2467-length-11031-cov-9.663776_pt1 | contig 11031 bp, 4 predicted proteins | sample MGYA00250063_ERZ773402 | MGnify/ENA primary metagenome ERZ773402 (study PRJEB29103, sample SAMN06112030) | human gut metagenome | biome: human gut; feature: ankylosing spondylitis patient; material...
TTGGAGAAGTATTTAAAAAGTAAGAATCAATAATATCTCTACATAGAGATTAAAATGCATTTTTTGCTGTCACATCCTGCTGTCACAAGAAAGTTCTCATTTATAAAACGGCCGTAAGTTTCGTTTGGAACACGCCGGGTTAAATTAGTTTCAGCAGCTTGAAACAATAGTTTCATCAGTGAGAAACTAAAGTTTCACAGCCTTGAAACTGTAGTTCCAAAGGCTTGAAACTAAAAGTTCCAAGCGTATGAAACTAGAGTTTCAAGTAATGGGAACCAAAGTTTCAAGCAATGGGAACTGTAGTTTCATACCTTAAAACAAACTCGGCTTATTAATAGCTGAAATGAATGACAGCGTGACGGCAAATCTTTCCGTCACGCTGCTGTCACAGGTTGCTGTCACGGTCTTATGATTTAATTATCAGACTATTGTCACAGGTTTAGTGACAGATGACAGCAATTTTTCAAATTTATATCTTTATGTAGGCGTTGAGTTCAAGTCATAAACGCAGGGAAATCCGACTTTCTTCCCCTCGGTCCGGCATACGAAGGCTGCAAATACCGGTCGCCTTATCCCAACTCCACACCATACTTTCAGTGTCATCGTCCGGATTCTCTTCCAGACGTTCCGGCTTCACCTTCTTTACTTTCTTGCCTTGCACGGTAACTCCTTTGGGAGCCGTCTTCAGATACATACGGAAAATAAAGTTTCGGGGAGCGGGCACTGCATACCCTTTTCCTTCACGGGCACCAACCGAAAGAAGATAACCACCCTCCTCCGTCCGGAAGCGAACGGGAGTTTTGGCAAACTCATCCCGTTGATAGCCGAGGTCTTCTCCCTCATCTTCGTACAAAGTGAACGAGGCCTCCTCTCCTTTTGGTGCCGGAAATACTTCAAAGATCAGCGGATAGACCGGTTTCTCATGCGTGTAGTTCATCACCGGCATGGTGGGGATGATGGAACCCTGCTTTACAAACATCGGGATGCACGACAAGGGAGCTTCCACGGTAGTCCACTGTTCTCCGGTATAGACTGTTTGTTTATTGTTGTAGTCAATCCAAGTGCCTTCGGGCAGATAGACATTCTTCGTACGTGCCCCCTTCTTCACCACCGGAGCTACCAGCAGCTCTTGTCCGAACAAGAACTGGCCGTCTGTAGAGAACGTTTCCATATCCGCCGGATATTCCAAAAAGAGCGGACGCATGATGGGCAATCCCGTATCATGAGCTTCGCGGGCATACGTATAGATATAAGGCAATAAACGATATTTCAGTTCGATGGCCTCCTTCGCGTTCTTTTCCGCTTCCGGACCGAAGAGCCACGGTTCTACCGGATTATCCCCCTCATGATGAATACGGCTCAAAGGATTGAATGCACCGAACTGTATCCATCGGGTATAAAGTTCCGCCATGGATGGATAGTCTTCGATGTCTCCGCAATACCCCGTAATGTCACAGGTAGTAAACGGAATCACTCCCAGCCCTGCGGAAAGAATCACCGGAATCTGATTGGCCAGTTGCCCCCAGCCCTGCAATACATCGTCTCCATTTCCGCAATCTCCCGTCCAACCGAACGTATAACGCTGCAATCCCGCATAAGCGGCACGGGTCATCTGGAAGACGCGACGGTTCGGATTCCGTTTCTCGAACTGCTCTTTGACCACTTTATCCCAAGTCAGTCCGTAGACATTATGGATTTCGTCGTGCATACCCAGGTGATGTTTCATCACAAGGCGTTCGGTCTGCTCTTCGTTGCTCCATGCGGGTTCTCCCATATCCGTCCAGAAGCCGGAGATGCCATCGTCAATGGGTTTCTGCTGATAGGTTCCCCACCAGTCGGCTACGGCAGGTAAAGTAAAATCCACTACCCCACAATTTCCGCCCCAAGGCCACGGCATGTCATAACTCTTCCCGTTCGTGCTGTCCTTGACAAAATATCCCAGACGGTCCGCTTCCTCCCATTGCTTCTTGTTGGCTTGCGAGATGACCGGGTCTTGCGATACGACTACCTTGAATCCCATTTCTTTCAGGTCGGCAAGCATCTTTTTCGGATGCCCGTAGTTGCCCTTCCGCCATTCGAAGTCCTGTAGATGTTCCGTCCAGCCGATGTCCTGATAGATAATATCACAGGGGATGCCGCGTGTCCGGTAGCCTTCGGCTATTTCGCGGCTCAGTTTCTCGCTTGTCAGCAGGCCACGGCATTGCGCAAAGCCCAATGCCCATTTCGGAGGCATGATAGGTTTGCCCGTCAGTCCTACATACTGACTCAGGATTTCCTTATAGTCCTTGCCGAAGATGAAGTAGTAAATCATCTCCCCGTCCGGCGCCTCGAAACTGTAATAATCACGGCTTTCCGTTCCGAACTTAAATTCTGTCTTATACGTATTATCAAGGAAAATACCATACCGGTAACTGCTCATAAAGAAAGGGATGCTCTTGTAAAGAGGGTCTTCCACCACACTGTAACAAGGTTTATCGCTGTTCCACATCTTGTAAGATTCTCCTCTGCGGTCCATCTTGCCGGTCTTTTCCCCAAGCCCGAAGAAATGCTCGTCACGGCGAAGCGTTTTATATTCCACCTTCTTCGTGCCTTCGCTTACGTGTCCTTTATCGGCATAGTCACTGAAGAGGAGTTTCTGATATTTGTCGAATATCTGGATGCTCATCGGCGACTTGTTCACCCGTATGCGCAGCTTCGAGGTAAATATCTCATAGCAGGCGGCCTGTTCGTCCACATGAACCGTTCCCACATCTTCCAGTTCTTCATTGATCACGGCAAAGGAAGCGTTTCTCCGTTGCAGCTTCCCGTCCGGCGAGAACCAGATTCTTACCACGGAAGGACTGCAAAGTTGCAGTTGCAGCGCGGCACTGTCCGCCAGGTGAAAAGTCACCTGACGACCCTGCTGCGTAAAAGAGGTACATATACTTTTTGCGTTTTCTGCCCAGACCAACGCCGGAAACATCAGACACAACATCCACACCCCAAACTTATATCTAATCTTCATACCTATCGTTTTTAGTTATTCCGTTGCAACTGCCTTATTCAGCTACAATCATTGTCCAGTATTTCAAGGCAGGCAGTGTGAAGGAGACTACCCCGTTCTCCTGCGTAAATGCCAGTTCCTGCAAAGCTCCTCCGTGTACGTCCGGCGATGCCACCCACAATTTATTCACTTTGGCGGGCAGGTTCATCTGCAAGGCCGCTTTCGTGATCAGGGCAGGTTCGGGCATGGTGCCGTCCACGTCCCGCCAGCTAAGGCTGTTCGCCTGCGAGAAGTTAAGCAGATGCACTACTTGCTTGCCGTCTACCTGCTTGGCGTAGGTAGTGACCGACCCCAACTTTGGAGGCCATACGTTGAGTTTCATTTCTCCGTTGGTACAGTTCATAGCGATGCTGTTCTCCGTTCCGCCGTCGCGGAGCAGGTTCTGATAAGACGTGAGGAAGTCGTAGTAATGAACCATCGCCGTTTTCAGTTCCTCGCTCATCGTCAGGTTGTCGTTCGGAAAATATTCTTTGCACAGCATATGGTCACCACCCAGTTCGAGATGCGAGCCACCCAAAGCGAACATCACCGCATCCGTCAGCAAGATACCCGCTGTATTGAACTCTCCCCGATGATCCGCCTTATTATAGTTCATATAGGCAGCGAAAACCGTATTCAGCTGATTATTGCCATACACTCCGTTTTCATACAGGACGGCTTTCAGATGGGTAAAGTCCGCCTCATCCGCCCACATCTCATTATAGAAGAAATCTACTTTGCCGGTTTCTCCGATCTGACGGGCACCGTAGCGGCTTACGGCATTCATCACCAGACTCTTGTCGGGATGCGCCTGCTTCATGGCTTCGATAAAAGAAGCATATCCTTCGCGGAGGTTGACCGGTGTACCGTTGTAGTTGTAAAGCGTTCCCCGCTTGCCCAACTGGTCGATCTGATAGCCGTCGAAGGCGAAGTTCGCATACACGTCGTCATTCCGTTCCGCCATATATTGCTGCCATTCCTTGTCGGAAGGATCTACCAGATAGATATTGCTCTTCCATCCGCTTGGCAGGTCGTGACTGTCTTTCGTGGTATGCGAAGCGTCCTTAAACAGATACCATTCTTCTTTCACCCCGTCGGAAGCCGCATCCTTCAATGCCCCGAAACAAAGATTATAGAACATGGACTTCATTCCAAAATGTTGTTGTGCCTTGATATAATTCTTCACAGAGCTTGTATGGACAGGGCGGTTCGCAATGTCGAGATATTCCTCGTCCAACTGCGTGCGTGTGCCGCCCAGCGGCCAATGATGTTTATTGTGCCAGTCCTGAAACTGTACCCAGTTGATGTGATGGCGGTTCAGATAGGCCATCTCTTCCAGCGTTTTCTCTTCTGTCTTGTCTCCGTCGAAATCTGCCACGAAGCCATATCGGGGGAAACGTGCCGGATGGCTGGATACATCTACCGCAATCGTACCGACGATGACGTCCGTACCGTTTTCCTGCCGGTAAAGTTCTGCCATGTATCCTTTGAAATCGGTGGAAGGAGCCTTCCATGTCCAGTTCGTACCGCTGACCGGTTCTTCTCCGACTATTTCTCCCGAAAGGCGATAGCGTACCTTTGTTCCGGCGGGCAAGGCATCGGCGGCAGTGAAAGTCACTGTCTCGTTCGGTTTATAAAAAGCCTTGTCGGTTGTCAGTTCCACGCATAAGTCCGATGTCACCGGAGTTACTTCGGTCACACTGCCCGACGTTCCTCCGTTCTGTGGGTTCGATTCATGATCGTCGCTGCAAGACAGACACAGGAAGGCAGCCACCAAATATATTATCTTCTTCATCTTGAATACTTGTTTATTGTTTTACAATTGAAATCGTTTCTTTCAACTGGTCAATCGTAATCCGATACGAGCCAGCTTCCTGAATATTCCATTTATTGTCCAGACTGCCGAGGTCTGTATCCGGATACATATTCTTCAGTTCCGCATCCGTTTTACTGGTAAATAAGGCTGTCTCCACTTCACCGGTCGGTGCCTTTCCGCTCTTGTCCGCCATCAGCCAGTCTCCGTTCCAGTCGGACTGCTTGTCGCAGGAGATCTTCATCTCCCCTGTATTCAGTGTACCGCTCCAGGTAAAGATGTAAGGGCTGTCGGCACTTTTAGCCATCGGGGTGGCGTTGTCGATGCTCCATCCGTTCGGAGTGGCATCGCCTACCAGATACAGTCCTTCGTAGGGGGTAAACGGACGCATCAGCATCTTTTCCTTTCCCTTGGCTGTGAGGAACAGCACTTTATAGGCCTTGCCGCATTCGCTTTCCTTCATTTGCCATTTATTGTCTTCACCTCCCAATACAACTGAAGTGGAAGTATACGGAGCGTTCCCTTCAGTGGGATGGAAGAAAGCATCCGACTGACCGAAGTCCGTCACGGAAGTAAACTTAAAATCACCGTCCGCCTTCCACGGAATCACGGCACCATAATGGAACAGATTCATCTGAACGGCATCTTTAGACAGTGCCTCGAATCCCCAGCCATTGTCGCCGGTAAAGGAGCCGACAATATAGAATTCTTCAAAGCGCCATCCGATGTTTTCCGTTTCGGTCATGGTCATTGTCAGGTCGAGCAGGTCTACCTTGACTATATAGGTCGCTTCCTTGCTGACTGTAAACGGTTCGTCCGGTTCGTCGCCCGATGTGCGGTAGATAAGCCGTAGTTCTTCTCCGGCAGCGGCATCCCGGTTGTAGGACGGAAGAAATTCTCCCAATGTCGTTATAAACTTGAATACACCGGTATTCAGCTTTCCTGTCCACGTAAACTGTCCGTTGTCCGTGCGCTCCATAGGCGTCGCTTGATCGGCGCTCCATCCGTTAGGGGCAGCTTCTCCGATGAGGTAAAGCGTCGGAGTAACCGGTTGATAAGTAGTCACATCCAGCGAAACTGTGGCACGCTGCTCCTTTTCTTCCATTCCGGCAACAGTAGCGGTAATGCGTGCTTCCAGCGATACTTTTTCGGCATAGCCGACGCCTAGCTGCGTGTTCAGAAACTGATTGAGTTCTTCCGTTTTCTTCGTCCACTGATAAGTTCCCGTTCCTAAATCTACGGAATAGGCACGGGCGAAGTCGGTTCCCGCCTTGGCTATTTCCAGTGTATAAGAAATACGGTTTCCGCTTCCGTAGTTCGTTCCCGTAGTCCATGAAAGCGTTAACGCCTCCTGACTGTGATTCTTTTCGTTCAATACGATCTCCTGCTGATTCACCGTAAGAGTCAGCGTATCATGTCCCTTGTCCGTCTCCATATAGTCCTCGGCGCAGGAAACCATCGCTCCGCCGATGAAAAGAGAGCACAACATCTGATATATATATTTCTTCATCATATGATCTGTCTAAATGAATGATTGTAAAAGCGATTAATAACCGGGATTCTGAGTCATCAGATTGTTAGAGTCCATCTCTGTCTGCGGGATGGGCAGCAGCAGACGTTCCTTCGTCACCTGATTCTTGCCGATGGATTTCAGGAACTCAATCGCATAGTTACCATTATTGATGCGAATCATATCAAACCAGCGATGTCCCTCAAAAGCAAGTTCCATCCGACGTTCGTGAATAATCTTTTCCCGCATTGTTTCCTGATTCACGGTAGTCGGTACATCCGCCAGTCCGGCACGCTGACGGACGATATTCAGAGGTGCGGCAGCCTGGTCGGGATGTCCCAGTTCGTTCAGGGCTTCCGCCTTCTTCAACAGGACATCCGCATAACGGTATACCACGAAGTTATTCGGGTTGGTATTATATTCCGGCGAAACGGTCTTCGACACAAGGAACTTCCGGACGTTGTAACCTGTACCCGACCATGAACGTCTGTATTCCATGCCGTCGAAAGCAGGACAGCCTTGATATAACACGGTCACATCTTTGCGCAAATCGCCCGCTTCGTACTCTTTGATAAATTCTTCCGTAGGCAGATTCCATCCGTAAGCGCCTGCCACCATACCGGAGTTGCGGGGTCCCATGAAGGTCGACAGCCAGGAAGACTGGTTGTCCCCTCCCCAGAAGTCGTATTCCGTACTGCCGGAGTATTGTACTTCAAAAAGGGATTCCGCACCGTTATTGATCGTAGCATCGAAATTATCGGCATACTTGCACTGAGACAAATCATATCCCATCGCAGTAATCTGGTCGCACAACGTAACAACTTCACTGTAATAGTCCCGATGGTTGGGCGCCAGCGTCAGGTAAATATCTGCCAGCATAGCCATCGCCGCTTCTTTGCAGGCACGTCCCTTGTCATTTTCTCCGTAACTGCTCTTTGGGGGAAGCATATCCACCGCATTCTTACAGTCCGAAAGAATCTGCGCATATACCTCATCTACCGTATTGCGGGCAATATCCGTCGACTGTCCCGGCTCAAAGGGCTGTAACCGCAAAGGTACGCCACCATAAAGGCGGACGAGGATATAGTAGTAATGAGCACGCAGGAAATATGCCTCACCCATGCAACGGTCTTTTATCTCATCGGAGATGGCAGCCGAAGACAGATTGGAAAGCACGATATTACAACGTCCGATGCCTACCCACGGAGAACGCCATACGTACAGGGCAAAACCGTTGTCGCTCTGCGCTATAAAGTTAGCCGCCTGAACAGTTTCCAGTCCGTCGGTTCCTCCTCCGGCACCTACCTCGCTGTTGCCGGCAAGGATGTCGAGGCTCCACAGGCGCTGATTATACATATTGGACGACTGCAACGTCTTATAGCAGGCAGTAGTCAGTGCTACGGCAATCTCATTGGTCACTTCCGATTCGGGGTCCACACCGTATTTGGGGTACTTATCCAGAAAATCACTGCACGATGTCAAGGCAAGTACGACAAGTATCATTATAAAAGTCAGTTTCTTTTTCATTTTCTTCCTCCTGATTTAAAAGTTAAAGTTCAAGCCCATACTGAATGTACGCGAGATAGGGTAACGGCTGCTGTCTATACCGTTGACATCCACCTCGGGGTCGAAGCCCGAATATCCGGTGATAGTCGCCACATTCTCGCAAGAGAAGGAGATACGGGCGTTTTCCAGTTGAATCTTTTGCAACCACTTTTTAGGCAGTGTATACGAAAGGGTGATATTTTTCAGACGGAGATACGAGCCGTTTTCCACAAATCGGTCGGATACGCGGCAGTTCTGGTTCGGGTCGCCCCAGATGGCACGCGGCATGGAGTAGCTTGTGCCTTCTCCTGTCCAGCGGTTCAGTACGGCTGTAGTCTGGTTGTAGGCGGCAGCCATTCCTTCGTTGTCCACATTGTTGGCATTATAAATCTTGTTGCCTGCCACTCCTTGCAGGAAAACGGAGAGTTCCCATCCTTTGTAAGATAGGTTGTTGGAGAGTGAGAAGAACCAGTTCGGATTCGGATTGCCAAGAATCGTACGGTCTTCGTCGTTAATCACTCCGTCGTTGTTCAAGTCTCTGAAGCGGATGTCCCCCGGAGCTGTGCCCGGCTGGGTGGCGTGGCGGTTGACTTCTCCCCAGTTCTGGAAAAGACCGTCGGTAACGTATCCATAGAAAACGTTGATCGGGTAACCGGCTTTCAGCATGGTCACGTATGAATTGCCTATCTGGTTGATAAACATCGGAGTTTCGCTGTTCAGGTCCAGAATCTCATTTTTATTGTAGGTAGCCGTTAAAGCGGATTCCCAGGAGAAGATGCCTTTCAGGTTGATGGTACGCAATGTCATTTCCACTCCTTTGTTGCGCATCTTGCCGGCATTGGTGAAAGTCTCGGTAGTATCTTCAAAGCCCGAAGTGATGGGGATGGAAGCCTTCACCAGCATATCGTTCGTATTCTTGATATAAGCATCCAGTGAAAGGCTGACACGCGAATCGAACAGGCTCATGTCCACTCCGAAGTTGGCCTGGCGCACTTCTTCCCAATGGATGTTCGGATTGGAGAGAGTGGTAGATACCAAAGCAGTGGAGTTATTGTTTCCGAAAGGATAGACACCCGTGTTGTAGGATGCGACAAATCCATAGTTACCGATTTCCTGATTACCGGTCACACCGTATCCGACACGCAGTTTGAGATCGTTCATCAGGAAGTTATCTTTCGGGAACCAGTCTTCCTGAGAGACACGCCAAGCCAGAGATACGGAAGGGAATGTTCCCCATCGGTTGTTCTTACCAAAGCGGGAAGAGCCGTCGCGACGTACGGTAGCCGTCAGCAGGTATTTGTCTTCGTATGAGTAGTTGAGACGTGCCATCAGTGAAAGCAGTGCCCAGTCGCTCTGGCTGCCGCCAAGACTGTACATCTTTTCTCCGTTGTCCATCTCATGGATATTGTCGAACATGAAAATGTTTTTCTGTGCGTTCAGATAATCGTAGTTATTCCACTGTGCGGAAGAACCTGCCATCACACCTACACGGTGTTTCTTTGCAAAAGTATGATCGAATACGAAGTAGTTGTCCCACAGGTAGGTGAATGATTTGTTGTCGCTTTTGTAGCGGGAAGATTCTTCTACCGGATTCGGTTTCCAGTCGTATGCCGGCGTGAAGTTGTCGGCAAACCAGAACTTGGCGTCATAGCCGAAGGTACTTTTCAGTTTCAGCCATTTAGTGAAGGTGATCTCTCCGGTGATGTTCGCGAGAAAGTTATATCCTTTCGTCTCGTTAGTCATCATGTGAAGCGTACCGATCGGATTGCGGATACTTCCGTACCATTGCGCCTCCTGTCCGGGACCGCTCCAACTGCCGTCGTCATTCTTCACCGGTTGGGTGGGAAGGGCTTTCATCGCATCACCGATACTGTATGTTCCTCCTTCTTTGACATCTGTGCTAAATGTGAGGTTGGTGGTGAATTTCAGCCATTTGTTGACTTGGGCGTCACTGTTCGCCTGAAAATTGAAACGGCGATAATTGACACTCTTCACAATGCCGGACTGATCGAGAAAACCGCCGGACACGTAATAATGCGCCTTTTCCGTGCCGCCGGAATAGCTGACCGAATAACTCTGCTTCACTCCCGTGCGCAGCATCTCGTCGAGCCAGTTGGTTCCTTTTCCCAATGAAGAAGGGTCTGCCCAGTAAGGGTTGGTGTTATCGTCATTGTTTGAGAGCATATCATTGCTCAATGCTGCATATTGGGCGGCATTCAGCATATCAGGCACTTTAGTTGCATTCTGTATCGCCCAGTTCGCATTGACCGTTACCTTTCCGGCGCCTTCGGCACCGCGTTTACTGGTAATCATCACTACACCGTTGGCACCGCGCGAACCGTAGATGGCAGTTGCCGAAGCATCTTTCAATACGTCTACCCGTTCCACATCTGCCATATTCAAGGAAGATAAGCCTAAATCGGTGGGAATCCCGTCGATGACAATCAGCGGGTTGCTGTTGTTGATCGTGCCCAGACCACGGATTTTAATCGTCACATTATCCCCCGGTTTGCCGGCATCGATAATTTGCACGCCGGATACTTTGCCCTGCATTGCCTGACCGATATTGGCTACCGGAGAGTCTTTGATATCTTTGACTCCTACGGAAGATACGGCGCCGGTCAGGTCACTCTTTTTCATCGTTCCGTAACCTACTACAACAACTTCGTCCAATACTTCGGTATCTTCCTGCAAGGTTACTTTCAGTGCGGTTTTTCCGTTCACTGAAACAGTCTGCGTCTTATAGCCGACAAAAGAAATGGTCAATGTGCTGTTAGCAGAAACATTTAATGAGAAGTTACCGTCGATATCGGTAATCGTGCCGTTCGTGGACTTGCCTTCTATCACACTGGCACCGATCACCGGTTCGCCCGTGGCGTCCACTACATGTCCTTTTACTGTAATCTGCTGTGCGAATGCACTAAGAGATAGTAACAAGCCCCACATTATTAATAGGAGGCGATGTTCAAAGCCTTTCGACTTTATACTCTGTTCCATGTACATCAATTTAAAGTTAATATTAGGATTACTTTTTGTTTTCACTGAAACAAAAGTATCCACAATTAAATGCGCTTCTTTTGCCAGATAGCAAAAATATAGTGGTTTATACAGCACAATACAGTATAAAACACTAATAATAAG
>ENA-USUM01002470-USUM01002470.1-human-gut-metagenome-genome-assembly--contig:-NODE-2470-length-11024-cov-3.906002_pt1 | contig 11024 bp, 10 predicted proteins | sample MGYA00250063_ERZ773402 | MGnify/ENA primary metagenome ERZ773402 (study PRJEB29103, sample SAMN06112030) | human gut metagenome | biome: human gut; feature: ankylosing spondylitis patient; material...
CGAGATGCCTTTAGTCACTCTTACTGCCGCAGAGGCTTTAGCGCGCCTTGAAGAGCTGAGGAGGCACTATGAGCGATAAATTCGGCGAAGGGCGCGATCCGTATCTTTATCCTGGCCTTGATATCATGCGTAACCGGATGAACATCCACCAGCAGCAGCGGCTGGAACAGGCCGCTTACGAAATGACGGCGCTGCGTGCTGCGACCATTGAGCTTGGTCCGCTGGTGCGCGGTTTACCGCATTTGCGCACTATCCATCGCCAGCTGTATCAGGATATTTTCGACTGGGCGGGGCAACTGCGTGAAGTTGATATTTATCAGGGTGATACGCCGTTCTGCCACTTTGCTTATATCGAAAAAGAGGGCAATGCCCTGATGCAGGATCTGGAGGAAGAAGGTTATCTGGTTGGCCTGGAGAAAGCGAAGTTCGTCGAGCGGCTGGCGCATTACTATTGTGAAATCAACGTGCTGCATCCCTTCCGGGTGGGAAGTGGTCTGGCACAGCGGATCTTCTTCGAGCAACTGGAGATTCATGCCGGATATCAACTGAGCTGGCAGGGTATCGAAAAAGAGGCCTGGAATCAGGCAAATCAGAGTGGGGCAATGGGTGATCTCACCGCACTGCAGATGATATTTAGCAAAGTGGTAAGCGAAGCCGGGGAATCTGAGTAAAATAGCGCGGTTCTTTTGTACCGGAGCCGCCATGATCCTGCTTATAGATAACTACGATTCTTTTACCTGGAACCTCTACCAGTACTTTTGTGAACTGGGGGCGGATGTGCTGGTTAAGCGCAACGATGCGTTGACGCTGGCGGATATCGACGCCCTTAAACCACAAAAAATTGTCATCTCACCTGGCCCCTGTACGCCAGATGAAGCCGGGATCTCCCTTGACGTTATTCGCCACTATGCCGGGCGCTTGCCGATTCTTGGCGTCTGCCTCGGTCATCAGGCAATGGCGCAGGCATTTGGCGGTAAAGTTGTGCGCGCCGCAAAGGTCATGCACGGCAAAACCTCGCCGATTACACATAACGGTGAGGGCGTATTTCGGGGGCTGGCAAATCCACTTACCGTGACACGCTACCATTCGCTGGTGGTGGAACCTGACTCATTACCAGCGTGCTTTGACGTGACGGCCTGGAGCGAAACCCGCGAGATTATGGGGATTCGCCATCGCCAGTGGGATCTGGAAGGTGTGCAGTTCCATCCAGAAAGTATTCTTATCGAACAAGGACATCAACTGCTGGCTAATTTCCTGCATCGCTGATTTCTGATTGCCATTTAGTGATTTTTTATGCATATTTTGTGGTTATAATTTCACATTTGTTTATGCGTAACAGGGTGATCATGAGATGGCAATTGAACAAACAGCAATTACACGCGCGACTTTCGATGAAGTGATCCTGCCGATTTATGCTCCGGCAGAGTTTATTCCGGTAAAAGGTCAGGGCAGCCGAATCTGGGATCAGCAAGGCAAGGAGTATGTCGATTTCGCGGGTGGCATTGCAGTTACGGCGTTGGGCCATTGCCATCCTGCGCTGGTGAACGCGTTAAAAACCCAGGGCGAAACTCTGTGGCATATCAGTAACGTTTTCACCAATGAACCGGCGCTGCGTCTTGGGCGTAAACTGATTGAGGCAACGTTTGCCGAACGCGTGGTGTTTATGAACTCCGGCACGGAAGCTAACGAAACCGCCTTTAAACTGGCACGCCATTACGCCTGTGTGCGTCATAGCCCGTTCAAAACCAAAATTATTGCCTTCCATAACGCTTTTCATGGTCGCTCGCTGTTTACCGTTTCGGTGGGTGGGCAGCCAAAATATTCCGACGGCTTTGGGCCGAAACCGGCAGACATCATCCACGTTCCCTTTAACGATCTCCATGCAGTGAAAGCGGTGATGGATGATCACACCTGTGCGGTGGTGGTTGAGCCGATCCAGGGCGAGGGCGGTGTGACGGCAGCGACGCCAGAGTTTTTGCAGGGCTTGCGCGAGCTGTGCGATCAACATCAGGCATTATTGGTGTTTGATGAAGTGCAGTGCGGGATGGGGCGGACCGGCGATTTGTTTGCTTACATGCACTACGGCGTTACGCCGGATATTCTGACCTCTGCGAAAGCGTTAGGCGGCGGCTTCCCGATTAGCGCCATGCTGACCACGGCGGAAATTGCTTCTGCGTTTCATCCTGGTTCTCACGGTTCCACCTACGGCGGTAATCCTCTGGCCTGTGCAGTAGCGGGGGCGGCGTTTGATATCATCAATACCCCTGAAGTGCTGGAAGGCATTCAGGCGAAACGCCAGCGTTTTGTTGACCATCTGCAGAAGATCGATCAGCAGTACGATGTATTTAGCGATATTCGCGGTATGGGGCTGTTGATTGGCGCAGAGCTGAAACCACAGTACAAAGGTCGGGCGCGTGATTTCCTGTATGCGGGCGCAGAGGCTGGCGTAATGGTGCTGAATGCCGGACCGGATGTGATGCGTTTTGCACCGTCGCTGGTGGTGGAAGATGCGGATATCGATGAAGGGATGCAACGTTTCGCCCACGCGGTGGCGAAGGTGGTTGGGGCGTAAATACGAAGCATCAGGCAAAAGATGTCGGATGCGGCGTGAATGCCTTATCCGATGGTTTAGCCTGCATTACGCCTTCGAATCCCGCAACTTGCGACTCAGCCAAATCCCGTGATGCGGTCGCTGACGCCATGCCATCGACGAAATGGTGTGCATGGTGTTCAGATGACCAATAACCCGCTGTAAATGCTGCTCCAGCGTACCTGCCGCGCCTTCGTGCGGCTGCATCTCCGGCGCATCCATGATATTGGCATCGCCAGAACTACCCGGTTCGTCATACTCCAGTCGCTGCTGACAACGCTGAATGGCGATTTCACAAGACTGTAAATACTCTTGTGCCAGTTCAGGTGGCAATGCCCGGTGTTCCCGCGCCAGCGTGGTCATGGCATTAATATGCTCAACAATAAACTGGCTGTGCGTTACCCACAGTTTCATATCTGCCAGATAATGGCTGTTAAACGCCGGTTCCTGCATCGCCTGATTCAATGAGTTATACAGAGTGTTATGCGCCTGATTTACCCGCATTCGCTGCCAGGCCAGTGGCGTAGGTTGCGGATCCTCGCTAAGAATCAAGCGAATCGCTTCCTGATAGGCTTCTAAAGCGTCATGGGCGTTTTTACGCAATAACCCGCTCTGCCACTGCGGCCACAGCCAGACAGTACCGCCGAAAGCAATTAAACAACCAATAATGGTATCGATAAGACGCGGAAGGATGTATTGCTCGCCGTTCAACCACAATAGTTGCAGGGTATACACTGCGGTAATAGTAAAACCGACCGTCGCCCAGCCGTAGTTTTTGCGCAATATCAGGTAGCTGGCGAGGGTGGTAATCAGCATCAACGTCAGGGTGTAACCTTCGGGAATTTTAAAGTGCAGCGCCACGCCCGCAATGATTAACCCGACCACGGTTCCCACGGAGCGATTCACAATCCTCAGACGGGTTGCGCCATAGCCATTTTGTGTCACCAGCAATACCGTCATCAGGATCCAGTACGACTTCGGCAGATGCAGCGCGGTGCCCATCAGGCTGGCAACGCTTAACATCACACTGAGTCGTCCGGCATTGCGTAGCGCCGGAGACTTTAGTGACAGATAACTTTTCAGCGCCGGAAGTAATGGCATTCGCCGCTGTTTATCGGCCAGTAAGTCACGGGCATAGAGCGGTTTTTGGGTGCGCAGCACGCGGGCGATGCGGCTGAAATGCCAGTAGCAGAATTGCCCAACCGGATTATCCGGATGCTGGCGGGCGATTTTTTCCAGTGCGCCAATTTGCTTTTCCATCGTAAAACGCGTTGGCAGGCGATGGTAAAGAATGTCATCAGCCAGCACGCGCAGGCGAGCGGCGACGGTTTGCGCATTCCAGCGGATAACTTCTTCCGCATGGCTACGCTCGACCAGCTTTTGCACCTCTTCCGGCTGATGCAAACTGACCGAAATATGTTCCTGCAAATCCAGCGCCTCCTGGAAAATACGCAGCATCCGCTTGTAATCGTTATTATTTTGCGCGGAAAGCATATGCATTTGCTGATAGCACTGGGTAATTAGATCGACCGCTTTTTGCTGGCGCACCAGCAGCGGCGGCAGCGCTTTTTCAGGGTCGGTGTGCTGGGTAAGCAGGCTGTATTTGGCTTCACAATAATCTGCCAGTTCACGGTACAGCAGACTTAGTGACTCGCGCAGCGGTTGTTCGCGCCAGATCCAGAACCAAAACCAGTTAAACAATCCGTACCAGAGAGTGCCCAACGCATAGATGAGCAACGGTTCCCAGACCGGCATGTATCCCGCCAAACTGAGGGTAAAAATGGCGGCGAGCAGCGATGCAGGAAGCAATTTTGCGTGCAATGGCCCCAGCTCAGCAGTGACGCCAAGTACCAGCGTTAATCCGGTCAGCAAAAAGGGCAGGGGAACATCTTTTGCCAGTAGCAGCTGTGTCAGTAAGCTACAGGTGGCAAACAGCGACGCACCAATGATTAAGCGTTTGAAAAAACGTTTATGAGGCGTATCAAGGCCCGCAATATTGCAACAGGCAGGAACGAGGGAGAAGAGCAGACCGAATCGTAATTCGCCAAGCATTAACCCAACGGCCACGGGCAAACATAGCACCAGCGTTTGTCGAAGTGCATAGTTGATATCGGGGTGATAAATCAGTCTGCGCCACATCGGGGGAAACAAAATGGCGCGCTACCAGGTAACGCGCCACTCCGACGGGATTAACGAGTGCCGTAAACGACGATGGTTTTACCGTGTGCGGAGATCAGGTTCTGATCTTCCAGCATCTTCAGAATGCGTCCCACGGTTTCACGAGAACAGCCGACAATCTGACCGATTTCCTGACGGGTAATTTTGATTTGCATACCGTCCGGGTGAGTCATAGCGTCTGGTTGTTTTGCCAGATTCAGCAGAGTCTGTGCAATGCGGCCCGTCACGTCGAGGAACGCCAGGTTGCCCACTTTCTCTGAAGTGACTTGCAGACGACGCGCCATCTGTGCAGACAGACGCATCAGAATGTCCGGGTTTACCTGAATCAATTGGCGAAATTTTTTGTACGAAATTTCAGCCACTTCACAGGCGGTTTTCGCACGTACCCATGCGCTACGTTCCTGGCCCTCTTCAAACAGGCCCAGTTCGCCAATAAAATCACCCTGATTCAGATAGGAGAGGATCATTTCTTTACACTCTTCGTCTTTGATCAGCACTGCCACAGAGCCTTTAACGATGTAGTACAGCGTTTCCGCTTTTTCACCCTGGTGAATAAGCGTGCTCTTGGATGGGTACTTATGAATGTGGCAATGAGACAAGAACCATTCGAGAGTCGGGTCTGTTTGCGGTTTGCCAAGCACCATGCGCGGTTATCCTCTGTTATAAGCTTTCTCCAGAGCCAGATAACGCCGCTGTCTCTGGATTGCCGAAATATGCTTCCCGCTACCTGGGAAGGGGCTATCAACTGTACTGCACGGTAATGTGACGTCCTTTGCATACATGCAGTACATCAATGTATTACTGTAGCATCCTGACTGTTTTAGCATAGCTTTCGCTTTGTGTCTCCTGGTGTCTCGCTTCAGCATGACCCAGGTCGCCTTCCGTTGCGCGATTTGGTTAGTACGCGTACTCTGTCAGGAAAATTGACGCAGTGGAGTAGCAAAAATGCAAGCGCGAGTGAAGTGGGTCGAAGGGTTAACTTTTCTGGGCGAATCCGCCTCTGGTCATCAGATTTTAATGGACGGCAACTCAGGCGATAAAGCACCAAGTCCGATGGAAATGGTGTTGATGGCGGCGGGTGGTTGCAGTGCCATCGATGTGGTTTCGATCCTGCAAAAAGGGCGTCAGGATGTGGTCGATTGTGAAGTAAAATTGACCTCTGAACGCCGCGAAGAGGCACCACGCCTGTTTACGCACATTAATCTGCATTTTATCGTCACCGGTCGCGACCTGAAAGACGCAGCGGTTGCGCGTGCGGTTGATCTCTCTGCCGAGAAATATTGTTCAGTGGCGTTGATGCTGGAAAAAGCGGTGAATATTACTCACTCGTATGAAGTGGTTGCCGCGTGACTTAACTATCCCGTTGTGAAGCCGGATAGTATTTTATCCGGCGTAATAGCAGAGTTACTCGATTTTCTTTCCTTCCATCAATCGTTGCACCAGCGGCAGCATAATTAATTCCATTGCCAGACCCATTTTGCCGCCCGGTACCACTAACGTATTGATGTGGGAAATGAATGAGCCTTGCAACATCGCCAGCAGCCAGGGGAAATCGATCCCTTCCAGATTACGAAAATGGATCACCACAAAGCTTTCATCGAGCGACGGGATACCTTTTGCCGCGAACGGGTTTGAAGTGTCGACGGTGGGAACGCGCTGGAAGTTAAGATGGGTGCGGGAAAACTGCGGTGTGATGTAGTTGATATAGTCTTCCATTGAACGCACTACTGAGTCCATCACTGCTTCTCGTGAGTGCCCGCGCTCGCTGGTGTCGCGGATCAGTTTTTGAATCCACTCAAGGTTAACGATAGGCACCACGCCGACCAGTAAGTCCACATGCTGCGCAACGTTATGCTGTGGCGTGACTACGCCGCCGTGTAAACCTTCATAAAACAGTACATCAGTGGGTTCCGGTAAAGGTTGCCAGGGGGTGAATGTCCCCGGTACCTGATTCCACGGTACGGCTTCGTCGTAGGTATGCAGATATTTGCGAGATTTCCCTTTGCCGCTCTGACCGTATTCAATGAAGGTTTGTTCCAGCAGGCCGAAGTCGTTAGCCTCGGGGCCGAAGTAGCTGATATGCCGCCCGGCGTCGCGCGCTTTGCGGATCGCCATGTCCATTTCCGGGCGGGTGTAACGGTGAAAACTGTCGCCTTCCACCTCAGCTGCATGCAGATTTAACTGCGCGAATATTTTACGAAACGCGAGGCTGGTGGTGGTGGTCCCCGCGCCGCTGGATCCTGTTACCGCAATGACCGGATGTTTGGCAGACATAGTAACTCCATGACTTAGCTATCATTATTATCTCGTCCGCCGACGGTTTCATGTTATTCGCGAAACTGACTGCGCGGCATAATATTGACCGTTTCGTGCAGCTCCGACCATACCAGCACCGCTTCTCCGCACTGTAGCTGGCGTTTGACGTCGGCGACTTTCTGTTCAAGTGTACGCTCATGTTCACCATAATCGGTGCCTTCACGTAACACAAAGCTTTCAATTAAATTTTCCAGCGTTTCGGGGGAGAGGTCTTGCCACGGAATCAACATGATTTCGCCTCCAGATACGTTGTTAACCAGTCAGGAATGCGTGACTCCAGCCACATTTGCGGATGAAGTAATGTACCGCCAATAAAGCCAACATGACCGCCATGTTCAGTCAGTTGATACTCCACCTGCGGGGGGAGACTTTCCGGTTTCGGGATCACCTGATGATCCATAAACGGATCGTCTTTGGCGTGAATAATCAGCGTCGGTTTGGCGATCCGGTTCAGCATCGGCATGGCGCTACACTGACGATAATAGTCGATAGCGTCGGCGTAGCCGTGAATTCTGGCGGTGATGAGATCGTCAAATTCACGGATGCGACGTACCGATTTTAACTGCGCGAGATTAATCGGCAGCGTTCCGGGGTAGGCTGCCAGCTTGCGCGCGGCATTGGCTTTTAACAGGTTCAGCAAGTAACGCTGATAAACGCGGGAAAAGCCCTTTTCCATATGATAGCTACAGGCTTCCAGCATAAACGGCGCAGAGACAATCACCGCCGCATCAACCGGGAGATCATTGCCTTCCTTTGCCAGCAAACAGGCCAGCATATTACCGCCGAGCGAATAGCCGACGGCAGCCGTTGGCGCATGACCAAATTCGCGTTGCAGCCAGCGTAAAAACCAACTGGCGTCTTCGGTTTCGCCCGAATGGTAAATGCGGTGCATACGGTTTGGTTCACCGCTGCATCCGCGAAAATGCATCACCACGCCCAGCCAGCCGCGCTTTTGCGCCGCCTCAACCAGACCGTGGGCGTAAGGGCTGTTGAGACTGCCTTCCAGCCCGTGAAACACCACCAGACGAGGTTTATGTTGCGCCTGTGCAGGGTTTTCACTCCACGCAAGATCGACAAAATCGCCGTCGGGCAACTCCAGCCGCTGCCAGTACGGGGTGAATTTCACCTGACGACGAAACAGACGCGGCAGCATGGTTTGCAGATGACAATTGCTAAAGCCGCGCATGGGGATGAATTCAGCACTGCTGCTGAATTCATTGGCATCGGTCGTCGTTATCTGCGCCATCAGTTGCTTTGGCCTTCCAGCAGCATCTGCTCAAGCTGCTCCTGGGCTTCCAGCCATGCCATTTCGCACTCTTCCAGGCCGGATTTGGCGCTGGCTTGCTGTTGCAGGCAGGCGGTCAACTCCGCTTTACGGCTCTGGTCATACAGTTCGCTGTCGCCGAGTTTCTCTTCCGCCTGCGCCAGTTGCGCGTTCAGCTTCTCCATCTCTTTTTCCAGACGGGCAATCTCTTTACGCAGTGGCTGGGTTTGCGCACGCAGCTCAGCTTCCCGACGCTTCTGATCTTTACGTGCCTGGGCGCTGTTCGCATTCTCTTTTGGCGCTTCGTCGGTCTGGTTTTCCTGCTTTTGTACGTCGCTCAACCACTGTTGATAATCTTCCAGATCGCCGTCGAACGGTTCGACTTTACGATCGTGAACCAGGTAGAGATCGTCAGTGGTGGAACGCAGCAAATGACGGTCGTGCGAAACGACAACCAGCGCGCCTTCAAACTCGATTAATGCTTCGGTGAGTGCCTGACGCATGTCGAGGTCAAGGTGGTTAGTCGGTTCGTCGAGCAGCAGCAGATTCGGCCGCTGCCAGACAATTAATGCCAGCACCAGGCGGGCTTTTTCCCCACCGGAGAAGCGGCGCGTTTCTTCGGTTACTTTATCGCCCTGGAAACCAAAGCCGCCGAGGTAGTCACGCAGTTTTTGTTCCAGCTCCTGCGGCGCTAAACGTGCCAGATGTTGAATAGGTGATTCGTCGGCGCGCAGGTATTCAAGTTGATGCTGGGCGAAGTAGCCGAGTTTGATCCCTTTCGCCAGACCAATTTCACCGCTGACTGGCGCAAGTTCACCGGCTAACAGTTTGATTAATGTCGATTTACCCGCGCCATTGCGGCCTAACAGACCAATACGCGAGCCGGGCACCAGGTTCAGTTTAATCGAGTCGAGAATAATGCGATCGCCATAGCCCGCGCTGACTTTTTCCATCTTCAGTAACGTATTTGGCAGGCTTTCCTGCGCTCAGAAGCTAAAGCGGAACGGGTTGTCGACGTGCGCGGGGGCAATTAGCTCCATACGCTCGAGCATCTTAATGCGGCTCTGGGCCTGCTTCGCTTTGGTGGCTTTGGCACGGAAACGGTCGATATAACTTTGCAGATGCGCTACGCGTTCCTGCTGGCTTTCGTACATCGCTTGTTGCTGCGCCAGACGGGTGGCGCGCTGTACTTCAAACGAACTGTAGTTGCCGGTGTACTCGAACATGCTTTGTTGTTCGATATGAATAATTTTATCGACGATCGGATCGAGGAAGTCGCGGTCGTGAGAGATCAGGATCAGCGTGCCCTGATAGCTCTTCAGCCATTTTTCCAGCCAGATAACGGCATCGAGATCGAGGTGGTTAGTCGGTTCGTCGAGCAGCAGCAAGTCTGAACGGCAAATCAGCGCCTGGGCAAGGTTAAGACGCATACGCCAGCCCCCGGAAAAATCACTTACCGGGCGCTCCAGTTGTTCATTGCTGAAACCGAGGCCGTGCAGCAGGCTGGCAGCACGGGAGCGAATACTCCATGCGTCAATAGCATCCAGCTTGCCATGAATGGTCGCAATGGCGTGCCCGTCGTTACGTTCGTTGGCGTCGTGTAGCTGCGCTTCTAGTTGACGATATTCACGGTCGCCGTCAATGACATATTCCAGCGCCGCTTGCGGTAACGCCGGCGTTTCCTGATTCACCCACGCCAGTTGCCAGCTTCCCGGAAAGGTGTAGCTGCCGCCGTCGGCGCTGATTTCATTTTTCAGCAATGCCAGCAGGGTAGATTTACCACAGCCGTTTTTACCCACCAGGCCGACTTTCTGCCCAGGGTTGATGGTGGCGGTGGCATTATCCAGCAGGACGCGCACGCCGCGACGAATTTGTAACGAGGAGAAAACAATCATAAGGTGCCGTATGTTCAGACTATGTTAACTTATCATTATGATAATGTAATGTATGGGCGAGCTGCCGCACCGGGCGCAATGGTAGCCCAAAACAGCGACTATACACAAAAACCATACCGGGAGGGGGATGATGTCTCAGCCAGCGAAAGTTTTGCTGCTGTATGCCCATCCGGAATCTCAGGACTCGGTGGCAAACCGGGTACTGCTTAAACCGGCCACGCAGCTCAGCAATGTTACCGTGCACGACCTTTACGCGCACTATCCCGATTTTTTTATTGATATCCCCCGTGAGCAGGCATTACTGCGCGAGCACGAGGTGATTGTCTTTCAGCATCCTCTTTATACCTATAGCTGCCCGGCGCTACTGAAAGAGTGGCTGGACCGGGTATTAAGTCGTGGTTTTGCCAGCGGGCCGGGAGGAAACCAACTGGCGGGAAAGTACTGGCGTAGCGTGATTACCACCGGCGAGCCGGAAAGTGCTTACCGTTATGACGCGCTGAATCGCTACCCGATGAGCGATGTGCTGCGCCCCTTTGAACTGGCGGCGGGCATGTGCCGGATGCATTGGTTAAGTCCCATCATTATTTACTGGGCGAGACGGCAAAGCGCACAGGAGCTGGCGAGCCACGCCAGAGCCTACGGTGACTGGCTGGCAAATCCGCTGTCTCCAGGAGGCCGCTGATGGAAGGTTCCGATTTTTTACTCGCAGGAGTGCTGTTTCTCTTCGCGGCGGTGGCTGCGTTGCCTCTTGCATCGCGGCTGGGGATTGTTAGCATCCTTA
>ENA-USUM01002475-USUM01002475.1-human-gut-metagenome-genome-assembly--contig:-NODE-2475-length-11009-cov-10.690907_pt1 | contig 11009 bp, 9 predicted proteins | sample MGYA00250063_ERZ773402 | MGnify/ENA primary metagenome ERZ773402 (study PRJEB29103, sample SAMN06112030) | human gut metagenome | biome: human gut; feature: ankylosing spondylitis patient; material...
GTGGGACGGATGTATTTTGCCTCAAAGTATCTTATTTTTCGCCTGAAAAAGTATCGGATATAAAAAAACAGGGAGAAGCAAATGCTTTTCCCTGTTACTATCTGTGACCCTGAATCTAAATCAGGATTACGATGACAAATATACAAGATTAAAAACCGGAAGTTAAGCTTTTACCCGGCTATTTTACGAATTGGATGCAGACGGGTTTATCAATACGGATATCTTGATGCGTATCTGATAACAGACCTGTTACGGGATCTCGTTGGAATACCTGAATGACATGACTGTCGCGGCAGGCGGCCAACAGATATTTCCCGTTCGGGGTGATAATAAAGTTACGCGGATGAATCCCCGTCAACTGGTAGCCTACCTTTGCTAACATGCCGGTTTCCGGATTTACTTCGAAGATGGCAAGACCGTCACCTTTCAGGCGATTGCTGGCATACAAGTATTTCCCATCGGGACTGAGATGTATATCGGCACTGCCACGTGCACGGAGTGTGTCGGCTGCAATGGTCTGTATCTTTTCCAGTTTACCATCCAGGTAACTGAAAGCTGTGATATTACCGGATAATTCGCTGATAAGATACGCGTACTTGCCGTTCGGGCTGAAGGTGAGATGACGTGGACCGGAATTAGGATCTACGTCAATAGCTTCGGCAGAAGGGTGGGGGATAATGCTCTTCGGGTGTATGACAAAGCGTAGGATACGGTCGGCACTGAAATCAGTGGCAAAGATATATTTTCCATCCGGAGAGAAAACAGTGCAATGTACGTGGGGTGTTGCCTGTCTTTCAGCGTCCGGTCCGCCGGTACTGCCTTCAAAAAGGGTATCGATAGGCTCTAATGAACCATTCTTTTTCAACGGGAAGATAGACATGCTACCTCCGCTGTAGTTGGCTGTGAGTACTTCTTTTCCGTTGGTGGCAACGTAGCAAGGATCGGCTCCCATAGTGGGCTGGCGGTTCAACAAACTGAGTTTCCCTGTTTCCTTATCGAAGGAGAAAGCATTGAGAGCAGCTGTTGTGTCGTTCATTTCGCTGACGGCATAGACAAACTTTCCATCTTCCGAAGGGATGAGGTAAGACGGGTTGAGTACTTCGATGGAACTGAGCGAGGTGGCAAGTCCCGTTTCCTGGTTGAAACGGAAGGTGTAAATACCTTTGCTGTTTCCATCAGTGTACGTACCTACCAGCATGGTGAGTTCGTCACTTCCGTTGTTTACGTTTCCCGCTTTGTGGGGTGCACAGGCTGTTATTGCTAATCCAAGCATACAGAAAAGAAGTTTTCTCATGATATTATGTTATAGAGTGATAATGTTATAGAGTGATAAGGCGATAAGGTGGTAATATGATAAAATATCACGCTATAACTTTATCACCTTATCACTCTTTAGCGTGCTTCGCACACTATTTCTGCCACTCCTACGCGGTCATCATTTAGTACAATGCGCAAGTCGCTGGCAATAGTTCCTTTGAACGTATATGAAATCAACTTTCCGTACTCGCTGACTGTACCCGAATAAACCGTCAGGAATTGTCCGCCGCCACTTGAAAGCTGGATTTCAAACTCCGCCGGCAGACCGTTGCCTCTGCTGAATGCAATGGAAACGCCATCTACCTTGGAACCGTTCTCCAAGGCAAAGGTAATATAATCTCCTTTATTTCCTTCCCAAACAGTATTCATTTTTTTATCGAGCACGTTCATTACACTTTCCGGATTGGTGCTGGCAGTTACGGGAGCATCCGGTTTTGCCTGTGTTTGCATGGGGGCATTTGGATCTTCTACTGTCAATGTTCCACTTAGGCGGATATCTTCGGAAGAAGCACCTACCATAATGCTGAAGTCTCCCGGTTCCACCACCCATTCCATGTGTTTATCCAGCAATTCCAGCTGTTTACGGTCGAGGGCGAAAACTACCTCTTTAGCTTCTCCCGGTTGCAGGTGGATACGCTCAAAGCCTGCCAGATTCTTTTCGTAAGTGGTAACGCTGCTCAGGATGTCACGAATATACAGCTGAACCACTTCATCACCTGCACGTTTTCCGGTGTTTGTTACTTTGCAGCGCACGGTTGCCTTTTGGTTCGGTGTAATTACTTTCGGACTGATTTCGATGTCGGAATACTCAAAGGTGGTGTAACTCAGACCATATCCGAATGAATAGAGTGCACCGTTGACGCGTGACATATTTCCATCCAGTCCCGGATTCTTTCCGCCGTCAATCTGTGAAGAAGGTTTGCAGGGGAAGTTGAAAGGAATTTGTCCGACACTTTTCGGGAAAGTGACTGTCAGTTTTCCGCCCGGGTTATAATCTCCGAAGAGTACATCGGCTACTGCTGTTCCACCTTTGGACCCCGGATACCATGCTTCTAAAATAGCGGGAACGAACTTGTCTGCCCAATTGATGGATAGCGGGCGACCGTTAATCAGCACCAGTACGACGGGCTTTCCGGTTGCTTGTACCGCTTGAAGCAGTTTCAGTTGTCGTCCTGGGAGTTCGAGACTGCTGCGCGATTTGTTTTCACCACAGGTACGCTGTCCGCCTCCCAATACGACTAAGGCTACATCTGCCTGACGTGCATTTTCTACTGCTTTATCAATTTCAGCTTGTTCGCTATCTGTCATCGGATAGTCGATAAGTTCGCTTTCCGGCCAATTGGCATCTACAAGATCACAGCCTTTGGTGTAGAGTACTTCTGCTTTGCCTTCGGATTTTTGACGAATGCCTTCCAGCACTGTGGTTACTTCTACTGCCAAAGGACCGTAGTGTGTCAGTGCATATCCCTCTTCGTCTGCATTTGGGCCGCAAACTGCTATTTTCTTCACGTTGTTGATATCCAATGGCAACACGTTGTTTTCATTCTTCAATAAGACGAGGCTTTCGCGTGAGGCTTGTAGTGCAATAGCTTCATTCTCAGCTTTCTCTACTTCTTTATCAGCTCCTGCAAGGTCAGTCTGATAGGGAGCGTCGAACAGTCCTACAAGGAATTTTACACGCAGAATGTCACGTACACGGTCGTTAATTACTTCTTCGCTTAGTCCGCCCTCCTTTACCAATTCGCGCAAAGGCAATACATATGAATCCGGTGACCGGAAAGTGCAACGTACATTCAGACCGGCTTCTACACTTTGACGCACGGCTTCTTTCATATCTTTGGCGGTGCTGTGTTTGGTATAAAGATATTCAACGGCATCACTATCCGAAACCACATATCCCCGGAAACCCATCTCGCCACGCAAGCGTGTAGTCAGCCAATAATAACTGCCTTGTATGGGAACACCGTCGTAATCATTGTACGAACTCATCACTCCCAATAATCCCGCTTCCTTTATCACCCGTTTGAAGGGGTAGACATGTATCATTTCCACTTCGCGTGGTGACATTTGCGGGTCTACACGTGCCATACCTTCGCGGGCGCCCTTGTTGTTACTATAAGCAACGAAATGTTTTCCGGTTGCTGCTACCTGATGGTTATGTTGCATGCCGCGTACCATTTCAATACCCAGTTCGGCAACGAGGTAAGGAGATTCACCATATACTTCCTCATAGCGTCCCCAACGCTGGTCACGGCCGACATCGAGGATGGGAGCATAGACATTGGTATATCCCAATATACGGGCTTCCCGTCCGGTGATTAATCCTACCTGGCGTATCAGTTCGCGGTTCCAGGTATGTCCCAATCCCAGTTGTGTGGGAAAATTGGTGGCACGGTAACTTTCTATTCCGCGGATACCTTCGTTCGTAAAGTCTACGGGGATGCCGAGGCGCGTTTCTTCTATAAAGAAGCGTTGTACTTCATTCAGTGCCCAGGCATGGCGGGATGCCGGCCATACATAGGGATTATCCGATGGGGGAAGTCCCCATTGTTGGAAACCGTTCAGGTGTTCGTCAATGGCACCGATGCCGTCTTTCCAAAGCATTTGTTTCCATTCGGGGGTGGGGAGGTCGTCCTTTAGTACACGTTTATAGCCGTAGAGGGTTACCATCTGGCAAGTCTTTTCTTCCAGTGTCATCTGGCTGAGCAGATCTTCGATACGTGCATCCAGCGAGGCATTCGGATCTTCGTATACATCCTTCACTCCGTTTTTGTTGAAATCAATCCAGCCTTTCTGGTACATCTCGCTTTTGACGGGTTTGTACACAGCCGGTATCTTCACGTTTTTTTGTGCGCAGAGCAGAGTACTGCCTCCGAGCAGTAGTGTCATTGCAATTAGTTTCTTCATGATATTTATATTTTTGTGTATATTATCTTCTGTTGTCAAAGGTACGGGTTATGTGGGAGAAAGAAAGGTAAAATCGTCCGGAGTACTGGCTTTTATTGTACGTATGGTAATGCAAGACTGCTTTGGGTCTTATAAAAAGATAAGGTTTATTAATCCGAAGTAAGCAATCACACTATTCTTTTGTACAGTAACAAAAGAATTCTTATCTTTGCCCCACGATTTCTAAAAACCGTATGTATTCTGGGGTTGACTGGATTTGACAGCGGGTAGAAATAGTAAGTAAGCATGCAGTGCGTCGTTGATTTGCACTTTAATCTCAGTCCTCAAAATTTTATCTGGCGAAAGACAATACGCTCTTGCTGCTTAATCGAATCATAGTAGATTAGCTTAATCCCGGCACCAGGTGCTGGGACGAGACATCACTCGGAAGCTGTTGCTCCGAAGCATTCCGATCCAGTGGTGCAGTTACATCGGAGATAGTTCTTGTCGGCCTTGAGGCGAGAATGAAACTTTAAAGGATAAGGCAATGGTTGATGGCTTTGGTTCTGCCGTTGCTCGAAAACTTAAGCAAAGATAAGCATGTAGAAAGCTTATGATTTCCTCGTTTGGACGAGGGTTCGATTCCCTCCAGCTCCACCTAAGTCTGATGAAAGACAATGAAGAATCCTGCAACTCGCTGAATTGCAGGATTTTCTTGTATGTAATAGAATGAACTAAAATGAATATAAAGGAAAGATGTCTGTTGGACATTCCGTTGGACTTACAATACCCCACCCCTAAAGTCCAACAGACTTCCTCATATTTCATTGATATTCAATCTTTTGCGCTTGTGTAATCTGCTAATTATCAAGACCTTTGCACTATTGAAATCAACAAATAAAAATAGTGTAATGGAAACAATTTTGTTCTTTATCAAAAGGAAAAAGCTCCTCAAAGATGGGACTGCCTCCATCTTTGTAAGGGTGACATTTGGCAGGCTTTCAGCCGAAGTTGCAACGGGTAAGAGTGTTCTGCCCTCCCAATGGGTGGCAACTAAAGGCAGAGCGAAAGGCAATACTCTTAAAACAAAGCAGGTTAACGCCTTTCTTGACCAAATGGAGTACACTCTCCATGATTTGACGCTCCAAATTCAAAGAGAGGGTAAGCAGGTAAGCGCAAAAGAGATTTTGAGCAGATATAAAAATCTCAATGTGCCGAAGATTGGTATTTTGGCTCTATATGCTGAGCACAATCAAGAGCAAAAAGAGCTGATAGGCATATCTGTAGCACAAGGTACTTATAAAAGGCATGAAACCTCTATGAAGCTCTTTCAAGAGTTTCTGATGTATAAATACAAAGCGAAAGATATACCTGTAAATGAAATTGATGTAGAGATGCTGAAGAAATATCAGCATTATCTGATGACTGTAAGACACAATAATAACAATACCACAGTTAAGTACCTCAGAAACCTTGGCAAGGTGTTTAATATGGCAGTGTCAAGAAAGTTGATAACTAATTCTCCATTGGAAGAACTGAAGCTCAAAATAGAAGCTGTTGACAAAGGTTTTCTTAATAAAAATGAGCTGTCTAAGCTAGCCACGAAAGAGTTTGAAGTCACGAGATTGGAGCAAGTGAGAGATGTATTCCTATTCTGTTGCTATACGGGACTTGCCTATGTAGATGTTCATTCTTTAACAGCAAATGATATTATCGAGGAAGAGGATAGGCTTTGGATAAGAAAGGCAAGACATAAAACGAACGTAATGTGCCATATCCCTATAATAAAACCTGCAAGAGAGATACTTGACAAATATGCACTTTTGGCTCAGGCTACTGGGAAGTTGCTCCCAGTGCTATCCAATCAGAAAATGAACGCATATTTGAAAGAAATAGCAGCTATAGTAGGGATTGATAAGGATTTAACTACACATCTTGCGAGGCATACCTTTGCCACTACAGTAACACTCGCCAATCATGTTTCAATAGAGAATGTATCCAAAATGTTAGGTCATTCAAGCATAAGAATGACGCAACACTACGCAAGAATCCTTGATGCCTCTATAGAGAAAGAAATGCTGAATGTCGAAATGAGCTACGAATGAGACATTAGTTGTTATCTCCCTGTTCGCTTTGATATACAGGGAGATAATGACAATGTAAATATATAATGTATAGCTGAATTTACTGAATACAGAAGCTGTCAGACTTCAGGAAACTTGCTATAAGTGACCTGGAGTCTGTTGTTTCTACAGGGTGAAGCATGCTTTTTCTGCAATTTTTTGAAAAATTTTTGGCTCTTTCTGCATTTCTATGAGCTATCCCTAATCACAACATCACCCCCTCCATACTTTGCAGATGGGGTTACTCCCCTCTGTGTTGCTGCAATGGGTCCCCTATTGCAACGGGTTCATCAACAACAATAAATCATCAAAGTATGGAAAAACTTAAGTTCATTGAAACTCTGTCAGTGGCAGAGTTCAAGGCTCAACAAGGAGTTGAGAAGATTGAGGTAAAACAGAATCCTCAGACAGGTAAGTGCTTCTTTGTCTATGGCTTTGAGACAGGAGCAGTGAGTGAGAAATTCAACAAAGGTCAGCTCACAGACCCTGTCATCTCAAAGGTAGTATCTCCTGAAGATGGAGATATGTTCTTCATGCTTCATCAGCGTGGAGAGGGAGGTGCCCCTGTAGTAGCTGTACTCTAAGCTCTCTCAGTTCTCAGCACTAGGGTCAGATAGTCTGTAATGGGCTGTCTGACCTTTTATATTCATCAGACTAATCAAATCAATAAGAATATGCAGTTAAGAAAATCATCCAAGAAGCAGGCAAAGATAAAGCTTGCAATGCAAGGACCTGCTGGCAGTGGTAAAACAATGTCGGCACTTCTGTTAGCCTATGGGCTATGTGGAGATTGGACTAAGATTGCAGTTATAGACAGTGAGAATAACTCTGCTGATCTATATGCTCACTTAGGACAATACAATGTACTCCCTCTTGAGGGAAAGTATGACCCCGAAACATACATTGATGCCATCAAGGTATGTGAAAAGGCTGCTATGGAGGTTATCATCATAGACTCCATGAGTCAATGTTGGGATAATCTTCTTGAATACCATGCCTGTCTCCCAGGCAATTCTTTCACCAACTGGCAAAAGGTTACTCCGAGAATGACATCACTTATTCAGATGATACTCGGAGTAAATTGCCATGTAATCTCTACAATGAGGTGCAAGCAGGATTATGTACTGTCAGAGAAGAACGGCAAAATGGTTCCTGAGAAAGTAGGCTTAAAGGCTGTGATGAGAGATGGAATAGATTATGAATACACCATAGTCTTTGACATCAACATGAAGCACCAAGCCATAGCATCTAAGGACAGAACCAATCTCTTTGCCAATAAGCCGGAGTTCACTATTACACCAACTACAGGTAGAATCATACTTGACTGGTGTAATGATGGTGTCACATTGGAGATGATAAGGACTGAAATTTCCAAGGCTGAAACCATCGAGCAACTGACCTCAGTCTATCAGCAGTACCCCGAATGGAATCAGCAGTTATTGGCTGACTTCACCAAAAGAAAGACTGAACTTATACAGCCTAAGTCTGAAACTCAGCCTATCAGTTATCAACCCAACTTCACAAGAATAAACCATGCAGACCGCAGTATCAACTTTGCAGCTTCAGCCTGTCAATAGGTTCAATACCTTTCCAAGCAGGCTGAATGACAGCTTCAGACCTCCCATTGAGGTTGAGGCTGTAGAGGTTGTGGAGGACATTATTACTCCACAATTCACCAAGAGGCTTCCTTTTATAGAAGCCAACACAAAAGAGGTTACAATAAATCATCTGAAAGATGAATGTGTTGTGCCAGTGTTCTCAAAGGACAATGAAATCACCATATCTCACCCTGCTTTCATTGAGGCAGTGTGGAGTGCTGTTTCAAAAGTTTTTCCAAGAGAAAGCATTGAGAAACCATCTATCAGAGTAAGCCATGTAATCAAGGGTAGAACTCCCGAAGCAATCCACAAGAATGTCAAGGAACTGCTTGATGAGGACAAGACTATCTACTATGAGAGAATGATGTTCTGCTTTGAAATACCCTCTATCTGTGAGGATATAAGAGGCAACAGACTTAACCTTACAATAGGTGGAGTAAGAGCATACAATCAAATGAATCTTTACTCGAAGAAAAGCCCCGAGAAGTTCAAAATCTTCATAGGCTTCAAGAATATGGTATGCTGTAATCTGTGTGTCAGTACAGATGGCTATCAGTCGGAACTCAGATGTATGGATGTCAGAAGTCTTTTCAACTCTGCTGTAGCTCTGTTTCAGGACTACAACATGGCTAAACACCTGTATGAGATGGGAGGCTTACAGGAGAGCTACATGACGGAACATCAGTTTGCTCAGTTCTTGGGTAAATCACGCTTATATGGCTTTCTTCCTAAAGCAGAACAGAAGAAACATCCTCAGATGCTTATGACTGACACTCAGATAGGCATGATAGCCAGAGCATACTACAATGATGAAAGTTTCTCTGTGCCACAAGGCAGTAAGGAAATCAATATGTGGAATGTCTATAATCTCCTCACAGGAGCCAACAAGTCTTCCTATATTGACAACTTCCTTGACAGAAGCCTCAATGCCACACAGCTTGCAGAGGGGCTGAACAAGGCTCTCTATGGAGATAGTGAATATTCATGGTTCATAAATTAAGCCATGAGTTTGCTGTCTTTTGTACCTCCACTGATATTGGTGGTCTCACTCTCCGTACCCATAATAGGGGATTGGATAAAGAATAGAAAGGAGTAAACTACAGGACAGAGCATCTTATATCAATAGGTGTTCTGTCCTATTATCTCTAATTCAAATGGACATTTACAACACAAGAGAATATGAAGCAGCTCAAGGATTGGAAAATGCCTTGAATGATTATAGCTGGTCTCCACAGAGGTTTGCAGACAGTATCGGAACCTTTCATAAGACACTGCAACAGACACTCATGAGAACCATTGTGGCTGTCATAAAGAACATGGGGTCTGACAATCAGAGTGTGGATTCAAGAAACAAGGCATCCCATGAGCTATGCAGAAAGATTGTCAACTCCGGGATTCTTGATGAAACCACACTGCCTATGATATAGTCTTATGGAACCAAGATACATCATTCTCATGGACTTCTCCACAGGAGAGTTGATTAAGATTAAGCTGAGTGACCAGGAATTGAAAGAGTCAGAAGAATGTGATGATTTTGAGGAATTCCTGAGTACGCTTGAAGCCAAATATGAATTCCGACTGAGAGACTGCCTCTATATGACTTGTCATAATCTCTCTGAAAGGAACTACAACATACCCTGACCACTTCTCCATTATGATGGGAAATTCAGATGGTATGCTCTTCTGAAGATAAATCATCACAGATGGTTTATTGTTGGATGCCCCTGTGCCACTAACTTTGCTGTGGCATTGGGGTATTTTACCTAACAGCCTACACCTTACAGGTGCAGTAATATGTCTATTACTCTTAAATTCAGAAGTCAAGCAGTGGATTATTCACTAAAAAGCATTAACTTTGCAATAGTGAAATCAATAAACTGATTAGCCAATGAATTAAAGAACTAACAATGACATATTAAAGAAGTGTTTGCTTCTTACTCGTGTATTTGGAAAATCGCCAATTAGAAAAATGCCACAGCAGTAAGTAAGTGAATGCTTGCACCCACAGGTGTAGGCTTCTCTTATTGTGTGGCAAAGGTGTTTGGCGATACCTCCAAATAGCAATAGAGTTTATAGCCTACACCTCTTTTTGTGCAAGTAGATAAAACAACCTTCATTAATATGGAAATAACAACAATTCTTTGGACTACTTTCATCTCTCTAGTTGGGTTACAGCTATGTGTACCTGATGGAGATACAGAAAAAATGGCTGACCAAAACCCAAGCTTTTGGTGTGGTAACCCTTTATTGCGTATCATATATGGACTATTCCAACTTCTTGGAGTCGTATTTGTGTTAGGCTTCGCATTATATCTCACTTTTGCCGAGCATTGGTGGTATATTATAGTGTATTTGGGCGGTGCAATAATTGCAAAACTAGTTGCATTCCTATTACAAATACCTATTGCCTTGATGTTTTCAAAGCAAATTCAGGGACACATGTATGGCGGTCTTATATCTAAGAGGCTGACAGGTACAGCTCTAATTATATTAGGACTGATTCTATTGCTTGCTAATCTCTAAAGTTCATTCTAGAAATCAATGGAAAAATCTTTCTCTTTCAAGTATATCAAGCTCGGAGTAAGTTTGGTATTCCTCCTTGTCAGTACCATAGTGCCGGCCTTGGGACAGTATATATTCTTGGTATTAGGTGGCATCTTTTTAATGATTGCCTTTGCAAGCTTTGGTAATTATGACTATAGAGGTGTGCAAAGCAAGCTACCCTATAGGATAGGAAGGTATGTATTAGCTGCATTACTGCTAATTACAGGAGGTATTCAAATTGATTATGCCATCAACTTCCCTGATTTTGTGCATTACTCAGTATATGCAACAGTGATAGACTGCTCATTAATTGCATATCTGCTATTCTATAAGCCATCCAATACATCATTAGGTAAGAAAATATGGAAAGTAATAGGTTATGCACTTGTCCTTATAGGTGTTAATGCTCTTCAAAACACAAAAGAGTTTGTAATGCATCTAACCTATTCGTCTGAAGAAGTTAATTGGGGGATGTTTGGGCTTATTTGCGGAACACTGATTGCAGGTACGGTATGTATTAGGGTTGGAAGTAAAACAACAG
>ENA-USUM01002502-USUM01002502.1-human-gut-metagenome-genome-assembly--contig:-NODE-2502-length-10958-cov-31.645805_pt1 | contig 10958 bp, 8 predicted proteins | sample MGYA00250063_ERZ773402 | MGnify/ENA primary metagenome ERZ773402 (study PRJEB29103, sample SAMN06112030) | human gut metagenome | biome: human gut; feature: ankylosing spondylitis patient; material...
TTGGCGATCGTGTAGTTGATGAAGATCGCCTTGGCGGAGCCGATATGCAGGTAGCCGTTCGGCTCCGGCGGGAAACGGGTATGCACGACTTCGACCTTGCCCTCGGCGAGGTCGGCATCGATAATATCCGTCAGGAAGTTGGAAAATTTTTCGTCTGCCATGATTACACCCCAAAATTAGTAAGCGTCACGTTGTTGTAGGGGCCGATGTCTGCATCGACCCGCTGCAAGGCTATAGGTACGCTAGCTTTGATTATCTTACTATTATACATAGGTTTATAACATTTAGCAAGAGGTAAAAACTTGCCTGCACCTACTGTTATTTATAAAAGGTTTGTGCTATAATCAATACTGATTTACAATGCCTAAGATTTGCCGTTCTTACAAATCCTAACAAATCCTAACGAAAGGGGGCTGTGCCATGCCGACCCCGAATGACCGCGGGCCCCACCGCCCGCGCACAAATATACAGTACCATGTGGAGAATGGCTGGGCGGTGCCCGACCAGCCGCAGCCGCCGCCGCGCCGCACCCCCACGCAGGAGCAGCGCCGCGCCGCCGCCCGCCGCGCGCGGGCAAAGCGCCGCAGACTCCGTCAGTTGGCGCTGATCGGTACGGCGTGCGGCATTCTGGTCGTGTCGGGCGTCATCACGGCGCTGCTGCCCGCTAAGGGTGCGGACGCGCCGCTCACCTCCGATGCCCCCGCCAACACGCGCCTTGTGGCCCCCGTGCCCTACGCGGGCAGCAACGGCAGCACAGGCACGGCACAGGCCCTGAACTGGGGCACCGTCGGCCCGCAGCGCCAGAGCGCCGACACGGGCTACACCTACACGGCGCTGCCCGCCGCCCCCGCCGCGCTGCCGGAATTTGGCCGCGTGGACACAAGCTGGTTTGCGGATGCCGCCTTCCTCGGCGATTCGCTGACCGCGGGCTTCTGCGTGAACGAATACAACATTGATGTGGGTGGTGCGCTGGTCTGCGGCTATGAGGGCATCAGCCCGAACACCGTCGTCAACCGCGCCACCGTCACCAGCCCGGACCGCGGCGAGGAGGTGCCGCTGGACGTTCTGGCCGCGGCCCAGCCCGCGAAGCTGTACATCCTGATTGGCACGAACGCCCTGGTCCAGCCCGGCAACGATGACAGCTTTTTGGCATACTACGGCAAAATGCTGGACGATCTGCGCACCGCCCTGCCGAACACGGCATTTTATGTGCAGTCGGTCCTGCCCGCCACGCAGGAGAAGGCCGCCGACAGTCTGCCGGGTCTGGCCCCGGACCGTCTGGCGGTCATCAACGCGGCCATTCAGCAGCTTTGTGCCGAGCGTGGGTGCTATTATCTTGACCTCAGCGCCGAGTTTGCCGACGACGCCGGGTATCTCTCGACGGAGTTCTCCCAGCCCGACGGCGTGCATCTGACAGTCTCCGGCTACAGCAGGTGGGTCAGCTATCTCTGCACCCATGTGCCCTACAGCAAGGACAACCCCTATCAGGCCGGGAGCACCTACTATTTAAGCGAGGATATGAAGGGACTGCTGAGTGATCTGCCGTAAACCGGGAGCGGCAGCCTCCCGGAAGGTTGTTCTTTCTTTTGCCAACAAAAGAAAGAACCAAAGAAAATTGCCGCTGTTTCGACGCAGCGGACCCGCGACCCAGGGGCTGCACGCCCCTGGGAACCCCAAAGCGGAGGTCGGAAGGGGCGTGGGCTAAACGAAAGCAGTATTACTTTTCGTTCTTGACGCCCCCGCCCCTTCCTCCACTTTTGAGTCGGGTGTTCCCCCGAACCCCCGCAGGGAAAAAGGCCCCCTTGTCAAAGGGGGCTGTCACCGTTAGGTGACTGGGGGATTCCGACGGGCCTTGCGTCGCCATCCATTCCCGGGAACCCCCCGCCCACTGCAAAGGGGGCGGGCTGCCGCCCTCCCTTGCCCCTCTCGTCCGCAACCCATTTGTGGCACCCCGTAGGGGCCGGGCATGCCCGGCCCGCGACCTTGCCATTACCGCCCATGTGTCTTTTGCATCGTAGGGAGGGGTCTTGACCGCTTGACGGCGCACAACGAGCGCCGTCAGCCAGCAAAGCTGGCCCGCTCATGCGGTTGTTTGCCCTGCAGGGGCAAACATTGTTCGCTCCCCGATTTCGCTCCGCTCAACCGTGGGCCCACGCTCACAACCCCGCACCTCCGCAGGGCGTCGAGGACGCCGCCCCCTACACCATTTGCCGCAAACCTTCCACCCATCCGTAGGGCGGGGTGCCTTCACCCCGCCGTAACCTTCCGCTGCCACCCGTCCCCGGGCAATCTACAACCAACCCCCACCGTAGGGGCCGGGCATGCCCGCCCCGCAGCCTCCCGCCACACCCCGTCCCCGGGCAACCAACACCCCGCCCCCACCAAAGGAGCTCTCTCATGCGATACTTCCAAAAACTGCTCTGCCTGCTGATCCTCGTCCTGGCCGCGTCGTTCGGTGTGGGCGGGTGCGTGCTGCTGTACAGCGATTTCTCCGTGCAGCGCAGCCGCATGGCCGCCGCCAACGCCGCCGCCCACGCCCAGGCGTGTACGCTGCTGCAAACCGAGATCCTCGACCTGCAGCGCCGCGGCATATCCACCGGGGATGCCGCGCTCACGGCCCGCGTGACGGCACAGGGTGTCCCCGCGGCGCTCTGGCGGGGCGACACCCTCGTCTGCGCCACGCTGGAAGGGCTGCAAAGCCTCCCCCTTGGCGACGCCGCCACCGTGACCGTCAGGACCGAAAATTCCATTTACGCCGTCTACGCCAGCGACCTGCAGGGCGGGCTGCGGCTCGTCACAGCCTACGACCTGACCGGCCTTTACCGGGACAGAAACGCCGCCCTGATGCGCTTTTTGCTGCTGGAGGCCGCCGTGCTGGCCGCGGCGTCCGCCGTCACGGCGCTGCTGGCCCGCCGCCTGACCCGCCCGCTGGCTGTCCTGACCGACGCCGGGGCGCAGATCGCAGCCGGGGACTACGCCCGCCGCACCGACCTGCACACCGGCGATGAGATCGAGGAGCTGAGCCGCAGCTTTGACAAAATGGCCGATGCTGTGCAGGAAAAGATCGCCGACCTCGAGGCCGACGTCCAGCGGCGGGAGGACTTCGTCGGCGCGTTCACCCACGAGCTGAAAACCCCGATGACCAGCATCATCGGCTATGCGGACATGCTCCACACCATGCAGACCGACCCTGACGAGCAGCGCGAGGCCGCCGCGGCCATCGTGCACGAGGGGCGGCGGCTCGAGGCGCTGAGCCGCAAGCTGCTGGCCCTGCTGGGCCTGAATGAGGAGGGCGTTGAACTGACCGCCGTGCCGCTGCCCGCGCTCTGGCCGCGGCTGCACGCGGCCTGCCCGGACGTCACCCTGCGCACGCCTGCCGCCGCGCCGACCGTGCGCGGGGACGCCGACCTGCTGCTGGATCTGCTCTGCAATCTGGTGCAGAACGCCGCCAAGGCCAGTGCGCCCGGTGCGCCGGTGCTGGTGCTCTGTGCGCAGGCCGGGGACGCCGTCACGCTGACCGTGGCGGACCGCGGCTGCGGCATCCCGCCCGAGCTGATCCCCCGCGTGACCGAGCCGTTCTACATGGTCGATAAATCCCGCGCCCGCCGTCAGGGCGGCAGCGGCCTGGGGCTGGCGCTCTGCCAACGCATTGCCGCCGCCCACGGCAGTGCGCTGCGCATCGAAAGCGAACCCGGCAGGGGCACCCGGGTCAGTGTGACGCTGTCCGTCTGGAAGGAGGATGCACCGTGAGCCTTTGGAACCATCCGCGGCTGACCGCCGCGCTTTGCACCGTGGCCGTGCTGGGCTGCGCCGCCGCGCCCGCGGTGTTTCTGGCCGCAGCCGACGCCGCCAGCCTTGGCCGCGTCGAGACCGTGGCCGACCCCTACGTTGCCCCGACGCCCACGGCGGACGATTATTATATCCTGCGCCAGCTGGCCGCCCGCAGCCGGAACGCCGAGAGCGAGCGGGAGCAGCGCCCCGCCGAGGTTCTGACAGCCCCGAAAATGTACATAGGTGCGTCCGCCAGCCTGCAATCCATGCAGTATGCGGATTCCGCCGCCGCCGAGGCCGCCGAGAACGCCCTGCGCCAGCTGGCCGAAACCGGCGCCGTGCCCGCCGCCTGGGCTGCCGAGGCGCTGGACACGGCTGAGACCGGCGAAAGCTACACCGACTGGGACGGCAGATATTACTACCTGGACGAGACCTACTGCGTCACCGACAGCCTCGGCTTTGTGACGGTGCGGCGGTTCGGCATGACGGACAATGCACTTTTTACGCGCTATAGCGTCACTATGGACAGCCGCACCGGCACAGTGGTCGAGGCATGGCTCTCGATGGCCGGGACCGACGCGGAAAACACCCCGCTGCCCACCGAGACCGCCCTGCGCAGCTTTGCCGCCCAGGCCGGACTGGAAAGCCTCGGCGACTGGGCCGCCCCCGCCGACAGCCCCTACGGCTGCGCCCTCTACAGCACGAACGGCGGTGCGCTCATCACCGCCTCGACCCACCCCTACACCTACCAGGATTACGTCGGTACAGCGCCGGTTTCGTCAGACCGCTGGTACTACAGCCTGACCCTCCAGCTCCGCACCGAGGACCAGCTGCCGGGGTAGGGGCAGGCTTGCGCTGCCGCCAACAACAACCCTTGCCTTCCCCCTCGGGGGAAGGTGGCCCCGCAGGGCCGGATGAGGGGCAGGCTCCCGCCGCCGCCCGTTCCCGGGCAAACCGCAGGGGGCGGCGTCCCCGACGCCCCGCGGAGGCTTGCGCCGACGTCCTTCCCCGGGTTACCACCCGCGGAGACTCCCGCTGCCGCCAACACCCGCGGAGGGGTCAAGACCCCTCCCTACGGACCGAACCATTGACGGGGGCCTGCGTAACCCCCCGGGCCGGGCATGCCCGGCCCCTACCGCGCGGCGGCCCGGAAACGGGTGTCCGCGTAAACCTCGCGGGCGTTTCCATATCCCCATCCGTAGGGCGTGGTGCGCCCACCCCGCCGCGGCCCCCCGCCGCCAACACCCCGGGAGGGATGAATCCCTCCACTACAGCCCTTGCCTTCCCCCTTGGGGGAAGGTGGCCCCGCAGGGCCGGATGAGGGGCGGCCTCCCGCCGCCGCCCGTTCCCGAGCAAACCGTAGGGGGCGGCGTCCCCGACGCCCCGCGGAGGGGTCAAGACCCCTCCCTACGGACCGAACCATTGACAGGTGTCCGCGTAACCCCCCGGGCCGGGCATGCCCGGCCCCTACCGCGCGGCGGCCCGGAAACGGGTGCCCACGTAAACCCCACAGCGCTTCCATATCCCCATCCGTAGGGCGGGGTGCCCCCACCCCGCCGCGACCTTCCGCCGCCGCCGACACCCCGGGAGGGATGAATCCCTCCACTACAACCCTTGCCTTCCCCCTTGGGGGAAGGTGGCCCCGCAGGGCCGGATGAGGGGCAGGCTCCCCCTGCCGCCCTTCCCCGGGCAACCCGTAGGGGGCGGCGTCCCCTACGCCCCGCGAAACCTTGCGCCGCCGCCAACAACAGCCCTTGCCTTCCCCCTTGGGGGAAGGTGGCCCCGCAGGGCCGGATGAGGGGCAGGCTCCCCCTGCCGCCCGTTCCCGGGCAAACCGTAGGGGGCGGCGTCCCCGCTGCCCCGCGGAGGCTTGCGCCGACGTCCTTCCCCGGGTTACCACCCGCGGAGACTCCCGCTGCCGCCAACACCCGCGGAGGGGTCAAGACCCCTCCCTACGGACCGAACCATTGACGGGGGCCTGCGTAACCCCCCGGGCCGGGCATGCCCGGCCCCTACCGCGTAATAATCCCACCCATCTCTACACTACTTAAAAAGGAGGCTCCCTCTATGCGCAACCGCCATCTTGCCGCCATTCCCCTCGCCGCGCTTCTGCTCACCGCCTGCACGTCCGCCACGGATACGGTACCCCTGACCACCCCCACGCCCGAACCCACCGCCACAGCCACCCCGACCCCCGCCGCCGGGGACTTCGCCTGGCTGAACCGCCACGACAGCAGCTTCAACAGCGGCGACGCCTACTATGAAATGGTCTACCGCAACCACGGCGGCCTGCTGCTCAAAACCGACTACGCCACCGCCGCACAGACCGTCGTCTGCACCGTGCCCGGCTGCACCCACGACAGCGCCGACTGCCCGGCCTGGTTCCCGGGGCGGTACAGGTACTACTGTCCCTTCACGGCGGACGGCGCGGTCTATGTGCTCAACGCGACGTTATTCCACACGGATCGGACCTGGGAGGAATACCGTGAAGAATACCTCACGCCTCAGCTGGACAGCACCGACCTCACGCCCGAGGAACTGGAGGCCCACTACTACGGCCTGTGGCAGCAGCAAAGCGCCGCGCCGCAGGTGTACAGGCTGACCGACGACGGCAAGACCTGCATCGACCTGCCCGCCGAGTGTGTGGATTACGTGTTTGATTTTTGCGACGACGCGGCCCTGTACGGGGTGATGACCTCCGGCAACAACGGCCAGAACACAAAGGCCGTCCGCATCGACCTGACCACCGGTGAACTGCAGTCCGTGCCGCTGGAGCCCACAGAGTACTTTGTGACCTGCTACGACGGCGCGCTGCTGACGGTGCGCTATGTGACCGACGCGCCCCTGCCCGACGACTTTGAGCAGTTCCGGGCCGCCGTGCAGAGCGCCACCGTTGAATTTGACCGCTACGACCCCCGCACCGGCGAGCGCCGCAAGCTGATCGAGCGCCCCTACAACATCGCGGACGAGCGGTTTTCCGGGTATCTGGGCACCCACAACGGCAAGCTCTACTTTGAGGAGCGCGAGGCCCTGCAGGGCGGCGGCTACAACCGCGGCGCCTTGCAGGAATATGACCCCGCCGACGGCAGCACCGCCACGGTGTGGGACGCGCCCCCGACCGGCAACCTGTGGGATTACCGGGACACCGACACGAACGTCCTGCCCGCCCGGGGCAGCCGGGCCGAGGACTGGCTCTGGCTGTACGGCACCGACGGCGCGGTGGGCGGCAACCGCTGTTATTTGATGAACGCCGCCGCCCGCGAGCTTGTGCCCATCACCCAGCGGATGAAAAATTACGCCTACGACATACCCCCGTCCCGTCTGGCCCAGACCGCCGATGGCCGCTGGCTCTTCTGGACCGAATCCAACGACGAAAACGCGCATCTGGCCTATGGGCTGATCGCCCCCAACGATTTTGCCGCCGGCAGCACCGACTATACGCCGGTGGAGATGTGGGCAGGGTGAGGCGTGGGAGCCGCCCATTCCCGGGCAAACCGCAGGGGGCGGCGTCCCCGACGCCCCGCGAAACCTTGCGCCAATACCCATCCCACGGACAGTCACCCGCGGAGGGGTCAAGACCCCTCCCTACGGACCGAACCATTGACGGGTGCTCACGCCAACCCCCGGGCCGGGCATGCCCGGCCCCTACCGTGCGGCGGCCCGGGAACGGGTGTCCGCGTAAACCCCGCGGGCGTTTCCATATTCCCATCCGTAGGGCGGGGTGCCCCACCCCGCCGCGGCCTCCCGCTGCCGCCAACACCCCGGGAGGGATTACAGCCCTTGCCTTCCCCCTTGGGGGAAGGTGGCCCCGCAGGGCCGGATGAGGGGCAGGCTCCCGCTGCCGCCCATTCCCGGGCAAACCGTAGGGGGCGGCGTCCCCGACGCCCCGCGAAACCTTCCGCCAACGGCCATCCCCTGGGCAACCACCCGCGGAGGGGTCAAGACCCCTCCCTACGGACCGAACCATTGACGGGTGCCTGCGTAACCCCCCGGGCCGGGCATGCCCGGCCCCTACCGGGTGATAATCCCGCTCATCTCTATACTACCTAAAAAGGAGGCTCCCACACATGAACCGCACACTTCCGCTCATCCTGACCGCTGCCCTCCTGCTCACCGCCTGTGCGTCCGCCGTACCGGCACAACCCACCACCGCCACGACCTCCCCTGACGCCGCAGCGTCCTCCCCGGCACAACCTGACGCCGCGGCGTCCTCCCCATCACAGCCCGCCGCCGAAACCTCCGCCCCGCCACTTACCCCAAAATTCCCCGTCGGCCATCTTCTCACCCTCCCCCAGAACCAAAACAGCGGCCCCGTCTGGAACACCGGCGACGCGCTCTATGAGCTTCGGGACGCCAGCAATATGACCCCCGAGGCCCTCGTCCTCAAAACCGACTACGCGGCCCTGACCCAGTCCGTCTACTGCGATATTCCCGGCTGCACCCACGACTCCGACGCTTGCCCGGCCTACCTGGCCAGCGACTTCTGCGTCGGCGTCATGGCCGTGGACGGCACGGTCTACACCTATCCCGGCGAGCTGACAAACGTCGCCCCAACGCAGATTTACCGCATCGACCCCGCTGCCGGCAAAACGCCCGTGGCCGCGGTGCCCGATGCCCTGCCCCACCACATGCAGCTGCAATGGTGCGACGAGTACGCCCTGTACGGCTGCCCCCTCGCCGCCAGTCATCAGCCCGGCACCCTCTACCGCTGGGACTGGCAAAATGACACGGTGCAGACCATCCCGATGCTGGCCGACGAGAAGATCATCGCCTGCGAGGGCAGCCGCTTCCTGACGATCCGCATCGAGGCGAACGAGCCGTTCCCCAATTTCGGCAGCACCGAGCAGGAAAAAGCCATTTTGGCGCACGCCGTCTACGTCTACGCCTGGCTCGACCCCGCCACCGGCGCGCGGGAAAAAATCTGCACGCGCCCCTACGCGGACGGCTATTTCCACAACTATTACGACGGCAGGATCTACTACACCGGCAATTTCCGCAATGCCGACACCCCCGGTCAGCAGGCCGCCCTGCTGTACTTTGACACCGCCGACGGCACCGAGAAAACGCTGCTCGAGACCATCCCGTTTGACACCTACGGCATCGACGTGTGCGAACCCTTCAGCCCGGCGTTTGCGGGTGTGCCGCAGCGGTATCTCCGCGTGCTGAACGCCGGGGACGCCTACGCGGACTGCCTGCTGGACATGGAGACCGGCGACGTCCTCCCGGCCCCCGCGGTCACGGCGGAGGGCGTGCGCCGCCCCGCGCTGCTGCTGGCCTGCACCGCGTCGGGCCAATGGCTGACAACCGCCAGCCCCCGCGACAGCTATGACCCGCAGTACAGCCTCTACGCCCTCTGGGACCCGGCAGACTTTTTGGCCGACGGGCAGCCCGCCGCGTGGGTCACGATGTATGCGACAGAATGAACGGTTGTATAATTATGCGCAAAAACGCCGATTTGTCCACAGGACAAGAACACCGGCACGCCTGCCGCAAACAAAATTTTGAAAAGTAAACCAAAACTACTTGAAAAATTTCTTTTATGGTGGTAACATGAAGGCGGTGTTTGAAATTATATAAAGGAGTGTCGTTTTATGGCAATTCAGAATGCTTACCTGCAGGGCGTATATGAGGGCCTTGCAAAGCGCAACCCCGAGCAGAAGGAGTTTCTGCAGGCTGTTGAGGAAGTCCTCGAGAGCCTGGAGCCCGTTGTGGCTGCCCACCCCGAGTACGAGAAGGCCGGCCTGATCGAGCGCCTGGTCGAGCCCGAGCGCATCATCATGTTCCGTGTGCCCTGGGTCGATGACGCTGGCAAGGTCCAGGTCAACCGCGGCTACCGTGTGCAGTTCAACTCTGCCATCGGTCCCTACAAAGGCGGCCTGCGTTTCCACCCCTCTGTCAACCTGTCTATCCTGAAGTTCCTGGGCTTTGAGCAGTGCTTCAAGAACAGCCTGACCGGCCTGCCCATGGGCGGCGGCAAGGGCGGCGCTGACTTTGACCCCCACGGCAAGTCTGACGCCGAGGTCATGCGCTTCTGCCAGAGCTTTATGACTGAGCTGTACCGCCACATCGGCCCCGACACCGACGTGCCCGCCGGTGATATTGGCGTTGGCGGCCGTGAGGTCGGCTACCTGTTTGGCCAGTACAAGCGCCTGCAGAATGAGTACACCGGCGTGCTGACCGGCAAGGGCATCCCCTTCGGCGGTTCTCTCGCCCGTACAGAGGCTACCGGCTACGGCCTGTGCTACTTTGCCAAGGAAATGCTGGCTGACGCCGGCAAGAGCTTCGAGGGCCAGCGCGTCGTGATCTCCGGCTCCGGCAATGTGGCCACCTACGCCAACCAGAAGGCCACCCAGCTGGGCGGCAAGGTCATCGCCATGTCCGACTCCAACGGTTACATCGTCGACGAGAACGGCATTGACTACAAGGTCATCAAGGAGATCAAAGAGGTCAAGCGTGCCCGCATCAAGACCTACCTGGACTATGTCCCCACCGCTAAGTACGTCGAGGGCAGCCAGGGCATCTGGACCGTCCCCTGCGACATCGCCCTGCCCTGCGCCACCCAGAACGAGCTGCGCCTGGACGGTGCCAAGGCTCTGGTTGCCAATGGCTGCTACTGCGTAGCCGAGGGTGCCAACATGCCTTCCACCCCTGATGCCATCGCTTACCTGCAGCAGAACGGCATCCTGTTTGCCCCGGCTAAGGCATCCAACGCCGGCGGCGTTGCCACTTCCGGCCTGGAAATGAGCCAGAACAGCCTGCGCCTGTCCTGGACTTTCGAGGAAGTGGATGAGCGCCTGCACAACATCATGGTCAACATCTATCACAGTGCTGCCGCCACTGCCGAAAAGTACGGCATGAAGGGCAACCTGGTTGCCGGTGCCAACATCGCCGGTTTCGAGAAGATCGCCTCCGCCATGATGAGCCAGGGCATTGTCTGATACAAACGCAGACAGCCGGGTGAACTCCCGGGGAAAATTGCATAAACTTTTTTAGTAAAACCTATTGACACACACGCCGTGCTGTGGTATTATAATCAAGCACCGCGAAACAGCGTGTGTGTCATATATCGCGGAGTAGAGCAGATGGTAGCTCGTCGGGCTCATAACCCGGAGGTCGCAGGTTCAAGTCCTGTCTCCGCAACCAACAAAGAACGGTAAGACGTCAAGTTTTACCGTTCTTTTTCTTTT
>ENA-USUM01002511-USUM01002511.1-human-gut-metagenome-genome-assembly--contig:-NODE-2511-length-10916-cov-30.338500_pt1 | contig 10916 bp, 6 predicted proteins | sample MGYA00250063_ERZ773402 | MGnify/ENA primary metagenome ERZ773402 (study PRJEB29103, sample SAMN06112030) | human gut metagenome | biome: human gut; feature: ankylosing spondylitis patient; material...
AGTACGGCCTCTTTCTTGCTATTACATCCTGTTGTCATAAGGCATACGGCAAGAATTGGTAAATACTTGGTTACTTTCATATTATATAATAAATTAGTTTTTCACTTCTTCCAGTTCCATCGAAACCCGTTCCCACTCTTCAACGGTGGTATCCAATTGCTGTTTCAGCTTCTGATGCCGTTCATACAGTTGCATATCCGATGCTCCTTCCGGGGTTGCCATTTTTGCTTCCAGAATGGCGATTGCCGATTCCGTTTCTTCAATCGAAGCCTCACAGTCCGCCACCTGGCGTTCCAACTTCTTTATCTTCTTATTGAGTTCCTTCTGCGCTTCATACGAGAGTCTGTTCTCCGAAGGTTGCTCTGTATCCGCTTCGTTTCCTTTGGCAGATGCGGTAGGAGAAGTAGAGAGAGAAACTCCTTTCTGAAGTTCATTCAGGCTGTCGATCTTCTTCTTTTGCAGGAAATCGTAGATACCGCCAAGATGTTCTTTCACTGTTCCACCACCGAACTCATATACTTTAGTCGCAAGTCCGTCCAAAAAATCACGGTCGTGGCTGACAAGTATCACTGTTCCGTCAAATTCGCGGATAGCTTCTTTCAGTACATCTTTGGAACGCATATCCAAATGATTGGTAGGTTCGTCCAAAATCAGGAAGTTCACCGGTTCCAGCAGCAACTTAATCATAGCCAGACGAGTACGCTCTCCACCGGAAAGTACTTTCACTTTTTTATCCGAAGCCTCTCCGCCAAACATGAATGCACCCAAAATGTCACGTATCTTCAACCGGATATCTCCTGTCGCCACACGGTCGATCGTATCAAATACCGTCATGTTTTCATCCAGCATCTGCGCCTGATTCTGTGCAAAGTAACCGATCTGCACGTTATGCCCGATCGTCAGTTTACCATCAAAATCAATCTCGCCCATGATACATTTCACTAACGTAGATTTACCTTCTCCGTTCTTTCCGACAAATGCGACTTTTTCTCCTCTGTTGATCGTCAGATTCACATCATGGAAAACAACGTGCTGTCCGTATGCCTTGCGTACGTCTTCACAGATAACCGGATAATTCCCGCTGCGGCTGGCAGGAGGAAATTTCAGACGGAGGGAAGAGTTGTCTTCCTCATCGACCTCGATACGGTCTATCTTTTCCAGTTGTTTGATACGACTCTGCACCTGTACGGCTTTGGTTGCCTTATAGCGGAAACGTTCGATAAAGTCTTCCGTATCCTGTATCTGCTTCTGCTGATTCTCATAGGCACGGAGCTGCTGCTCACGACGTTCTTTACGTAATACGACAAACTCATCGTACTTCACTTTATAGTCATAAATCTGACCGCAGGTAATCTCGATCGTACGGGTAGTTACATTATTAAGGAAAGCACGGTCGTGGCTGACCAGCACAACAGCATTGGCACGGGTAGACAGAAAGTTCTCCAGCCATTGTATACTCTCGATATCCAGATGGTTAGTCGGCTCATCAAGGAGCAGCACATCCGGACGACGGAGCAAGAGCTTCGCTAGTTCGATACGCATACGCCAGCCGCCGGAGAATTCGGAAGTCGAACGGTTAAAGTCTTCCCTGCTAAAGCCCAATCCCAACAGGGTACGTTCTATTTCCGCCTGAAAATTGGTTCCTCCCATCATCAGGAAGCGGTCGTTTTCGTGTGTGAAGCGGTCTATTAACTGGTGGTATTCTTCGGATTCATAGTCGGTGCGGTCGGCAAGCTGCTGATTCATCCGTTCAAGGTTTGCCTGAAGTTCGAAAATATGCTCGAAAGCGAGTTCTGCTTCCTCCATCACCGTGCGGACATCCGAAAGGATCATGACTTGCGGCAGATAGCCGATTGTTACATCTTTAGGGACGGCTACCACTCCACGGGTCGGGTTTTGCTGACCCAATTTCTCCTGCCCAAAGAGCGCACGGTAAAAGTTGTGGAAGTGGATTATGAATCGGTGGCCTATCTGCGGGAAGCCTACCCGCAACTGGAGGATAACATCATCGAAGACGACTTCCTGAAAATGAACCTGCAACGCCTGTTCGACGGACAGCCTTTCGTACTGACGGGCAATTATCCGTATAACATATCCAGCCAGATATTCTTCAAGATGCTGGATAACAAAGAACTGATACCGTGCTGTACGGGCATGATACAGAAAGAGGTTGCCGAGCGTATCGCAGCCGGTCCCGGCAGTAAGACATACGGCATTCTGAGTGTACTGATACAGGCTTGGTATCGGGTGGAATACCTCTTCACTGTAAGCGAACACGTGTTCAATCCTCCCCCAAAAGTAAAAAGCGCCGTTATTCGCATGACGCGCAATGACACGCAGCAATTGGGATGTGACGAAAAGCTGTTTAAACAAGTTGTAAAAACTACATTCAACCAACGCCGGAAAACCTTGCGTAATTCCATAAAACCGATACTCGGCAAAGAATGTCCGCTGACCGAAGACCCTCTCTTCAACAAACGCCCCGAGCAACTTTCCGTGCAGGAGTTTATAGAATTGACCAATCAGGTGGAAACAGCATTGAAAGAGACGACAGAAAAATGAGAAATTAACGGTTTCAGCCCTTAACGGTACACTATTACCAATACACTATGAGTTATGGAAATAGACGAAGAATACATAGATAAAGTCAAAAGCTTTATAGAGCAGAAAGACGCGGAAAACGTCAAGGCGCTTCTTATCGACCTGCATCCGGCAGATATTGCCGAACTGTGTAATGACCTCGCGCCCGAAGAGGCACGCTTCGTTTACCGTCTCCTCGACAACGAAACAGCCGCCGACGTACTGGTAGAAATGGATGAAGACGTCCGGAAGGAATTCCTGGAACTTCTGCCTTCGGAAACCATTGCCAAGCGGTTTGTGGATTATATGGATACGGACGATGCCGTAGACCTGATGCGTGACCTCGACGAGGAGAAAAAAGAAGAGGTACTGTCGCATATTGAGGATATAGAGCAGGCCGGAGACATCGTAGACCTCTTGAAGTACGATGAAGATACCGCCGGCGGTTTGATGGGTACGGAAATGGTAACCGTCAACGAGAACTGGAGTATGCCTGAATGCCTGAAAGAGATGCGCCTGCAAGCCGAACAGTTGGACGAAATCTACTACGTATATGTCATTGACGATGACGAACGGCTGCAAGGTGTATTCCCACTAAAGAAAATGATTACCTCTCCTTCCGTCTCCAAAGTGAAGCATGTAATGAGGAAAGACCCCATTTCCGTCCATGTAGACACTCCCACAGACGAAGTGGTGCAGATTATCGAGAAATACGACTTGGTGGCAGTACCTGTCGTCGACAGCATAGGCCGCCTGGTAGGGCAGATTACCGTAGACGACGTCATGGACGAGGTTCGTGAGCAATCGGAACGCGACTATCAGTTGGCATCCGGTTTGTCACAGGATGTGGAGACGGACGACAACGTCATGCGCCAGACTTCCGCACGCCTGCCGTGGTTGCTTATCGGTATGCTGGGCGGTATCGGCAACTCCATGATATTGGGTAATTTTGACGCTACCTTCGCCGCACATCCCGAAATGGCGCTGTACATCCCTCTGATTGGCGGTACAGGCGGAAATGTAGGAACCCAATCCTCTGCAATTATCGTACAGGGACTTGCCAACAGTTCTTTGGATACCAAAGACACATTCAAGCAAATCGCCAAGGAATCCGTAGTGGCGGCAATCAATGCAACCATCATATCCTTGCTGGTGTACATATACAATTTTGTACGGTTCGGCGGTACGGCCACAGTTACCTACTCGGTATCCATCAGTCTGTTCGCCGTTGTCATGTTCGCTTCCATTTTCGGAACATTGGTACCCATGACACTCGAAAAGCTGAAAGTGGACCCGGCCATTGCCACAGGACCGTTCATATCCATCACCAACGACATTATCGGCATGATGATGTATATGGGCATCACCGTACTATTGGCCTGAAACGGCTAAATCGAAAAAAAACGATGAAAAAAGTATGAAGTAATCATTTTATTTCATTAATTTGTAACCTAATGTAACCCGAACGGGATATCCCGTTTCTAAAAAGTAAATACAAATGACGGACACTCATGACACTAATCTCCCCGACAAGCCGGTGGAATTAGAAGAAGACAAAAAAACAGCAGAGGTTTCTGAGCCGGCAACAACAGAAACTCCCGCTGAGGTAACCTTGACTGACAAGCCGGCCGAATCAGTTCAAAAACTCACTAAAGAAGAGATTCTGAACAAGCTTAAAGCGATTGCTGCAGATGTAGAGAATGCTGCCAAATCGGAGATAGACAGTTTGAAACAGGCTTTCTACAAACTACATAACTCAGAGCAGGAAGCCGCCAAGAAGCTGTTCGTTGAGAATGGGGGAGCTATTGAAGAGTTCGTTCCACAAGCCGATACATTGGAAGAGGAATTCAAGAATACCATGTCCGTCATCAAGGAAAAAAGAAACGCACTCAATGCAGAGCAGGAAAAACAGAAAGAGCTCAACCTGCAAATCAAGCTTTCCATCATTGAAGAACTGAAAGAGTTGGTGGAATCTCCGGAAGACGCCAACAAGAACTATACGGAATTCAAGAAATTGCAACAGCAATGGAATGAGGTTAAAATCGTGCCGCAAGCCAGGATTAACGAGCTGTGGAAGAACTACCAGCTGTATGTCGAAAAGTTCTACGACCTTTTAAAACTGAACAACGAATTCCGTGAATATGACTTCAAGAAGAATCTTGAAATCAAGAACCACCTTTGCGAAGCCGCCGAGAAACTGGCAGACGAAGCGGATGTTGTTTCCGCTTTCCACCAATTGCAGAAACTGCATCAGGAATTCCGCGATACAGGACCGGTAGCCAAAGAGCTGCGCGATGAAATATGGGCACGCTTCAAAGCAGCTTCTACTACTGTGAACCGCCGTCACCAGCAGCATTTTGAAGCCCTGAAAGAGACCGAGCAACATAATCTCGACCAAAAGACCGTAATTTGCGAAATCATCGAGGCCATTGACTACAGCGAACTTACCAACTTCGCTTCCTGGGAAAACAAAACCCAGGAAATCATCGCTTTGCAAAATAAATGGAAGACCATCGGTTTTGCTCCGCAAAAGATGAACGTGAAGATATTCGAACGTTTCCGCAAAGCTTGTGACGAGTTCTTCCAGAAGAAAGGGGAATTCTTCAAATCCCTGAAAGAAGGCATGAACGGGAATCTTGAAAAGAAACGTGCCTTATGCGAAAAAGCAGAGGCCCTGAAAGACAGTACCGACTGGAAAGCAACAGCTGACGAACTGACCAAACTCCAGAAAGAGTGGAAAACGGTAGGTCCCGTTGCCAAGAAATATTCGGATGCTATCTGGAAACGGTTCATCTCCGCCTGCGATTACTTCTTTGAACAGAAAAACAAGGCAACTTCCTCACAACGTTCCGTTGAACAGGAGAATCTGGAAAAGAAGAAAGCCATTATCGAAAAGCTGACAGCCATTGACGAAACAATGGATGTGGAAGAAGCCACCCAACAGGTCCGCGAACTTATGAAAGAGTGGAACGGCATAGGACATGTACCATTCAAAGAAAAAGACAAAATTTACAAACAATACCACGGCCGGATAGACAAGCTGTTTGAACACTTCAACATCAGTGCTTCCAACAAGAAGCTGAGTAATTTCAAATCGTCCATCAGCAGTATCCAGGAAGGCAGCCCGCAAGCCCTTTATCGTGAACGGGACAAACTGGTACGCGCCTGCGAAAACATGAAAAACGAATTGCAGACTTACGAAAACAACTTAGGCTTCCTGACGGCTTCGTCCAAGAAAGGCAACAGCCTCCTGACCGAACTTAACCGTAAAGTCGAGAAGTTGAAAGGTGACATAGAGCTGGTTAAACAGAAAATCAAGGTGATTGACAATTCAATCAACGAAGCGGAATAATTTTTCTCACCTAATAATATGAGGTTATGCCAAAAGGATAAAAGGCTTTTGACATAACCTCTTTTTTATCTAAATCTAATCTCACTGCTGAATTATGAAAAAAATTCTGACTTTAGGAATCGTGCTGCTGACTGTAAACAGTCTGCTACCGGCACAAGAAATCACATTCTCAGAAACCAAATTCAATTGGGGAACCATCCGGGAACAAGACGGGAATGTCAGCCATGACTTCCGGTTCGTAAACACCGGCGACAAACCTCTCACTATCAAAAACATCATTACCGGCTGCGGATGCACCTCGTCCGAATGGACTGAAAAAGCTTATCAACCCGGTGAGGAAGGCATAATACGGTTGGTCTATCACCCGCAAGGCAGAACAGAAAACGACATCAACCTCGTAGCCGAAATATATACTAACAGAGCAGCCAAAGGAGTAGTTACCCTGGAAATGGCGGGAGAGATAAAACGTGAGGCCCCTTCCTATTCCACCCGCTATAATCCCGCCAACGGAAAGCGAAGCCAAAGCCCAACCTATATTCCGCAAGATGAATATGAACAGATACTTGAACGGATACGCGAAGAACTGTATGCTAAAACCACCACACAGCAAGCAGACCGAGCAACGGAAAAATTACTGCGCTCCATGCTTCCGGAAGGTAAATGGAGCGACCTCGATTATGCCTGCTTTTTCCGTACCAACTGGGAACCGGTAGAGCACCTGAAACGTTTGGTTACAATAGCCGCCTCATATACCGACAAGCAATCACGTTATTACGGTAACGAGGTATTATACAATGCAATCAGAGATGCCCTGCAGTATTGGGTGAAACAAGACCCTACCTGTTTCAACTGGTGGTATAACCAGATTTCCGTTCCGCAAACACAAGCCTCGCTCCTTGCTCTGATGGATACGGGACAAAAGAAACTTCCGTCCGAAATCCGTATGCCTATTTTAAAAGCAATGGGCGAACGCAGCGACCCACGCAAATGGACCGGCGCCAATAAAATGGACATTGCCATTCATCATTTAATAAGAGGTTGCCTGTTGAAGAATGACAGTATTGTGCGTGTCAATGCCGATGAAATATTCTATCCTGTACAAATCGTTGCAAACGAAGGCATACAGGAAGACTTGTCTTATCACCAGCACGGGCCGCAACTTTACATCGGCGGATACGGAACAGTGTTCGTTGACAACATAGTCCGCATGGGCAATATCCTCAACGGTACAAAATATGCCATGAATCCGGAGAAACTCACCTTGTTTTCCAACTTTATCCGTAATACCTACTTCAATGTATTCCGAAGCAGGTATCTGGACTTCAGTGTAACAGGCAGAGGTGTCAGCCGCAAAGGAACATTGGATTACGGGGATTGCGCAGCCCTGTTCAGAAACCTGCAGGCCCTTGATGCCAAACATGCCGGCGAATATGCAGACATTGCCCGCCGTTTCCTCACCCGGGAAGCATCGTATCAGCGTTCGGACAAGAATACAATGTATCATTGCTCAGACTATATGCTACACAACCGGCAAAATTACGACTTTTCCGTACGCACCTCTTCAACACGCACCAACAAGACCGAAAGCGGTAACGGTGAAAATCTATACGGGACCTATATGAGTGACGGCGCCACCAATATTCGTGTCAACGGCAATGAGTATGCCGACATCTTCCCCGTCTGGGAGTGGGACAGAATACCGGGAACCACCTTGCCTGCAGGCGAAAAGCGCAATCCCGTTGACTGGGGAAGCAAAGGAACCTGCACATTCACAGGGGGAGTGTCCGACGGGAAATACGGTGTAATGACTTTCAAGATGGATGACTATGGTGTAAAAGCTCAAAAATCATGGTTTATGTTCGACAACGAAGTGGTTTGCTTAGGCAGCGGAATCGGTTCAAATGTTCCGACAGACATCGTTACCACCGTCAATCAATGCCATCTGGATGGAAATGTATGGATAAATACGGGAAAAACGCTCCGGCAAGCAACCCAAGGAGAATTTGCTTTTGAGCAGGCTCCGCAATGGATCTGGCATGACAGCATCGCCTATCTCTTCCCTCAGGGAAACAATATAAAGCTAAAGATGGACAGACAAAAAGGCAACTGGGCAAAAATCAATTTCAATTATCCTGCTACGGAAATCAGCATGCCGATATTCAATCTGGTCATTAATCACGGACAATCTCCCCGAAACGCATCTTACGCATATATCGTGACCTAAGTCTACGCAGATCATATCCATCGCCACGCGCCCGACAATCGGTACTTCGCGACCGTTCACCAGCACTGGCGTACCGGACGGCGCGGCGCGCGGATAACCATCGCCATAGCCCATCGCGACTACGCCAAGACGGGTATCACGTTCGCTTACCCAGGTTCCACCATAACCAACAGGTTCTCCGGCTTTATGCTCACGCACGGCAATCAGGCTGGAGGTTAGTGACATCACTGGCTGACAGCCAAAATCGGCACCGGTGGAGCGATCTTCCAGCGGCGAGACGCCATAAAGAATGATGCCCGGGCGCACCCAGTCAAAATGCGACTGTGGCCACAGCAGAATGCCACCCGACGCGGCAATGGAACGTTGACCAGGTTTGCCTTCGCAAAAGGTATTAAAGATAGCGAGTTGTTTCTCGGTTGCGCCACATTTTGGTTCATCCGCGCGCGCAAAATGGCTGACGATATTCACCGGCTGACGAACGTTTTTGCACTGGGTCAGGCGATGATAAAACGCCTCAGCCTGTTCCGGCCTTACGCCCAGACGGTGCATACCGGTATCGAGTTTCATCCAGACGGTAACCGGCTCGTCCAGGCTAGCCTCTTCCAGCGCAGCCAGCTGTTCTTCGTTATGCACGGCGGTATGAAAATGTTGCGCAGAAATCGTCGGCAGATCTCTGGCATCAAAAAAGCCTTCGAGTAACAGTACAGGTTTGGTGATTCCCCCCGCACGCAGTCGCAGAGCTTCTTCGAGACGGGCTACGCCAAAGGCGTCAGCATCGGGGAGCGTTCGCGCGGTCTCAAGAAGACCGTGACCATAAGCGTTCGCTTTCACCACCGCAACCATTTTACTGGCAGGGGCCAGTTCACGAAGACGTTGCAGGTTGTGTCGCAGAGCGCGGCGGTTAATCACAACAGTTGCCGCTTGCATTTGTGTTCCTTGATAAGTGTTTGCTTTAATTACCTAATTCATAAAATAATTATTATTCGTCGTCGTACTGCGGCCCCGCATAGTTGTCGAAGCGCGACCATTGACCGTTAAAGGTCAGGCGTACCGTCCCGATTGGGCCGTTACGTTGTTTACCGATAATAATTTCCGCGATGCCTTTTAAATCACTGTTTTCGTGATACACCTCATCACGATAGATAAACATGATCAAGTCCGCATCCTGCTCGATAGAGCCAGATTCACGCAGGTCGGAGTTGACCGGGCGTTTGTCGGCACGTTGTTCCAGAGAACGGTTCAACTGGGACAGCGCCACCACCGGCACGTTCAGTTCTTTCGCCAGTGCTTTCAGCGAGCGAGAGATTTCTGCAATTTCCAGCGTACGGTTATCGGAAAGCGCCGGTACGCGCATCAGTTGCAGGTAGTCGATCATGATAAGCCCGATGCCGCCGTGTTCACGGGCAATACGGCGTGCGCGGGAACGCACTTCCGTTGGCGTCAGGCCGGAGGAGTCATCGATATAGATATTGCGTTTTTCGAGCAAAATACCCATGGTGCCGGAAATGCGCGCCCAGTCTTCATCATCGAGCTGCCCGGTACGGATTTTAGTCTGGTCAACGCGCGACAGCGACGCCAGAGAACGCATCATGATCTGTTCTGATGGCATCTCCAGCGAGAAGATAAGTACTGGTTTATCCTGCAACATCGCCGCGTTTTCGACGAGGTTCATCGCAAATGTTGTTTTACCCATCGACGGACGCGCGGCGACGATGATCAAATCCGACGGCTGCAAGCCAGCGGTTTTTTTGTTGAGATCGTCATAACCGGTGTTTACCCCGGTAACGCCATCGTGTGGCTGCTGAAACAACTGCTCAATACGCGCCACGGTTGCGTCGAGCACATCGGCGATGTTCTTCGGCCCTTCGTCTTTGTTCGCACGACTTTCGGCAATTTTAAAGACGCGGGATTCAGCAAGGTCCAGCAGATCTTCGCTGGTACGCCCCTGCAGATCAAAACCGGCTTCAGCAATCTCATTCGCAACCGAGATCATCTCACGGACAACGGCACGTTCACGCACGATGTCCGCATAGGCACTGATGTTAGCCGCACTTGGCGTATTTTTTGACAGCTCTGCCAGATAAGCAAAACCACCGACGCTATCGAGTTGCCCCTGGCGTTCCAGCGATTCCGCAAGAGTAATTAGATCGATAGGGCTACCGCTTTCCTGCAAACGCGCCATTTCAGTAAAGATATGACGGTGTGGGCGGGTGTAAAAATCGTCTGCTACCACACGCTCGGCTACATCATCCCAGCGTTCGTTATCCAGCATTAAACCGCCCAACACCGACTGCTCCGCTTCGATCGAGTGCGGAGGCACTTTCAGCCCGGCAACTTGTGGATCGCGTTCGCGGGGTTCAGCCTGCTGTTTGTTGAAGGGTTTATTTCCTGCCATAGTGAATGGAGTTACCGAGATAAAGAATGGGTCGAAACTTTACCATATGAAGCAGACCCTGACGATACGTTCTGGAGGACACATGGCAACACGAATTGAATTTCACAAGCACGGTGGCCCGGAAGTACTTCAAGCCGTAGAGTTCACTCCTGCCGATCCGGCGGAGAATGAAATCCAGGTCGAAAATAAAGCCATCGGCATCAATTTTATAGACACATATATCCGCAGCGGCCTTTACCCGCCGCCATCGCTACCCAGCGGATTAGGCACCGAAGCAGCAGGCATCGTGAGTAAAGTCGGCAGTGGTGTAAAGCATATTAAGGCAGGCGATCGTGTAGTCTATGCGCAGTCGGCGTTAGGCGCTT
>ENA-USUM01002515-USUM01002515.1-human-gut-metagenome-genome-assembly--contig:-NODE-2515-length-10901-cov-37.896619_pt1 | contig 10901 bp, 7 predicted proteins | sample MGYA00250063_ERZ773402 | MGnify/ENA primary metagenome ERZ773402 (study PRJEB29103, sample SAMN06112030) | human gut metagenome | biome: human gut; feature: ankylosing spondylitis patient; material...
TGGACGCCTAAAAAAGGCGAACCACGCGTATTGCCCATCTATCAAAGTACAACTTTCAAATACGATACCAGCGAGCAGATGGCCCGCCTGTTCGACCTGGAAGACAGTGGTTACTTTTATACCCGCCTGCAAAATCCAACGAATGACGCTGTTGCCGCCAAAATCGCTGCCCTTGAAGGTGGTGTAGCCGCTATGCTGACTTCCAGCGGCCAGGCTGCCAACTTCTATGCCATTTTTAATATCTGTCAGGCAGGAGATCACTTTGTTTGCTCTTCCGCTATTTACGGAGGTACGTTCAACCTGTTTGGCGTGACCATGAAGAAGCTAGGCATCGATGTGACTTTCGTTAATCCGGATGCCAGCGAAGAAGAAATTTCTGCAGCTTTCAAACCGAATACAAAAGCTTTATTCGGTGAAACGATTTCCAACCCTTCTCTTGAAGTACTGGATATTGAGAAATTTGCACGCATTGCACACAGTCACGGGGTTCCCTTGATTGTTGACAACACTTTCCCGACCCCGATCAACTGCCGCCCATTTGAATGGGGAGCTGACATCGTGGTTCATTCTACTACCAAATACATGGACGGACACGCTACAAGCGTAGGTGGCTGTATCGTAGACAGCGGTAATTTTGACTGGGATGCTCATGCTGAAAAATTCCCGGGACTTTGTACTCCGGACGAGTCATACCACGGACTGACTTATACCAAAGCATTCGGCAAAGGTGCTTATATCACCAAAGCAACTGCCCAACTGATGCGTGACCTCGGCAGCATCCAAAGCCCGCAAAATTCTTTCTTATTGAATCTGGGACTTGAAACGTTGCACCTGCGTATGCCTCAACACTGCCGCAACGCGCAGAAAGTAGCCGAATATCTTTCTAAAAATGAGAAAGTTGCCTGGGTAAACTATTGCGGACTGCCGGACAATAAATATTATAGCCTTGCACAGAAATATATGCCGAATGGTTCCTGCGGAGTCATCTCCTTCGGACTGAAAGGCGGACGTGACGTATCTATCAAGTTTATGGATTCACTGGAATTCATTGCGATCGTTACTCACGTGGCGGATGCACGTAGTTGCGTGCTCCATCCGGCGAGCCATACTCACCGCCAGTTGACGGATGAGCAACTGATGGAAGCAGGTGTACGCCCGGACTTGATCCGTCTATCGGTAGGTATCGAAAATGCGGATGATATTATTGCTGATATCGAACAGGCATTGAACGCATAAGAATACCGTAAAGGTATAAAATAATAAGAGAAGGCACGGGAATGAAATATTTCCCGTGCCTTCTTATTTTCCACAAAAAGAAAGTTAATTTCGCAAAGAATCATTTCAAATATGAACCGATAAATCTTCTCGGATGTTTATCTTTGCAGGGAACCAAATTCTGTACAGATATGAAAAAGAATCTATTATTAGCATTCGTATTATGCTTTTCTTACGGATTTTCTTATTCCCATTCATTTAACAACCCAACTAACCTGACTACAAAGATGCAAAACTTTGAAATGGATTCATTTACCACCCAAAATGGGAAAAGCCTGAAGATCACTTTCTTCAGACATGCGAGCTTATTGCTGGAATATGCAGGACAAAAAATATTCGTTGATCCAGTATCCGATTACGCCGACTATACACAACAGCCGAAGGCGGATTTCATCCTGATTACGCATGAACATGGAGACCATTTCGATACCAAAGCAATAGCAGCTATCGAAACAAGCGGGACTAGAATTATTGCTAATCCTAATTGCCGGAAAATGCTGAACAGAGGACAGGAAATGAAGAACAGTGATGTGCTTCAACTGGCAGATGATATGAAACTGGAAGCCGTACCGGCCTATAATACGACTCCCGGCAGAGATAAGTTCCATCCCAAAGGACGTGACAACGGCTATATTCTTACTCTGGGAGGGACCCGCATCTATATCGCCGGAGATACAGAAGATATTCCAGAACTAAACCAAATGAAAGATATTGATATCGCTTTCCTGCCAGTCAACCAACCCTACACCATGACACCGGAACAAGCGATACGTGCAACTCAAATTATCAAGCCGCACATTTTGTATCCTTATCATTACGGAAATACGGATATCAATAAAGTAAAAGAAGGATTGAAAAATGAGAAAACAACCGAAGTACGTATACGGGCTTTACAATAAAGCCCGTACAAATGATTACAAATCCTCCGCAGATAAACTGAAGATCATTGTATCCACCCAATATACAACCGTTCTATCTGCAGGTAAAACATCTTCGAGATAAGGTGAATCAGATACATCTTCCAACCATGCCGTAGTAATCGGACCTCTTTCTCTTGTAAGACTTTGAGTTCCTAAATACGGGCTAAAATTAAAGAAGGTGTGTTGTTTCTCTACATCATTTTCACCTTTATATGTAAAGACACTTCCCATCCATTAAGATACAGGACTGTAGAAGAAATCGTGTTCGTACAGGTTCCCGTTTCGTCGATTAATTCGGAACCGCTAAATAAAATAATCTCTGCATCATCTTGACAGGCTGATATACAAAAAGTCATGAGAGAGAGGAGAAAGAAGCCTAATAAAGTTTTTGTTTTCATATTTTCAGTGGTATGGTTAAATCGCGATTTATGTCATTGTTTTACAAAGATATAAAGTATTTGTATAGTATCATCATACAAATATGATGAATTATGTTTTCTTTATATACACCCGATGTGTTCCTCTACCATCAATCCCGATACCGGAACCGGGCGTATACGCCCATTGGCGCAATTCATTGGTAGCCGCCGTGCGCAGCAGACCTGTCAGTTTCCGGTATTCGTAGACCGTCAGAAAAGGATGTTCCTCCAGATATCTAACAGCCAATGCTAGTCGTTGCTCCGGTGTATACTTCTGTGAAGAGCGTTGCGACTTCCACGGAGCTCTTTCCAGCAGACATCTTCCGTTGATACGCCTCACCATCTTCCTGTCTACACGAAAGTTCACGCTCCCCACCACAATGCTTCGTGCGTTACGATGGGTTTCACCCTCTCCGGTCTTTTCGCGTTCTTTATCTTTGCATAACGCCAACGAAGGAGAGAATGTTCCGATACCATCCAGCTTCACAGACTTGCCTTCTGCCATCTGATGTGCCATTTCAATACCGATCTGTGTAATTACGCCTTCCACATCTCCGACATTAAAACCACTGCTGGATGCTATCTGACGTATTAAATCCTCGGTAGATACCTGATCTATCATTGCAAACCGAGGATAAAGTACCTGTTCGCCCGTTCCATGAATATCGGGCATTTCTTCCATTACGTACATTGCCATAATACTAAAGTTTATTTGAAATATTGATTATTAATAGAAAACTTACTCGCTATAGGTAGAAAACTTGTTCTCCCCTACAGGAAAAGTTGTTTTTCCTATAGGACAAACTAAAACCGCAAGTTCTGGTTTTATAACTGAAACTTCTGATTACATAATCAAAAGTTCCGGTTTTATAATCAGAACTTGCGGTTATAGTTTTCTTACCAACAAAGATACGTTTTCCTGCCGGGATAAGCAAGTTTAATCCCTATGAAAAAGAAGTTTGATTACAATTCAGTTACTTATTACCGCTTCTTTACTTTATATCCTTTCAGGGTAAAACCAACTTCAAACAGGTTCAAAAGGGCTATCCGGATGTTATCTTCTATATAGGTCTCCATATTATCATATTTTGCAAAGTTGACGGGAAGGAGTCTGTTATTCCTCCTAAAGCTTTCATCCGGTATTTTACCCGTAAAACGTCCTTTCTTCTTCACTCCCCAACGAATGGTTTTACTACAAGGAAGAGGTATACCTATCGTCAGCACTTTTTCTTTAGTTACCGTATCGGTGATTCCATGTTTCCAGATACTGATATGGTTGGCTCCCAAATAAGTGCCGATATAAAGGACAACGGTCAGCGTCCAATCGTCCAAAGCCTCATCGGTTTGAATACCATTCACCAAATCAGAGAAATAGCCTTCAACCATTTCTCTGTCAAAACAGTTTAGTTCAGGCCATTCACATTTCTCAAACAGTTGATGCACATTGACAGGAACCAGTAAGGTGGTTATTTCTAACTGATATTTCATTCATTTCGTTTTTATATCATTGCATCTAAAATCGTCTCAAGTATCTTATCGACTATAAATATACAATTTTACCAGATCAAATACTAAAGAATAGAGCTTTTTTAAACCTATTTCTGAAAAAGAAAGGACTGTTTGATACACCCCCTCCTATGTAAACAGGGTTTATCAGACAGTCCTTTCCGTGCGGAGTATGATTCGTCCGTTATTCAGTGGACGATCCTTGCTTTTCGTCCTTACGGCATTTCAGTTTCTATCTGGAATTTACGGCTTACTTTCATCAAATTGATGGTATAAGTGACTACGTTCTGTGCTTCCTGAACCATCGTGAGATACACCATGCTCACCCGGATGCTTCCTGATTGGCTTTGGATGCGTTGCAGTTCCTTACGTTTCAATAGTGAAAGCTGTCCGTTGAGGTCGTTGGCACGACGGATTTCTTCTTCGAAGTCGTTGTACTCGTTGTTTTCCATTTTCTTACGACACTGCTGAATCAGATAGGTGATATCTTCGGATACATCGCTGAATTCACCTTTCTGGATGGCGTCCAATGGGTTGAAGTTGTTGTCGATATGTTCGAGGCAAGGTTCGCAGAGGCGGGAAATACTGTAGACCAATTCGCTGGCGAAGTCGTTGCCTTGATAGTAATAAAGTCCTTTTTCGAGTACGGTGTTATTGTCGAGACGACACATGGCGACGGTGCCCGAACGTTTCATCTGTTTGATGAGCTGTTTCTCAAATTTAGTGGACCCCATGGCACGACGCAATCCTCGCAGATTTTCATGAAGGAATGAAGTGACAGTCAGTTCGAAATTTGTTTCTGCATATTCCAATACTTTGGAAAGTTCTTCGCGGGTGTGCTTACGCATCAGTTGCAGGGCTTCTGTGCTGTCTGTGGTTTGCATCAGTTGCTTCAGCGTTTCGTTACCTTGTTCTTTCGCTTTACGTTTCTTGTACATCACCTGGCTACGGATCAAGATGAATACAGCTATACCGATGAGGGCGATGATAGAGATGTTACCTCCATAATGGAGTACGAGAGCTACGAAGAAACAGATGGTGAAGGCGGCTCCGGCGGTGATGAACCAGCCTCCGATGACGCTTAATACGCCGGTGATACGGTAAACGGCTGAATCACGTCCCCAGGCGCGGTCGGCCAAAGAAGTACCCATAGCTACCATGAAGGTTACGTAGGTGGTGGAAAGGGGAAGTTTCAGGGAGGTTCCCAAGGCGATGAGCAGACCGGCCAATACCAGGTTGACAGAAGCGCGGACAAGGTCGAAAGCAGCTCCGTCGGCAATGATTGCTTCGTCTTTGCGGAAGCGGGAGTCAAGCCATTTTTTGCTGCCGTCCGGCATTATTCGGGAGATTCCATTGGCAAGTGTCATGCTGATGCGGACTACTGTGCGGGCGATCGGAGTACTTCCGAATGCTTCTTCTCCTTCATCTTGGCGGGAAAGGTCGACAGATGTTTTAATTACAGCATGTGCTTTTTTAGAGGTGCAGAGGGCGTAGACCATGACGGCTCCGGCTCCGATAAGAAAATACCACGGTGTTTTAGCAGGTCCCAGCAAGGAGGTCATCAGGAAGCCGTTCGGATTTCCTTCTCCGTTGGCGGTGTAATCTAAAAAAGAGGAGAAACCTGCGAGGGGAACGCCAATAAAGTTGACAAGGTCGTTACCGGCAAAAGCGAGAGCCAGAGCGAAGGTTCCCATCAGTACGACGACTTTGAAAACATTGATTTTCATCCAGTGAAGGATTTGCATCAGTACGGTGAAGAATACAAAGAAAACGGTGATTAGCATCAGTGTGTTGTCTTGTATCCAGTGTTTGTTTTCAGAGGTCATGAAGGAGCTGTCTTTCAGTCCTTTGATAAGCATGAAATAGATGATGGCAGTAGCGGCTATCCCCCCAAAGAGGGCGATGCTGTATTTCATCTTTTTCGTATAGTTGAAAGTGAATATCACACGGGCAAGCCATTGTACAAGCATTCCGAAGAAGAAGGCGATAGCGACGGAGACGAAGATCGCCATGATGACGGAGAGGGCTTTGTCGGTGTTTATGAGGTCGCCCAGACCGAGGGTATCGCTATTATGTACTTTGATAAGTGAGAGGGCAAAGGTACCTCCGAGTAGTTCAAAGACTAGTGAAACGGTGGTAGAGGTGGGCATCCCCATGGAGTTGAATACGTCCAGCAGTACTACGTCGGTCAACATGACGGCCAGCAGAATGCACATGATTTCGGCAAAGTAGAAGTGCTCGGGCTGGTAGATGCCGTGCCGGGCAATGTCCATCATACCGTTGGACAGGGAAGCGCCAATGAATATACCAATACCGGCTATGAAAAGAATGGTTTTAAACGAAGCGGCCTTGGCGCCTACCGCAGAGTTCAAAAAGTTAACTGCATCATTACTGACTCCGACTATCAGATCGAAAACAGCTAGTACAAAGAGGAAGATGATAATGCATAAATAAATAGTCTCCATAATAAATATATGTGTATGTTGTTTCCGGCTGCAAAGGACGGGATTTGACGTTGCAGGGAGGTGTCATACATGTTACATTTATGTTACAATCGTCTTTCTTTTGTCTCGTAATCGTCTTTCTTTTGTCTTGAAACAAAAGAAAGAAGCAAAGAAAAATTCAAGGCTGACTTTTTTCTCCTACTCGCTCCCTGCACTGCGCTAAAGGGCAGAAACTCGCTACGCTCAAACAGTCTGCCCTTTTTGACGCTCCGTTACGGGGGCTCGCTTGACGGAGAAAAAAGTAGGCCGGAGGGGCGTGCGGGGTGGGCGTTGTGGGGGAGGTTGCATGAGATGTCGGTGTGGTTGTTGCGAGGGAAGCCATGTAGTAAGGGCGTATAACGGGGGATGTGCAGCGGGAACGTTGCGGGAAGGCCGTGTGGGGCGTTGTAAGTTGCAGGACACGGGTATGGGATTCTTATGTTAGTTAATTAGTTGGTTGTTTTTTAGTTATTTGTTTTGTTTAACCAGTCATAGAAGGTGTATTGGGCTCGTACAGCGGGGGTGCCGGGCGCTCTTTTTTTGAATATATTTCGCAGGTTGTCGTCTACCCAGCAGGCTTTTTGGTTGTCGGCGAGCTGGATATTAAGCATTTCGATGAGGCTGTCACGCAGGTCGGGGGCGAGAATGGGGGTGATGGCTTCGATGCGGCGGTAGAGGTTACGACGCATCCAGTCGGGGGAGCCCATGAAGACTTTGGGTTTGCCGTCGTTGCCGAAGTACCAGATGCGGGCGTGTTCGAGGAAACTGTCTACAATACGGGTGACACGAATGTTACGACTGTATGACTGTCCGGGGATAAGACAACAGATTCCACGGACGATGAGGTCTATTTGTACGCCGTGTTCGGAGGCTTCGTAGAGACGGTCAATCATGGCGGGGTCTTGGAGGGCGTTCATTTTTAGGATGATACGGCCTTGTTTGCCTTCGTCGGCGAGGGCGATTTCCCGATCAATCAGGCGGTTCAATTCGGGGATGAGGTTGAAACGGGCGACAAGAAGGGTGGTGAACTTCGGGTCTTCTTTGCCTTGCAGGGTGCGGAAGAGGTTATAGAGGTCGGCCACTATCTTCGGACGGCAGGTGAAAAGGCCACAGTCGGCGTAGAGGGTGGCGGTCTTTTCATTAAAGTTACCGGTGCTGATATAGGCGTAGCTGGGTATTTTTTCACCGTTCAGTCCGCGGCGGCGGATAAGGGCTACTTTGGCGTGTACTTTCAGACCGGGTATGCTGTATATTATTTTAATGCCGGCGGCTTGCATCATTTCGGCCGTGGCAAGGTTGTTTTCTTCGTCGAAACGGGCTTTCAGTTCCACGAATACGGTGACTTTCTTGCCGTTTTGGGCGGCGGCTATCAGGGTGTTGATGACGGCGGAGTTTTCAGCTACGCGGTATTGGGTTACCATGATTTCACGGGTTTCCGGGTTGTGCACGGCTTCATACAGGAAGTGGATGAAGTGCTCGAAAGAGTGATAAGGGTAATATAATAACAGGTCCTTCTTGGCAACGTAGTTGAAGATAGATTCTTTTTCGTCGAGGATGGTCAGCTTCATTGGCTTCGGCTTTTCGAGGCTGTGAAGAGATTTGTTCGGGTTGGGAAGATGACGCAGGTCTTCAAGATTCAGGTGCTTGTCGCCGGGGACAAGTTCATCACGCTGAATATGGAAGGCGTCTACCAGAAAGTCCAGAAAGTCATGAGGCATACCACGGTCGTAGACGAAACGGCAGACGTCACCGATCTTACGTTTCTTCACTTTCTTCTTGAGTTGAGCGACAAGGTCGGCACTGCTGGCGGTGTCGTCAATCAATATGTCAGCGTCACGGGAGATTTTGATGCAGTAGCTGGAATCAACATCGTAGCCGGGGAAAATAAGGTTGAGGTTTGCCTTGATTATATCTTCGGTAAACATCAGGTAATGGTTTTTCTCGCGGGATGGAAGTTCGATGAAGCGGGGCACTTTGGCGTAGGGTTGCTTCATCACGAAGTAAAGAGGTTGCCGGGATTCTGTCAGACTGGTAGTTCCTTCATTTCCTTCTTTCTTCGGATAGACTCGTATGGCCAGGTAAAGGCGGTTATCCCGCAGGAAGGAGACTATTTTATCTTTGGATACAGGCACAGGCTGCAGGTAGGGAAAAATTTCTTCCCGGAAAAAGTCTTTAATAAACTGCTGGTGGAACGGTTCTACATGTCTGTCCTGATAAAAGATGATGTGATTCTTGCGCAGGGCAGGTAGTAGTTTCTCTTCATAAATGCGTACACGGTCATCCAGCTGGCGGGTGACTTCTTTATTTATTTCTTCTACCAGTTCGCGGGCGGATTGTACAGTTTCTTCATCACTTTCCGTAGCGCCGGAGGCAACAGCTTTATGGTCGGCTACACGGATTTTGTAAAACTCTTCGAGGTTGGAAGAGTAGATAGAGATGAAGTTGATACGTTCGTAGAGCGGTAGACGCTCGTCCAGAGCCTCCAACAATACGCGATAATTAAATGAGAGCCAACTAATATCTCGCTTGAAATAATTATATTTGCTTTCCATGTGCTTTAAGATTTTTCCAAATATAGTATCTTTGTGGGATTAAACAAAGAAATTTATGACAAGAATTGGATTATTATCTGATACTCACGCTTACTGGGACGAGAAATATCTGGAATATTTTGAACCATGTGACGAAATCTGGCATGCCGGAGACATCGGTTCGCTGGAAGTAGCGGAAAGGTTAGCCGCCTTCCGTCCATTCCGGGCGGTATATGGAAATATTGACGGACAGGAAATCAGAAAGATCTTGCGAAAAGAAATTTATAGAGAGAATGACTGGGCAGTGTAAATATGTTGTCGGTCAAAAAGTTCTTGCAAAACGTTCTATTCTCAATTGTAAATATGACGTTTTAAATGAGCTCAACCATATAGTTCTAAGTAATGGCAAGCTGTCCGTAGAAGCCAAACAAGCTATTTATACTGAACTTTGCTTAACATCTCGTAATAGAGTAACAAAGAAAAAGATACTAAGTTTTCTTGTAAAAAACGGATACGCAAAACTTGGAACAGATATAGCAGGCATTGATGATATAATGAGAAGTTCAATGCAATCATATCTGGATTTTGAGAAAAATCATTATATCTCAGATGGCGTACTTTCCATTGAACAAGCCGATGAGATAATAAGCAGGATCACGATATCAACTGATATAAGACGTCTGAGAAAATGGATATCAACAGAATACCCACATCTTTCTGCAACCGACGTAAAGTATCTATCAGGGCTTAAATATCAAGATTATGGCGACGTTTCAAAGAGTTTTCTTGAAGACATATACCCTGTTAATACCGAAACAGGAGAAATTGAAAGCGATAAAAATATTATAACTATGCTTTGGGAAACGAATGAAACCATAGAACAATTATTAGGAACAAAGTATCGTTATACAGAAAGCATAGAATATGCTAACAAAGAACTATATGGGCTTTCCAATGGTCAAGCAACTTTACAAAAGAGGCTTGCGGATGCCTACGTTCCTGTGGCCATGCAAAAGGCAACATCAAAGGCGATCAACATAGTTAAAGACCTAAAAAGACTCCAAGGTAAAGCTCCAGACAAAATATTCATAAGAACAGCAAAAGATTTTGCAGACAAACCAAAAGGCAAAAACAGAAAAAGCAAGAAAGAACAGATCCTTGCAGCTTGGGGTTCTTTAAAAGATCGAGATATTGCAGCACTTAATCCAGGGGAGATGGCGTCTCTCAAAAAGCAACTTAATGATATAGATGAAGGCAAGCTCAATTTGGATAAATATTATTTATACTTTATGCAGCTGGGCAGATGTATGTATTCAGGAGCACACATTCCATTTGATGAATTAGAAAACAGCTTCACTTGGAACATTGATCACATTTGGCCGCAAGCGAAGGTAAAGGACAATAGCCTTGATAATAAAGTATTGGTCGATTTGACTATAAATACTGACAAAGGCAAAACATATCCTATCGCAAAGGATATAAGAGAAGCTATGGCTGACTTCTGGGGACAGCTTTATCACGAAGGATTAATAAGCGATAAAAAGTATCAACGACTGATAAGACAATCTGGCTTTAGCAAGGAAGAATTGGCCGACTTTATTTTAGCACAAATAACAGAGACAAGACAATCTACAAAGGCTATTGTAAACATGTTTAGAGAGTATTTTCCTGATTCAACGGTTATATACTTAAAAAACGATTTTGCAAAAGATTTCAGACGTGAAATGAAGCTTCAAAGAAATGATATCATAAAAAACTTTGATCTTG
>ENA-USUM01002518-USUM01002518.1-human-gut-metagenome-genome-assembly--contig:-NODE-2518-length-10900-cov-7.665065_pt1 | contig 10900 bp, 10 predicted proteins | sample MGYA00250063_ERZ773402 | MGnify/ENA primary metagenome ERZ773402 (study PRJEB29103, sample SAMN06112030) | human gut metagenome | biome: human gut; feature: ankylosing spondylitis patient; material...
AAGGAACAAAAGATATTTAGTTTTTAGGTATTTAGCTCCGTGAAGGAGCAATGTTTAGGTAAAAGATTGTTAGATTAAAAAGAAAGGAAAAAAGATTATGACAGGATTAATGATTATCGCAGCGGTCGTAGTAGCTATGGCAGTTGCAATGGGTTCAAAGAAGAACAACGGTAAGTTCTTGGGTTCAAGTACTTCAATGTTGTTCGGTAACAAAAACCTGAATGCCGGTGCAGCATATTAAGTGTAATGCACCTTAGTTTGAAAACCAATTTAAAAAGAAAATAAGATAGGAGGAAAGGCAAGCATGCTTTTCCTCCTATTTTCGTATAGGTGCTCCGGCATCCACAAATCCGGTTCCCCACACACTCCCCAAGGTTTTGCAAAAAAGAGCCTTCATCCTTCAGGTTATACGATAACAGATTGTGATATAATATATTACGGAATGAAGGATGTTTCAGTCATCTTTCAGCTTTCTTTCATTGCAGAAAGCGGTGAAAAGTTCTGCGCCAAACGTTTTTTCAATCTCAGCCGAATGATTTTCAGTTCTGCGCCAAACTAAATGAAACATGGCTGGAAGGTACCTGAAACATCTTTCAGTTCGTAAATGTTAGATTATGAGTGTCTTACTACGCATCCTGAAAGATGAAGGAACTTTTTGGTAAATTCCTGTGTAGGGGGGGATGTATATAGCCTGTAAGGGGGGATATGTTCCATTGATGACTTGCTGTTTCCCAAAATGGAGTTAAGGGCTGTGCCCGGACCAAACGGAAGCCGCACACTTGCGATAATGAATCTCAAAGGTGTGCGGCGTTTCGTTGTTTGAAAATTTTTACAATTTGATGGTTTGTGCTTTTCCGTTGTAACGTACGGAGCGACTGAATTGGGTCGGCTCTTTGTCACCCGAAGGGGATTGGCGATTCACTACGAGGATACGGAAGTTGCGTTTCTTTAGCATGCCTTTGTAGTCGCCTTTGCGTTCCCCGATGGTCAATGTGCGTGCAGCATCGTTCCAATGGAAGCGTATTTGGCTGAAAGCTCCGTTTTCATAATTATAGTTGTCGCCTTCGTCTTCATAAAGTGTGAACTCGCCGTCGGCTCCCGGGTAGATACGGATTTCCAGATTGTCCCACTTCTTTTCGGTTGCATATTGTACGGCCGGACCGAAGGGCAGGATGGAACCGGCTTTCACGTACACCGGCATGATGTCGATGGGGCAGGGCATATTCACTGTCTGTCCGCCTGCATGTTGTTCGTTGGTCCAGAAGTTATACCATTTGGCTCCTTGCGGCAAGTAAACCTTTACGTTTTTCACGGCTTTGGCTACGTCGGATACGGAAGTGAATCCTTTTCTGGCTTTCGTGTCGTAGTAAGTGTAGAGCGAATCGGTGACAGGCATGACGAGCAGGTTGCGTCCGAACATGTATTCGTTGTCTATGCGGATGGCCTTCTTGTCACGAGGGAAGTCCATGACGAACGGACGCATGATGCTGCCGCTGGCTTGGGTGGCTTCGCCACAGAGACTATATATATAAGGTAAAAGACGATAGCGTAATTCAATGAATTTTTTCTGTACGTCGTAGGCCCAGTAGCCTTCTTCTCCGAACTTATAAATCTCGCTTTCCATGGGAGAGGAACAGTGGTTGCGCATGATAGGCATGAAGCAGCCCCATTGCATCCAACGCACTTGCAGTTCCTGCATGGCAACGTCTTTCCAATTGTTACCGTATTCCCAGCCGAAGAAACCACCGATATCGGTATTCCAATAAGGTATGCCGCAGAGGGAGTAGTTCAGTCCGCCTGCGATTTGTTTGCGCATTACATTCCATTGGGACACAACATCGCCACTCCAGCAGAAAGAACCATAGCGTTGTTGTCCGAGGTAGGTGGAGCGAGTCATGAGAAACAATCGTTTGCTGTCCGATACGGCACGTTGGTGTTCATATACGCCTTGGTTGCTTAAGAGGGGGAAAGCATTGTGTACACTACGGAAAGTGCCGTCTGCTGTGGGAAGACTGAATTCTTTCTCGCCCATGTCGAAGCGGTCTGGTTCTGTAGAATCGGTCCACCATGCATCTATGCCCAAATCATAGAGGTTTTTCAAATAACGCCAATAGAGGTCGCGTGCCTTAGGGTTGAATGGGTCGTAAGGATGCACACCGGCATTGCGCGGCCAAGTCTCGAATTTCAGTAGTGCATTCATGGCGTCCAATTCCTTGTATTGCTCTGTCCAAGGTCCGAAGCTGGCCCAGACGGAAATCATCAGGTGGGCATTGTTTTTGTGCACGTAGTCTACCATCTCTTTCGGGCTCTTGATACGCGGCTCGGGATACTGGGCATTCGGGTTTTCGCCATTGGGTAAGTATTTCATCCATTCCGGGTCGCCCATCTTGTTGATATAGCGAGGATTCATAAACTTCATCGCATTCCAGTTGGAGTCGCAGCCCCAGTATTGCCAGTCTTGCACGATACCATCCAACGGGACACCGAGTTCACGGTATTTGTCCAGTACTTCGCACAGTTCGTCACTGCTTTTATAGCGTTCGCGGCATTGCCAGAAGCCCATTGTCCATAACGGAAACATGGTAGCCTGTCCGGACAAGTCGCGGATACAAGCGATAACGCCGTCTTGCGTACCGTCCTTATACATAAAATAATAGTCGCTCATCAGACCGGCTTCGCTGTTAAAGCTGGTTTCTTGAGGCGTGTCGGAGAAGATGGTGGGCGACGGGTTGTCCCAATAGATGCCGTAGCCTTTTTCCGATGTGATATAAGGAATACATACACGCGTATTCTCGTTGCGCAACATCAATTCCTGCCCACGTTGGTTCAGTTTGCCGGTCTGTTGCTGTCCGAGTCCGTAGATGGTTTCGTCGGGTTGCAACATGAACCGCTGGCTGACAAGGTAACTGTCATGCGGGCCGTCTTTGCGGGGAATAAAGTTCGTGCCGAACTCTTTCTCTTGCACCAGCAAGTTGCCCTGCGCATCCTTGAAAGAGATTTTACCGGACTTCTTGTCCATGACAACTTCCATGTAGTCGGTCTTCATGGAGAGACGGTCGTCTTGTTCCGAATAGCTGATATTTACCGTTTCCGGTACTTTCACTACCGGATAGCTTTTCTTTTCCGGTAATGTGCGCGACGGATATTTGATAACTCGTACGATGTCCGGCGCGTAAAAACGGACTTCTTCCGTCACGTCCTGTGTGTGAATAAAATTCGTAGCTCCGCTTGAGGTGCGTTTGACTTCTTGGGCGAACAAGGATGCTGCACAAGTCAGTCCACATAAGATAAACATACTTTTCTTCATGGTTCTATGGATTGATAGTTTGTTTTGATGGTGCAAAGTTAACCTCAGAACGGGGAGAACATAGAACACTGACGTTGAAACGTATGGTAACTATGTTGATTCTTTCGCTTTTTCAGCGTATTCCGACGGCTTACAACCGAATTCTTCCTGAAAACACTTGCCCATGTAGCTCGCGGAACTGAAACCCACTTGTTCTGCGATTTCTGCCATGCTCATCCTGCCTTCCAGAATCAGGTCGGCTGCCCGTTTCAGGCGGATGCTCCGGATAAATAGACTGGGCGATTTATCTAATATGTTTGTCAATTTTTTGTATAGTCCGCTACGTTCCATGCACAAGTCTTTGCTGAGCTGTTCCACGGAATATCCCGGGGTTTCTAAATGAGCTTCGACCAACGCCACGGCCTTGTTCAGAAATTCACTGTCGGCGGCACTGATGGGCAGTTCGGCTTTCTCTTGCGTTTCCGGGTTCGGGCCGGCGGTTGTTTCGCGCTGCCGTTCGTAACTGTCGCACCGTTCTATGAGATGTTGTATGCGAAGCAATAGGATGTCTTCCTTGTGGCGTCGCAGGATACGCCGCTTGGACTGTCGGACGTACAAGCGTATGCCGACGGCGGCAAGCAACAAAGCTGTGCAGGCGTATCCGAAGTAAGCCCAACGGGTAAGCCACCAAGGGGCGTGGATGACAAACGATACTTCCGTGGCCGGGCCGTTCCAACATCCGTCGTGTGTGGAAGCCATGACCTGCAAACGGTATTCTCCCGGGGGAAGCATGGGGAAAGACAAATGCAGGTTGCCTTTTTCGTCTACTAAGCTACCGCCCGATTGCAAATGAGTGGCGTACCAAGTGGAATCGCCGTCGTGGAGCAGGCGGTAACGGTAATGAGTTTGTGTAGGCCAGGCATAGTTCAGGGCCGAAAAGTCGAACCCGATATGATTTTGGTCGTAACGGAACTCATAATGCGTGGTGTAAGGCGGAACTTGCGAGAGTTGGGGGAAGGCCATGGTACTGTCCGTACGGGAGAGAGAAAGTGCTGTTCCATGCAATGATAAACCGATGAGCAGCGGACGGAAATACCGGAGGGGAATCTCCACACTGTCGGGATGGAAAAGTGTCCATCCGTCCACGCCCCCCATCAGAAGATGGCCGTCTGGTAGGGTATAAGCCTGGCCGTCACGATATTCCCCCTTCAGGGTTCCGTCTTCGTGGCGATAGTTGGTGAAAGTGATGGAATCAGTTGATTTTCCGACCGAAATCCGTGAAATGCCGTAACTGGTCGATGCCCAAATGTTTCCTTTTGCATCTTCGGTGAGGGCATGGACGAAGTTGTTGGGCAGTCCGTCTTCCGTATAAAATGTACGGGGTGCTTGTTGGTCGGGAAGGAACAGGCAGAGGCCGTCCGGCATTCCGGCCCAAGTCCGTCCCCGACTGTCAGTGTACACATCATTGTAGTGCTTGCCTTGAATTTCATGCCGGTGGCCGTCCCGTCGGAAGTCGGTTTCATGGAGTGGAGAGGAAAAGGGCAGGCTTTCCAGCGTAGGGGCGGACATGAATTTGAATCGTCCGGGATGGGCGTAAAGGATGCCCTGATTGTCCGTCCCCAACCAGATGCCTTGCTGGCGGTCTTGATAGATGGTGTTGATATTGGTTTGCAGGTTTCTGCCTTCTGTGGTCTGTAAGGTTGATTGGAATGTGGCTTGCCCGCTTTGCAGGTCTATGGCCCAAATTCCATTCAGGCTACTGATATAGGCGATGCGGGACGAAGGGACAATGAGCGTATGCAACTGTCCGTCGGCATCCATCAATTTGCGCCATGTACGTGAAGAAGGATAAAATGCGAAAAATCCGGCCCGTCGTCCCGAACGGATCTGGTAGAGATTACCGTCGGGACCTTTTACTACAAGTGACGTGTGGGCGTAGTCCGCCCTCTCGTTTTCGGGATAGGCCGCCGTGCGGTAGAGGAAGCGGCCGTCATGCCGGGAGTGGCAGGACATCTCACCGGAGCTGAAAAACAAATAGAGATGGTCGTCTTGTACTTCCACATCCTGCAATTCCCCTTCGTGTCCGGTCAGGGAAAGATAGCATTTGCGTTGCCCGTCCCACAGTCCTGTAGATGTGACGAGCCATAGTCCCTTTTCGGAGTCTACGAAAAAGTCTGTTACGGTTTCTTTTAACCCCATATCGCGGAAAACCTTTTCCGGATGTTTCAGATAGCGCTCATGACGGAGGTCGAGGCACCACATCCGACGGTAGTCTTTTACCCAAAGACGGTCGTGGTCGCCCACATACACATGGTAGGCTCCACGATAGTGGTCGAGGGTATATACGTCTGAGTCGTTCCGGTGCATGTAGTGGAAGCGCATACCGTCATACAGGTTGATGTTTCCTCGCGTGGTGAAGACCATCCGCCCGTCGGGCAGTTGTAAGATATGCTGTACCTGGTTGTCGCTCAACCCATCCGAAGCTTGCAGGCGGGTGAATACGTAAGGCATGGCTTTCGCTGTCCGCGATGGCAGAAGGCATGTCAGCAGTAAGAAAAACAGAGATATGAACTTCATGATTTTCAGATATTGATTTTCACTACGCCACCGTAGGATGTCAGATGTTTGAAACCGTCTTCCCACGGGATAGCACCGGCATACACTTGGGCACAAATCAACACTCCGCCGTGGGCGAAGACAGCTACACGCCGGTAGTCTTTCTTACGCAGTTCGTTCAGAAAGGCTGCTACACGGGCGTAAAGGTCGCGGAACGATTCCCCGCCTGTGGTCGGTTGGTTCAGGAAATCGTCGTACCAAAGTTGCAACCGTTCGTCGATGATGTCGTCGAAACGTTGCATCTCCCAGTCGCCCATATTCATTTCTTTTAGCCGTCCGTCCCGTTCAGCATCGGGATAACCGCAGAATGCGGCCAATTTGGCCGCGCGGCTGAGCGGACTGGTGTACACGTGGTCGAAAGTGAGGCCGCCCAACCGCAGCCGGGTGGCAGTGGCTTCGCGCCGGAATGTGGCACGGAGGGGAACGTCCGTAAAACCGTAGCAAGTGCCGCGTGGGACGTCTACTGAGGTATGTCGGGCTAAATAGATTTCCATGACGGGATTATATAAAATGGTAAAGTATGACAATAGATAAATAGAAACTCAACTCACAGAGCAAAACCAAGGCACCGCAACAGTCGCCCGTATAACCTTGCAACCGGCGTTTCATCCAGCCGGTGAGCAAAAGTTCCGTTACCGGAGGAACCAGAAAAGCCCAAAGAGGGAAAGCGGTCGGGCCGGACAGGAGCCACGCTACGCATGGGACAAGGGCGAGCAGACAACGGAATACGTGGCCTGCGGCTGCTTGCTTATTCCAGACTGAGTAAACGACACCCGTTTTGGCTTGTTCCGCCGTCCGGGCGTAGGGCAGTTGCAGGATGATGAAACTGCTGCATGCTTTGGCATACACGTCGGCTGTGAAGATAATGGCCGGAGCCACATAAAGCGGCAGGGCTGAGATCAGACTGATTAGCAGTCCGATGTAGAAGACCAGTCCCAGGACACCATACGTACCAATATGGGAATCCTTCATGATGGCCAATGTACGTTCGCGCGTGGTTCCTCCGCCGAATCCGTCGCAGAAGTCGGCCAATCCGTCTTCATGCAAGGCACCGGTAAGCCACAGGCGTGTGCCTATCGCCGCCAAAGCTGCTGTTGCGATCGGTAGAATCCCTGAAACAAGCCAGAAAACGAGGGCGGCCGTACCTCCCGTGAGCCAGCCTGCGAACGGCCAGTAGTCCACCACGTGTTTGAAACACTCGGCGTCCACTTGCCGGATGCGCCAGAAAGGCAGGCGCGTGAAGAACATCAGTGAGGCCCATAGTCGGTTTGTCATAGCGGGATGCGGGATTAAAAATATTTGGTAATATGAGCGTTTTCGAAGTTGTTCATTTCGTTGAGCATGCGGACAGCGGATTGCAAGAGCGGATAAGCGCACAAGGCGCCTGTACCTTCACCGAGGCGCAGTCCTATTTGGAGCAGTCCGCGGGCATGCAAGGCTTCGAGCATCCGCCGGTGTCCGGCCTCGTCGCCTTCGTGGCAGAACACGGCATAGTGGCGTATGGCCGGATAAAGCCGTGAGGCGATCAGCATGCAGGCCGTCATGATGAAACCGTCTACCAGAATCACCATGCCCAGTTCGGCGGCACGCAACATCGCACCGATGGCCGCTGTCATTTCGAAGCCGCCGAACCAACGAAGCACTTCTGTGGCGTATCGGGGCGAACGGACATCGGCATCTTGCAGGTCGGGATGGTGGTTGCGGAAACGCTGTACCGCGCTTTGCAGGATCTCGTATTTGTGACGGATACCGGCATTGTTCAGTCCGGCTCCTGCCCCCACGCACATTTCCAACGGCGTGCCGGTCAGTAAGTGCATCCAAATGGAAGAAGGAGAGGTGTTGCCAATTCCCATTTCGCCTATGCTGACGACGTTGCAGCCCCGTTTGTGGCATTCTGTCACCATGCGGGCACCGGTTTCTATACATCGGTCCGTTTCCTCTTCCGCCATGGCTGCTTCGTGAAGGAAGTTCCGTGTACCGCGTGCTACTTTACAGTCGATGATACCGGGATAGGGATGCAAGTCGTAGTCCACCCCCATGTCTATCAGGAAAAGTTCGAAACCGTGCTGGCGGCAGAACAGGTTCACCCCGCCTCCTCCCCGGCTGAAATTAATCATCTGTTGCCAGGTGATTTCGCGAGGGGATATGCTGACTCTTTCGCGTTCGATTCCATGGTCGGCACCGAACAAAAGGTGACACGGATGACGCAATTCCGGTGAGAGCGTGTGTTGTATCAGACCGATTTGCAGGGCCAATTCTTCCAATCGTCCCATCGACCCTTTCGGCTTGTTCAGGTTGTCTATTTTGTTTTGCAGGACAGGACGTAAAGCCTCGTCCGGAGCTGTGATTCGGAATGTTTTCATGTTCATTTGATTTTTACAGGAATGCCGCTCACCATCAGATAGACCTCATCGGCCTGGGACGCTACGAATTGGTTGGTCCAACCCAACAAGTCGGTAAAGCGGCGTTGCACTTCGTTAGTCGATACGCCGCCCATCCCGATTTCGTTGGTTACGAATATAAAAGTCGCCTCCTGCGAAGTGAATCGCAGGAATTCTTCTTTCACGGTTTGCAGCGTCTCCTCCACTTGCCGGATTCCGGCTTGAGCCTGTCGGCTTTCCACGGTGTCGGAGGGATTCGGGACCGGAGATCCCGGCTGCGGCGTATAGTCGAAAAAGAAATTCGTGGTCCATAGTGTGACACAATCCACCAGTACCGTCCGTCCCGTCAGGTCGTGACGGCTCAGGTATTTTTCTTCCTCGATGTTGGTCCATTGCGCTCCTCGCCGTTCACGGTGGATGCGTACGCGTTGGCGGAACTCCTCGTCCCAGATACGTGCCGTGGCCATGTAAACAGGTTGTTCGGACAGTCGCAGTGCCAACTGTTCGGCATACACGCTTTTACCGGAGCGTTCTCCCCCTGTAATCAGAATAATTCTTTTCATGTTCGCAAAGATAGCCATTTATTTTCCTTTTCATGTCAGTGTTTGTTATAAATCGTTTCCTTGTTTAAAAAAAGCCCAACCGTATGTCCGGATCTGTACAATGGAAAGTTGGACATACGATTGGACTTTAGGTTTTCAGGGGTTTTTATTTGATGTTTTCCCGGATACGTGTCAGGTAGCGGTTCAGTCCTTCTTCGTCGCGCTCGTCGATGATGTGGATGAGGTTTTTCAACTCTTCACGAATGCGCTCCACATGACTTTTGGTACGCGGGTTGAAAAGGATTTCCCGAAGGAGGCAGTCGTCTTCGCTCAGCACGCCCTGAGCTATTTTCAGATGGCGTTTGAATGTCGTGCCCGGTGCATCCTGATGTTTCATCACCGCAGCAAAGGTGAAAGTCGACACGAAAGGAATACTGAGCGAGTAGGCCATGGTCTCGTCGTGTTCCTCGAACGAATATTCGCAGACATGTAATCCGAGTCGACTGTATAAGTCACGGAAAAAGATGCGCCCCATATAGTCGCCTTCGTTGATGACGATGGCGTTCTCGTGGTTCAGGCTTCCCAGATTGGCAAACGTGGGGCCGAACATCGGGTGCGTGCTGACATAACGCATGCCTGCACCTTCATAAAACTCCTTGAATCCCGTTTTGACGGATGAGATGTCGCTCAGGATACAGTCTTGAGGCAGGTGGGGAATCACTTGCCGGAAGACATCCAGTGTATATTTCAGTGTCACGGCATTGATGACCAGTTCGGGGCGGAATGCGTCTATTTCGTCCATCGAGGTGAAACGTTGCGTATTGTACATGAACCGCAGCCGTTTGGCATCGATGTCATATACTGCCGTCTCATGGTCGAAACTCAGCAAGTCCACGAAGAATGAGCCCATTTTTCCGGCTCCTAAGATGAGTATTCTCATGATGTTTGTTCTTTCTGTCCGTGCTTACTTATTAATGATATCCATTTGTTGACGCACGCTTTCCTCGTGGATGGCTTCATAGATTTTTTTCACGAATTCAGCATCCATGCCGCACAACACTCCTTGCGCTCCTCGTTTGTCGAGAATCTCGGAGTAGCGTCCGGTTTGCACGACAGCCATGTCATGCTCCTTTTTGTAAGTCGCGATTTCACGGCTCACACGCATCCTGCGGGTCAGCAGGTTCATCAGCTCGTTGTCCAGTTCATCTATCTGTTTGCGCAGGGCCGACAGGCTTTCTGTCATTTCCACGTTCTCGCGTACCACCAGACGATCGAGTATGAAGTCGAGCACATCGGGCATGACTTGTTGTTTGGCGTCGCTCCATGCACAATCCGGGTTACAGTGGCTCTCTACTATCAATCCGCTGAATCCCATGTCCATGGCCTGTTGGCAGAGCGGGGCAATCAGGTCGCGGCGTCCGCCGATGTGGCTCGGGTCGCAGATGACGGGCAAGTTGGGGAAACGGCGGTGCAGTTCGATGGGGATGTGCCACATGGGAGCGTTGCGGTAGATTTTCTGGTCGATGCTGGAGAATCCGCGGTGGATGGCTCCCAGGCGTGTGATGCCCGCTCCGTTGATGCGCTCCAAAGCACCGATCCAGAGTTCGATGTCGGGATTCACCGGGTTTTTGACCAGAACCGGGATGTCCACACCTTTCAGAGAGTCGGCCAGTTCCTGCATGGCGAAAGGATTGGCCGTAGTGCGTGCTCCGACCCAAAGCAAATCCACTCCGGCTTTGAGAGACGCTTCCACATGCTTGGGCATAGCCACTTCGGTGGATACCAGCATGCCGGTTTCTTCCTTGACGCGTTGCAGCCAGGGTAATGCGGCCTCGCCCATACCTTCGAATCCTCCCGGCTTGGTACGCGGTTTCCACACACCGGCACGGAATATCTTGAATCCTTTTTCGGCCAGTTGCCGGGCGGTGGTCATGACTTGTTCCTCGGTTTCGGCACTACAGGGGCCGGCGATGACGAGTGGTCGCTTGTTTTCGTTTATTCCCGGAAGGTTCAGGGAAGTTAATCGTAAATCGTCCATATCGTTATGTTTTTAATTCTATGCTTGTTGGTGTTTA
>ENA-USUM01002536-USUM01002536.1-human-gut-metagenome-genome-assembly--contig:-NODE-2536-length-10862-cov-9.823366_pt1 | contig 10862 bp, 10 predicted proteins | sample MGYA00250063_ERZ773402 | MGnify/ENA primary metagenome ERZ773402 (study PRJEB29103, sample SAMN06112030) | human gut metagenome | biome: human gut; feature: ankylosing spondylitis patient; material...
GTTATGATAGAAATAAAAAAGCACTGCCGAAGCAGTGCCTTCATGTTTCGCAAATATGAAAAAAGATGCAGAGCGAAACGGTGCAACGAAGCAAAATAACCCTAAATAACTGAGATTATGACGGATTTCGCAAGTCGAATTATGACTAAATATGCAGATAAATTTTAAAAATAAAAAGAAATGAAGCCGCCGCGGAGCCAGTTGGCGAGCTCGGCGGGGGTGCCGGGGACGCCGACGGTGGCGAATTCCGTGCGCGAGGGGACCATCTGCGCGTTGTCCGAGCTCTCCGCCCACTGGACGCGCTGCAAAATGTGCTCGGTGCAGTGCTCGAGCGGGCCGTCGGGCGCGGGCTTATATTGGAGGAGGATGGTCACGTAGCGGTTGTCGGACGTCCAGCGGCCGAAGTTCGTCGTGGGCTTGCGCCACTTCCAGAGGCATTTGTCGCCGCGCTGCTTTTTGAGCTTCAAATAGCCGTTTTCGATGTCCTGCGTGCAGCGCATGAGCCAGATGACATGGTAGCCCGCGCGCTGGAAGTGGGAGCAGACGTCGAAAAAGTGCTCCTCCATGAGTAAGCCGTCCTGGAGCATCATCACGAAATGGTTGATCTGCACGTAGGCGGTGACGGTCTTATCGCCGACGGTGACGGGGACGTTGCGGCACTCGGGCGGGACGATCGCGCGCCACTGCTCGCGCCACGCGGAGGCGGAGGACTGGACGAGCGGGGGCGTTTTCTTCTTCCAAAACAGCATGGGGGCTCCTTTTTCGCAATTTTTGTTCCATTATAGCGAAAACGGGACGAAAAGGCAAGGAATATTGGCATTTTACAGGGATTTGACAGAGCGGCGGGCGACGGGCGCTTGCTATTTCGGCGAAAACATGATATTCTACTGTGATTCTAAGGAAATCGACTTTTCTTTGCAAGGAGAACGGCTATGAAGCTTGACCACAAGCGCACGGTGCTGGTGGGGCTGGCGTTTTTGTCCATCTGCGCGTTCTGGCAGATGTACGACAACATCATCCCGCTGATTTTGACGAACACGTTCCACTTAGACGAGACCATTTCCGGCGCGATCATGGCGGCGGACAATGTGCTGGCGCTGTTTTTGCTGCCGTTCTTCGGCGCGCTGAGTGATCGGACGAGCACGAAGATCGGGCGGCGGATGCCGTTTATCCTCGGCGGCACGGCGGCTGCGGTGATCCTGATGAATCTGCTGCCGCTTTTTGACAACGGCTACGCAAATGGCGCGAGCACGGGTAAGCTCGCGATGTTCGTCGTCACGCTGGGGCTGCTGCTCGTGGCGATGGGGACCTACCGCTCGCCCGCGGTGGCGCTGATGCCGGACGTGACACCCAAGCCCATAAGATCGCGCGCGAACGCGATCATCAACCTGATGGGGGCAGTCGGCGGCATTTCGTATCTGATCGTGGCGGCGGTGCTGTATCCGAACAGCAAGACGGCGGGGGCCGCGCATGTGAACTACCAACCGCTTTTTGTCGTCGTGTCGGCGCTGATGGCGGTTTCGGTCATTGTGCTGTACTTCACGACAAACGAGCCGAAGCTTGCGGCGGCGGAGAAGGAATACGAGGCCGAGCATCCCGAGCAGCAGCTCGTGGAGGAGGAGCCGGACGGCAGCGAGGAACTCCCCAAAGAAGTCAAGCGCAGCCTTGTGATGCTGCTGTGCTCGATCGCGCTGTGGTTCATCGGCTACAACGGCGTGACGACGTGGTGGACGACGTATGTCGGGCGCGTGATGGGGCAGGGCCTCGGCGGCGCGTCGACGTGTTTGCTCGTCGCGACGGGCGGGGCCATCGTGTCGTACATCCCCGTGGGGCAGATGGCGTCGAAGATCGGACGCAAGAAGACCATTCAGGGCGGCGTCGTCCTGCTTGCGGCGTGCTTTGCGTCGGCGTACTTTTTGACGACGCATTATCAGAGCATCAACGCCGTGATGTTTGTCGTGTTTGCGCTCGTCGGCCTTGCGTGGGCGGCAATCAACGTCAACTCGCTGCCGATGGTCGTTGAAATGTGCAAGGGCAGCGATATCGGCAAGTTTACGGGCTACTACTACACGTTTTCGATGGCGGCGCAGGTCGTGACGCCGATTTTGGCGGGCACGCTCTTGAAGCACATCAGCTACAGCATGCTGTTCCCGTATGCGGCGTTCTTCGTGGCGTGCAGCTTTGTGACGATGTGCTTTGTGCGCCATGGCGACTGCAAGGTGGAGGCCAAGGCCGGGCTTGCGGCGTTTGAGGATATGGATGCGGACTAAATCGAATACAAGAAGTGATCTAAAGTGAAAATTTTACGGATCGTTGTCGGAATTTGCCTGATTCTGGCGGTCGCGTGGGCGGTTTTACTGCGCGCGCGGCGCGGAACGGAGTCGATGGCGGCGCTGCGGAAATTCCGCTATGCGCACCGCGGGCTCTACGATAAGGAGGCGGGCATTCCCGAAAATTCGCTGCCGGCATTCTCGCGCGCGATCGCGCGCGGCTTCGGCGCGGAGCTCGACGTGCACCTGCTGCGCGACGGGACGCTTGCCGTGTTTCACGACAGCGATGTGAAGCGCATGACGGGCCGCGAGGGATACCTCGAAGACCTGAGCGCGGACGAACTCAAGGACTATGCGCTGGACGGGACGAAGGAGACCATCCCGCAGTTCAAGGATGTGCTCGCGCTGTTTGCGGGGACGGGCCTGCCGCTCATTGTGGAGGTCAAGAGCTTTCGCGACAACTTTGCCGAGCTGACCGAGCGCACGATGGCGGAACTCGACAAGTTTGGCGTCAAGTACTGCGTGGAGTCGTTCGACCCGCGGTGCGTGGTGTGGCTGAAAAAGCACCGGCCAGAGGTCATCCGCGGGCAGTTGAGCTGCGACTTTTTGAAAGACCGCGGCAATTTGAGCCTGCCGATGGCGTTTGCGACGACGAATCTGCTGGGCAACATCATGGCGCAGCCGGATTTTGTCGCCTACAAATTTGAAGATAAGAAAAACTGGGCGCCGCGTTTATGCCGTAAGCTCTACGGCGCGCAGGGCGTTTACTGGACCATCCGGTCGAAAGAAGACTTGGAGACGGCGGAGCGCGAGGGCGCGATCGCCATTTTTGAGCGGTTTATTCCCTAAAGAGGGGTCCCACTTGTGGAAGGGTGGGGGAAAAGAAGCAAAACCGAAAGAAAAGGAAGAAGGTTTTATGGCAGAACAGAAAAGACGCTGGGGCGACCGGCGCGACGCAACACTGCTGCGGGATGTGGATTCGCTGCACTTTATCATGGGCATCATCTATCCCAACCGCGCGGACAACGAGGCGTATATCGCAGAGCGCGTGAATTTAGAGCCCATCAAGGACTACATTGCGACGAAAAACTATGAGGGCATTCCGTTCAAGTACACGTTTTTCCACGTGATCCTGACGGCGCTCGTTAAGACGGTCATTTTACGGCCGAAGCTCAACCGCTTTTACGCGAATGAAAACTACTATCAGCGCAATAAGGTGACAGCGGGCTTTGTCATCAAAAAGGAGTTTGCCGACGGCAGCGAAGAGGCCATGGCTCTGCTGGAGATAAAGCCTGAGAGCACCATCGAAACGATCCACGAGGAGATCCACCAGGAGGTTGCGGCCTGCCGCGAGCAGAAGAAGGTCAACACGACCGACAACAGCATGAATGTGCTCAACAGCCTGCCGCGCTTTTTGTCCAAGGCGGCGGTGCGATTTATCCGTTGGCTCGACAAGCACGGCTGGTGCCCCGATTTCCTGATCGGCAAGGACCCGAACTACAGTTCGGTGTTCATCTCCAACCTCGGTTCCATTCATCTCAAAAGCGGCTACCACCACCTGACGAACTGGGGCACGAGCTCGCTGTTCTGCATCATCGGCGAAAAGAAGTGGACGCCGCTGTACGACGAGCACGGCCTTGTCGAAATGCAGGAGACGGTGGACCTCGGCCTCACCGTGGATGAGCGCATTGCCGACGGCTACTATTACGCAAAGAGCGTGCGCCTTTTCAAATATCTGTTAGAACACCCCACCCTTTTGGAACGACCGCTATCGGAGGAAGTAGAATATGAGTGATTCCATTGTCAGAACGCCCTGGAAGGATTACATGGGCGAGGTGCCGATGCACCTTGAGTATTTCGACGGCTCGATGTTCGAGGCCGTGGAGCGGATCGCTAAGAAATATCCGGGCAACATCGCTTTTACGTTCATGGGAAAGTCGACGACCTACCGCCAGATGATCCGCGAGATCGAGCAGTGCGCCAAGGCGCTCAAGACCATCGGCGTGCGCGAGGGTGACAAGGTGACCATTGCCATGCCGAACTGCCCGCAGGCCATCTATATGTTCTACGCCGTCAACCTCGTCGGCGGCATTGCGAACATGATCCATCCGCTGTCGGCAGAGAAGGAGATCGAGTTTTACCTGAACGCCTCGGAAAGCGTGGCGGCGGTGACGCTCGACCAGTTCTACAACAAGTTTGAAAAGGTGCGCGAGCGCACGAAGGTCGTGAACATGATCATCGCAAGCGTGCGCGACGCGCTGTCCCCGACGATCAAGGCGGGCTATATGCTCACCGAGGGACGCAAGATCGAGAAGATTCCCGAGGATGCGCCGGTCATCATGTGGAAGGACTTCATGAAGCTCTCCCGCTCCTGCTACTATAAGACCTATAAGGTCAAGCGCGAGGGCGCGGACCCCGCTGTGATCCTCTATTCCGGCGGTACGACCGGCACAACAAAGGGCATCGTGCTGACGAACAAGAATTTCAACGCCCTCGGCCAGCAGGTCATCGCGGCGAACCCGATGTTCCGCCCCGGTGACCGCATGCTCGCGGCGATGCCGCTGTTTCACGGCTTCGGCCTCGGCGTGTGCGTGCACACGATGCTCTCGCAGGGCGGACGCTGCATCCTGATCCCGCGCTTTACGGCCAAGAGCTACGCCAAGCAGATCGTGAAGTACAAGTGCAACTTCATCGCCGGTGTGCCGACGCTTTACGAAGCGCTGCTGCGCCTGCCGAGCATGGACGGGGCGAACCTCAGCTCGCTCAAGGGCGTATTCTCCGGCGGCGACAGCCTGTCGATCGAGCTGAAGAAGAAGTTCGACAAGTTCCTCTACGACCATAAGGCGTCCATTCAGGTGCGCGAGGGCTACGGCACGACCGAGACGGTCACGGCCTGCTGCCTGACACCGCCGCACATGTTCAAGGAGGGCTCCATCGGCCTGCCGTTCCCGGATACCTACATCAAGATCGTCGAGCCGGACACTGACCGGGAGGTTCCCTACGGGCAGGAGGGCGAGATCCTGCTCGCGGGCCCGACCGTGATGAAGGAGTACATGAACAATCCCGAGGAGACGGCGCAGACGCTTCGCACGCACGCCGACGGCCTGACGTGGGTCTACACGGGCGACCTGGGCGTGATGGATGAACAGGGCTTTATCTACTTCCGCGGCCGTGCCAAGCGCATGATCATTTCGTCCGGCTACAATGTCTATCCCAGCCAGATCGAAAATATCCTCGACGCGCACGAGTACGTGCAGATGAGCTGCGTGATCGGCGTGCCCGATCCCTACAAGATGCAGAAGGTCAAGGCGTTCGTCAAGCTTGCGCAGGGCGTGCCCGCGACCGAGGAGACCAAGCAGGTGCTCATGGCCTACTGCCGCAAGAATGTGGCGAAGTACGCCATGCCGTATGACATCGAGTTCAAGGAGGATATGCCCAAGACTCTGGTTGGTAAGGTGGCGTATCGCCAGCTGGAGGAAGAAGAACTCGCCAAGATCAAGGCGGCGGAGGAGAAGTAAGTTCTTCTGCGTTGACGCGGGCAATATGTTTCCCTGCACCATGCAGGGGACGCGGGAAAGGGGGTCATTCTATAAAGTGAGAGAATGGCCCCCTTAGACCCCCAAGAGAACGCGAGGGGAGCCCCCCTCGACCCCCAACATTGCCGGCCTGGGGCTTGAAGAGCTGCACGCGCTGCGCAATCGGGTGCGGTGTACATGGCTTCGCCATGAATCTCTGCGATTCGACACATCCAGCAACCGCGCCTTACTATCGTGAGGCGCGAGTGACGGTAGAACGGCGGCAGACTGCTTGCCGAATGCGGCATTGCTTTGCTCGCCGCATTGTGGAGACTGGAGGTAGACGGAAATTAAGTTGTACTCCTACAAGATCAGCAGAGCGGCAGCGGATAGTAGGAGTAGGTCAAATCGTATAGCAATGCTAACGCGGCTTTGCCGCGCGCAGGCAGTTGCATTCCGAAGGCATAAAGGTTATTCAACCCTGAGACTGCCAATCTAAACCTTTCTCTTGGGGGATTTAAAGGGGGATATTCTCTTTCGTGAAAGAGAATATCCCCCTTTGACCCGTTCCCCATGCGGCATGGGGAAACTATTTCCTGTCAGCGACAGAAAGAATTCTATCCACCGCTGCTTTCGCGCCGCCGCAGCGGAGGAAGCTCTCACGAATATTCTGCGCATTCGCGCGGTACGACGGTGTTTGCAGAACGGCGTCGACCGCGGTGCGGATGGAGGCGGCGCCGGCTTTTTCGAGCTTGAGGCCCGCGCCAAGTTCGGCGACGCGGGAGGCGACGCCGCCCTGTTCGTTCGTCTGCGGGAAGAGAACGAGCGGCACGCCAAAGTAGAGACTCTCGCTCGCACTGTTCATGCCGCAGTGGGAGAGGAAGACGTCGGCTTTTTGCAGCACGGCGATCTGATCGACGTGGGGGAGGGCGGTGATGTTGTTGGGAAGTGTGCCGAGGGCGGAACGGTCGATCTGCTCGCCGGTGGAGAGGATGACCTGATAGGGCGAGTCCGCGAACGCGGCGATACAGGCGCGGTAGAAGGGGAGGAGGTCGTTGTTGACCGTGCCCATCGAAATATAGACGAGTGTATCGCGCGTCTTTTCGATGGTTTCCGCCGCGGGGCGGATGGACGGGCCGACGAAAGCGTATTTATCTGAGAACGTGTCGGCGCAGGGCTGGAACTCGGGCGAGGTGTAGACGATGGTGTCGGTCTGGTTGTCGTTCTGGATGATGTCGAGAATATTCTTGATGGGATAGCCGCGGTCACGCAGGCGCTGGAGATCGCGGTTGATCTTTGGCATGGCGAGCAGCATTTTGAGCATCTGGCCGCCGCTCTGCTTCATGACCTTGGCTGAATAGCGGTTGAAGGCAAAGGTCGTGGTCGAGGAGATGAATGGGATGCCGAGCTTTTTGGCGACGGCCTTGCCCCAGACAGCCATCGAGTCGGCGACGATACAGTCGGGCGCGTAAGCGCGCATGTCGGCGCAGACCATTTCGTCGAGGGCGAGGGTGGTCTCGACCAGAATGTGCGTCGAAAAGGCGATGTCCTTGCCGACGCGCGCGCCGTCGGCGGGCGTGAGGTGCTGTTCGCAGTCATACGGGTCGCAGGCGACGAATTGCGCGCCTGCGGCTTCGATGAGCGTGCGCATGGGTTCGTAGGAGTAGTAGCGGACCTCGTGACCGCGCGCGGTGAGCTCGCGCACGACGCCGAGCGTCGGGTTGGTGTGGCCGTAGGCCGGGATGCAGAAAAAGACGATCTTGCTCATTTGCTGTCGCCCCCGTTGTCCATTTCGGAAAAGATGCGCAGCATATATTCCCGCTGCATGGCCTTGGGCAGGATGGCGATGCCGCGCTCGTCGTCGCCGAGGACGAGCAGCTCGTCGCCGGGGTGAAAGCCGAAAATGTCGCGCGCTTCCTTGGGGATGACAAACTGACCCTTTTCGCCGATCTTGACCATCCAGGCGTGCTTGCCCTGAGGTACTTCCATAAAATCAACCTCCTAAAGTATGATTAGTTATATTAATAATAATAAAAAGCGTAAAAAAGTCAAGCAAGCAGACCTGACTTTTTTATTTCAATTCATGGCATCGGCGTTGAGCTCGAAGAGAAGCTCGACGCGGGCTTTGAGCAGCGGATGATTTTTGAGCGCGGGGTCGGCGGCGAGGAGCTGCTCGGCGGCGGACTGCGTCTCGTGCAGAAGGGATAAGTCGCACGAGAGATCGGCGACGCGCAGCGACGGCAGGCCGTGCTGGCGGGAGCCGAAAAAGTCGCCCGGGCCGCGGAGCTTCAAGTCCTCTTCCGCGATGGCGAAGCCGTCGCTCGTGGAGGACATGACCTTGAGACGCTGCTTGTTTTCCTCACCCTTGTTGTCGGAGACAAGGACGCAGTAGGACTTGTGCCGGCCGCGGCCGACGCGGCCGCGCAGCTGGTGGAGCTGGGAGAGGCCGAAGCACTCGGCGTTTTCAATCAGCATGAGCGCGGCGTTCGGCACGTCGACGCCGACCTCGATGACGGTGGTGGAGATGAGCACGTCGATCTCATGCGCGGCGAAAGCGCGCATGACGGCGTCCTTTTCCTTAGGCTTCATCTTGCCGTGGATGGGGGCGATGCGAAGGTCGGGGAAGACCTCTTTTTGCAGCATTTCTGCGTAGGCGGTGACGGCCTTGCGCTCATCGGGGAGCTCGTCGTTTTCCGAGACCATGGGGCAGACGATATAGGCCTGACGGCCCTCGGCGACGAGCTTGCGCAAAAAAGCGTAGATACGCTCGTGATAGCTCGACGGGACGGCAAAGGTGTCAATCTTCTGCCGTCCGGGGGGGAGCTCATTTAGAATGGAGACGTCGAGATCGCCGTAGATCATCAGCGCGAGCGTGCGCGGGATGGGCGTGGCGGACATGACGAGAAGGTGCGGGTCGTCGCCCTTGGCGGACAGCGCGGCGCGCTGGTCGACGCCGAAGCGGTGCTGCTCGTCGGTGACGACGAGACCAAGATTTTGATACTGTACATCGGGCGAGAGCAGGGCGTGCGTGCCGATGACAAGGGAGAGTTCACCGGACCGGAGACGTTCATTCAGTGCACGGCGCTCCCTGGCCCTGGTCGAGGCGGTGAGCAGCGCGCAGGGGATGCCGAGAGGCTCCAAAAGCGGGGCGAGCGAGCGATAGTGCTGCTCGGCAAGGATTTCTGTCGGGGCCATGAGGGCGCATTGGAGACCATTTTTCGCGGCCATGTAGATGGCGGCGGCGGCGACCATCGTTTTGCCCGAGCCGACGTCGCCCTGCACGAGGCGGTTCATCGGGCGCTGACCTGTCAGGTCGCGCGCGATATCGCCGATGGCGCGGCGCTGTGCGCCGGTGAGGGAAAAGGGGAGAGAGGTGAAAAAGGGCGAAAGGTCGACTTTTTTGCACTGTTTTCCCGCGACGAACGTGCGGCGCTCGCGCAGGAGCTTGAGGCCGAGCGCGAGCAGGAAAAGCTCTTCGAACGCAAGGCGGCGGCGCGCGGCGGAGAGGGCTTCGTCGTCTGTGGGGAAGTGGATGTTTTCGTAGGCAAAGCGGGTGTGGCAGAGCTGATAGACGAGGCGGACGTCCTCAGGAAGGATGTCAGGAAGTTCGTCGACGCAGGCGGCGAGGCTCTGTTCGACGGCCTTATAGAGCATCGACTGGCTGACGCCCGCGGTGAGCGGGTAGATGGGCATGATGCGGCCGGTGATCTGGTGCGCGCCCTCGCGCTCAAAGAGGGGATTGGTCATCTGCGGGCGGCTCGGCGTACCCTCGGCACGGCCGAAGAAGACGTAGGCGTCGCCGGTGTGAAAGGTGTTTTTGAGGTAGGACTGGTTGAAATAGGTGAGCTCAAGCGCGCCGGTCTCGTCGACGGCGCGGAGCTTGACGAGGTCGAGCCCCTTGCGAATGCGCGAGAGCTTGGGCTCGCCCGCGATGACGGCGCAGACACAGGCATTCTCGCCGGGGATGAGGTCGGCGATCTTCTTGTACGCGCGGCGGTCGTCGTAGGCGCGGGGAAAGTAGGAAAGGAGGGAGCGCAGGTCGGTGATGCCGAGTTTGGCGAGCGATTTGGCGCGCGCTTCGCCCACGCCCTTGATATAGCGGATATCGGTGTTGAGCGTCGCCATGCGGTGGACCCCCTTTACAAATGCGGTGTCTGTCTATTATAATCAACTTGGATGGAAATGAAAAGACCCTTTGCAAGGATGAAGAAAGGAGTATTGTCATGCAGAAGAAACATTCCGGAAAGATGGGCGCGATCGCGCTGCCGGTCGCGCTGATCGCCGCGGCGGTCGGAGTCCTCTTATGGATGCTGACCGGTGCGCAGGGATACCGCGCGGCGGACTGGACAGACACAGACGGGCAGCGCTACTACCGCAACCTGGTGACGCATCAAGCCTTTGCGGCGGACGTTGACTGGGACGGGAGCGACGGCGCGGTGATCGTCATTCCCGATGAGGTGCACGGCTACAAGGTGACGGCGCTCGGCGGGTATATCGGCCGCGGTGTGCCGACGGCGTTTGCGCTGAACGCGCCGGAGATATGGAATACCCAGGTCGTCTTCGGTGACGAGAAAGTTGCGGCGGACGCGGAAAAGGACTATCCGAACGCGAAGATCGTCGACTGCACGGTGACACTGCGGCTTGGGAGAAACGTGAAAGCGCTGAACGAGGTCAGCTGCTTCGGCTGGCAGGGCTATGACGAAAACGGAGCCGAGACAGTGTGGCGTCTGCGCTGGAACGTCGAATGCGACGAGGGGAATGAGACGTTTTACGCCAAGGGCGGGCGGCTGTATCGCTGCGCGGATGGGGCGGCTGTGGAAGCGTTCCGCTACGCGTGATGCAGCGCGGCAGCGCTGCGTGCTTTTCCCTGCGTACCCGCAGGGGTGCGGCAAAGGGGGCCATTCTCTCGTGTGAGAGAATGGCCCCCTTTAGATCCCCCAAGAGAACGCAAGGGGCCTTGCCCCTTGACCCCGCACATTGGCAGTTTTTATCTTGAAGAACTGCACGCGCTGCGCATTGCACAGCCGTTGGCAGCTCTGCTGCCTTACGGATGTGGCATACCCCTTGCGGGTAATCA
>ENA-USUM01002555-USUM01002555.1-human-gut-metagenome-genome-assembly--contig:-NODE-2555-length-10820-cov-26.315740_pt1 | contig 10820 bp, 8 predicted proteins | sample MGYA00250063_ERZ773402 | MGnify/ENA primary metagenome ERZ773402 (study PRJEB29103, sample SAMN06112030) | human gut metagenome | biome: human gut; feature: ankylosing spondylitis patient; material...
CGTAATCAGAATGTTCATGCGTCCACGCCTCCCATCCATGCGGCAAATTCTGTGAAAGGCATGGAGCGAATCTCCGCCCTGCCGATGGTTTCGCAGACGATAAACCGCAGCGATGCACTGGCACGTTTCTTGTCATTGCCGCACAGGGGCACCAGTTCCGCAACGGGAGCGTCTACTTCTGTGGGCAGGTCGTATGCCTTTACGCAGTCGCACAGCCGCACATACAGTTCCGGCGTACAGGTCGCCCTGGTCATCATGCACATGCCGGCGGCAACTGCACTGCCGTGGGTATAGGTTTCGTAGTGGTAGTAGCTTTCCACCGCATGTCCCAGCGTGTGCCCGAAGTTCAGGATCATACGCTCGCCGGTGTCGAATTCGTCGTGTTCCACCACGTCCCGCTTGATGTCGATGCAGGTGGGAACGATCTCGTCCATGACTTCGCTGACGGTTTCCAGCGTGTGCTGTTCCAGCAGTGTGAACAGCTTTTCGTCCCGAATCATGCCGTACTTGATGACTTCGCCCATGCCGTCTGCCAGAAACAGCTTCGGCAGGGTGTGCAGGGTGTCCAGATCGCAAAGCACTGCCACCGGCTGTTTAAAGGCTCCCACCAGATTTTTGCCGCCGGTCAGGTCGATCGCAGTCTTTCCGCCTACGGACGAATCCACCTGTGCCAGCAGGCTGGTGGGGATCTGGAGATAGTCCAGACCGCGGAGATAGGTCGCCGCCGCGAATCCGGTAATATCTCCTACCACGCCGCCGCCCAGTGCAACCAGACAGTCGGTGCGGGTGATATTATTTTCACAGAGGAAGTCGTAGATCTGGTTCAGCGTTTTGCTGCACTTGGAAGCTTCTCCGTGTGGGAACACGAACTTGATCGTCCGGAAGCCGCTTTCTTCCAGCGACTTGGTCACAATGTCCCCGTAATAGCAGTCTACATGGTCATCGGTAATGACAGCGGCAGTCTGTGCCTTGGTCTGCTGCTTCAGATATGTGCCACACTGTCCCAGCAGTCCTCTCCCGATCCAAATGGGATACGTCTGGCTGGCGTGCACGGTAATTGTTTTCATGGTATTTTTATGAAAGCAACACCCCTTCTCACCGGCTGGACTTGCCGTCACTTGGGCGATACCGCACCCGGCCGGCCCGTGACACTGCCCCATGACGCCATGCTGGCGGAGCCGCGCACGGCCCTGAGCGCGGGCGGCGTCAACACCGGCTGGTATGAGGGGTATGACTATGAGTATCAGCGAACCCTGACGGTGCCCGAAAACGAGCTGTCGGACACCCACATTCTGGAATTTGAGGGTGTTTATCACAACGCTGAGGTCTGGCTGAACGGCCAAAAGGCGGCGTTCCGCCCCTATGGGTATACCAATTTTTATGTAGACTGTGCGCCATTTTTGCGCGCAGGGGATAACGAACTGCGAGTGATTGCCCGCAACGCCGACCAGCCCAACAGCCGGTGGTATTCCGGCGCGGGACTGTATCGTCCCGTTCAGCTGTGGACGGCAGGGGGATAAGCACATATTGCTCAACGGTGTGCGCATCCGTACAGTGTCGCTGGAGCCGGCTGTGGTGGAAATCCGTGTCAGGACCAGTGCGCCCGGCACGGTTCAGCTGATGGTTGAGGGACTCCCCACTGTTCGGAAGGAATCTGATGGGGAAGCAGTTTTTACGCTTACCATCGACAATGCCCGTCTTTGGACACCGGAAACGCCGAATTTGTACCGATGCCGCGTACAATTTGCAGATGATGAGGCGGTCGAGACCTTCGGCGTGCGCACGGTGAGTTGGGGCAAAAACGGCTTCACTTTAAACGGCGAGCGGGTCATCATTCAGGGGGCCTGCATCCACCACGATAACGGCTTGCTGGACGCTGTCTGCGACCCCGATGCCGTGGCCCGCAAGGTGCGCCTGCTGAAAGAAACGGGCTACAACGCCATCCGCTCGGCGCATAATCCCTGCTCCAAGGCTTTGCTGGCAGAGTGTGACCGCCAGGGCATGCTCGTCATGGATGAATACATCGACCACTGGTACATCCACAAGACCGAATACGATTATGTACCGTATTTTGCGGAGTGGTGGCGGCAGGACCTGACCGATATGGTCGAGAAGGACTACAACCACCCTTGTGTGGTTCTCTACTCCACAGGCAACGAGGTCAGCGAGACTGCCCAAAAGCGCGGCATCGCCCTGACGAAGGAGATGACCGACTTCCTGCACGGGCTGGACAATTCCCGCCCGGTGACCTGCGGTGTGAATATCTTCTTCAACTTTTTGAGCTCCATCGGCTTCGGCGTGTACAGCGATGAAAAGGCCAAAAAGGAGGCTGAAAAAGCAGAAAAAGCCAAGGCTAAGGGAAAAGCCGTCAAGAAAAAGTCGGTGGGCAGCAAGTTCTTCAACGATCTGGCAGGGCTTTTGGGTGATGAATTCATGAAGCGCGGCGCGACGCTGCATGGCTGTGATGTCAAAACCCGCGATGCCTTTGCGAATATGGATATTGCGGGCTATAACTACGGCATTTATCGCTACAAGCACGACCTGAAAAGTACCCGCAGCGGCTGATTTTGGGCAGCGAGACCTTCTGTAATGATGCCTATAAGTTCCGCGAGCTGGCGAAGGCTGAGCCGCGTCTGGTCGGTGATTTTGTCTGGGCGGGCATGGATTATCTGGGCGAGGTCATGGTCGGCTCGTGGGAGTATGAGGACTATGCCAAAAACTTTGACGGCGGCCTTGGCTGGGTTTCGGCAGGATCGGGCCGCATTGATCTGACCGGTAAGCCGCTGGGCGAAGCCCTATATACCCGCGTGGCGCTCGAAAAGGACAACGGACCGTACATTGCCGTCTGTCCGGTCAACCATACTGGTGACCGGCACAGCCCCAGCGCATGGAAGATGACCAACGCCATGCCAAGCTGGAGTTGGACAGGCTGCGAGGGCCAAGAGGCTTGTTCATCACGGAGGAAGGCGAGCGGCGGAGAAATACTGCATACAGTGGGAAACTCGGGCATTTGGCACTATGCCTAAATGAACCGCTGCAAAGTTGTGAAACCTCCCGATAGAGGCACGGACGAAAAAGGCTGGATACATGAAATATCCAGCTGAATGGTACGATACTCCATAAAAGCGTCTTGCATCTTACGGGGGTTCTTGCTATACTCAGTATTAAACGCAACAATTACTTGCAAACAAGTTGCGCATGTTGCGCAACCGAAGGAGGATCTGCCATGCAGGGGCGCAAATTACTTCACGGTGGGGACTATAACCCGGAGCAGTGGCTCGACAGGCCGGACATTCTGGAACAGGATATTGAATTGATGAAAAGAGCCCGTGTCAATACCGTGACGCTGGGGGTGTTTTCATGGTCGGTGCTGGAGCCGGAGGAGGGCGTGTTCAGACTGGACTGGCTGGCGGACATCATCCATAACCTTTACGCCAACGGGATCCGCACGATTTTGGCGACCCCCAGCGCTGCACGCCCCGCATGGCTGGCACACAAGTACCCGGAGGTGCGTCGTGTGCGGGCTGACCGCGTGCGGGAGCTGTACAACCGACGTCAGAATTACTGCTATACATCGTCGATTTATCGTGAGAAGGTGCGCGCCATCGACCAAAAGCTGGCGCAGCGATTTGGGGATGATCCGGCAGTCATCCTTTGGCACATCTCCAACGAGATGGGCGGGGACTGCCACTGCGCATTGTGTCAGGCGGAGTTCCGCCGCTGGCTGCAGGCACGGTACGGGACGCTGGAGGCACTGAACAAGGCATGGAACGCCCGCTTCTGGAGCCATGACTACACCGATTGGGAGCAAATCGAAAGCCCTGCCCCACAGGGCGAAAACGCCGTGCAGGCGCTTGCGCTCGACTGGAAGCGCTTTGTCAGCGACCAACATATCGATTTCTTGAAATTTGAGCGGGATACTGTCAAAGAAATTGCCCCCAATGCCAAATTTACCGCCAATATGATGTATCGGTTTGATGGCATCGACTATTTTAAAATGGCAAAAGAAATCGATGTCGCCAGCTGGGACAACTACCCGACCTGGCATAAGCCCAGTGAGACGGTAGAGGAAACGGCGCTGGACACTGCCATGATGCACGATCTTTTCTATTCAATGAAGGACAAGCCTTTCCTGCTGATGGAGTCCAGCCCCAGCTTTACCAACTGGCAGCCTGTTTCCAAGCAGAAAAAGCCCGGCATTGCAGAGCTTGCCGCGCTGCAGACGGTGGCGCACGGCGCAGACAGTGTGCTTTATTTCCAGTGGCGCGCCAGCCGCGGCGCGGAGGAAAAGCTCCATGGCGCTGTCATCGGCCACGATGGGCGGGAGGATGCCCGTTCTTTTACGGAGACTGCGCAGGTTGGGTTAAGGCTGGAGGCTTTGGCCGAAATTACAGCGGTAAAACGCGAAAAGCAGGCTGCCATAGTCCATGATTGGCAGAATAAGTGGGCGCTGGAAGGCTCCTGCGGGCCGCGCAATGCAGGTATGGGCTATTGGGATGAGCTGAAGCGGCACTATAATGCCCTTGCACGGGAGGGCATTGCTGTAGAGTTTGTTGACCAGAACGCCGACCTGACAGGCTATGGCTTGGTCGTGGTGCCGATGCTCTACCTGCTGACCGATGCTTTTGCGAAAAAGCTTTGCGCATTTGCGCAAAGCGGCGGAACGGTCATCGTCACCTACTGGTCTGGCGTTGTCGATGAGAGTGATCTCTGCCGCCTGGGGGACACGCCCTACGGTCTGACTGAACTGTTGGGGCTGCGCCGCACCGAGATTGACGGCATGTATGACGGGGAAACCCGCCGCTGCGTGCCTTCAGCTGGCTGCACACTGCCTGCGGCACAGGCGTCCACCCTGTGTGAGGTGGCGGCCCTTGATGAGAAAGATCCGGCAGAGCCGCTCAGCCTGTATGATGAGGACTATTTTGCCGGACACCCGGCTGCGTCGGTCCACAGATACGGTAAGGGCCGTGCTTACTATCTGGCCAGCCGCTTTGATGAGGCTTTTTATCGGGCGTTTTATCACGATGCGGCAAAGGAAATCGGCTTGAGCCCGGCTTGGCCGGAGGCTCTGCCTGAAGGAGTTCTGGCGGTGCGGCGCGGCAGCTTTGTGTTTGTACAGAACTGTACGGAACAGCCTGTCACGGTGGGAAACACTGTGCTTGAACGTTACCGGACTGCAGTTTGGAAGGGCATGGACCGTATTTTTTGACAAAATCGGCCTGTTTTAGCGTTCTGCTAAAAAGCAGAACGCTTTTTGTTGCTTTCGGACATTGACAACGAAAGAATATCCCGTTATGCTGATATGAGATTTGTTGCGCAATGCAATGCAAAGGAGAAGGTTCCCCCAATGGCCGCAAAAGAAAACGAAAAAATGACTATCGAGCAGGTGGCGGAGGCGCTGGGCGTTTCCAAAACAACGGTGTCCCGCGCACTTTCCGGAAAAGGGCGCATCAGCGAGAAAACCCGCGCCAAGGTGTTCGCCTATATGGGGCATGCCCGCACAGAGCCTGCGTCTGCGCAAAAAGACCCAAAGGTGCGCACTAACAACATTGCCATGGTTGTGCCGCAGCGCTTTATTACACTGGATCTGCCGTTTTTGCGCAAATGTATGGGCGGCATCTGCACCATGGCTGATCAGCGCGGCTACGACATGCTGCTGTGCTACGCCTCCAGCACAGAATATACCCAGCTGCAGCGTCAGCTGGCGAGCCATAAGGTGGATGGTGTTATTCTGACCTACGCCATGGCAGACGATCCCTGCGTTGACCTGCTGCGGCAGTATGATGTGCCGTTTGTGCTGATTGGCCGCAGTGAGGATAAGACGATACCGCAGGCGGATAATGATCAGGTTACCGCCGCCTGCGAGATGACCCGTATTCTGCTGCAGATGGGTGCCAAGCGGATCGCGCTGCTGGTCGGCAGCACGATCTACGCCGTCAACACAGACCGCACGCGCGGATACCTGCGCGGCTTTGCAGAATCCTGCGTGCCGGTGGACCAGCGCCTTGTTCATTCCGGCATTGAATCAACAGGGCAGACCATTGATGCACTGGAGGCAGCGCTTGAGCAAAAGGCGGACTGCCTGCTCTGCGGTGACGATGAGATTGCCTATGAGGTCATGCGTGAGTTGCGCAACCGGCATATTCTGGTGCCGCACGATCTGCGCGTTGCCAGCCTGTATGACAGCTCGATGCTGGCCAGTATCACGCCCTCGGTGTCTGCGGTGCAGTACGATGCCGAGCAGCTGGGGCGCACGGCCTGCCGCATGCTGCTTGACCGCCTGCTTGGCAAGGAAATGGTGCAGCGCCAAATTGAGGGGTATCAGGTTATTTTGCGTGAGTCCACCAAATGGAATAGCCGTACCCACGATGGACGATGACCTGCGCCCCTCTATGGCATACCCGCAGATTGTGCAGCAGGGGAGGTATGCTGTCCTGCAAGCTCCCTGAAAATATAACTTGATGTATAGCGTACCCAGCCCCCGGTTTTACGCCAAAACCGGGGGCTTTTTTTGGGAGAATACACGCATGTTGCGCAAAAGTTGCGCGTAAAATGGGCTGCGTCACGGGTTTTTCCGTCAGAATTTCCAGTTTTCGGGCTGCAATACCGTGAATATCACCCATTGACGGAGGCTTGAAAAGAGAGTATTCTATGTTTGTAACGAGAGGGTTGCTCAAATATGCGCAACATAAGTGCGCAACTTTTGGCAACATACCACTTCTAAAATCAGAAATGAAGGAGAACTCGATCATGAAAAAATGGATTTCCCGTCATAACGCTCTTGCTGCTGTGAGCACCGTGACGGCGGCCGCTATGCTGACCGCCTGCGGTGGTGCTGCATCTTCCTCTGCTGCGTCCTCTGCCGCATCTCAGGCCGATTCTGCCGCATCCTCCGGTGAGGCTTCTTCCGCCGCAGAAAGCTGGGGCGATGTGAAACTGACCATGTGGGGTGCTGAGGAAGACCAGACCATGCTGCGTGAGATGGCCGATGCCTTCATCGCGGAGAATGCCGACAAAGGCAACGTTACGATCGAGATCGGTGTCCAGTCCGAGTCCAGCGCCAAAGATACCGTTCTGGCTGACCCCGAGGCAGCTGCCGATGTTTTCGCCTTTGCGGATGACCAGCTCAACGAGCTGGTGGCAGCCGGTGCCCTGCAGGAAATCCTGCTGAACCCCGAGGATGTCAAGAGCCGCAACCTGGCAGGCTCCGTTGAGGCCGCGACCATGGACGGCAAGCTTTACGCCTACCCCATGACCGCCGACAACGGCTACTTCCTCTACTACGACAAGAGCGTCCTGAGTGAGGACGATGTCAAGAGCATGGACACCCTGCTGGCCAAGGCTGATGCCTCCGGCAAGAAGTTTATGATGAGCCTGAACGATGCATGGTACGTTTACAGCTTCTACGCCGGTGCCGGTCTGAAAGCTACCCTCGCCGATGACGGCGTCAACACTGTCTGCAACTGGAACGAGGCCCCCGGTGCCGATGTCACGCAGGCAATTCTGGATATGAGCGCCCAGTCCGCCTTCAAGTCCGGCGCGGATGCAGACATCGTTTCCGGCATCAAGGACGGCAGCTGCTGCGCCGCCATCTCTGGCACATGGAACGCCAATACTGCGCAGGATACTTGGGGCGACAACTACGCCGCCACCAAGCTGCCTACCTACACCCTGAATGGTGAGCAGGTGCAGATGGCTTCCTTCTCCGGCTACAAGCTGGTCGGCGTCAACCCCCACAGCGCCAATGTCGGTGTTGCCATGATGCTGGCTGACTACATCACCAACGAGGACAATCAGGCCAAGCGCTTCAATGACCGTCAGCTCGGCCCCTCCAACATTGCTGTGAACGAATCTGAGGCCGTGCAGAGCGCGCCTGCCATCGCCGCACTGGCTGAGCAGAGCGACTACGCCACCCTGCAGCGCGTAGGTGCCAACTACTGGAGCTCCGCCGAGAGCTTGGGCGAGATCCTGGCTTCCGGCGACACGCAGGGCAAGACCACCCAGCAGCTGGTGGACGATGCCGTGGCCGGTATCACCGCACCCGTAACCCAGTAAAAAATAATCCAGCGGGCACGCAGCGGCTATGCAGCGTGCCCGCTTTTTTTCAAATCCCGCGCATAAGAAGAAAGGAGATGACTTCTGTGGCAGAAATGGTTCTTGCACCATCGCGTGGCGACGGAAAAGAAGCAAATTTCATTCAGAAGTTCAGTCGCGCGTTTGTCCGCGGCGATGCCTTCACCAAGCTGTCCCTGCTTGTCTGGGGTCTGGGCTACATCGGGCATGGACAGCTCATCAAGGCCCTGCTGGTAACGCTGGTGCAGGGGTTGGGACTGTATTTTCTGGGCACCTCCGGCATTCCGGCTCTGAAAAAGTTCAGCACGCTCGGCACTGTCCAGATGGAGATGCAGTTTAACCCGGTGACTCTTAAAAACGAGGTCAACAATTACGATAACTCGTTTGCTATTTTGCTGCTCAGCGTCATTGCGCTGGTGATCATTGCCTCGCTGGTCGTGGCGACCATGATGGTCGTGCAGTCGAATTACCTGCTGCAGCAGCAAAAGGCTGCCGGTAAAAAGCCCAACAGCTTCCGTCAGGACATCAACTGCTACCTTAATGAGAAATTTTATGTCACGCTGCTGACCCTGCCGGTGCTGGGCGTGGTGGTGTTTACCATTGTACCGCTCTTCATTTTGATCGCCGTTGCCTTTACGAACTACGACCAGCAGCACATGCCGCCTGCCGCACTGTTTACATGGGTAGGGCTGGCAAACTTTGCTTCGCTGTTTGGCGGCCAGTCGCTGTCTATGACCTTCAGCTATGCATTCGGCAAGGTGCTGAGCTGGACACTGGTCTGGGCGTTCTTTGCGACCTTCACGAACTTCTTCGGCGGCGTGTTTCTGGCAATGTTCATCAACAACAAAAAGACGAAGTGCCCCCGGCTCTGGCGTACCCTGTTTATGATTACCATTGCCGTGCCGCAGTTCGTCACGCTGCTGCTGGTGCGCAATTTCTTCTCGGATGCCGGTATCTTCAATACCATGATGAATAATGCGGGCGTCACGGATCTCCTCAAAACCATTGGGCTTTTGGGGCAGGGCATGGACCATATTCCGTTTCTGACGGATCAGCATTGGGCCAAGTTCATGATCATTATGATCAACATCTGGGTCGGTATACCATACCAGATGCTGATTGCTACCGGTGTACTGATGAACATCCCCAGCGATATTCTGGAAGCCTCTACCATCGACGGCGCCAGCCCGCTGCAGTGCTTTATTCATATCAAGCTGCCCTACCTGCTCAGTGTGCAGGGGCCCGCGCTGGTGACGGATTTCGTCAAGAATGTCAACAACTTCAATGTCATCTACCTGCTGACACAGGATGTCTACAAAACTAAGGATCAGGCCATGGCATCGTCCAGCGCCAAGGAAGTGGACCTGCTGGTCACATGGCTGTTCCGTCTGACGCAGGAGCAGTACAACTATAAGATGGCGGCGGTCATCGGCATTATGGTGTTTATCATCTGTGCCATTTTCACACTGGTTTGCTTCCGCTTCATCAATAAAAAGGAGGCGACGTTCTCTTGACACAGCAAACAGTTTCGCTGCCCGGCAGCTCGCAGGCGCAGCTGCGCCAGGGGCGCATCGTCCGCGGTGTGCGCAGCGTTATCCGCCATCTGGTTCTTGCCCTGCTGGCAGGTATCTGGCTGGTGCCCATTGTCTGGCTGGTGGCAACCTCCTTCTCCACCGACCGCGGCATCAATGTGCGGCGCTTTTTCCCGGCTGGTTATACACTGGACAACTACGCTAATATCATGTTCCACCCTGATTCCGTTGCGCAGTTCCCGCGGTGGTTTGTAAACACCTTTGTGGTCGCGTGCTTTACCTGCGTTATCTCCACCTGCTTTGTGCTGATGGTCGCCTACGCATTGAGCTGCTGCCGCTTTAAGGGGCGCAGGCTGCTCCAGAATCTGTCGGTCATTGTCAACCTGTTCCCCGGTGTTCTGGCGATGATTGCAGTTTACTTCGTTTTGAAGTACCTCAACCTGACCAACTCCTACGCCGGTCTTATCATGGTCTATGCCGGTTCGTCTGGACTCGGCTACCTGATCTGCAAGGGCTTTTTTGATACCACGCCGGTTTCCCTGCGTGAGGCCGCCAAGCTGGACGGTGCCTCCGATGCGCGGATATTCTTTCAGGTCGTGCTGCCGATGTCCAAGCCGATTTTGGTGTACACCATCATCAGCTCCTTTATGATACCTTGGACGGACTTCGTCATGGCAAAAATGATTCTGAACTCCGGCGTCTCCACCGACTGGACAGTCGCCATCGGCCTGTTCAATATGCTGCAGAGAACGCTCATCAACAACTACTTTGCGCTGTTCTGTGCAGGCGGTGTGCTGGTGTCCGTCCCCATCTCGATTTTGTTTATTATCATGCAGAAATTCTATGTCGAGGGCATTACCGCCGGCGCAGATAAGGGCTGATCGTAAACTCTTTTTTCTCCTTCAACAGCAAAGCGGCACCGCAATTTAGCGGTGCCGCTTTGCTGTTGAAATATGCTGAAATATCTTGGCTTGATTTATTCTGCGTCCCTATAATACTATGCAAATTTGGCAAACCATGAAGAATGAGTTAATTCGTACGCCTTCATACTTATTACATCATCATTGTCAGAGCCATAGCGCAAAGCGGCAGCACCACAATACTGATAAAGGTCGTTATAACGACAGAACCGGCCGCGAGGTCCTCGTTATAGCCAAACTGAACGGCAAACACCGAGGTGATGGCGGCGCAGGGGCAGGCCTCAAGCAGCAGCAC
>ENA-USUM01002560-USUM01002560.1-human-gut-metagenome-genome-assembly--contig:-NODE-2560-length-10801-cov-12.183234_pt1 | contig 10801 bp, 8 predicted proteins | sample MGYA00250063_ERZ773402 | MGnify/ENA primary metagenome ERZ773402 (study PRJEB29103, sample SAMN06112030) | human gut metagenome | biome: human gut; feature: ankylosing spondylitis patient; material...
CAACGCTGATGCATGAAATGCGTGCAACTCCCTCGCCGCTGGACGGCGCTGAAATCAGCGACCGTGCCGTGTCCTTCTTCCTCTCTTGCCGTGAACTTTACTTCATCTGACTTAAACGAATAGATCATATCCGTATCATCCACCAGATTGATGAGTGATGCAATAATCTCGTTGAGTTCAATCGGATTGCGTGGTTTTTTGATCAGGGTAACCTCAAACACGCCATCGTCTAAGAGCACATCTTTTCCAGTCATTCCCTTGAATCCGCCTACGGATGTTGAATTGCTGATCATTCCATAGATAAATTCATCCTGAATCCGCACATTATTGTACTCCACCTGCATATTAAAAGACGGAATATCATGAAGACTGCGCATTCCTTCCAGAATATATGCTGCATGTCCAAGAACATTTTTCCACTCCTGGCTTGTCTTATAAGACACTTCCGTAAAAAGACCAAACGCTGCCACATAGACAAAATAATCATTGTTAAATGCACCGATATCACAAGGAAATGTTCTTCCATTCACCGCTGCATCGGCTGCTTTGACCATATCTTTCGGGATTCCCAGTGATGTTGCAAAGTCATTCGTGCTGCCCGCCGGAATATATCCCAAAGGCACAGTAAACCCTTTGTGCATAATACCGCTTACCACTTCATCAAGTGTACCGTCCCCTCCGCTGCATACAACAAGATCATATTTCTCTGCGTCCACTTCCACCTTATGTATCGCATCTTCCGGTGCCTGTGTCGGGTAAATCGTTACCTCATATCCAGCTTTTACCATGGTATCCACAATATCCATCAGCTGATTTTTGATCTGTGCTTTTCCGGAAAACGGATTGAAAATAAATAGTAATGTTTTCTTTTCTTCCATACGCTCCCTACACCTGTTCTGTTATTTTGTCAGGAATTCCTCGATTGCCGCAGCTGCAGCCTCTTCGTCCTCACCCTCAGCATCGATCACAACCTCTTCTCCATTTAAAAGAGCCATACTCATCATGCCCATAATGCTTTTGACATTGACTCTCTTATTATCCCCGGATTCCATATAGATCTGGCTGGAAAACTGATTTGCCTTCTGCACTAAAAGCGCAATTGGTCTTGCCTCTAAGTCGTTTTGCATGTTTACCACTACACTCTTTTTCATGATAATCTCCATTCTTACGCTGTTTTTTGCGCATCTCAAGTTTGTGCGTTAGCACAAATCTTAAGTGTGAAAAATCTTATTTTTCACACTACCCTCCATTCCTGTGCTGCTTTTTACACACTTTATGTTTATGCTCCAATACAGCTGCTACGTATCAATAATATATTTCCACATTATTCTTTTTCACGCAGCTCATCTGCAATCTCACTGATTCTGCGCAGTCTGTGGTTCACTCCTGATTTTCCGACAGGAGGATCGAGATATGTTCCCAGTTCCTTAAGCGGTGTATCCGGATACTCTAACCGCAGCAACGCCATTTCTTTTAGGTTTTCAGGCAGACTGTCTAAGCCTGCATTCTGTTTAATATATTCAATATCGCCAAGCTGTTTTACGGCTGCCGCCACAGTCTTGCTGATATTTGCCGTCTCACAATTTACCTTTCGGTTGACAGAATTTCTCATTTCTTTTAAGATACGCACATTTTCAAGATTCATCAGTGCCACATGTGCTTCCATGATATTTAACATATCCACGATCTGGGCACCTTCCTTTAAATATACGACCTGGTGTTTCTTTCGTTCTACGATCTTTGCTTCCATCTCAAAACTGTTGATTGCATCCTGAAGCTGTTTCGCCTGCGCAATTTCCCGGCAGACAATCTCAAAATGATAAGACTTATTCGGATCACTGATCGATCCACCTGCTAAAAATGCCCCCCGGATATATGCCCGCCTGCAGCATGTCTGCTGCAGTAAAATACCATTTACCGTCTCTGTGATGTCTGCACACCTTAAAGACTGATTCCACATCTTGATTGTCTCAAGAATGCGTTCCAGTGGCAATGTATCTATCTCTTCTATATTAACATGGAACAGCTGTGCCAGTAACAGTCCATATTTTTCCTGCAGAAGCGGATTTTCCGAATCCAGCACATCTCCCGCATCCCCGATCAGCTGCTGACGCTTTCCGTCAAAAGCAACTAACGCCGCAAGTTCAGCGATCTGACAATGCCTGCTCTTTCCACTCTGCTTTGCTAACTCCTGTTTCACTTCACTTGAAAAAGACATTCTTTATTTTCCCCTTAAAGCATCTTTGCCAATATCCCGATGCTCGATTTTAAGTCCATAACCTTTTCTTCCCGACAAACGTTTGTATAATTCATTCGCCAGTGTAACAGACCTGTGTTTTCCTCCCGTACATCCTATGGAGATCACAAGCTGATTCTTGCCCTCCGTGATATAATTCGGGATCAGAAACTCTAACATATCTTCAAGTTTGTCCAAAAAAACATTTGCCTCCTGAAACTGCATGACATAATCCTGAATTTCTTTATCATTTCCGGTCTTTGCCCGCAAGCCCTCCACATAATACGGGTTTGGTAAAAAACGGACATCAAATACCAGATCCGAATCAACCGGTATTCCATATTTAAATCCAAATGACAAAATTGTGATAAACAGATTCTTATAGTCCTGATTCTGTATAAATATTTTGTCCAACTCCGCTTTTAACTCTCTCGTCAAAAGCTGGCTTGTATCTATAATATAATCTGCGCGTTCCTTTAAAAACGCCAGACGCTTTCTTTCCTCTTCAATTCCCTTGTCCACGCGTTCGCCGCCCGCTAAAGGATGATTTCTTCTCGTTTCCTTATATCGTTTTACCAGAACAGAATCTTCGGCATCCAAAAACAGGATCTCGTATTCAACCCCATTATCCTTCATGTGGTCTAATACACCATGCAGCTCATCAAATGACTGTCCGCTTCTGATATCGATGCCGACTGCAACTTTCTGCAGTTCTGCGCTCTGTAATGTTGTAAGTTCCACAAACTTTTCCAGCAATGGGATCGGTAGATTATCCACGCAATAAAACCCAATATCTTCCATCATTTTTATCGCTGTACTTTTTCCTGCTCCCGACATTCCTGTTAAAATTACGAACTTCATCTTTTTTCTCCATTTCAAAACGCTTTGCGCGCATCCAAATCCTGTTTAAAATTCACCGATCATCTTAACTTCCGGCTCTAATCTGACACCAAACTTTTCTTCTACAATATCCGATACATTCTGCATCAGGGTTCTTACATCTGCCGCTGTTGCATTTCCGCGGTTGATGACAAATCCACAGTGTTTTTCCGACACCTGCGCTTCTCCCACCAGATAACCTCTTAATCCCGCATCCATGATCAGTTTTCCTGCAAAATATCCTTCCGGTCTTTTAAATGTACTTCCCGCACTCGGATATTCAAGCGGCTGTTTTTCCACTCTCTGCTTCTTTAACTCCTCCATGCGGGCACGGATTGCTGTCTCTTCCCCGTGTTTCAGTTTGATCTTAGCTCCCGTTACAATGTAACCTTTTTTTAAAATACAGCTTGTCCGGTAACCCAGTTCAAGCTCTTCTGCAGAAAGAATCTTCTCATTTCCTTCCTGATCTAAGACGGTCACGGCGGTTAAAATATCTTTCATCTCACCACCGTAAGCGCCCGCATTCATGACAACTGCACCACCGATGCTGCCCGGGATACCGGCAGCGAATTCCATACCGGTCAGTCCGTGCTCCGCAGCACGGTTTGCTGTCTTTGACAGCAGCATTCCCGCACCCACGGTGATACAGTCGTCCTCCACACAAATCTCATCTTCTTTTGACAGCATCTCGATCACAGCACCTCTGATTCCACGGTCGCCCACTAAAAGATTGCTTCCGTTTCCGATGACCTGATACGGAATATCATACTCTCTGCACAGACGGATAACGGATGCCAGTTCTGCTCTCTTAGGCTGTATTAAAACATCTGCCGGACCACCCACACGGAATGTCGTATGTTTTTTCATCGGTTCATCCGTAAATATTCTGTTTTCTGCTGTGACTGCTTTAAGTTCTGTCAAAAACTGCTGATTCATGCTTTCCTCAATTCTATGGTTTTACGCTTCTTTTAAGAATGCAACATAACCGTTATATGCTTCATATAAGTCTACTTTGCTGATAAGTTCCCATGGAGCATGCATATTTAATACTGCAACACCACTGTCGATAACACTCATTCCGTAATTTGCCAGAATGTATGCGATCGTTCCGCCGCCGCCCTGGTCTACTTTTCCAAGCTCTGCTGTCTGGAATGATACATTATTGTTATCCATGATATTTCTTAAATATCCGACATACTCTGCATTTGCATCATTTGAACCGGATTTTCCTCTTGCACCGGTATATTTATTAAATACAAGTCCTCTTCCAAAGTATGCTGCATTGCGTTTTGTCATAACAGACGGATAATTCGGATCAAATGCTGCGGACACATCGGATGAAAGTACTTTGGAATTTTTCAGGGCGCGTCTTAATTTTAATTCTGAATAATCCTCTGCTGCATTCATAACCTCTGCAACCGTATTTTCAAAGAAACGTGACTGCATGCCGCTTGCACCGACACTGCCGATCTCCTCTTTATCTACAAGCAGACAGACACTCGTGATCTCCGGTTTTTTCATTGCAAGCATTGCCATAAAGGAAGGGTATGCACATACTCTGTCATCATGTCCATATCCCATGATGATGCTGCGGTCAAAACCGTAATCTCTTGCCTCTCCTGCCGGAACGACCTCGATCTCTGCAGATAAGAAATCTTCTTCCTCTATATCATATTCTTTTGCAAGGATCTTCATGATATTTGCTTTTACTTTTTCTTTTGCAGCCTCTTTGTCATCGCCCGCTTCCTCTGCCGGAATACTTCCGATGATCAGATCAAGGTTCTCTCCCTCGATCACCTTCGCTGCCTTTTTCTCAAGCTGCTCTCCGGATAAATGGATCAAAAGATCGCTGACGCCAAATACCGGATCGCCCGGTTTGTCTCCGACATTAACTTTTACAACGGTACCGTCTTTTTTGGCGATCACACCGTGCAGTGCAAGTGGAAGTGTCACCCACTGGTATTTCTTGATTCCACCATAATAATGGGTGTCTAACATTGCGAAATCGGTATCCTCATATAACGGATCCTGTTTTAAATCCATACGCGGGGAATCGATATGTGCACCAAGGATGTTCATTCCAGCCTCTAAGCCTTTCTTTCCGATCACGAACATGGCAATTCCTTTTCCCATGTTATTCGCATACACACGGTCGCCTGCTTTTAATTTTGTTCCTTTTTCTAATACTTCATCCAGATTTACAAAACCTGCTTTCTCGGCTCTTTTTGCAAATTCTGTGGTACATTCACGCTCTGTTTTGCACTCAGAAATAAATTTTCTGTAATCCTCTGCAAACTGAAATACCTCTTCTCTTTTTTTGCCTTCCGGGTATTTCTCCCATGCGTTTTTTCTTTCCATGACTGATATTGCCTCCATTTATGCTATTCTTTTGACTCCGGGCTTTTACTCATCATCGTCCGAAGATTTTTTTGTGAGATTTTCCTGCACACGGCGGTAAAGCTCCTGTGCTGCATTGTATCCCATCTTTTTCTGTCTGTGGTTGACAGCCGCCGCCTCACAGATGACGGCAAGGTTACGTCCCGGACGGATCGGGAGTGAGTGACATACTACCTTGTTGCCAAGAAACTCTGTATATTCTTCCTCTAATCCAAGACGGTCGTACTCATTTTCTTTCTTCCAGTCCTCTAACTTGATCACAAGGTCGATCTGCTGTTTTTCCTTGACACACTCTACACCAAACAGTGTTTTCACATCGATGATCCCGATACCGCGGAGTTCGATAAAGTAACGTGTGATATCCGGTGACGTTCCGATGAGTGTATGCTCATTGATCTTGCGGATTTCCACCACATCATCCGTTACAAGACGATGTCCTCGTTTGATCAGTTCGAGTGCAGCCTCACTTTTTCCGATACCACTCTCACCCATGATCAGAAGTCCTTCGCCGTAGACATCTACTAAAACGCCATGGATCGTAATACACGGTGCAAGCTGTTCATTCAGGCAATAAATAAGCTCTGCCATGAATTCGGAAGTACTGCGTTTTGTGCCAAGCACCGGAATATTTTTCTCCTCTGCAATTTTCAGGAAAGAATCATCCGGCCGCAGATCCCTGCAGAAAATAACACACGGAATATCATATCCCATAAATTCACTGTAAATCTTTTCACGTTTTTCCTCGTCTAACTGCTGCAGATATGTGTACTCTACCGTACCGATGATCTGAACCCTCGACTGTTCAAAATGTTTAAAATATCCACTGAGCTGTAATGCCGGTCTGTTCACATCACTGATCATAATGCGATGTCCCTTTAATTCCATATCTGGCAGGAAATTACATAAATCCATGATCTGTGCGATCTTTGCTACTCCAACACCTTCCATATCCTTTGTCCTCTCCTAAGCATTTTTTCGTAACGATTCTGATGCCATTTTACCATAGATACCGGAATTCTTCAACTTGAATACCCGTGTTTATCTTCCCGGAAAAAAGAATAAACTGCCCGTGCCGCCTGCTCATTCATCGACTCTGTCTTTGCGAGTTCTTCCTCCGAAGCCTCACGGATCGCCTCAAGTGACTGGAACCGGCGCATTAAGGCTTTTCTTCGTGCCGGACCGATGCCCGGAATATCGTCAAGTACGGAATGTACCTGTTCTTTGCTTCTTAAAGATCTGTGATACTCGATGGCAAAACGGTGCGCTTCATCCTGGATCCTCGTGATCAGTTTAAAGCCCTCGCTTGTCCGGTCGATCGGTATCTCTTTATTCTGATAGTATAACCCTCTGGTGCGGTGATTATCATCCTTTACCATACCGCAGACCGGAATATTTATTTTCAGTTCATCAAGCACTTTTAATGCAATGTTTACCTGTCCGCGGCCGCCATCCATCATGATCAGATCCGGAAATCTTGTGAAACTTCCATATTCCTCTGACATTTCCCGTTCTGCAAGTTCTTTTTTCTCCTGCATACCGTGCGTAAAACGTCTGGTCAAAACCTCATGCATGGATGCGTAATCGTCCGGCCCTGTGATGGTTTTTAATTTGAACTTACGATAATCACTGCGTTTTGGCTTTCCCTTTTCGTAGACGATCATGGATCCTACCGTCTCAAAACCGTTGATGTTGGAAATATCAAATGCCTCCACGCGGGAAAGTCCCTCCATCCCCAGAAGATGCTCGATCTCTTTCATCGCGCCGATGGTTCTTCCCTCCTCGCGTTTGATCTTCTCGCGATCCTGGGAAAGTACAAGCTCTGCATTTTTCTGCGCCAGCTCTACCAATTTTTCCTTCATACCTTTTTGCGGAACACGGATATAAACCCTGGCTCCTCTTTTTTCGGTTAACCACTCGGCTAAGACCTCGTGATCCTCGATCTCCTCCGGCAGCATGATCTCCCTTGGAATAAACGGCGTTCCCGAATAAAACTGTTTTAAAAAAGTTGTTAAAATCTGGCTTTTGGTATCCTCTGTCCCGACCCTGACATAAAAATGATCCCTGCCGATCAGCTTTCCGTCACGGATGAAAAATACCTGCACCACGGCATCCCTGTCATCCGATGCAAGCGCGATGATGTCTTTATCCTCACCGTCGGTATGCGTGATCTTCTGTTTTTGCGCGATCTGGCGCACACTGCCTAAAAGCTCCCGGTATTCGATTGCCTTTTCAAATTCCAGATTTTCGGATGCCTCGTTCATTTTTTCTTCTAAGGATTTTAAGATCGGTGCATAGTTTCCATTTAAAAATTCGACGGCAGCATCGATTCTTTCCCGGTATTCTTCCCTGCTGATATAACCCTGACAGGGTGCCTGGCACTGATGGATATGGTAATTTAAACATGGGCGCTCTTTGCCGGTATCTCTCGGCAGTACACGGTTACAGGTACGAAGCTGGTAAAGCTTATTGATCAGCTCGATCGTATCTTTTACTGCCCCCGCACTGGTGTATGGCCCAAAATATCTCGATTTGTCTTTTTTCTGCTGACGTGAAAAGAGTACCCGTGGGAAATCCTCACCGACCGTCACACGGATATAGGGATAAGTCTTGTCATCGCGCAGCATGGTATTGTATTTTGGACAATGTTCCTTGATCAGGTTGCACTCCAACACAAGCGCCTCTAATTCCGAGTCCGTAATAATATACTCGAAACGTGCGATCTGTTTTACCATCTGTGCCTTTTTGATGCCCTCATCATGACTCGGCTGGAAATACTGGTGTACTCTCTTTCGTAAACTGACAGCCTTACCGATATAGATGATCGCATCGTGGCTGTCATGCATAATATAAACTCCCGGCTGATCCGGGAGTTTTTTTAATTCTTCTGCGATGTTAAACATGAAACCTCATTCCTGCTCTGATCGTTCTGTTTATACTTATCCTGCTGATATTTATCTTATTTTTCAGCTTTTATTTCTGATACTTCTGCAGCGAAGCCTCTGCTGCGTTATTTCTGGTGTTCCTCATGTGCTGCTGTCTGATCGTCTACGACCTGATCAATAAAACTGCCCTTTTCCAAGGATACAGTATTCTGATCTTCCGCTGCACGTGAAGTTTCTGCTTCTGCCTGATTTTTTATTTCTGTCTGTCCTTCCGTTTTTGCATGTTCTTCTGTTTTCGCCTGCTCTAACGCATTTTTAGCATCCTCTGCCTGCTCGAAGAATGTTTTTTTCTCCTCTTCTTCCGGCTCCGGGATTCCTTTTAATTCACGGAAAATCTTCATAAATTCTTTTCCGGTGATCGTCTCATGCTCGTAGAGATATCCTGAAATCTTGTCGAGAACCTCCCTGTTTTCTTCAAGCATGCGGTATGCTTCATCGTAGCTGTTGTTGATGATGGAAAGTACTTCCTGATCGATCTGTGCTGCAGTCTCCTCACCACAGATCAGTCCTGCACGGTTGTCTAAGTACTGGTTCTCAACCGTTGCCAGACACATCATACCAAATTTATCGGACATACCGTACTGTGTGACCATCGCTCTCGCGATCGAAGTCGCACTCTCGATATCGTTGGCTGCACCGCTCGTCGCAGAACCAAATACCAGCATCTCTGCCGCACGGCCTGCCATATAAGTCGTGATCTTTGCAAGCAGTTCATCTTTGGTCTGTAAATATTTTTCTTCTTCCGGTGTCTGTAATGTATATCCAAGTGCGCCCATGGTACGCGGTACGATTGTGATCTTCTGTACCGGCTCGGTATTTTTCTGCAGTGCAGTTACCATTGCATGACCGACTTCGTGATAAGATACGATCTTGCGCTCCTTATCGCTCATGATGCGGTCTTTCTTCTCTTTTCCACCGACCGCAACAAGCTCAAATGCATCAAACAGATCAGACTGGTTTACAAACTTTCTGCCATTTTTTACTGCATTGATGGCAGCCTCATTGATCATATTGGCAAGATCGGAACCTACAAGTCCTGCCGTTGCAAGCGCAAGTGCATCAAGGTCTACGGTCTCATCCATCATGACATCTTTGGAATGAACCTTTAATGTCTCTAAACGTCCCTTTAAGTCCGGTTTATCGACAATGATACGACGGTCAAAACGTCCCGGACGGAGTAACGCTTTATCAAGTACCTCAGGACGGTTGGTCGCTGCTAAGATCAGAAGTCCCTTGGATGTATCAAATCCATCCATCTCTGCCAGTAACTGGTTTAACGTCTGCTCACGCTCGTCATTGCCGCCGTAACGGGTATCACGGCTCTTACCGATCGCATCGATCTCATCGATAAAGATGATACATGGTGCCTGTTTCTGTGCTTCTTTAAACAGGTCACGCACACGGGATGCTCCGACACCGACAAACATCTCCACAAAATCAGAACCTGCCAGTGAGAAGAACGGAACCTTCGCCTCACCTGCAACTGCTTTTGCAAGCAGTGTCTTACCGGTACCAGGAGGTCCGACTAAAAGTGCACCCTTCGGCAGTTTTGCACCGATCTCGGAATATTTCTTCGGGTTATGCAGGAAATCAACAACCTCCTGTAAGGATTCTTTTGCCTCGTCCTGTCCGGCTACATCCTTAAATGTAACACCCGTCTGTTTTTCCACGTAAACTTTCGCATTGCTCTTGCCAACACCCATGGCACCGCCGCCCATACGCTTCATCAAAAATCCGAGCAGTACCCAGATCAGTACTAACGGGATCAGATAACTTAAAATACTGTAAATCCAGGTGGAAGTGTTGTCCGGGATTACTCCGTAAATTTCTACGCCTTTTTCTTTTAAAAGCGGAATCAGATCCTCATCCGCCACGCGTCCGCAGTAATAGGTCGGCTGGTACGGACTCTTGTCCTTTGTCACCGGTGTGATGTCGATCTCATACGATCCGATCTCTACGGATTTGACTTCACCTGCTTCCACTTTTTCCAGAAATTCTGAATAGGAAATCTCCTGGGTGCTCATCTGTGAAAAGCGGTTCGACACCATGCTCATGATAAACAACACAATGAGGGAAACCAGGACAAACGCCATGATAAGCTGTCCATTGTGATTATCCCTGCCGCCGTTATTTCCATTGCCACCGCCGCCATTGCCGCCGTTATTATTGTAATTGTTATTGCCATTATTGTAATTATTTGGTCCCTGGTTATCCATAATCTATCCTTTCCAAACATCTGCAGCATCCGCTGCATCTGGATTTTATCTGATATTCGTCAATATCTTCTTTATTATATTGAAAACGACACGCAAAAGCAATACAAAATTAATGAAATTTTGATGTATTT
>ENA-USUM01002564-USUM01002564.1-human-gut-metagenome-genome-assembly--contig:-NODE-2564-length-10794-cov-41.055706_pt1 | contig 10794 bp, 9 predicted proteins | sample MGYA00250063_ERZ773402 | MGnify/ENA primary metagenome ERZ773402 (study PRJEB29103, sample SAMN06112030) | human gut metagenome | biome: human gut; feature: ankylosing spondylitis patient; material...
AGTACTGATTTGAAAAGACGTAATGTGCCTTTCAGCCCGCCAGATATGACTGAGGCAGAGGCAAACGAGGTGCGTGATACTATCCTCTCAGGATGGATTACAACAGGTCCTCGTACCAAGAAGTTGGAAAAACTTATTTCTGAATATGTAGGGACTGAGAAGACTGTGTGTTTGAACTCAGCTACTGCAGCCATGGAAATGGTACTGCATGTGCTGGGGGTGGGCTCTGGCGATGAAGTGATCATGCCAGCCTACACTTATACTGCTTCGGCTTCAGTGGTCGATCATGTGGGTGCTACCATAAAGATGGTTGATATTCGTAAGGCAGGTTCTTCGGATGAAGACCAGGACTTTGAGATGGATTATGAGAAACTGGCAGAGGCTATCACCGAGCGTACAAAGGTAGTCGTACCTGTGGATTTGGCAGGTATCTGTGCTAACGTGGATAAGATCATGGAGGTGATCACTCGTCCGGAGATTTTAGCGAAGTTCACTCCAGCGAACGATATTCAGAAGTTGATAGGACGAATCGTGATATCGAACGATTGTGCACATTCTTTCGGTGCTCAGCGTCATGGTAAGATGGCGGGTGCAATTGCAGATTTCTCATCATTTTCATTCCATGCGGTGAAGAACTTCACTACGGCTGAGGGTGGCGCGATGACGTGGAGCCTGCCTTTCGGAGGTGAGAAGGTGAAGCGTCAGCAGGTGTATTGTGGTTCTCCAGTGCCTTTCATCGAAGGTGAGACTTGGAATGAGTTTATCTACCGCCTCTCGCAGTTGTTCTCGCTCCATGGTCAGAACAAGGATGCGCTAGCAAAGACGAAGCTGGGTGCATGGGAGTACGATATCATCGGTCCTTGGTACAAGTGCAACATGACCGACATCATGGCGGCCTTAGGTCTGATTCAGTTCGAGCGCTATCCTAAGATGCTGGCTAAACGCAGGAAGTATATCGAACGTTACGACAAGGCTCTAGCTCCATACGGAGTAGTGGGATTGCGTCACTATGGTGCAGACTGGGCTGGTAGCGGTCACCTCTACATTGTCCGGTTTCCTGGCAAGACTCGCGAGGAGTGCAACCACATCATCGAGCAGATGGCGGAACGAGGTATCGCAACGAACGTGCACTACAAACCGTTGCCTATGATGACCGCCTACAAGGCTAAGGGGCTTGATATCAAGGACTACCCTAATGCATTCGAATTTTTCTCTCATGAAGTCACTCTACCATTGAACACCAAGATGACAGACGAGGATCTTGTGTACGTGATTGAGAACTTGATTGATATTCTGAAATCGAACTAGTCTTTATTACCCCCTATGAAGAGGTTTGCAAATATCATGAGAGATGTGTGTCAAATGGAATATTATACCTTTATCCGTCCGGACGAGCTAAGCAATATCCGATTAGGAGACATTAAAATCAAGGAGCAAAAAGTTTTTGTATCATCCACTATCAGCAAGAACCGACGCGACGGAATGGTCGGATTGAATGACAGTTTGGTCAAACTAATGATTGAATTAGACATCTTTAGGAACAGTTCAGACTATTACCTTTTTGGCAAGGATTTCAAACCCTCTATTCAAAAAGCAGACTCACGCATTTTTCGAGAATACTTCAACAAAGTACGAGCTTTTTTGCGATACCCGAAAAACTATCAGTTTTACAGTCTAAAGGACTCCGGCATCCGTGATCTGGCAAATGCCGAAGGCATCGTGATAGCCCGTGATCAGGCACGTCATGCGGATATCAGCACCACCAACAAATATCTGAAAGGAGATAATATGACCGTACATGAAGAAACCAAGCATTTTGAAGGAAACTTATAAAAAGAAGGTTAATACATAGTAAAATTACTATGTATTATTTGCACATAATAAATTTACTATGTATCTTTACAATGTCAATAAAACAAGAACCATGAATGAAAAAGAAGAAATTTCAGCCTTACTCCATCGTTTAACACAGTTAAAAATGGAGTTGAAGATGACAGAGTTCACTTTCAAAAACAACAAAAAGTTAACAGAACAACAAGTAAATTCCATTCTAGATGAAAAATTAAGAATAGAAAAATTCATCCGGATTCTGGAAAACAGATTGAAAGAGTTAGAAAATTAATTGTTAAACCAGTCCCCTTAAACAAGGGGACACAACCCTATATAATATGTCAGACATCAAAAAAGAATTGAAGGAACTGGAAGAGATCATGCATTCAACAGATGAAGACAGAGAACAAAAATTCGAAAAAAAGTTTCTCTACATCCGAGAACATTACACCAGCGAAAAAGATAATGAGGCTATTTATAACTTTACCCTAAACGGATACAAACAAATCAATAATGAACTGGAAAACATGACTCGCTATTTGGAACTCCAGAATCAGATCAAAAGCGTAAAGGAAATAATACCTGTCTCATATATCGCCCGGAACTATTTCGGGAAAAGTGCCGCTTGGTTACAACAACGTCTTTACGGTTATAAAGTAAGAGGTAAGGTATATACCCTTAACGAAAAGGATATCAAAACCTTAAACCTCGCGCTACAGGATATTAGCAAAAAGATTGGTTCACTCACCATCGCACTGTGATGGTCTGTTTTATTGACACGATCCCCGTAGTTGAACCGCTACGGGGATTTTCTATTCTAGTCAATTCTATAAAATATACCTTTCATCACCTTGTTTATCCCGTTCACATCTATCTCCGCCTCTATTTTCTCACACAAATATTGCTTGTTACCAATTAAGAACACTTTATTCACATCCGGCAGTTTATCCGTAATGAACTGAATAGTATAAGGAATATCGGAATGAAACAGGTTAAGTGATGACAATTTGTTGCCGATACTATCCGGACATACATCATTCAAGCTCAACGAATAAGGCATAAGTGTTGATACCAGCCCTTCAGGTCTTTGTTGGTAATCGGTAAACGGATAAGCATAATCAAATGATTGCCCGTTAACGGTATGACGGTTGAATATACCGGTATTGATCGCAACCTCCATAATATCACTCTTTTTTTGCTTCTCCTGCAATTCCACATTACCTTCAATAGCCTCCTGGATATTGAAGGCACTCTGCTCGTAACCCACTTTATGAAAGCTCACGACCGGGATATTAAAAAACAAGGGAGTGTCTGTGCGCACATAATCAAAATTATGTGAAAGAAAAGTGTAAGTACCTATATTGTATTGTACTATTTTGGCCGGAACGATCCGCAAAGAGGCGCTCGTTTCTGATTCCGGATTCCGAATCAAGTCAGCATATAAGTTGACTTCACGAAGACTGTTTTTATCACCCTCATTATAATTAATGTAATACCGCCTGCCAACCACAAAGAGCGTCTTTTTTCTGTTCTCATCAGACATGGCGTTATAAGCTTGCACCAGTTCGTCGTAAGTATTGTATTCAGTCTTTTGAGCCGCCTCTATCAATTCCCTATCCAACCGTAAGAAGCCATCATCAGTCACAGACGACAAATCATAACTGACATTGCCGGAACTGATATCTTTATCGTCTTTTTTATCTTCAATCTCCACAGAAAACTCATGAAGTACAGCGTCTTCATTAATCACCTCTTTATCAGAAAAAGAAAAATAGTCATTTAATTTGGCGAAACGAACCACTTTTGTATGTTCATCCACAATAGTAATCACACCCAAAAACTTCTCCAATTCATCAAAGAATTCTGAAACCGTCCAATGTGGGAGCGCACTGGATATTCCTAATGACGCCACCGCACTACAGACATACACATTACGCAAAAAATTATTATCGAAAAAAGAGGTATCAAACGTGTAACCAAAATGCTCCACTATTTTTGTAATCACAGTCATTAAATAAGGCTGAATACATGTACGCAAGAACTCCGGACAAGGAAGAAATCGGTTAGAGCCATCTTCGTATTGAGCATTATTATTCAAATTCTCCGGATTCACATCCTGATAGAAAACAGGAAGCCAGACAGATTCAACCTGATCAACCGATCCATAATAATCAACCATTTCAGAAGCCGGCAAAAATCCTCCAATGGGACGACCTACAACCGGTGTCCAATCGCTACCTAAATCCAACTCATCCACATAGATATCATCATTGGTCAGCAAATTAAACTCCGCATTTCCGGACACCAGCTGCACTTTAACCCGTGTTTCTTCTACAGACATCAATACGGCACTGCCGGATAACAAACATCTGGCATCAACCATAAGGACGGCCGTCAAGATGGTTTTCTTCTTGGTCACATCGAGCCGGTTAATATGACCAAAAATCGCGTAATTGGCCGACATTGGAAGTTCTATATCCAATGAATAGTTGGAACTGCGTGTAAAATACGGATTCTCAGAAGCCAACGTAAAATAAAAATCTTCTGACAATACAGCCAGTTGCCCGTTTATATATAATTCCGTCATAACTTATTGCGTGATTTATTGTTATTTAAACGATTGTATTCTTTTTGCGCCTGATTAATGCCATGTTTGCCTGTAACATATGTTTCAGCCACCAACGGTTCTTGAAGGCGAGACTTAACTTTTTTCATTGTCTCAGTACATTCAACCACCAGACGATACAGTTCCAAATCCACCTCGGTTCCACCTTCGGATACCGGAACCACAGCAGACGGAGCAACCACAGCCGACACATCGCTAGCAGTCAGGCTGCCCACTGTATTGGTACGCTGCGCATGATCAATCAAATTAAGTACGGGACGAATAGCCGGGTTTGCCACCGCAAAACGGTTGGCAACAAATTCATTGGAATGTACAATACCCTGAGGGCGATCCCATTCACCGGAGCCTGTGAAGCCTCCAGTATAGAAATTACCAATCATCCCCTTAACTGCTGCAAATGCAACTTTGATGGCCGCAATCTGGGCAGCCGCTTTCGCTATACCGATAAAAGACAAAGGAGCAGTAGCCGCTGCATTTTTGGCTGTGATTTCAACAGCTGCGATTTCAATAACTTTCTCCAAGGCATCAACCGCCATTAGCAGGGTTTCACGGAGAAAACTCTTCATTGTCAGTTCTCCATTAGCAATCATTTCACCTAAAGTCTGCCCATAATCCTCAGCTATCCCCTTAGCCATATCCGTATATTTTTGGGCCAAGGCCCTTTCTTTATCCTGAGCCTCTTTTCTTTTTTGGTATTCCCGTTCATCCTCCTTCAACCTGTTAGCGTTAATTTGCTTTTGGAAGTCTGCTTTTTGTTGTTCTGTTAATTGATAATTGGCCAGCATATCGCTATAATAACCGTATTCCAAATCAGACAAAAGCCGAAGATAATCTTCTTCAGATGTCAGGTTTTGATAATGATAACGGGCAGCCGCTTCAATATCTAACTGATATCGCTTTTCTCTAGCTGTCAAAGCACGTTGCTGTGCCTCTTTATACTCTTTATCATCTTCTTGCCTGCAACGCTCTTTGAATTTAATTTGTGCATCTAAAATCTTTTGATTGATTTTTTCAATCTCATCTGGCTCCATACCAGCAATATCTAGCTGTCTGTTCAAATGCTGCATCTCTAAATCTTCAACCAATCGGGCATACTCTTCTTGCGTCATCAAGTCACTGTCAATATACAATTGCTTGAGATGTGCCAATTCAGAAAAATATTCTTTTTCCTCCTTGACCAACGCATCTTTTTTCGCTTTTGACCTCTCCCCTTCTGTTAAAGTGCCACCTCCATTTTTTTTATCATCGTTTTTTACTACATCGAGCTGAATGTCGCTAGCTGCAATTTCAGCATTAACATCTTTAATGGCCTGATTTAACTGATCAAGACGAGCCTGAGTCTTATTCAGTTCTTGGTTGGCTATCGTGAGCTGGCTACGTGCTTGCTGAGTAGACGCATCTGTAGCTTTAGCCAACGCTCTTGTACCTTGTGTGCCCAAATTAGTAGTCCGAGCCGATGCCATAAACTGTGCCGAATTAAAATTGGCATTAGCTCGCTTCACCTCTTCTTGTTGTTTTCTCTTCAGCTTCTCCGTCTTGCGTTGTTCCTGATACAGTCCTGCCAACTCTTCTCTAGCCGCCTCCAGTTTGATTTGTTTCTCCAATTGCACCAAATAGTCTTTGATAGCACCTGTATTGTCATTCATCAACTTGCCCTCTTCATTCAGCATACCGTTGTAACCCGGAACGATTTTTTTCAATTCATCAATACAGCGACGGCGTTCATCATAGGAGAAATTCTGATTATGAATCACATTTGTCAGCAATCTAATTTTTGACTCCTGCTCGCCATATTTATCATTCAAATCATTACTAATGCGCAACATTGATTTCTGACTTTCTGTAACCCTGTTTTGCTCTCTTTTTAAATCAATCAGCCTACCGATTAAAGCTGCTACCCCTACCGCTAAAAAAGCATAAGGATTTGCCTTAACAAACTTACCTAGAGAAAGCAGCGATGCAACGATTTTTTCATTCCAAACCACCTGTAATTTCGCCCAGGCAACATCCGCTTTTTTATAAGCGATCAAAGCAAGCAATGTCACACAGGTACTTGCTAACGCACCCTTGTATTTAACCAACCAATCAATCAATGCCGGAGCCATACTAAGTAATTTAGTAGTCCATCCCGTCAACATATTGAGAGAGGGATTTAATTTTTCCATTAATTCAATGCCTGTCTCTCTTATTTTATTCTTCAGCTGAGCCAAACGCGCCTCGTTGGTTTCAGAGTTAATTGCCGCCTGTTCCATGGCCACGTTAGTACCGGTCACTGCCTTAGTATAATATTCAACTTTGTCAGCACCGTCTATCAAGGTCTGTGCTACCGTGTAGGTTTCTGCACCAAAACGCTTCACGATTTCTTCTGTAGATAGTTTTTGTAAATTCTTCAGAGCCGTTTGCAAGCCCACTATCTTGGGATTTGTCTCATCTGCTCCCGTCTGTAGGCGAAGGAAAAACATCTTCAGTCCAGTACCAGCCACCTCATTCACAATCCCTTTCTCTGCTAGAGTCTCGATGCTACCTACCAATTGCTCAATGGGAACATTAGCCGTAGAAGCGGAAACACCAGCTTTAGTGACGGCTGCCGTAATGCTCTGTACAGCTGCGGAACCGTATTTGGACCCCGCAGCCATCACATTGGCATAGTCGGCCGCCTTCTCGGATGATGCCCCATATTGGTTCATTGATAACGTAACCGCATCAACCGCTTCTTTTAAATCCATCTTGGCAGCCTTGGACAAACGCATCGCCTCAATGGTCACGGCATTCAACGCCTCTTTATTACCCAACAAATCCGGTTTGGCAGATCCTACCAACATATATGCCTCAAGAATCTCTTTACTGGACTGAGTAACCCGAAGTCCAGACTTGTGCATCGAAGTAGACAATATCTCGGTCTGTCGGGCAAGCCACTGAATGGATACATCATCCAACCCGGTAAGAGCCTTCAGATTGGCTGCCGACGCCTCTTTATCATCACGGTCTTTGCGCATTTTGTTCAACGTCATAGATATACCGGTAATGGCAGCTATACCGGATGCCGCCAACGCCCCCCATTTGGTAAATCTATTATTAAAACGCGTCAACCACCCCTCAGTTTCTTTAATTTCATCATTTACTTTACGAATCTCCGCATTGACCAACTTGAGTTGTGCCTGGTACTTCTTCCACTCTTCAGAACCTCGGGCTATGTGACCGGAGTTCAACTTAGCATCGATATCTTTCAACAGCCGTCGAAGTTCTTTTGGAGTGGCCAAACCAATATTGTTCATAGCCGCATCAATATTCCGAGCGTTATCCCTCATAGCGCGCAATGCTGTATTGGTCTCTTTCAGTTCTTTTTGTAACTGCTTGACTTTTTTGGTATCACCCGCATTTTGGGCTTCAACAATTCTGGCTTTTAAAGAGAGCGCATGTTGTTCCATCAATTGCATCTCTTTTCTAGCCTGCTCCCCATTCACCTGGAGTTCAACGGTCGCTTTTTCATGTATAGCCATCTTTTTTTATTTCAAAAATAAGGTTATAAAAACAGCCGGTAAAAGACAAGAAAAACCCGACTCATCACGAGCCGGGGCAGTCCAATTTATAAATTTAAAGTCTTATGATGAAGATTGTCTGTTGCGCCAATGCTTTCGTATTATCAGCACAACAACAAGCAAAACTGTTGCACAAACACAGGCAAAACCGATTTGTTTAAGCAAAGTGGATTCTTTTTTATCCTTTACCCCTTCAGTCTTGGTTTCTTCATGTTTGGTGGAAGTGGCTTCCTTGTCAACTTTCACCTCCGTACTATCTTTGGTTGCAGTTTCCTTCCTTTTATTCTTGCTGAAATCACCTTCCACATGACCGTCTGCCAATAATGGAGGTTTCCCGGTCAGGCTATCGGGTGGTTTTCGGGTATCATAGATACAGAAATCAATCACATAGTTACTATTAGTAGTAATGAGTTCGCTCAAAGAGATACTTGATCCGTGTACGATGTTGACAAATTCACTGGCGCTATCTTTGCTGATTACTTCTACATCGGACTTGACAGCCTTATGCGAACTGCCACATGATCCGAACAACAGGAACAAACACATGAAAGGAGCCAGCAATATATGCCGGCTTACCCAGTTCATAACTCTAACCAACATAGTCTACAACTTAAGAATTTGCATCCTGTTATTTCCGTCAGCCCGATAGCTGACGTGCACCCAAGCGAAGTTAGACTCATCAATCAATTGATCATAGGGCAGGTTCTTGCGGATATACTCAAACAACAGCTTGTTTTGCTGGCGGTCGCCAGTATCAATATCAGCAGCTTCCCCCACCATGTGCTGCGAGGTCTTACTTCCCTTGACGGCCGCATTAAGTTCCGGACAGCGATAACCACTGTTTACTGTTATAGGCTTTCCCCACCATGTGCGTAACGGGTCCAGTACGTTGTCCACCAAGGCAGTCAGAGCAGTCACATGCTCCTGTCTGCATCTGTTATTGATACCCAAGCGGTCAGCAGTCGTTGACTTGCAGAGTTCCGCAATTGTAAAATACTTCATTTCTTATCCTCCTTATCGTTTAATTTATCCACTAGATGATTAAACTTGGTTGTCACATAAACTCCGATACCAAATATGCCTCCGGCATACATCAAACATTGAGCAAAAAACCACAATACAGACTCATGTATCTGACCTGTAGGTTCTACTATAAACCCTGCCACAGACAAAGCAACACCAGCCACTAACATACCCACTGCCGTATAAATCTGCACTTCTTCTTTAGTTTCTTTTTTCATCATTATTTGTATTTGAAAAACGGCACAATATTAAATCAAAAACGACCAAGTGGAAAAGACATCACCTACCCCTAAATAGAAAACAAATAGGATTCATGAAATCTACCGGTTGTCTATAAAATCAGATGTTCTCAAGCCTTTATCAGGAAACATCTTTACTTTTTTCCTTTGAACATTTTTCAAGTCACGCACAATGGTGCTGGAAAGTACCTCCGAATAAATCTGTGTGGTCTTTACGGAAGTATGTCCGAGCAGCTTCTGGACTGTTGTAATCGCAACTCCCTGATGAACCAGCAGGGTGGCACAGGTATGACGGCTCACATGGTAGGTTATCCGTTTTTTGATACCACACAACCCGGCCAGCTTTCGAAGCTGCTTATTCACTTCCGAGTTACAGGGTAGGGATGCAAAACTTCCGATATCCGGATAACGGTCAAGAATGCCCAATGCCTTGCTTTCAAACAGCAGATGTAACGGCAGACGGATATCCACTCCTGTCTTGACAGATTTGAAGTACAGCCACCGCTTGCCGTTTATCCTAATGAAATTCTCAGGTGTGAGCTGGCGGAAGTCAGAATAGCGCAATCCGGTATAACAGCAGAACAGGAAGGCATCGAGCACATGGCGCATGGATTCCTCTTCCACCTCGACCGTTTCCAGCTTCTTCAGCTCGTCCGGGGTAAGAAACTCATGTCTGCCTTTCTCCTGTTTGATTTTGTACTTTCTGAACGGATAAGCGTCCGCGTGCATATATCCCTGGTTGATTGCCTCATTGACCAAGGTACGGAGCTGTCTCATGTGCTTGGCTATCGTATTGACCGCATTGCCCTTTTCTCTTAAGTATTGCTCAAAATCACGAAGGAATGTATAGGTAAGATCCTTGAAGTCCAATCCGGAACGGAAATCATGCAGGACCGCCAGTGTCGAGTGCAGGTTGTCCTTGGTGGACTGTTTCTTGTCCGAATTGTCAATGGCTGATTTGGCGAAAGTGGAGAAGCTGACATTCACGGCACTTTTCTTCTTGACAGCATCCTTCAGTAGTGAGAGTGTGGCAGGTATTCCGCGCTTCCAATACCCCAACTCTATGCCTTGCAGATACAGGATGTATTCATAGAGCATTGCGTTGAGTTCGTTAGATTGGGGGTGGTTAATGACTTGTGCCCCCTCACGGCTCCAGCACTCCGGTTTGAGGTAAACATTGGTCTTCAGGTAGATTTTCCTTTGGTTCAAATAGGCTTCAACCTATACAAGAGCCGTGCCCTGCCTGTTAAGTGTGTTCTGGCGGTTATATACAAGACGGTATCTGATTTTATCCATTTTTCCGCAAAGGTGCGAAAAGATTAATGGAAGAAAGGTATCAATGTGGAACATTTCCACATCATCCCACACTATATGAGGATTTTTTCCATTTCACATATAATTAGCAGAATATTAACCATCTGATAATCAGATTAATTATTCTTTTGGCATAAAAATTGTCCTATCATTATCGTAAAACAATAACCATTAAAAATATAAGATTATGAAAAAATTTTTTGTTGCAGTAGCATTGGTAATG
>ENA-USUM01002570-USUM01002570.1-human-gut-metagenome-genome-assembly--contig:-NODE-2570-length-10782-cov-7.721812_pt1 | contig 10782 bp, 3 predicted proteins | sample MGYA00250063_ERZ773402 | MGnify/ENA primary metagenome ERZ773402 (study PRJEB29103, sample SAMN06112030) | human gut metagenome | biome: human gut; feature: ankylosing spondylitis patient; material...
ATCAAATCCAACCGTTCATAGCATCTTTGAAGACTCTTTCAAAAACGTTTGGATAGGTTCAAACGGCGGAGGAGCCAGTTTCATCAGCAGCACTTCATCTTTCTTTCATAGTTGGAAAATTAATAAGATTCCGGGAGTCACTAACGGGCTCAATGACAAAGAAGTATTAACAATATGTGTTGCCGACAATGGAAATGTATGGATGGGAACCGATGGGGGAGGTATCAATGTCAACAAAGATGGAAAGAATTGCAGATTTTATTCCCACGATACAGGAGAGATTTCATCAAATGCTTATCATTCTTCTTTAAAAGACTCTAATGGAGATTTATGGTTTGGAGATATGGAGATTGACATATTCTCAAAAAAAGAAAACAGATTTATCCATTATACCCCTCAAAAAAACAATTCAATAATCTATTGCCTCTTTGAAGACAACCAGAGAAATGTATGGATTGGCAGCAGCAACGGGTTGGAGATTTACAACCTGATAACTAAGAAAAAAGACTTTCTTAATAAAGATAACAGCCAACTATTGACTAATGAAATCAGGGCTGTTTCACAAGATAAAAACGGGAACATATGGATCGGTACTCTCAATAGAGGGATTAGTATATATAATCCGGAGAGCAAGACAATGAAACATATAAATGAACACACCATATTTGAGAATTGCGCAATCAACCAAATATTCAGAGATTCTAAAAACAGAATTTGGATTGCAACAACAGAAGGATTAGTCTTATTCCCTGATGAGCAGTCAGATACTTACCAACTGTTTAACACCCAAAACGGACTAGCCTGTAATTTAGTCTGTTCTATTGAAGAGGATTCAGAAGGTAATATCTGGCTGAGTACCCATTCAGGTATCAGTTGTTTCTTTGAACCAGAAAAAAAGTTTCTTAATTATGACCATAAAGACGGTACCCTATTTGGTACATATATGAACAACTCTGTCGGTAAGACTCAAGACGGAACTATTTATTTCGGCAGCATCAATGGCGTGTGCTACTTTAATCCGAATGACAGGCCTTCGAATATTATTCTTCCTCCGGTAATATTTACCGAGTTCAAAGTCTATGGTAGAAATCCTCATGAAGATGCAATTGACATATCCATACCTATGACAGACGGAAAAGTCACACTCAATCATAATCAGAATATATTCAGCATAACGTTCAACGTCATGAACAAATCCCTGCAAGGTAAAGTTGAATATGCCTATAAACTGGAAGGATTGGAGGAAAACTGGATTAATATAGGAGGAGAAAATCAAGTTGCATTTCGCAATATTCCTTATCGCAACTATAAATTGCATATTAAAGCCCGTTATAAAAACCAGGAGTGGCAAAATAATTATTCAACACTGTTCATAAGCATCAATCCTCCGTTTTGGCTCAGTTGGTGGGCTAAATTGATATATGTAGCAGGTATAGCCACCATCATATTCTTCATAATCAAATCTTACAAAAAACGCTTGCAGTTACGCAGCTCACTATCACTTGAGAAAGAAAAAGCGCAGAAACAACAGGAATTGAATGAAGAGCGATTAAGATTTTATACCAATATCACTCACGAACTGAAAACTCCATTGACGTTAATACTCGGACCACTTGAGGACCTGCAGTGCGATTCAAGAATTCAAGAGGAACACATGAAGAAGATTTCTCTTATTCATAAAAGCACAATCCGCCTGTTAAATCTGGTCACTCAAATATTGGAGTTCCGTAAAACAGAAACCCAAAACAAGAAGTTATGTGTAATTGAAGGAAACATTGTCGAAAAGATTCAGGAAATCGGTTTCAAATATAAAGAACTGAACCGAAATGCCGATATCACATTTGATATGATTACTGATGCAGACAAAATACAGATATATTTTGACCAAGAAGTGCTTTCGATGATTGTTGATAACCTTTTATCCAATGCATTCAAATATACCTATAAGGGAACCATCACGCTTGCTTTGCGGTCAGTAATAGCCAATGATATAGAATACACCGAAATTGAGATAGCTGACACAGGAATCGGAATCCCCCAAGAAGATATCTCACGTATATTCGAACGGTATTATCAAACTAATATAAGAAAAAACATACCCGGATTCGGTATAGGGCTCGCTTTAGTGAAAAACCTGGTAGATTTGCATGAAGGAAGTATCCTGGTGGATAGTGAACCTAATGTAGGTTCATCCTTCCGTGTCCGGTTAATAACCAATAACTCCTATCCCAACGCCATACATATCAATACTAACCTCAAAGAATCCATAGACGAGGAGAAATTAAACAAACCCATCGTTTTAGTGGTGGAAGACGAGGGCGACATCCGTGATTATATTGCTGAAGCACTGATGGGCTCTTACGATGTTCTTGTTGCAGAGAATGGAGAACAAGGATGCCAGGCCGCCTTCACAAGTATTCCCGATATAATTATCAGCGATATAATGATGCCCGTAAAAGATGGAATCGAGTTATGCAAGGAAATTAAAAACAACATTGCAACCAGCCATATTCCTGTAATACTGTTGACAGCAAAAGACACGTTACAAGATAAAACAGAAGGGTATGATGCCGGTGCCGACTCCTATATCACCAAACCTTTCAGCGCATCTTTACTTAAAAGCAGAGTGGCCAATCTATTAGAAGGAAGGAAAAAAATAGCTTCCTTAATATCTTCAAGCACGCATCTTAAACAATCTATCATCAAAGAATCATTAAACAAAATAGATAATGAATTCATTGAGAGAATAACAAGGATCATAGAAGAAAACTTGATGGATGAGAAAATAGATGTGCCCACAATAGCCCAGGAGTTATCAATGAGCTACTCCTCTCTTTATAGAAAAATAAAAGCCCTGACCGGGATGTCAACAGGAGAATTTATCCGTAAACTTATGCTCAGTAAGGCAGAGCAACTATTACTCTCAGGAAAGTATAATATTTCAGAAATAGCCCATCAGGTTGGGCTGAATTCCGTATCTTATTTCAGAGAATGTTTCAAAGAGGAATACGGAATGTCTCCATCAGAGTATATAAAACAGTTGAAGTAAACAAGAATCTCCCCTAAGTCCATTCCTTAAGGGAGATTCTACTTAAACTATTTTGTAACAATTGGAATTATCAATAAAGCATGATCTGATCCAAAACGACACCCTCGTCCAATGCCTTAATCACCAGCTTATGCGATTTTCGTTTGTTGACGGGTAGTTTCACTTTTCGAATGGCTTGATTGCGCAACACATTTTCTTTCCATTCTTCACTACGCCCTTTGGTTTCATAAGAAACGGTTTGCGGAGCCGACTTATCAACTGACAGTGTGAAACGCAGTTGTTTTTCATCCATAGGATGATTGGGTAACAAGCGTATTTCAACTTCCACAGAATCGGTCTTCCAGTCATCAAAAGCAAAAGTGAGAGAAGTGTTTTTGCCAATACCTGCCGCTTTGCCCTCATATCCCAAACCTTCGCACTGTAAAGGATTTCCGGCTGTACAATCCATAGCATTCCATTTATAGGCAGGAGTTTTCTCATTTACCATAGGCGTAACGGCAGTTTCATGTGCCACACGTTTAAAGACAGGGAGTTTGCGGGGTTGGAAATCCATCATGTGAATCCACTTTCCGTTTTGCAAAGCGTTATACCGACGCGTCAGTGAAGCAATGCTATCGAAAGCTGCATCACTTTGTTCCCAATCGACCTTTCCGTGACGGGCAAGTTGCGCATTCAGGAGCTTCCGGTTCATTTGGTCGGCAGCTTGTACGGGATATTTTACCAATTGCATATAGGCATCTTTCCGGTGGACAGGAAGTTTGGCCTCAACTTCTTCGACTACGGAAGACAAAGCGGCATAATCTTTCAAGCGTCCACGAATGGTCTGTTCACTCCAAGGCAAGTCTTTTACTTTCTTATAAATAGGGTCACGTTCTTCTTCACGCGTATTCCCCATAAACTCGGGCTTGCGGATATAGGCCAAACGATAATGCTCTTGCATAACCGGAAGCAGAGTCTTTGCGTATTCCGTACCAAACTCTCTGCCCAACCAGTTCTTCAAATGGGTTGTAACACCTTCTTCAGCCACCTGTTCTATATTCCACGCCATATCGAGGAATAGCTCAATCTGATATTCGGAAGGTTTGATATCACCCACATTCAGTACCCACATTTTCTGGATGCCGCGGTCATAAGCCAGTTTCATCTGCTGATAGAGCAGATACGGGCTAAAAGTACCCAGCCAGAGATAATCGTGCGGACGTCCCCAATAGGATACGTGATAATAGATGCCGTTTCCACCTTTGCGGGCTTGTTCTTCCGGCGTAGGGAAGTGACGGATATAGCCATAATTATCATCACACCAGATCAGCGTGACATCATCGGGCACCTTCAATCCGGCATTATAAATGTCGAGTACTTCCTTGTAAGGTATGAAAGCCTGCGGAATGGCGGTGACATCTTTATTCACATACTTTTCCAGCAAACCACGCTGGTCTTTAAGCACGCGTTCCAACACAGCTTTCTGTTCTGCAACAGTCTTGGCTCCCTGCATTTGTCCGTCGTGCACACCACGCATACCCAAAGTATAGATATTCTCTTGTTCTGCCACTTCTTTCACGCGGTCTTCCCAGAATTTGTAAACGGAAGCACTGTTATTCACATAGTCATAATCGCCCTCTCCCCTTCTTCTCCATTCGCCGGCAGCACTACACACCATCGGTTCACAATGAGAAGAACCAATAAAAATACCGAATTCGGCAGCTACTTCCCGATTACCTTTCGTCAGGAAAAAGGGCAAGGTACACTCGTGCATGGCAGGCCAGTATGTATTAGCCCGCAAGCGGAGCAATAACTCAAAGATGCGACGGTTCGTCTTAGGACCGATTTGTTGCTGATCGGCAGGCTCGTAATTCTTACTGCTCCAAGGCATCAATCCCCAATCTTCATCATTGATGAAGATGCCACGGTATTCTACGGAAGGAGACTGTGTCGTTTGGTAATCTGCGGGTAAAGTAAAAGATGTCTTTTTTTCCGGCACCACATCCGCCCACCATTCCCACGGCGATACTCCTATCAGGCGGGAAAGCTCCATAATACCATAAGCTGTACCATGTGCATCGCTTCCGGCTACCAGTAGTTTTCCATCCGGTAAAACAGTCAGTAGAAAGGCTTGCTTTTTATCTTTCAGACAAGAAAGATCCACACCAGTTGCCTCTACCAATGAAGTTTTTCCTACAGTTCCCACTATGATATCCCCTTTCCGGACATTCATAACGGCAGGAGTCGAAAATACTGATTGATAGTCACGCACAAACAATTTCAAAGCAGTTTGCACCACTTGTTCTTCCGTATTGTCACTGACCAGTGCGACCGATTGCCCGGAACGTAAATTAAACTGTGCCCAGCCAAGCTGCGCAATAAAAAGCAAAAATAAACTGATAAGCCCTTTTTTCATATATTCCAAGTTATTTTTCAAAGATACATTCTATCATTCGGTTAGAAAGCTTATTTTTATAGCTCCCCCATACGGATTGAAGTCAAAAGCCAGCTTATCATCCCGATCTTTTACCAACAGACTCTTTCCATTTTGAGATACCTTCACTTTTTCCCTTCCTTTCTTATCCAACACCATTGTCAAAGGTTCGTCGAATAATTCTTTGTCCAACGACAAACGAGGTGTAACCACCCACTGCGATTTCTTTTTCACAATATCCAGTTGTACATTCTTCCGTTCTTTCACATAGGCCGCTACCTCACGAAAAGTACCTACCCAAATATTATCTTCCTGATTCTTCACTCTACGAAAATGTTCCCATAATATATCCGAAGAAGTGAAGGCATCATATCCGGTAGAGATGCCATGTATCATAGTCACTCCCCAATCACCGGCAATCATAAGCTCTCTCACCCATTTATCCAGCGACTCAACCGTGGATTTCGATTTATCACCACCCACCCCATATTGCCTTGTACGGGTATCCACTCTACCTTCCGAAGCTTGCCGCAATATCACTTCATCAAAGGCATTGAACGAATAACAGAATGTCAGAGGTTTCTTACCTATCATTGCCCCTATAATGCTATCATTCTTCTCTATTTCCATTTTCACTCCATCTGAGCTAAGATGCTTCAGATTCGCATGCGACCAGCTATGATTAGAAATTTCATGCCCTTTATCAGACATTTCTTTCATCTGCGGCCAAGTCATACGTGACTTACCTTGCCGTGCAGCCTCATTCTCTATAATGTTCCCGCATACCCAGAAAGTACCTTTGAATCCAACCTTCTCCATTTCGGGGAAAACAAGCGTATAGTGCTCCTGTAGACCATCATCAAAAGTATAACTGACAGCACATTCCTTATTGTCCTTATAGTCGGCTACATATACTTCCGGATCACGGTAGCGAATATATGGCACCAGTTCCGGCACTACTTTGGCTACAGCCTCAATAGCAATCCCTGCCACCACTTTTCCACCATATATATTCAGGTGGGTATTATCTACCTTTCCTTTCGGACAGAAGTCATACTTACCCGCGGGCACCCACATAAAGAGTTCCTTTGATTTTTCCACTCCCATCCTGACTACCAGATCGTGGGTTAATCCGTTCAAATCGACAAAAGGTACTTCCATTTCTTCGGCTACCCTACGGGGAGAAATCAAATATTCCCCATGTGTATCTACCAGTATATTTCCCTCTTTTTCATAACTACCTTTATTTTCCGTTGCCCCTTCCGGTGGGAAATTCCTACGCACAATTGAATTAAACAACACCGGATAAGCTCCTTTCTCACGTGTCTCCGTTACAAAACGACGCAGATTATTATCAAAAGTACTTCCCGGATCAGTGTGGAGTTTCTCCGATGGCTTTTCGTCATTATGACCAAACTGGATAAATACATAATCACCTTTCTTCAGCCTTGAAACAACCGTATCCCAACGTCCTTCATTGATAAAACTAAGCGAACTCCTTCCATTCCGAGCATGGTTATCAACCACAACATCATCAGTTAAGAAGTTAGGAAGCATTTGCCCCCAACCACGCTCAATATTACCATTCCTCAGACTTTTGTTAGCCATGGTGGAGTCACCAATCATAAAGATGGTAATAACGTCTTTCTTTTCCGTTATAAAGGCTGAAAAGAGTAATATCGCACAGAGCGCAAACAGTAGTTTTATTTTCAGATTTTTCATACTAAGAAATTTTCAGTAAAAATAAGTAAGTTCATAGATACGGCGTATGGAGCTACGTACAATTAGATGTATTATCGTACATAAAGAAGTACAATTTTTTGATAATCCCTTATTGACCAACAGATAATAGACTAACGCCCAATCTTGATCATTCGCATAAGGATCGTAAAATTCCGCCTTCACACCGTCAATCTTATAGGGGTACATATAGGCACAAGAAGCCCTTCCATCTTCGAAGAAAAGACAGAGATTATTCCTCACTACATTTTCCGCACGCTTCTGATAAGAGCTATCACCGGTACATAACGCGTAGTAATAATACACCGCACCGGTTATCGTACTCCAATAATGAGGAAAAGTATCGCCAAACAGTTCACGTTTACCAAACCAATGACCATCCCAATGACGAATCGCAACTTCATTCAGATGGTAGCTGGGTTGGAAACCATTGAATGCTTCCAGTACAGGCATTTGCCGTTTCACTTCATCCAGATATTTCTGACTGCCTGTCTCCAGATAGAGTTGTGCAAGGAATTGAATGGCAGGAGCCACAATGCTTTGCTCATAATTTACCTCATGCGCAGGGTAATTCAAACCATTTTTTACAAACACATCACCTGTCTTTATAAAATCGTTCCGCAAATCCGTATATTCTTTCTTCATTCCGGCTTCTTTCAAGCTTTGTAGCCCCAACCGAACAGGAATGCCTATTGCATAAAAGCCATAACCAAACTGCTGGAACATAGATTTCAGAGTCTTATAGCCATCAGTCACAAATTGTTTATCGCCAGTTACTTTATACATCTGAAAATAGAGTTCTGCCACCCACATATAATTATACCCACGGTTGCGATTCTTCTGGTCTACACTCGAATAGGTTATGTAGCTATCCGTTTGTAGTTTCCGGCGTACAAAATTAGCATACCTCAAAAGAGATTGCTTTAACTCCGGGTCTTTAGTCAGCAAATACTGTTTTGCCAGTAATACCCCCATGCCCAAACGTTCCGCTCCTTCATCGCGATCCACCGGATTACAGTTTGGCGTATCATTCAGATAAATGCTATCACCTTCATTATCATAAACCATATAAGCACCATCACGCAAGTCAGACGAATTGTTCATCTGTTGACGGATACGAATAAAATCAACACGCTTTCGGATTAAATCAGCCGTATTGCTGATGACCAGACAGTCTGCCTGAGTTTGCTTATTTCCATTGTAATAGAAATCAAAACGTACCTCTCCAGCCTGTTCCATCGGTACTTCTACAAAACAAAGACTCCCTTCCTGCTTTATGGGGACAGGTACTCCATTCATTTTAGCAGTACACGCTTCTAAAGGTTCCAGACTCCAGCATTCCACACGGGCTTTCTCTCCTTTCTCAAACACATATTTATTGCAAGATACAAGTACACTCCCTTTTTCCAGAAGCTTATGGCGGAAATCATCATTCCCGTTGTGAGCAAAGATATGCCATTCCAGTGAATAACTTTCTCCCGGCTTCAACAATAAATCCGGTAGATCCAATGCAATGACCCCTCTTGTCTGTGAGTTTGCCTTTTTACGTCCACGTTCCCAGATTTCATAGTTTCTGATAGCTCCGTTCGTCACCACCAGTCCCAGATGGGGAGTAAAAGCTCCCATACGGATAGCATTGACATAGGCAGCACTTCCACCTTTCCAAATATGCGTATGAGCACGGGAATTCATGCATTGTTGTGCATCCGGATAATTATCATTGAAAGGAGTATAAATAGCCACATCATATAAAGACACGGGGTCTTTCCCTTCATTGGTAAAAGAATATTCTTCTACCAAATCACCCTGTTTTATTTCTCTTTTTACCAGAATACGTATATCACTTTCACGATATAAAACCTTCATTCCGTCAGGACTGATTTCCACAGGCATTCTCCATTCCCGCTTTACAGTTTCTCTTCCTTTAGCCATCGTAAAGTATCCCAATCCCCAACCATAGTTATCCTTAACCCAAGGATATTGAGTCCCATCAGTTTTCACTACCCAGTTCATACTACGATTATCCCCCTTCAAGGTCAGTTCACTAATGGCACCGGTAGAGGGATTAATACGTATCTCCACAGGAAAATTCCCGGCAGATAAACAATTGACTGCAATCAACAGACAAACAAAAATCCCGATTCTTTTTATCAGTTTGTTCTTCATGACATAGCTCTGGTTTTTAATAACTTCGATCTTTGTTTTTTAACTCCTCAAAAATAATAAATACTATCAATAGTCACAAAACTATTATCACTTCCATAAATAGTTTTCGTCTTATCCGTCCATATTGGCATTATACCTGTCACTTCTATCAATAAAGTATAACTATCTTCCGGCATCTCTGGAGTCATAATGCGAATCGCTTTTTCCGGATATTTGCTATAAAAATCTACTAAAGAAACATACACCGTATCCTTCTTGGCATCCAGCAAACTCACTCTTGCGTATCCGCTATGAGGATTCGATTCCCCAATCACCGCAGCATGAGTCCCTTTAAAAGGAATACTCAGAACACTGCCCCGAACATTCGAAGATACCCCCTCGTTATCTTGCTTCCAATCCGGCGTAAATTCCATCTTTGAAACAGGAACCAACTTTCCTTCACGCAATACATCTACTGGTTTCAGTTGGTCAATATCCCAGCATTGCCAATACTCTGGAATGGAAATATGCGTTCCATTTACTTGCAAAGGCATCCACACATAAGTAGCGGCCGAGGCCTGATGAGGATATGACCAGCGATCACCCATAAACATCGGAATTGTGTCATTGCCCCGTTTCAACGGAAAGACAAATGTACTTTGTGAATTATAAGTTAACTTTCCTTCCGGACAAAACAACCCTTGTTTTGTCCAAGGACCTTCAATTTTCGGTGCCGTAAAATAGAAATTATCATTTTTCTCCCAACTGGTCAAATTGGAGTAGAGCATATAATATATACCGTTTTTCTTAAACATGGCAGGCGATTCTCCTGAGCCTTTCACATGAGCTACTTCTGCCTCTATGGAACGGTAATCATCGCTCAGCCGATAAATAGGCCCGTGATGGATAAGCAAGTAACCTTTACCATCCGTATCCTGAAAGGTTCCCATATCCCAACGTTTAACAGGTTTTCCATCGTGAAGTAAAGGGCCTTGTAATTTATATTCTCCATTTATTGTGCTACATGTAGCATAACCTATATAAGGATCCTTATATCCCATATCATCCGCATGCATATACATGACGTATTCTCCTGTAGAGGGACATTTCATCACCTTTACCCGCTCACCTACACGATTTGGGCCCAATATACCGTCAGGTTGTACCGGCAGCACTATCCTTTCAAATTTCCAGTTCACCAAATCATCTGAGGAATAGCAACTAAAACCCGGAAAAGCATTGCTTTTATCCGATTTATATTCACCGAAAAGATAATATCTACCGTTATCCTCTACTATGCAGGCACCGTGTGCATTTACTATATTTCCTTGATTGTCAAACCAAGGGATTCCATTATAAACAATATTTAAGGAAAAATCATTTGAGATTCCTGCACACCCTACACAAAAAAAAGCTACTAATAAAAGAAATTTAA
>ENA-USUM01002587-USUM01002587.1-human-gut-metagenome-genome-assembly--contig:-NODE-2587-length-10746-cov-46.043678_pt1 | contig 10746 bp, 10 predicted proteins | sample MGYA00250063_ERZ773402 | MGnify/ENA primary metagenome ERZ773402 (study PRJEB29103, sample SAMN06112030) | human gut metagenome | biome: human gut; feature: ankylosing spondylitis patient; material...
GGCGGGCAGGTTCACAGACCACCACACGGATTCGGCGATGTTTTCAGGGGTCAGGGGATCCAATTGTTCGTAAGCGGCTTTCGAAGTCTTCAGGTCGCCCTTGAAACGCACGGCCAGAAATTCGGTGTGCAGGTGGCCTGGCTTGATGTTGGTAACGCGGACGGGGGTGCCCAGAAGGTCGCAGCGCAGCATCCGGCTGAAGTGGTTCACGAAGGCCTTGGTGGCACCGTACACGTTGCCGCACTTGAAGGCGCGGTTGCCGGCGACGGAGCCGATGTTGACGATGTGGCCGGAGCCGCGTTCGATCATGCCGGGCAGGACGCAGCGGGTGCAGTACAGCAATCCGTTGATGTTGGTGGCGATCATTTCGTCCCAGTCGTCCATGTTGCCCGCCTGAGCGGGGTTCTGGCCGATGGAGCTGCCCGCGTTGTTCAGCAGCACGTCGATGTCCTTGAACCCTTCGGGAAGGTTGGCGAACATTTCCACCACGACGTCACGCTTGGCGACGTCGAACATCGCCGGGTCCTTCCCGAATACAACCGGGAGGTTATCCTTTCCATCCGTCATTTCATTGTCGAAAATGTACGTACGGCACGCCGTTTCCTGAAAAAGACAGAGCCTTCGATCGTGATTGACAATCTTGTCTTTTATGAATTGAACAAGCATACGTCGGCCGAAGCCGTTGCCGCTTATCTGGCTCCTTTGGCGGAAGGCGAGTCGGTCGGTGTGATCTCGGAGGCCGGCTGCCCGGCGGTTGCCGATCCGGGGGCAGATGTGGTGGCTATTGCACAGCGTAAAGGTTACAAGGTGGTTCCGCTGGTCGGCCCTTCTTCGATCCTGATGTCGGTGATGGGTTCCGGTTTTAACGGGCAGAGCTTTGCTTTTCATGGCTATCTGCCGATCGATGCTTCACAGCGTACGAATGCGATCAAGAAGCTGGAAGGGCGCATTTATTCGGAGAACCAGACGCAGTTGTTCATCGAAACGCCTTACCGCAATAATAAATTGGCGGAGGAGTTGATCCGCACGTGCCGTCCTTCGACCAAATTGTGTATTGCTTCGAATATCACTTGCGAAGATGAATATATCCATACGCGTCCTGTTAAAGAATGGGCTGGAAAGGTTCCTGATTTGAGCAAGAAACCGACAATCTTCTTAATATATAAGTAAATGGAAACTTATAAGGCACATGAAACAGCCGTTATCGATCCCGGATGCACAATTGGAGACGGCACACACATCTGGCATTTTTCCCATATTATGCCGGGGTGCACAATCGGTCGGAATTGTAATATCGGGCAGAATGTCGTGATCTCTCCTCTGGTGGTTTTAGGGAATAATGTGAAGGTACAAAACAATGTCTCCGTCTATACCGGCGTGACTTGTGGGGATGATGTTTTTTTAGGACCCAGCTGCGTTTTTACAAATGTGGTCAATCCCCGCAGTGCCGTTTCCCGTAAAGACCAATATTTGAAAACACATGTCGGCAAAGGAGCTTCTATTGGTGCGAATGCAACGATCGTTTGCGGCCATACGATCGGCGAATATGCTATGATCGGCGCAGGGGCCGTGGTCACTAAAGATATTCCGCCATACGCTTTGGTTGTCGGCAATCCTTCCCGTCAGATCGGTTGGGTGAGCGAATACGGGCATCGCCTCTCCTTTAATGAAAAAGGTATCGCCACATGCCCGGAAAGCAATCAGCAATACCTGTTAGAGGGGGGCGTCGTGACGCGTATTTCGTAGAGACGAGATCCGCCCGCCTTAATGTCTTTAGCAAGCCTTAAAGCTCATATCCAGCCCCTTGACAGAGTGTGTCAGGGCTCCGACTGAGATATAATCCACACCGCATTCGGCATAATCGCGAAGCGTGGCGAATGTGATGCCACCTGAAGATTCCAGCTCGTAACGTCCGGCAACCATTTCGACGGCTTTCTTCGTATTCTCGATATTGAAGTTGTCCAGCATGATACGGTCGATACCGCCGACACGCATTGCTTCCTGTAACTCGTCGAAGTTACGAACCTCGATTTCAATCTTCAAATCCTTGTTTTTCTCTTTCAGATACTGATGGCAGCGTGTGATGGCCGCTTCGATACCGCCGGCAAAGTCCACATGGTTGTCCTTCAGCAAAATCATATCGAACAACCCGATACGATGGTTGACACCGCCACCGATTTTAACCGCTTCTTTCTCGACCATACGCAGACCCGGAGTCGTCTTACGCGTATCTAACACGCGTGTTTTCGTTCCTTCCAGAGCCTTGACATATTTGCGTGTCGTGGTGGCAATACCGCTCATGCGTTGCATGACGTTGAGCATCAAGCGTTCCGTTTGCAACAAAGACTGTACCTTCCCTTCGACAACGAAAGCGATATCGCCTTTCTTCACTTCGGCTCCGTCATGGATGAATGTCGTCATTTTCAGATCCGGATCGAATGTGTGGAAAATACGTTCAGCCATTTCGACACCGGCCAATACGCCGTCTTCTTTCACGATCAGCTGGCTCTTCCCCATTTCCGTAGCCGGAATGCAACATAAAGTCGTATGGTCGCCATCTCCTATATCTTCTGCGAATGCCAGGCGGATCAGTTCCGCAATCAGTTGTTCTTTTGTCTCTTGTACGTTCATGTTACTGTTGATTTATGATTTATGATTTATATGCGACAAGGTATAAATCATAAGATCTTGTTATTCAATTCTGATAGACTGTATAATCGCTTTGTTTCCTTCTGCACGGTATGTCACGTTTACGCGATATTCACCGGATGAAGTGGGTAGTTTACCGACAAAGAAACCAGTCTCTTTTTTATCAGCATGGTGAACGACTGTGAATCCTGTCGGCTTGTTCCCTCCGAAGAAGGCATTCAGCATTGAAACAGCGTCGTTTGCGTTGCACTTTTGGGATGAACCCGGTAGGGCCATGTCGACTTCCTTGTCCATTGATCCACTGAGCGACGAGACGTTGCCTCTTTTAAAAGCGTTCGATATAGGAACTATGTCGGCAGCCATTACACTCAGAACCGAGAGAACCAATGCCAACGTCAAAAATAATCGTTTCATAAGCTTTCTCCTCTTTTTGTGAGTATTATCGTACAAAGGTATGTATTTTTTCCTGTAATTTAGCACCCTCAATCTCTAAAATGTAAACGAATGAAAATTGCGCTGATTGTGATCGGCAAGACGGATGCCGGCTATTTTGTGGAAGCGATCAATGAGTATAAGAACCGCCTAGTCCATTATATCCCTTTTGAAATGGAAGTGATTCCTGATATTAAGAACGTCAAAAATCTTTCCGAATCCCAACAAAAAGAGAAGGAAGGAGATTTGATTCTGAAAGCATTACAGCCGGGTGACTATTTGGTTTTGTTGGATGAAAAAGGAAAAGAATTTACATCGGTGCAGTTTTCCACCTATATAGAAAGAAAGACGCATACAGTCCCGAAGCGCTTGGTTTTTGTTGTCGGTGGTCCGTATGGTTTCAGCTATGCTGTTTCTAAAGCCGCCGCCGAGAAAATATCCTTAAGCAAAATGACTTTCTCCCACCAGATGATCCGCCTGATCTTTATCGAGCAGCTCTATAGGGCGATGACAATTCTGAATAATGAACCCTATCACCATGAATAATTGGCAATTGACAATTAAAAATACAATCTGATAATTGTCTGATACATTTAATTGTCAATTGTCAATTCTCAATTTCGGATTTTCTGCATAAGCAGAAAATCCAACAGTGTCATTGCTGCCATTGATTCGACGATAGGGACAGCTCGAGGTAAAACACACGGATCATGGCGTCCGCGGGCTTTCAGGATCGTGTCTTCACCTTCCGTATTGACGGTTTCCTGTTCCATCAGGATAGTGGCGACCGATTTGAAGGCAACACGGAAATAAATATCCTGCCCGTTCGAGATACCTCCCTGTATGCCACCGGAATGATTCGTATGGGTGTTGATGTGTCCGTTGTCGTTGAAGAAACGGTCGTTCCGTTCCGAGCCACGATATAAGGCCGCTTCGAAACCGTCACCGTATTCGAACCCTTTTACGGCATTGATTGTCAACATCGCATGTCCCAATGCCGCATGCAACTTTCCGAATACCGGTTCGCCCAGACCAATGGGAACTCCCTGTGCTACGCAGGTGATTACGCCGCCGATCGTATCTCCTTTGGATTTCACTTCGGCGATCAAAGCCTCCATTTTTTCGGCGGTCGCCGGGTCCGGACAACGTACGGCCGTATCTTCCGCCTTGTCCAAGTCGTAATCCGTGTATGAGCCGTTAAGTTTGATGTTCCCGACCTGTGAGGTAAATGCTTGTATCCGGATACCTTTCTGGCGAAGAACCAGTTTGGCAATTGCTCCGGCTACGCAACGGGCGATCGTTTCACGTGCAGACGAACGTCCACCTCCGCGCGGGTCGCGGATTCCGTATTTGGTCTGGTAGGTGTAATCTGCATGGGAAGGACGATAAACATTCTTCATATTATCGTAGTCCGCCGAGTGCTGGTTCTTGTTCCAGATGATGAAACCGATCGGAGTCCCTGTCGTTTTTCCTTCGTAAATACCGGAAAGGAACTGTACTTCGTCGTCTTCCTTGCGTGGGGTTGTGATTTTGGACTGTCCCGGTTTACGGCGGTTCAGTTCACTTTGGATAAATGCCGTATCTAGTTCGATACCGGCAGGGCATCCGTCTATTACGCCTCCGATTCCGGGACCGTGCGACTCTCCGAAAGAGGTCAGCCTGTATATGTTTCCAAATGTATTCACCCTTGCTAAAATTGTCAATTGTCAATTCTTTAATGGCATCCGCCACATCCGCATCCACCTTCGTGGTTATGGTCGCCACAACCGCTTCCGCAGTCGTCACATCCACAACCGCATCCACCAGCGGGAGCTGTGAGGGCTGCGATTTCTTCAGCTGTCGGTTCGTGTACATCAATAACTTCACCATTGAAATGCAATGTTTCGCCAGCCAACGGATGGTTGAAGTCCATAACGACAACATCTTCTTTTACTTCCAAGACAGAACCGTTCATACGATTGCCGTTCGAATCCATCATCGGTACCGTGTTGCCTTCTTTGATCATTTCCGAGTCGAACTTGCCGTCTACCTCGAAAATATTCTTCGGAAGATCCAGTACGTGTTCCTCCACATATTCGCCGTATGCATCAGCCGGAGTTATAGAAAAATTAAATTTGTCGCCTACTTCCAGTCCTTTCAGAGCGTCTTCAAAAGCGGGGAGCATAGCGCCTGTACCAAAGATGAATTTCAGAGGTGTTTCAGCTGTTGCTCTTTCCATGACAAATTCCCCTGATTTTGCAGAAATTCTGCAAAATCACCTTAAACAAGGATTTCAGCTTTTGCCGCTTTGGGCCATTGTCTGCCGATTTGTCCGGACAACAAAAAAGCGGCCGGGAAAACCTGAGTCTTCTCAACCGGCCGCTTTTTCTGCTTCGAATAAAACTTAAAGCACGTAGCGCGACAAATCTTCGTTGCCCGCGAGTTCCCCGAGTTTTTCCACCACGTAGGCTTCGGTGACTTCTAGCGTCATCGTGGCGGTGTTGCCTGCCTCGTAGCTTACGTCTTCCAAAAGCTTTTCCATCACCGTGTGAAGCCGGCGGGCACCGATGTTTTCGGTGCGCTCGTTCACTTCATAGGCGTAACGCGCAATGGAGCGGATCGCTTTCGGGGTAAAGGTGACTTCGGCGCCGTCGGCCTTTAAAAGCGCCTGGTACTGCTTCACAAGCGAGCAGTCCGTCGACGTGAGAATCTTTTCAAAGTCTTCGGCCGTCAGGCTCTTTAATTCCACGCGGACGGGAAGACGCCCCTGAAGTTCCGGCACGAGATCCGAAGGCTTGGAGAGGTGAAAGGCCCCCGAAGCAATAAAGAGAATATGGTCAGTCTTTACCCAGCCGTACTTCGTGCGCACGGTCGTGCCTTCAATCAAAGGCAGGAGGTCGCGCTGCACGCCTTCGCGCGAGACGTCGGCGCCTGATGCGTTTTCCGCGCCCTTGGCGATCTTGTCGATTTCGTCGATAAAGACAATGCCGTTATTTTCCACATTGGCAATCGCGTCGCGGGTGGTCTCGCCCTTGTCAATCAGTTTTGCCGACTCTTCATCGGTGTAGATGTCAAGCACTTCCTTTACGCTCATGCGGCGCTTTTCACGGTTTTGCTGCTGCATCTTTTCAAAAAAGCCCTGCAGCTGATTTTCCATGTCGTCCATTCCGTCGGGTGCAAGCACGTTAAAGACGGGACCCTCGGCAGGCACCTCGGCTTCCACGGTCTTGTCGTCTAATTCACCGTTTCGGATCTGCTCGCGGAAACGCCGGCGGGCCACGCTCTCGGCGGGCTTCACAGGTGCGCCGTTTTCATCGGTCACGGCCGTTGCGGGCGGCACGAGAAGATCAAGCACCCGCTCAACCGCCGCTTCTCTTGCCTGCGCCTGCACTTTTTTCTTCTGCGTCTCACGCATGAGTTTCATGCCCGCTTCCATCAGATCCTTGATGATGGATTCGACGTTGCGGCCGACGTAGCCCACTTCCGTAAATTTCGTGGCTTCGGTCTTTACAAACGGGGCATCGGTGAGTTTGGCAAGGCGCCGGGCAATCTCGGTTTTACCCACACCGGTGGGCCCGATCATAAGAATGTTTTTGGGCGTGATTTCCGAGTGCAGGGGTTCGTCCACACGCGAACGCCGCCAGCGGTTTCTCAGGGCCACCGCCACAGCGCGCTTGGCATCATTTTGTCCGACGATGTACTTATCGAGTTCGCTCACGATTTCGCGCGGCGTCATCATTGCATTGGTCATAGATCTTTCGTTTTTTTGTTCGTTCGTCAGAGGATGGTCTTACTCAGGCCTTTTTGGCCTCAGGCGCCTCACCTACGGTTTCCACCGTGAGGTTGTGATTAGTGTAGATACAGAGGTCGCCCGCAATCGTAAGCGACGCGCGCGCAATGGCTTCCGCGCTCATTTCGGTGTGTTCCATAAGGGCCCGCGCCGCAGACTGCGCGTAGGCGCCGCCCGAGCCGATCGCGGCAATGCTGTGCTCGGGTTCAATCACGTCGCCGTTACCCGACAAAATCAGGGTCGTGTCCTTGTCCGCGACAATCATCATGGCTTCAAGGTGCCTTAAGGCCCGGTCGGTGCGCCATTCCTTGGCCAGTTCCACCGCGGCGCGCATCAGAATCCCGGAGTGCTTCTCAAGTTTTCCCTCAAAGCGCTCCACCAGCGTAAAGGCGTCGGCCGTGGCGCCCGCAAACCCCACCATGATGCGGTCATGATAGACGCGGCGCACCTTGCGGGCCGTTCCCTTAAAGACGATGTTGCCGAGCGTGACCTGGCCGTCGCCCGCCATCGCGGCGACGCCGTTGCGGCGCACGCACAGAATTGTGGTTCCGTGAAACTGTTCCATTATTTTTTCGTTCGCAGTGAATCAGAAGCGGACACCGTCAAAAACTGTGCGGCCCGCTTTAAACACCGCAGATTAAGAAACTTCAAAGAAAAAGGGAAGGTCTCGCAACCTTCCCTTGCAACTTAGCACCCGCACGGGCGCCTCAGAATTCGGTTCGAACAGGCAATTAATCCCCGAACATCTTCTGCTTGATTTCGCGCCGCTGCTGCGCTTCAAGCGAGAGAGTGGCCGTCGGACGCGCCAAAAGCCGCGCCGCACCGATGGGTTCGCCGGTTTCTTCGCACCAGCCGTATTCGCCGTCTTCGATGCGCTTAAGGGCAGCCTGTACCTTTTTCAGCAGCTTCCGTTCACGGTCACGCGTTCTGAGTTCCAGCGCGTGCTCCTCTTCAATCGTGGCACGGTCGGCAGGATCGGGCACAACGGTCGTCGCACGCAGATTTTCCGTCGTCTTGTCGGCATTGTGCTGAAGTTCCTTTTCCATGACGCTTAACCGATGCTTGAAAAATTCCAGCATCTTGTCGTTCATGTAGTCCTTATCGGACATTGCCAGGACTTCCTGCTCGGTCAAAAGTTTCTTCGTTGCCATGACGGTATCTTTGAAAAAACAATGGAACCCGCAACCGGCGGCTGCGGGACGCATTCGGTAAAAACAAGGGAACTGCAGGCTGCCGGAAGACAGCCTTTTCAGGTTCGAAACGCGGTACCCGCAAGGGCTTTTCGTGGATCGACCCAAACTCCCCGTTTCTTTAAGGGTGCAGACAATAGCACACTTCAGCCGTTTTCAGCGAAAAATCAAAGAGAAACTAATCTATTCCTCTGATAAACACGTGGCAAAGCCCTCCAAAATCGCCTTCTGCGGCAGGTTTTTGCCGATGATGACGATCTTGTTGGCGGGCTTTTTATCGCCCCAGGTGCCCAAAACGTCCGCCGAGCACACCATATGAACGCCCTGCAGCACGCAGCGGCGGTCGGTCTGCTTGAAGTAGAGCACGCCCTTGTAGCGGAGCATATTCTGCCCGTAAACGGCCACCAGACTCTGGATGTACTGATCAAAGCGCGGTGCATCAAAGGGGCGGTCGGACTCAAACACAAAGGCGGAGACGTCATCGTGGTGATGGTGATGCACGCCCGTTAAAAACGTCGGATCAATATCCAAAACGTCATTCATGTTAAAGCCGCAGATGTTGAGAACCTTCTCCACCGGGAGGTTTCCCATATTGACCGGCTCAATGGGGCAGCGCGGATTGATCGCAATCAGGCGCTCCTTGAGTTTTTCCACGTCTTCGGGCTTTACCAGATCGGTTTTGCTGATGAAGATGCGGTCGGCAAAACCCACCTGATCTTTGGCTTCGGGCTGCTCGTCCAAGGTCTGCATGCCGTGCTTGGCGTCAACGATCGTCACGACGCCGTCGAGGCGGTAAAAGCACGCGACCGCATCGTCCATAAAGAATGTCTGGCACACAGGGCCGGGATTAGCGACCCCCGTTGTTTCAATCACAACGTAATTAAAGTCGATTTCGCCCTTGTCGCGGCGGATTCTCAGATCCGTGAAAATCCGGGAGAGGTCTCCGCGGATCGTGCAGCAGATGCAGCCGTTATTCATCTGAACGATCTGCTCCTTGCCGTTATGCACGAGAAGCTCGTTATCGATCCCCTCTTCACCGAATTCATTTTCGATGACGGCGATCTTGTACTTGTGATCCTCACTCAGAATCCGGTTTAAAAGCGTGGTTTTACCGGCCCCGAGAAAGCCCGTCAGAATGGTGACCGGAATTTCAGGTTCAGGTGCGAGCCCGAGGTTATCTTCCTGCATGACTGTGTCCTCATGACGCGAAAGACGCCGCGATGACCCGCTGGCGTCCTTCGTCAAAATCATCGGGGAAAAACTTCTCCCCCAAAAAAAGTTGTCTGGGATTATGCCGCGGGTAAAGCGCCGCGGCACGCCCTTTTTGTAACCGCTATCTCATGAGAAGATGCAGCCCCTTTAAGTACTCCCCTTCGGGATAGGTCATCAGAAGCGGGTGATCGGCTCCGGCCGCAAAGCGCTCCAGCGCCCAGACGTCCTTGCCGGAATCAATGACGGCTCCGGCAATAATCTTCTGAAAGAGATCCGGGTCAATCGCGCCCGAGCAGGAGAAGGTAAAGAGGTGGCCCCCGGCGTTTAAAAGCTTCAGGCCGTTAAGGTTGATGTCCTTATAGGCGCGGGCCGCCCGCTCCACGTGAAAGTGGCTTGAGGCAAATTTCGGGGGATCAAGAATCACAAGATCAAACGTTTCACCGGCGTCGCGCATTTTCCGGAGCGCCTCAAAGACGTCGTCTTCGACCCAGCTTAACCTGTCGTCGCTAAACCCGTTCATTTCGGCGTTGCGTTTGGCCTGGGCCAGGGCCTCGGCGGAGCTGTCAACACTGACAACGTGCGCGGCCCCGCCTTTGACAAGCGCCAGCGAAAAGCCCCCGGTGTAGCAAAAGCAGTTAAGGGCCCGCATCGGGCGGCCGGTTTCCTTTAAAAACGCGGCCGCAAGCTTTTGTGCTGCAAGCCGGCTTTCGCGCTGATCGACGTAAAACCCGGTCTTGTGCCCGACTCTCACGTCCACGCCGTACTTCACGCCGTCTTCAACGACTTCAATGACTTCGGGGGGTTCGTCTCCTGCCAAAACCCCGGTTCTCACCGTGAGCCCCTCGCGCCTGCGGGTGGCGGCGTCCGAGCGGTCAAAGACCCCCTTGGCGCCCGTGATGTCCATCAGGTCGTCAGCGATTTCCCTTAAGTGCAGCTCAGCCCCGGCGCTCTGAAACTGCGTCACCACCCAGTCGCCGTACTGATCGACGATAAGGCCCGGAATGCCGTCGGCCTCACCGAAAACAAGGCGCCGCGCGGTGGTACGCGCAAGAAGCGGCTCACGGGCCCTGACGGCCGCCGCGAGTTTGTCCTTAAAAAAGGCGGGCGACTCAACCGGGGCCTGTTCGTCAAACGCCCACATGCGCACGCGCAGGGTTGAACTCGGCGAATAGGCGCCAAAACCCAGAAATCGGCCGTCAGAGGCCAACACCCGCACCGTTTCGCCGACGCCGGGTTTGCCGGCCACGCGTCCCACCGCTGTGTCGTAGACCCAGGGGTGACGTCTCAGAAGGCTTTTTTCCTTCCCTTTTTTCAGAAAGACTTCCAGCATTTTCTTTTTTCCGCAACGCAAAATCAGGCCGGCATCACCGGCAGGTTGTCCGTTTCCACGGTACCTTCAAAAACGACTTCCGCCGGGCCCGTGAGATACACGTGATGCCCGGGACCGGCCCAGGAAATCCGGAGTTTTCCTCCGTGCATCGTGATTTCCACGGC
>ENA-USUM01002600-USUM01002600.1-human-gut-metagenome-genome-assembly--contig:-NODE-2600-length-10718-cov-8.119068_pt1 | contig 10718 bp, 10 predicted proteins | sample MGYA00250063_ERZ773402 | MGnify/ENA primary metagenome ERZ773402 (study PRJEB29103, sample SAMN06112030) | human gut metagenome | biome: human gut; feature: ankylosing spondylitis patient; material...
TCACGGGGAAACTTTCTTTCCACCATGGTGGAAAGAAAGAAACTCCACGGTGGAAAGAATAAACGTTCGGATGGAAAAGGCTAACCGTTGGAAGGGAAAAAGCATAGGAATGCCTAAGAAAAGAATTAGCTATTGCATTTAGTTCATTACTTATCTCTAATGAGATAATTTATTTAGCTCAACAGCGGATGGAGTGAATTTCACTTTCAATCGATGTTAATTATGAATCAGTTACGAGCTACGGGCTACAAGTACCTTTCTGAACAGAACGCAGCTACTTTATCACCCTATCACCTTAACACTCTCTTATTCCTTCTGCACCGATCAAATTCAACTCCTGATTCACATGATATATAGAAAAAGAGAATATGTCATACTCTTATTTATACTTTCTTTTTCTTCGGCAATACTTGATTCAGCACCACATATCCGAGTATTCCGGCAATAATAGTACCACACAATACACCGAATTTAGCCTGATTCAGCAATTCCGGATAAGCACCGGAAAAAGAAAGATTAGCTATAAACAATGACACTGTAAACCCAATGCCCCCCAACAGCGAAACTCCTGCAATATTCTTCCAGTTCATACCTTCAGGCATTCGGGTAAGTCCACTTTTGATAGTCAGCCAGGTGAAAAGGTAAATCCCCAGAAACTTACCAATAAGAAGCCCCATGCCGACAGCAAGACTCACATTCCCTATAACTTCTCCACTACCGCCAAGAACCACTCCCGCATTAGCAAAAGCAAATAAAGGAAGAATAACAAAATTCACAACCCCATGCAGATTATCCTCCAAAGATTGTAAAGGGCTTATCACGCGATCCGAAGCTCGCTCCACTTGCTTCAATGTAGCAATCTGCTCATTTGTCAATACTATATTATCAGACTGCACGATCGGGAAAGAACTGACAATAGCCCGGATACGCCGGATATATTTACCTGCATCCAATCGCGGACGGGCAGGTATAACAAATGCAAGTATCACACCGGATATTGTACTGTGAATACCGGATTGCAGGAATAAATACCAGATAATAATGCCAAAGAAAAGAAAGAATATCTTCTGCGTCATACCAAACTTGCCCATATAATACAAAAAGATATAAAGGATGGCAGCCACAATCAAATAACCGTAAGCAACTTCAGAACTATAAAAAATGGCAATCACCAGAATACCACCAATATCATCTACTACAGCAAAGGCAGTCAGGAAAATCTTCAAGCTCAATGGTACGCGCTTACCCAACAAACTAAGTACTCCTAAGGAAAAAGCAATATCCGTAGCCATAGGAATAGCCATACCTTGTGTTTCAGGAGTATCAGGAGTTACTAGAAGAAAATAAACTACAACCGGAAGTATCATTCCCCCGCATGCTGCAATAAATGGTAGAATGGCCTTTCGAAAAGAAGACAATTCGCCAACCAGTAATTCACGTTTTATCTCTAATCCTACAGCCAGAAAGAAAATCGTCATCAAGCAATCATTGATAAACTCGATCATCGTAAGATTATGACCGCCATGCGAAAGCAGATTAAAATCGCCTATACGCAAATGCAACTCTTGCGACAGGAAGCTCTGATACACAGGAGCTAATGAAGAATTGGCAACAACAGCTGCCAAAATAGCCGTCAGGAATAATAAAATACTCGCCACTACATTCAGTGCCGAAAAGTTTTTCACAGTACGTAGAATAATCATATGTTCGATTTAAGTATTAGATTTCCAAAAGAATGCCCGGCGCTGTTAATGAGCTATTCCTGATAGCTCATTAATGCCAGTTTTTTAACCCAAAGCACAAATATACCTGTTAATATTAAATTTAACACAATAGTAAGTACAGAAATTACTAATGCCGGACCACCCAGATTGTAACCCAACGCAATAAAAATAACTCCTGCCCCTACTTCACCGCGAGTAAACATACAAATGGAAAGTGCCAGACGTTCACTCAACTTACGATCACGATAGAAGAATACCGGGAATAATTTACCGACATTGGAAAGTAACGATACAATAACCACATGTACAATAATCAGTGCCCAAGGCATCATTTCCTGTGAACCTGTTATAGAAGCCAGCCCTATATCGCCGGGAAGGCTGATTCCCTGAAGCGGAGGCATACTCATACCTACCAGGAACATAAAGATAAATGAAATACCTGTCGAAGCTTTACGTTCCCAAGCCGTATCAATATCTTTATGCTTCATGACCATACCCAGAACGAATGCCGGAAGCAATACCTCAATATGAATGCTGGCATCCTCGCCATATAAGTTCTTGGTAATAAGATAGAGCGATTGAGTGGCAGCAAATACCAGAACGGAATAAAACAGAATGGCTTTCCAATCCTGCCTCATATTATATTTACTCAGTTTCTTCCAACCGAAAGAAAGCAACAGAAAGACGATAAGGATAATAACCAACAACTGCCAGCGCGGTCCGATCATCATTATTTGCAAAGGAATCATTAAAAGGATGGTATCCAGATCATCAAAGATAGCCAACACCTGAATCTTCTTGTAGATCCAGCTGGACTTCAGTCCAATAGCCGCCAACATAGTGAATAATATACCTGCGGAAGTAGGAGCTGCAAAACGACTCAGCAATAAGTTTTCTTTCCATGCCTCCCAACTATCCCAGTATTCCGGTGGAAGTAAAACGAAAATATAATAAATAGCAATCAGAAACCAAGGCATGGCTGCTGTAGCCATTGCGACAAAATAATCTTTTGCGTATGTTTGCCATCGGGACTTGTCCACTTCGAACTCACGTCCCACATTAATCATAATGAATCCCAGACAAATATACAACAACACATTAGATACGGTTTTCACCGTACTATAATCACTTCCTGACCATGCAGGCAGATACTGCGCTATAAAGAGACCTACCACCAGGAAGGCCGAAAACGATAGAACTTTTCTCATTTATTATTAGTTAGAATTTTCAAAACAAAGGGGATTGCCAAGACAGTCCTACAGAAAGAGAACAATCCCCAGACTAATATGAATCTGCTTTTATGATTTTTTATATTAATCTAATTTCAACACCGCAAGGAACGCTTTCTGTGGCACTTCCACATTACCAATCTGCTTCATACGTTTCTTTCCTCTCTTCTGCTTTTCCAACAGCTTTCTCTTACGACTGACGTCACCACCATAACATTTCGCCGTAACATCTTTGCGTACTGCCTTAATCGTCTCACGAGAAATGATTTTAGCTCCGATAGCCGCTTGGATAGCAATATCAAACTGCTGTCTCGGGATCAGGTCTTTCAGCTTCTCGCACATGCGGCGTCCCAAATCATACGCATTGTCGAAATGTGTTAGTGTTGAAAGGGCATCCACCGGCTCGCCATTCAGCAAGATGTCCAGTTTTACCAACTTGGACGGACGGAAACCACTGGCATGGTAATCAAAAGAGGCATATCCTTTCGAAATACTTTTCAGTTTATCATAAAAGTCAATCACTATTTCTCCCAAAGGCATGTCGTAATAGATCTCCACACGATTACCGGAAATATATTCCTGCTTCACCAGTTCACCACGTTTACCCAGACACAAGGTCATGATAGGACCGATATAATCTGTGGTTGTGATAACGGAAGCACGGATATAAGGCTCCTCAATATGGTCGATCAAAGTAGGATCGGGCATACTTCCAGGGTTATGCACCTCTGTCATATGACCTTGTTTATCGTAAATATTATAAGAAACGTTCGGCACAGTGGTTATCACATTCATGTCAAATTCACGGTCAAGTCGCTCCTGCACAATCTCCATGTGCAACAGTCCCAGGAATCCGCAACGGAATCCGAAGCCCAACGCCAACGAGGATTCAGGCTGGAAAGTCAGTGATGCATCGTTCAATTGCAGTTTTTCCAAAGAGGAACGCAAGTCTTCAAAGTCTTCCGCTTCAATAGGATATACACCGGCAAAAACCATCGGCTTCACTTCCTCGAAACCTGCAATAGCTTCTTTACATGGGCGGGCAATGTGAGTAATCGTATCTCCCACCTTTACCTCTTTAGAGGTTTTAATACCGGAAATAATGTATCCCACGTCACCAGTACGCAGTTCCTGACGTGCCACCATTTCCATCTTGAGCACACCGATTTCATCAGCATCATATTCTTTACCGGTATTGAAGAATTTCACCTTATCTCCCTTACGGATCACACCGTTTACTATCTTGAAGTAAGCAATGATACCACGGAAAGAATTGAATACAGAGTCAAAAATCAAAGCCTGCAACGGTGCTTCCTCATCACCTTCGGGATGAGGAATACGCTCGATAACCGCAGCCAGAATTTCTTCTACCCCCATACCCGTCTTACCGGAAGCACGGATTATCTCACTGCGCTTGCAGCCAAGCAACTCTACGATTTCATCCTCTACCTCTTCAGGCATGGCACTCGCCATATCGCACTTATTGATGACCGGAATAATTTCCAGATCATGCTCGATTGCCATATAAAGATTGGAGATTGTTTGTGCCTGTACACCCTGCGAAGCGTCTACAATCAGCAATGCACCTTCACAAGCGGCAATAGAACGGGAAACTTCATACGAAAAGTCTACGTGCCCCGGAGTATCAATCAGATTCAGAATATACTTTTCACCCTTGTACGTATACTCCATCTGAATGGCATGGCTCTTAATGGTGATACCTCTCTCTTTTTCCAGATCCATATCATCCAGCATCTGTCCTCCGGTCACCTGTATGGTGTTGGTATATTCAAGCAGACGGTCAGCTAAAGTAGACTTACCATGATCAATGTGGGCAATAATGCAAAAGTTACGTATATTATTCTTCATCTTCTATAATTATCTATTAAATGCGGGCGCAAAGATAATGAAAAAGATGAGGTTTTGAAAGTGATTTATTCAATATCCGAAGTTGTAAATGTCTATATATCCCAGAACTATTCCATCATTCTACTGTTATGTATGGACAATAACCTAAACCATATAACTGAAATGAAAAAATTTGTTATTCTAGCATTCTCTTTATTATTACTTGCAGGATGTTCCAAAAATGAAATAATCATTTATGAATCATCCCCCGGAACCAATGATCCCGGTAACGGACAAACCTCACAAAAAGAAGATATACTCATCACATTTTCCGCTTCACTTGAAAGTCGTAAGGTAACCAGATCCATGTCTCCTATGCCCAAAGGATTAGTAAGCCAAATATATGCTTTTGAAACGACAGACAAGAATTTTAATGATCCGTTCGCCGAAGGGCTATATTCAACAGTTTCAGCTGGTACATTAACGGGGATGAAAGGATACAAAATGTATTTGAGTAACGGCTCTTATAATATGTATGCATTTTCAGAAAATTCTTCCACTTATCCTCCGAGTCTAACAGATGGAATATCGGCTCCGCTAAAGAATGGCGTAGATTATCTATGGTGGGAAAATCTGGACCAAGATATCACGGCTTCACAAATTCACATGCCCATTGTTTTTCAGCATATAGCTACTCAGGTCGTAGTTGACCTGTCAGCAGGTGAAGGCTTACAACTTGACAGTTTAGTATCTGCAACTATTCTTCCGCCTACCCCTGGTGCCAGCCTCGATATAGAAACCGGTATTATCGAAGCAACCGACACTTATGACACAACTCCACTTAATATGGGCAAGAATGGATTTCTCGCACAGGCCATTGTCTTACCAACCCGTGCAACCACCCCAATGTCAATGACACTAAAAATTCTCGCAGATGGAGAAACCACACCACGTACCTATACCGGAAGTATCCCTATTCCGGGTAAACTGGCCGGTGGATTTTCTTATGTCTTCAGCGCCATTATAGACGGAAATTCCGTATCGTTCCCCAATGTCAGCATTAAAGACTGGACCGAAGTAGACGAATCAGGCAATCCGATTTATCCGATACAAAAATAAGAGGAGATCACTCTTTATTATCAAAATACAACAACAAAATAGAAAATATGGAAACCCCAATATCTGAAATCAGAAGAGAATACAGCAAAGGCAAGCTGACACAATGCACTGTCCACGACAATCCTTTTGAGCAATTCGTGGAATGGCTGAATGACGCTATCATTCACAAAGAAGATGACCCCACCGCTATGATAGTAGCAACAGTTTCAGCAGAAGGGTTCCCCTCCACGCGCACCGTTTTGTTGAAAGGGGTAGAAAACAACCAATTTATATTCTTCACTAATTACGAAAGCCGAAAGGGAAAACAATTAGCAGGCAATCCATATATTTCCCTTTCTTTTGTATGGCACAAATTGGAAAGACAGGTACACATTGAAGGTAAAGCCGAAAAATGCCCCGACAAAGTTTCGGATACTTACTTTGCCACCAGGCCATATAAAAGCAAGATAGGTGCAAGAATATCTCCGCAAAGCCAAGTGATAAGCAGCCGTATGGAGATTATGCGAGCCTTCGTGAAAGAAGTCTTCAAGCTGGCAGGCCGCGATATTAAACGTCCCGATAATTGGGGTGGTTTTGCTGTAACCCCTACCCGCTTCGAGTTTTGGCAAGGGCGGGAAAGCCGTCTGCACGACCGCATCCAATATATACTTCAGAAAGATGGCAACTGGATACAGGAAAGACTAGCTCCTTAAACATCCTTCATTGATGAAATATAGTATATAAAAAGAAGCGTTGATAACATATAAATGTATCAACGCTTCTTTTTATAAGATAAATGTCAATCTCTCTCTTAAACCAACTTGACAAACAGTTCACCTTCTACTTCCTGAGTAGAAATTTTGTCTTCTCTCAACAACCAACCAAGACCCAAGAATAAATCTTTGTCTACCAACTTAGTTGCTTTCTTGATTTGTTTAGCAGTTAAACCTTCAGTCTCATTCAGAGCACTCCAAATTTTTCCTGCAGTTTCACCAGCTTTTTCTTTTAACATTTTCTTCTTGTTTTTAGTTATACATGCTTTAATCTAACTTCTCTCATTGATGAGGTTCAGATTTTATTTCAGCGGCAAAGATAGTTATATTTATGTTATATAACACATTATTCTCTATTTTTTTATGTTATATGTCATAAAAAGAGCATTTTTTCAGCAGGTCAGACCAAAAATATGACCTGTTTATATCAAACAGACGGTCTGTTTTCAAGATATTCCGCCCAGATACGGGCAGCTTCTTCTACCATCCTGGCACACGGACGTTTAGCATAATATTGTTCGGTACGTTCTTCGGGGGTAGACACTCCTTCCGGCTTCTTCAGCCCTAATAGTTCAGCACAAATTGTAGAACCGTTCCGTTTCTTAAACTCAGCAGCCAACTCCTGAACTACGGCATAATTGGCACCTTTTCCTTCACGATCCTTGGGATCAGTTGCCCCAGTCTCCAGCCCTGCAAGTAAAAACATACCGCATGCGGCTCCACAAGTCTGACGCATACGGCCAATACCTCCACCAAAAGAAGCTGCCATACGCGCTGCCTGTTCTTGTGTAAACCCATACATATCAGCAAAAGCAAGTACTACAGACTGGGAACAATTATAACCACTTTTAAAAAAATCTACTGCTTTTTCTATTCTTTCTTCAAACATCGTTCCTCCCCCTTCCTCTTATCCTTCTATATCCAACAACATGGGGCAATGATCAGAATGTACAGCATCATTCAATATGCGCGCCTCTCTCAGCAACGGACGAACCAGTTCAGTCACCATACAATAGTCAATACGCCATCCTTTATTCTTTGCACGGGAATTAAAGCGGTAACTCCACCACGTATATTCCTGCTGTTCGGGATGCAATAGGCGGAAAGTATCAATAAAACCGGCATTTAGAAAACGCGTCATCCATTCCCGCTCTTCAGGCAAGAAACCACTATTCGTAGCATTTCGAATAGGATCATGGATATCTATCGGTTCATGACAAATGTTATAGTCACCACAAAGAATCAGTTTCGGACGCGATTTTCGTAACCCCGTCACATATTCCTGGAACTTCTCCAGCCATACCATTTTGAATGCCTGACGTTCATCACCGCTTGTTCCCGAAGGATGATAAACACTCACAACAGATATATCGCCAAAATCGGCACGGATAAAACGGCCTTCATTGTCATATTCTTCCATGCCCATACCATATTCCACATGGTCCGGTTCCCGCTTGGTCAAAATGGCAACTCCACTATAGCCTTTCTTCTGTGCAGAATAAAGATAATGCTTGTATCCCAATGCACTCAGTGCTTCTTCCGGATATTGATCCGGTTGCAATTTGGTTTCCTGAATGCATACTACATCAGCTTGTTCCTGTTCCAGCCATTCCGGCAAACCTTTGCCAACAGCTGCACGCAGCCCATTCACATTATATGTAATAATCTTCATATGATTGTTTATTTGATTTTATACTAGTTCAGATATCAGCAACATAATATTCAATACGGTAACGATTCCCGCAATAGCATAGAGTACAAAACTACTCCACTTACTATTAACATACTGCCCCATTACTTTACGCGAAGACGTTAGTCCCACTTGCAGAAAAACAGTAAATGGCAACTGAATACTCAGCACCATTTGCGAAATCAACAATCCCTTGAAAGGATCACCGATGAAAAATATCAGCAACAACGCAATGCCCAATGAAAGGATTACGCCCACCTGAGAGTGGCTATCCTTGATATGATAGGATTCTCCAAAGATACCGGCAAAAATAGAACCTGCCGCCATACCACTTGTAATGGTAGATGAAATACCTGCCATCAACAAAGCCAAAGCAAACACGACTGCAGCACTGTTTCCAAGTAGAGGCTCCAACAAAGACTTTGCCTGTTGCAGCTCTTCAACCTGAATACCACTTTTAAAGAAAGTAGCAGCAGCCAGCAATATCATGGCACTATTGATAGCCCATCCTACAATCATGGAGAAAAGCGTATCAAACAGCTCATACTTCAAGACCTTACGAATAGAACTGTCATCTTGCTTATTATACTCATGGCTCTGTATTACTTCCGAATGCAGGAATAAATTATGTGGCATTACCACTGCTCCCAGGACACTCATAATAATCAGCATACTTCCTTCCGGAAAAGCAGGTGTCACCCATCCTTCTACAGCTAGTGGCCAGTCAATCTTCACCAGGAACAACTCATAAATAAAGGATAACCCAATAACTGAAACAAACGCGATGATGGAACGCTCTATCTTCTTATATGAGTTCGTAAAAAGCATGATGACGACAAAGACGGTTGTCAATATGGCTCCCCATATAATGGGAATATCAAAAAGCATTTCCAGAGCAATTGCTCCTCCCAGTATCTCGGCAAGGGAAGTCGATATGGATGCCAACACCGCAGTACCCAGAATAGGACGGGAAACCCATTTAGGAGTATACTTCGTAGCAGCTTCCGACAAGCATAAACCTGTAACAATCCCCAAGTGAGCCACATTATGTTGCAATACAATCAACATGATCGTTGATAAAGTTACCACCCAAAGCAGGGAATATCCAAATTCGGACCCCGCCGCAAAATTAGAAGCCCAGTTTCCGGGATCAATAAAACCTACTGTAACAAGGAGTCCGGGACCAATATATTTAAAAACGTCCAGACCACCTAAATAGCGCTTATGATCCCTACGTTTCAAGTCTTTCAGAATATTTTTCATTGTTCGTTCTTTTTATGGCGTAAAATTACGAAATAATAACAAGCAAGCCACACATTCTGTTCAAAAAAGAAGCCCCCGGCATTGTACAATACCGAGGGTCAACCTATATATTTAAAAGTACAGGGATTTAGTTAGAATCCCATTTCATGCAGCGCCCTACATAACTGATCCGGACAAGAAGTCGGACGTCCTCTGCAACGAATTCCTTCCAGACGGGAAATCACATCATTTACCGGCATTCCCTTTACCAAACGGGAAATACCTTGCAAATTACCGTTACAACCTCCCCAAAATGCAATATCCGTTATTATATTATCTTCTATTTCCAATTCAATGTGAGAACTACATGTACCTTGAGTCTTATAAGTATACTTCATTACTCTTCACTTCCTTCCGGCTTCATGTTGGTATAAACCGTTTGCACATCATCAAATTCTTCAAGACGCTCTATCATCTTGTCAAGAGTCTCACGTTGCTCGGGAGTTACCTCCTTCGTATCGTTCGGGATATAAGTAAATTCACCACCGACATCCTCAAAGCCACATTCCTCCAAATGTTTCTGGATGGCAGCATAGCTCTTCGGATCACCATAGATAGTGATTGTACCTTCTTCTTCATCCTCTTCAAACTCATCATCTACATCGTAGTCAATCAAGTCAAGGATGAGTTCTTCCATATCTATGCCGTCTTTCTTCTTGAAAGTAAACATACATTTGTGGTCGAACAGGAAAGCCAATGACCCCATAGTACCCAAGTTTCCACCAAACTTGTTGAACACTGAACGTACATCAGCAACTGTACGGGTCGTGTTGTCAGTCAATGTATCTACGAATACAGCAATACCGTGAGGGCCGTATCCTTCATAAGTCATTCCTTTGTAATCGCTCTGATCTTTGCCTAACGCATTTTTAATAGCACGGTCAATGTTATCCTTCGGCATATTCTCACGCTTACAAGTAGCGATAACAGAACGCAAAGTCGGATTATTTTCCGGTTCCGGGCCACCAGCCTTTACAGCAATAGCAATTTGTTTACCCAGTCTTGTAAAGGTCTTTGCCATGTGACCCCATCTTTTCAATTTGGCAGCTTTTCT
>ENA-USUM01002605-USUM01002605.1-human-gut-metagenome-genome-assembly--contig:-NODE-2605-length-10707-cov-6.319003_pt1 | contig 10707 bp, 7 predicted proteins | sample MGYA00250063_ERZ773402 | MGnify/ENA primary metagenome ERZ773402 (study PRJEB29103, sample SAMN06112030) | human gut metagenome | biome: human gut; feature: ankylosing spondylitis patient; material...
GCACACTGCCCGGCAGACGAGTATGCTAAACTCAAGGCGCGCTGTGCGCATTTAGATTGTAGCACAACGCAAATCAGGTTTCCAGCATGAAACACTTTGATTGCATTTGTTCAAAACTTGTAAGGGGGCATAGCATGGAATTACTTCATTCCGAATATAAGGATCGGATTGCGCACTGGCAGCGCGTGCTGGCGCAGGACTTCTACCACCCAGAGGGGGAAATCGCCTTTGAGGGCTTTACCACGATGGACCACCTGACGCCCGAACAGGCGGTGGACGGCGGCTTCCGGCCTGTGTCGGTGGGCACGGTCTGGGGGCACACCTGGGAATATCTGTGGCTGCGCGCTACGGTCACGCTGCCGGAAGAAACCGCAGGCAAGGCCGTGGCCATGTCGCTGGATATGGGCGGCGAGGCCACGCTGTTCGTCAACGGACAGGCTTTCGGCACCCGTCGTGCTGAGTGGGTCAGTGTGCCGCATCACTATATCAGCGATAACGTGCTGACCCGCTGCGCTGAACCGGGGCAGAAGTTTGACCTGCTGTTTGAGGTCTACGCCGGACACTATTTCCCCGATGTGGGTGGCTGCTGCACCGGCCCCGTGCTGCCCGGCACGCTGGGAGACCCCAAGGCCGAGGGTAGCCGCACCCGGTTGGGCCGCAGCACCTTCGGCGTCTGGAACGAGGACGCCTACCAGCTGTGGATGGACGTATCCACCCTGTTCATGCTGATGAACGAACTCCCCGAGGATTCGCTGCGGGCGGCCAAAATCGCCGACGGCCTCGAAGAATACACCCGCATCGTGGACTTTGAGCAGCCGCCCGCCGCCCGGGACGAGAGCTACCGCAAAGCCCGCGCTGCCCTGCGCCCGCTGATGCAGGCCCACAACGGCAGCACCGCGCCGCTGATGGCCGCCATCGGTAACTCTCACCTTGACCTGGCATGGCTGTGGCCGATGGCCGAGACCCACCGCAAGACCGCCCGCACCTTTGCCGCGCAGCTGCGCCTGTTGGACCGCTACCCCGAGTACCGCTATATCCAGAGCCAGCCCGCCGCCTACGAGATGTGCCGCGAACATTACCCGGAACTGTATGCTCGCATCAAACAGGCCGTAAAAGACGGTCGATGGATCGCCGAGGGCGCAATGTATGTCGAGCCGGACACGAATATGCCGTCGGGCGAAGCGCTCGTGCGGCAGCTGGTCCTCGGCAAGCGGTTCTATAAAGAAGAGTTCGGTGTGGACAGCAAGATGCTTTGGCTGCCGGATACCTTCGGCTATTCCGCTGTGCTGCCCCAGCTGCTGGCAAGCTGCGGCGTAAAGTACATGGTCACGCAGAAAATCTTCTGGAGCTACAACGAGGGCGATCCGTTCCCCTACCACTACTTCAACTGGAAGGGTATGGACGGCAGTCAGGTCGTATCCTTCCTGCCAACCAGCTACACCTACCGCACCGACCCCAAGGAGCTATGCGGCGTCTGGAAAAACCGCGTGCAGAAGCGGCATCTGGAAGATTTCCTGATTCCCTTTGGCTACGGTGATGGCGGCGGCGGCCCCTGCCGCGATTACATCGAGTACGCCCTGCGCGAAAAAGATCTGGAGGGTATGCCCCGGGTCGAGATGATGTCGCCGCTGGATTTCTTTGACGATTTGCAGGCCAAGGGCGGGCCGAAGAACACATGGGACGGCGAACTGTACTTCAACGCCCACCGCGGCACTTACACGACACAGGCCGCCGTGAAGAAAAACAACCGCCGCAGCGAGCACGCCCTGCACCACATGGAGCTGTGGGGCGCACTGGCTGTCCAACGCTGCCATGCCTACAACGCCGTAGAGGCTGATCGCCTGTGGAAAGTTCTGCTGCTGCACCAGTTCCACGATATCCTGCCCGGTTCGTCCATCGCCCGCGTGTACACCGAGGCAAACGCAGCCCACGCTGCGCTGCAAAAGGACGCCGCTGCGCTGTACACCGCCGCCCGCCGCGCTCTGCTGACGCCCGATGAGAACGCTGTGACCGTCTTTAACGGCCAGGGCTTCGCGCGGGAGGAAATCATCGACCTGCCCGCCGCTTTTGCCAACGGTGCGAAAACCGCCGAGGGCGAGACTGTGCCGGTCTGTGCGGGCAAGGCGCGGATTACGCTGCCCGCGTTCGGCGCGGTGACGCTGCTGCCCGCCGCCAACGGCACAGCCCCGGCGGCTGTGACCGCCACGGCCACCGCCGACGGCGCGATCCTGCGCAATGACCGCGTGACGCTGACGCTGGACCGCGAGGGGCATGTGACCGGCTACACGCTGGATGGCCGCGAGATGACCGCAGGCCGCCCGATGAATGTGCTGCGGATGTACAAGGATGTGCCCCGCATCTTCGATGCCTGGGATATCGACAGCAACTACCGCGAGCAGGATTCCTGGACCTCCACGGCGGAAACATTTGAAATTGTAGAGGCCGCCGGTTTTGCTGCATCAGTGCGATGGACCGGGAATATCGGCCATTCCACCGTCGCGCAGACCATCACGCTGTGCGCAGACAGCCCGGTGGCCGAGTTCAATACCACCGTCCAGTGGCACGAGCTGCACCGCCTGCTGAAAGTCGAGTTCCCGGTGGATGTGCGTGCGGAGAATGCGTACCATGAAATTCAGTTCGGCTATGTCGAGCGCCCGACCCACCGCAGCCGCGGCTATGACCAGCAGCGGTTTGAGGTCTGCAACCACCGCTACACAGCCCTGGCCGACAACGCCCACGGCTGCGCGGTGGTAAACGACTGCAAGTACGGTGTCGGCGTGGAGCAGAACAGCATCGAACTGACGCTGCTGCGGGCAGCGGCCTCACCCGAGATGGGCACCGATCAGGGCGAGCAGACCTTCCGCTACGGCTTTACCGCGTGGAACACATCTTTCGCCGAGGCACCCATCGTGCAGCAGGCGGCAGCGTTCAATGATGCACCGCTTGTTGAGCTTGGCGGTGCGCTGCACGCATTCTCGGCCTTTACCACCGATGCGAAAAATGTTATCCTGGATACAGTCAAGCCCGCCGATGACAGCAGCGGGGATATCATTCTGCGCGTCTACGAGAGCAAAAAGGCCGACACATTCTATCATATCCAATCCGGCCTGCCGGTGCAGGCACTTGTACCCTGTGATTTGATGGAAAACCCTATCGGCGAGGCCGCTGCCGCGGATGCCCAGATGCACGTCAAGCCGTTTGAGGTGCAGACATATCGCGTGAAATTATAAATGACTGGAGGAATCTTTATGTCCAACCAACGCCTGCGCATTGTGCTTGTGGGGGCGGGCGGGTATGGGCGGCTGTATGTCGAGACGATGACCCAGCGCGATTACGGCGCGGACCTGACGGCCATCTGCGATATCGACCCTCATCTTGCCGACCGTATACCCATCATCCGGGAACGGAGTATCCCGGTCTACCCTAGTCTCGAAGCCTTTTTTGCGAACGATACCGCCGACCTTGCGGTACTCGTCTCGCCGGTGCATTTCCACACCGATATGGTGCTGCTCTGTCTGGCGCATGGGCTGAACGTTCTGTGCGAGAAGCCCCTCTGCCTGACTACTCAGGAGGCCGAGAAGATGCGCACAGCCGCCCAAAAAGCCGGGCGGTTCCTCTCCATCGGCTACCAGATCGACTACCGTCGCGACGTGCTGGCTCTGAAGCAGGATATCTTGGCCGGGCGGTTCGGCGCACCCAAGCGCATTGCCGTCTACCACGGTTTCCGCCGCGGCGCAAACTACTACGCCCGCAACGACTGGGCCGGGCACATCACCTGCCATGGGCGCGAAGTCTTTGACAGCCCCTTTACCAACGCCTGCGCCCACCATTTCCAGATGCTGACGTTTTTACTGGGGCCGACGATGCGCACAGCCTGCGATATCACCGGCGTGCAGGCCGAACTGTACCGCGGCAACCCGAATGTGGAAAACTACGACGTGGCGGCACTGCGGTTCAAAATTGCTGGCGATACGCCGATTTTGTACTACACTGCCCACCCCATCCGCACCGAGTGCTGGGGTCCGGTGGGCGTGATGGAGTTTGAAAAGGCGACCATCACCTACACTGGGGAAAAGCCGGTGTTCCATGGCGTGATGGCCGATGGCACGCCCTTTGACTATGACGCTGTGGCCCCCGGCGGCGATATGCAAAAGCTGGTGGACGCCATCACGGCCACCGTCACCGGCGAGCCGCCCATCTGCGGCGTTGAGGCTGACCTGCCCCATATCCACGCCGTGCGCCTTGTGCAGCAGAACCCCATCACCCCCATCCGCCCCGAACTGGTCGAGCAGGTGGAGCAGGACGGCGACTGCTTCTATTTTGTCAAAAATCTGGAAGAAACGCTGGCCGACTGCGCCAGACACTGGGCATTGCCCGGCGAGCTGGGCATTAAGCTGGGGTGAGCCTTGACCCCTGCAAGAAACAGAATTGTCCAAAACAGGGGCAGAATAGGTCAATCCGCGCCGCCCGGGTGCAAAACCCTGCGTGGACGCCCGCAACGAGGTGTTGAAAGCCTTCCCCGGGTACAAGCAGATCCCCAACATCGTTTCCCCGCCGGTCGAAACCTTTGCCGGGCCGGACAAATCCCCCCGTCTGGCGGCCATCGGCAACGACGAAATCAAAAAAATCGTTGAGGCCAACCCACAATTTTACGAAGGCTTTATTGCCGGCATCCCGTTCAACAATGTGAAAGCCTCGGTCGAGGAAATCAAGCGCGCCAAGGATATGGGTGCCAAGGGCATCCAGATCTACACCCACATGAACGGCGAGGCCATCGACACCGAGAAGTACTGGCCCATCTACGAGGCCTGCGAAAAGTACGATCTGCCCATCCTCATCCACCCGGTGGGCGGGCAGATGGTGCCGGAATTCCCGAAGGAGGATCGCTCCAAGTACGAACTGTGGTTTACCATCGGCTGGCCGTATCAGACTACGATCGCTATGATGCGTCTTGCCTTCTCCGGTATTTTTGAGGATTTCCCCAATATCAAAATCATCACTCACCATGTCGGCGCTATGATCCCGATGCTGGAAGGCCGCATTGAAAACGGCCTGAAGATGTACGGCGGCCGCACCGCGCCCGAACTGCGCGACGAGCTGACCAAGACGAAGATGAAGGGCGCACCCATTGATACCATCCGCAAGTTCTATGCGGACACGGCGTCCTTCGGTTCGACCTCCGCCATCCGCGCGGGCATCGATTTCTTCGGCAGGGATCACATCGTTTTCGCGACCGATATGCCGTTTGACCCCGAGCAGGGGCCGGGCTACATCGACCGTACGCTCAAGTGCATTGACAACCTGGGCTTGAACGAGGATGATAAGGCAGCCATTCTGCACGGCAACGCGCAGCGGCTGTTCCATGTATAAGGGGGATATTATGGCTACTCTGATTTCGGTTCTGACGAACCAGTTCTTTCTGATTTTTCTCGCTATCGCACTGGGCCTGCTGCTGGGCAAAGTGAAAATCGGCAACTTCTCGCTGGGCGTTTCCGGCGGTATCTTCTCCGGCATTGTGCTGGGCTATATTGCACAGGCCTGGGCCAAGGGTGTGCAGGAGGGCGAGCTGGGCTACGCCAGCGCGGCTTCGGTGCTCAAGACCGGCGTTGTCAGCAATTTGTTCTTTACATTTTTCCTGATGCTGTTCCTTGTCTCCATCGGCATGAAGGTCGGCGGCAGCATTGGCGCAATCTTTAAAAAATACGGCGCTAAGTTCGTCGTCATCGGTGTGATGATCCCGGTCATCTCGATGGCCGTCGCGCTGGTCGCCTACCATCTCGTGTTCAAGAACAGCTCCGCAGTCGGCGAGTTTGAGACCATTGGTATGTTCGCCGGTGCTATGACCTCCACCCCGGCTTACGGCACCGCGCTGGACGCTGTCGGCAATGTCGTTGCCAGTGACGCGCTGGAGGCTGCATCCTCCGCCATCAGTCTGGGCTACACCGTGGCCTTCCCCATCGGTGTGATGGTCATCGTCGTGATGATCTCTGCCCTGCCCAAACTGTTCGGCATCGACATGGCCGCTGAAAAGGCAGCCTACGAAAAAGAGCTGCAGGAGAGCGCCACCAACGAGAAGAAGCTCAAGGACGGTCCTCTCGACTTTATGGTGCTGGGCTTGGTCGCGGCTGTCGGTATCCTGATTGGCAACATCAAAATCCCCTTGGGCGGCTTTGGTGAGTTCTCTCTCGGCGCTGCGGGCGGCATCCTCGTCTCCGCACTGATTTTCAGCTACATCGGCAAAATCGGCCCCATCAACTTCCGCATGGATCAGAAGGCGCTGGGCATCCTGTATCAGACCGGCCTGACCTTCTTTATGGCCGTCGTTGGTCTGCGTTACGGCTATGACGTCGTCAACTCCCTGATGGGCTCCGGCCTGCAGCTGGCCATCGCCGCCGTCTTTGTCGAGGCCATCGCGGTCCTCATCGCCTTTATCGTCGGCCACAAGGTATTCAAAATCAACTGGATCATCCTCAGCGGTGCAATCGCCGGCGGCTGCACCTCCGCCCCGGGTCTGGGCGCTGCCATCAGTGCCACCGGGTCTGAGGAACCCACCGCCGGTTACGGCGCAGCACAGCCCTTTGCCATTCTGGCAAATGTTTTGCTGGCAACCTTGTTCTTCAATATTGTATAATAGGGAAAACTACCCTTTACGCAAGGAGAACTGAATTATGGAAGACGTCCGGATTGAACACAGATACAACGCGTCCGACTTCAAACTGGGAAACCACCACGAAAATGTCTACCAGATGCTGCTCATCACCAATGGCCGTATCCGCTACCGCGTAGGCAGCAAAACCTACGAGACCGGCCGCGGCGGGATACTTGTGCTGAACACGCTGGAGGAACATGACCTGGAAGTGCTGGAATACCCGTATGAACGCTACATGGTCCGTGTTCAGCCGGACTTTTTCCAGAATGAGGTAAAATATCCCGAGGTCATTGCGGCCTTTATCAAGCGGCCGCCGAACTTCTCCCACCTGCTTACGGTGCCGGAACCGGTCTGGAACTATCTGTATGATATCGTTCTGGAAATGGAGCGGGAATACAACGCCAAGAAAAAATACTGGGAGCTGTATGTGGGTGCGGACCTGCGCAGAATGTTCGTTACCATTTATCGCGAGTGCGCGGACGTTATGACGATGAAGATAGGCCACAGCGTTACGGTAGCCTACAACATCATGAATTATATCAACCACCATTTTGCCGAGGAAATCACCGTAGACAAAATTGCGGCGGAATTGTACCTGAACAAAAACTATATCGCCCATGTATTCAAAGAGGAGACCGGGTACAGCCTGATCGGCTATGCCATCGCCCTGCGCATCAACCGTGCCAAGGTGCTGCTGACCAAGACGGACAAGAGCATCACCCAGGTGGCGGCGGAGTGCGGGTACGACGATTTCACCTATTTTTCCCGCCAGTTCAAAAAGTCCACCAGCCTGACACCCAGCGCCTACCGCAAGACCCATGCGGATGAGGACGAAGAACAAAAGAGGTAATACAATGCCACAAGAAAAATTCCACTATAAATCGTTAGAAGAAGTCAAGCAGCGTGCCGCAGAGCTGGGTGTTGACCTGCCCTTTGCAGCCGACACCCACGCACTGGCGCAGCCGCTGACCGTGCGTAATATTACCTTCCCGAACCGGCTGGGCATCGCGCCCATGGAGGGCGCGGATTCGACGCCCGAAGGCGCACCCACCGAGTATACGACCCGCCGCTATGTCAACGAGGCTATCGGCGGCAGCTCAGTCATCTGGTTCGAGGCAATTTCCATCGTGGAGGAGGGGCGTTCCTCCAAGACGCAGCTGCTGCTGAACCGCGACACATTAGACGAGTTCAAGAAAATGACCGCCGCCGTCAAGGAGGCCGGCATGAAGGCCAACGGCTATGCGCCGTACCTCATCATGCAGGCCAACCACAGCGGCCGCTACTCCAACCCCGGCAACAAGCCCGCCCCGATGATCGCCTACCGTCACCCGATTCTGGAGCAGTACCGCGCGGCGGATGATTCCTGCATCGTGACGGACGACTACCTGAAAGGGCTGGAAGAAAAGTTCGGCGAGGCCGCGAAGCTCGCCAAGGAGGCCGGTTTCGACGCCGTCGACATCAAGAGTTGCCACGGCTACCTGCTGGCAGAGCTGTCCTCGGCCTACAACCGCCCCGGCGAGTACGGCGGCAGCTTTGAGAACCGCTTCCGCCTTTTGAAAAACGGCATCCGCGCCGCCAAGGTGTACGAGGACGACAACTTTATGGTCACGGCGCGCGTCGGCATCTACGACGGCTACGCCTACCCGTGGGGCTTCGGCGTCAGCCCGGAGAGCGGCACGACGCCCGATTTGACCGAGCCGACCCGCCTTGTGCACGAGCTGCACGACGAGCTGGGGCTGGACATGGTGAACCTGACGATGGGCAACCCCTACGCCACGACCCATGTGACCCGCCCGTTCGACTTTGGCAAATATGCGCCGGACGAGCACCCGTTTGTCGGGCTTTCCCGCATGATCCACGGCATCGGCGCGGTCAAGAAGGCTGTGCCCGAAATGACGGTCTGGGCATCTGCCCCCAGCTACCTGCGCGCCTACGCTGACCTGTTCACCGCCGGTGCGGTGGAGCAGGGGCTCTGCGACGGTATGCTGTTCGGCCGCATGGCCTTTGCCGACCCGGATTTCGCCAACGAGATCGTCAAAAATGGCCGCATCGATCCCAAGCGCGTCTGCTTGACCTGCGGCAAGTGCGGCGACCTGATCCGCGCGCACAAGCCCACCGGCTGTGTCATCCGCGACAGTAAGACGTTTATGCCGTTCTACAAGGAATTCTTGGAGATCAAAAAGACCCAGCCTACGAACTTCCGCGGCTGATGGAGAGGGTGTACTTATGAAAAAAACTGCAATCGTCACCGGTTCCAGCCGCGGCATCGGCTTTGCCATTGCCAAGCAGCTGGGGCTGGATGGATACAATATCGTCATGGTCGCCACCGGCCCACAGGAAAAAAACCAGCATGCGCTGGATGAGCTGAAAGTGATGGGCATTGACTGCGCCTATGTGCAGGCCAACATCGGGGCCACCGAAGACCGCAAGAAGATTCTGGACGGCGCACTGGCCGCCTTTGGCCGCGTGGATGTGCTGGTTAATAATGCAGGCGTTGCTCCCAAAGTCCGCGCCGATTTGCTGGATATGAGCGAGGAAAGCTTTGACTATGTTGTCGGCATCAACACCAAGGGCAATATGTTCTTGACGCAGCTGGTGGCCAAGCAGATGATTTCGCAGGAACCTGTCGATGGCCGCAAGGGCGTCATCGTCAATGTGTCCAGCTGCAGCTCGGTGGTGTCCTCCACCAACCGCGGTGAATACTGTGTCTCCAAGGCGGGTATCTCGATGCTGACGACGCTCTACGCCGACCGTTTGGCTGCTGAGGGCATCCTTGTCAACGAGGTGCGCCCCGGCGTTATCGCCACCGATATGACCAGCACGGTGCAGGGCAAGTATGATGCCTTGATTGAAAAGGGCACCTTCCCCATCGCCCGCTGGGGCACGCCGGAGGATGTGGCCGGGGCCGTCAGCCTGCTGTGCAGCCCCCGCCTGCGCTACACCACCGGCAACTACATTGATGTGGATGGCGGCTTCCATATCCAGCGCCTGTAAGGGAGCAACGAGATGGAAAACGAAATTTTCCGCGCCGGAAATTACACCGCCAAGGTCGTCCGCTGCAACACGGCCATCGTGGGCAGCGGCGCAGCGGGCTTCAACGCCGCCGACCGCCTGTGGCAGCTGGGCCAGCGGGATATTGTGCTGGTCACAGAAAACCGCGTCGGCGGCACCAGCCGCAACACCGGCAGCGACAAGCAGACCTACTATAAGCTGACCCTGTCCGGGGGCGACCCCGACAGCGTGCGCGAGATGGCCGACACACTGTTTGCGGGCCGCTGCGTGGATGGTGATATTGCCCTGTGCGAGGCCGCGCTCTCGACCCAGTGCTTCTTGAAGCTGGTCGAGCTGGGCGTGCCGTTCCCCCGCAACCGCTACGGCGAGTACATCGGCTACAAGACTGACCACGACCCGCGCCGCCGCGCCACCAGCGTGGGACCCTACACCAGCAAGCAGATGACCGAATGTCTGGAAGCTGCCGTGCAGGCCAAGGGCGTGCCGATGCTGGACAAGACTCAGGTTATCAAAATCCTGACGGACGGCGGTACGGTTTGCGGCCTGCTTTGCCTGAACACGGCTGCGCAGGACGCCGCCGACCGCTTTACGCTGATTCGATGCAAAAACGTTATCTGGGCCACCGGTGGCCCCGCCGGTATGTACGCCGACAGCGTCTATCCCTTCAGCCAGTATGGGGCCACCGGCCTTGCGCTGGAAGCAGGCGCAAAGGGCAAAAACCTGACCGAATGGCAGTACGGGCTTGCATCGGTCGCGCCGCGGTGGAATGTGTCGGGAACGTATATGCAGGTGTTGCCGCGGGTCTACTCCGCAGCGGCGGACGGCAGCGGCGAGCGCGAGTTTTTGATGGACTTTTTCACCGACGCGCACGACATGCTGAGCAAGTTGTTTTTGAAGGGCTACCAGTGGCCGTTCGATGTGCGCAAGGTTGCCGACGGCAGCTCGATCATCGACATTCTGGTGTATCTGGAAACCTGCAAGGGACGCAAAGTCTATCTTGATTACCGCACAAACCCCGCGGGCGGCGCGTTTAGCTATGACGACTT
>ENA-USUM01002615-USUM01002615.1-human-gut-metagenome-genome-assembly--contig:-NODE-2615-length-10688-cov-6.715672_pt1 | contig 10688 bp, 13 predicted proteins | sample MGYA00250063_ERZ773402 | MGnify/ENA primary metagenome ERZ773402 (study PRJEB29103, sample SAMN06112030) | human gut metagenome | biome: human gut; feature: ankylosing spondylitis patient; material...
GCAGAAGACGGCATACGAGATCGTGATGTGACTGGAGTTCAGACGTGTGCTCTTCCCATCTACGGGCTGCTCGTCGGCCTTCGCTCGCTGTCGCGTCCCAACTCGCTTCGCTCAAACAGGGACGCTCCTGTCGCTCACTTCGGCCGCCTCGCTTTACGCCCGCCCGCTAAGGCCGGATGGAGAGCCGTTCCCGGCTCTTTGAGGAGAGGCCGGCCCCTTGAGAAAGACTGTCCTTCTGGGTAGAGGGTGTCCTCTTTTGGGGAGGTTGTCTTCTTTAGGGAGTGGGAACGGGTGGGGGAGGCTTGCTAAAACAATTGGCAAGCTTGCAGGCCGAAGGCCCCTGCGATGGCGGTAGCAACAGCGATGATCACTTTGAGAATGGTACTCCAAACAGACTTCTTCATGATAATTAATAATTAATAGTGAACAATGAATAATGAATAATGATATCCCGGCTGATATAAGAGGAAAGCGACGCTTTCCTTCGGACGGCCTCAGCGGACGGGCGTGAAGCGGAGAGACCGTAGCGAGCGCCCGAAGCATCCCTGTTTGAGCGCAGCGAGTTGGGATGCGACAGCGAGCGCAGGTCTCGAAGTAGCCCGTCAGCGTCAGCCTTGACCTTTTGGTTACTTTTGGGTCAAGCCAAAAGTGACATACCGATTGGGTACAAGCCAAAAGTGACACGCTAGATCTCGTCAGGCGATTCCGAGTCGTCCCCTCCGGAAGCGGGCTTCTTGCTGATATCGACAGAGGTTTCCCCGGCCTTCTCCGCACGAAGCACGGCTTGCTGAGCCTTGCGACTGGCCACCGGCTGGAACTCCAGTCCGGCGAAGATGTTCTTCAGGTCCTCACCCGGTATATACTGGATGTTGACACCGGTGATGTTTGTAGATGTGAATTTCTCAAGACTCTCCGCCCCCTCGTTGAGGATCTGTAGACGGAATTTGCCCAACTCGCCGAAATCCACCTGCTTTCCCTCTTGGAGGGCATCGAGCAGGTTCTCGACGGTGGAGATCAATACCGCCACCACGTCCGCACGGCTGACGGTGGTTTGCTTGGATATCCGGCGACTCAGTTGCTTGAGCGACAGCTCTCCATTGATCTGTGCCGTGGCGTACGCTTTCGCCGGCTCGTCTTTCTTCAAGGGGTTGGGCCGAAGGGCCACACTGTAATTTAATGCCATAGTTTTGATAATTAAAAATTGATAATTGATAATTGAAAATGGGATCGATCTGTTTTCGATTACGAATGTACGACTTCCGGTTTCCTCCGGAATGAGTCTCGTAGAGGCGGTGCGAAATCGAGGGGAATAAGGTGATAAAAGATGAATATTAGTGGATCGTATCGTTTCCTGATTCTTACTTTTTCAGTATTTTTATTCCTTTAAATTAATTGAAAAATACCTATTTTATGCAAACAAACAACGAATATCTGGATGAGTGGCCGGTGCGCCCTTATAGCAAACGGGAGTTGGCCATGGCCTATGCTCCCGATATCAGTCCGAGTTCCGCTCTCAACCGCTTGGCGGGATGGGTCCGACATCACCGGAAGCTCAGCCATGAGCTGGATGAGACGGGTTACCAAAACCGGCAGCGGATTTTCACCTCCCTGCAAGTGGAACTGATCTTTCGCTATCTGGGCCGTCCTTGAACGAGGATCTTCCACGTTCGCTTTTGCGTGCGTATATCGGCATCGCTTCATGCGTATATCGGCGTTGGCCCACACGTATATCGGCGTGGCCCTATGCGGGCGTAGGCGTGAGGCGATGCCGGTGTACGTGTGGGGCGTGCGACTTATGCGAGTAATGCAAATAATGCAAGTAATGCAGTACCTGTTTTCCCACACACGTGCGTACATACTTAAAAGAAGAGGAGGAAGAGGGATTATGTTTTCTTATAATCCCCTCGTTTTTCTCCCTTTCGGACGATTCCCTGTTTCTGCCAACGTTGCAAGCAACTGCATGCGGTGTTTTTGGGTATCTTCAGCTTCTCGGCTTCTTCCAAGAGGGATTGATAGGTGAAACCCGTATCCAAGGTGATGAAGAGACGTTCTTGGTCGGCCATGCCCCGGTTCTTCACCTCGTTGGCGGGAAGGAACGAGAGTATGTGTACGGCGTGTAGGTACATAGGTTAGGACAAGGAAAGAAAAGATTGGAAATAATACTCTTGGATGGAGAGATCCCAGCGGGTGATGATCCCGTCCTTGATATTGTCGGAGCAGGTCTGCGGGTCTGGTGTGAGCCGGGGCGACTTGCGCAGGCTGGCGGCGAAGTCTCCCGCCTCCTCGCATTCCCCTGTTATTCGCAATAGGGCGACGATCGATAGGATACGTCCGATATTGATGGCCATCCGTACGACGGAGCTGTTCATCTCGTTGCCGGTGCCCTTCCGGGAGCGCTCGAACAAGGTTTGGAACACCTCGTTGAAGGAGACGATTTGCGCATCGGTCAAGCGAAGCGAGATCACCCCCAGTTTCTGGATCTCTCTCAAGTGAGCGATCCAGTCCTTGCCCAATTTCTGGAATTCCAGCGACGTGTCGGTCCGCTGTAGACTGAACTGGTTGATCCAGTGAAGTACACGGGGCATATAATAGAACATTTGCCGGGAGAACAATCCGTTCTCGCTGGAAGGGATCAGCGGCTTCACCTGCCCGGGCGTTCCGCTTATCAATACCGACAGGTGGGAGTGCCGCAGCTCCCGATACTCCCGGTCTGTCCGCCGGTTGTAACTGAGTGGGTCGTGATCGAACGAGCTGCGGATCACCTCGCTCCAATGGCCATAATCCGAGGCGATGGAGTTGCTGACCATGTCCGCCTCGGTCTCGCAGATGATCCCCACGCCGCCCGAGTCGATGATATTCTGCAAGATACCGGTACCGGTGTTGTTGCCGGAGAATATAAACATACGGTTGAGAGGCATTTCCGGTTCCTCGGCTTTCGCCTTTTCCCGTCCCAAGGAATTGAAGGAGGTCATCTCTTTCTTATACCTTTTCATCTCCTCCGCCACGGTCGCCCGGATCTCGTCGTGGATCGGTTGCACGAGCATTCGCGTCCATGCGAGCACGCCTTTTCCGGAGGCGGGGGGAGCGACGATGAAGGTTTGCAAACTGGAGAAGAACCATTTGCCTCCATATAGGAACCGTAGCGTCTGGGCGAGCGAGGCGCCCAAGGTGGTGAGCCCGCCGAGGAGGAGTACGTCCCGTTGCTCCCGGCTCTGTCCGAACGCCATGATCTGCCGCAACATCCGGGGCCACTCATGCCCCTCGGGGAAGAAGGGCAGGTGGGTGAACGGATCGACCTGCTCCTCGATCTCGATCTCTACGTTATTATCGCGCGCACGTGTGTGGGAAAAAGGTGCTGCATTACTTGCATTACTTGCATTACTTGCATTATTTGCGTGCGTATCGCGGGGGCGGCTTGGAGGCTCCAGGCGTACGCCCGCCAGTTCGGCCAAGTGGAAGGCCGTACCGAGGTGTATCCTGTGGTCTCCCTTTTTCAAGGCGTTGGAGAAAAGCCGTTCGGCCTTCTCCCGGTTAAACTTCACCGATAGGGAACACAGGGCGATGAACCCTTCTCGTCCTGCCTCGCCGCAATCGTTGGCGATGGCAAACGCCAAGCGCACGTATTCACAATATCCGGGGGCGATATCTACACCCGCCGAACGAACCGCTTCTACTAAGCGGGATAAACTGTCTGACATGTAATTTATGATTTATGAGTTAGATTTCAAATCCTAAAAAGTGCGTTGGGATCATGACATAGGAAACAGGAGCGGACGATGTCTTTGCCGCTCGGGTCTACTTTCTGGGAGCCTCGCGTCTCTCCGTCGCCATACACATATTCCACGTAGTTCATTACGCCTAGGATATGCTCGGAGATATAGGCGGGTGTCTCGTTTCCGGGATGTTCCGGATAGGGGACGAAAGCCTTTACGCCTCGTTCGCTCGGGCTGATGAAGCAGAGAGCGGGGCATAGGTAGGCATCGTCGAACAGCTGCCTTCGGAGGGCTTCCGCCTCCGCGGTAGAGTCCAATCCGTCTACATCCACTACCACCAATCCGCTCGGGGTCAGGAGCCGATCGCTTTTCCGGTAGGAGAAAGTCCCGCAAGGCGTGACATACGGTAGCGTTTGCCGTTTCAGCTCGCTGAATCGTTCCTTGTCACCCGTCTCAAGCGGGAGGCGGAGCTGCCGGGTGAGGCGTTCGAGGGCCGGATCGCCGGTGATGAGTCGGACCACCTCCTGTAAGGTGACTTCTCGACTGGGATATACGGTAGCCGGTCGTGATACTCGTACCGTTAGGCTATCTTTCACCGGTGAGATCGGTTCTGCGAAAAGGTACATTTTATATTCATTTTTCATGTATTCTTTTTCTTAGATTAACGGCGGTGAAGGTCGGATTAACAAAATAAAGTGCGGGACGAACAGTTCGTCCCAATGTTAATGGTGTTGACATGATTAAATAAAAGATAACAGAATAAACAAGGATTTAAGGAGGATTTATATGAAAAAAGAAGACGTGGTGGCGGGTATGTTGGCTTATATAGCCCACCTTCGTGAGGTGGGGCGTTATTCCACTGCGAAGAGTTATCTGGACGCTTTACGCTCGTTCAAGTGTTTTTGCGGGATGGAGGAAATCCCTTATGCCTATATAGACAAAGAGAGGCTCTTGCTTTATCAGGCATGGCTGTCGAAGCGGGGCTGTATGCGCAATACGGTGTCCACCTATATGCGGCGAATCCGGCATATCTATAACTTGGCGGTGGAGGCTGGCGAGGTTTCGTATATCCCGAATCTGTTCAAGGGGGTGTTTACTGGCGTGGAGAGCAAGCGGAAGAAGGCGTTGCCTTTGGATTGCTTGCGCTCGTTGATGGGGACTCCGAGAGTTGAGCCGGAGATGCGGAGAACCCAGCTGTGTTTTTGCCTGATGTTCTCGTTCAGCGGGATGGCGTTCGTGGATTTCGCCCATTTGCGGAAAGAGAATGTCAAGGACGGGGTCTTGTCGTACCATCGTCAGAAGAGCGGGTCTTTCATCCGGGTGGAGATCCCGGCCGATGTACGGCTCTTGTTGGATGAGTTGGCGGTTTGCACGGACAAGGACTCGCCTTACCTGTTCCCGTTTCTGAGCGGGAAGAAAACAGGTGAGGCGGCCTATGCGGAATACAACGGCGCCTTGCTGCGCTTTAACCGCGACTTGAGGTCGCTGGCGGAGACTTGTGGTGTGGGTGAGCCGGTCACCTCGTACACGATCCGTCACTCTTTCGCCACGACCTTGAAGGAACAGGACGTACCGATCGAGATGATCAGCGAGCTGTTGGGGCATACGTCTATCAAGACCACGCAAATTTACTTGAAGAGCTTTTCCTTGGAACGTCTGTCGGCGGTGAACCGGGCTTGCTTCGAGAGCGTGTATAAACCGGTATCCGAGGTGGGGTAAGAGATTGGCTACTCGGGAAGTAGCGTATTCTTTCATGCCGCGAATGTAGTAAAAAATAACTAAAAACAAGCGAATAGATCCGCTTGTTTTCTCATTCTAGGCGTTTGATCCTCTCTATTCTTTGATTTTCCCATTTTATCCTAAACGTATAGACATGGTGACGCGGGTGAAACGACCCCTTGTTCCCGGTATCATTCCACCATGCCTCATAACCTGTGTGTATCCCTGTAGAGACGGGGCGTGCCCCGTCTCATCTCCTCAAAATGGTATTTAAATTACCGTCAGACGATGGGAGACGGAGCGTGCTCCGTCTCTACAACTGGGTAATTTTCCCCTCCTTTTACGCTACTTCCCGAGTAGCTAAATATTCACTAGGTATGGTAATTTTCAGAAATGCCATATTTGAAAACTTAAAGTGCTGTGTGTTAGGCGTAAACAGGGTTCGCTTGGCAGGGCTTTGAATTGTCGTTTAATCAGAGGGGAACTCCTTGTATATCTTAGGGAAAAGAGAATCATGCCGACGCGTATTTTGAGAAACGACCGTCCGAAGGGGGGCCTGACACAGGCCGGCAAGCGTCATGACTTGAAAGCCGTGCGCTGGTACGTGCTCACGCTTCCTACCGCCGCGGGTGGACGGCGTGACCGGATCAGCCCCTCCAAAGGCTTGGACGTGGAGCTTTCCCGGCGGGAACGTCGGGGAGAGACTCTTTTCGAGTATTTCGCCCCCTCGTACGTGGAGGTGCGAAAGGTGGGTGGCAAGCTGGTCAACACGAGGCGACCTTTGCTGTTCAACTACGTGTTTATCCGTTCTTCGGTAGAGGAAATTTTCCGCATGAAGCAGGCACTCCCCTTGTATAATTTCCTTCCCCGTGTCTCTTCCGGGAGTACGACTTATTTCCCGCACCTCTTGGATCAGGAGATGGCGAATTTGCGCTGGGTGGCGGAGGCTTACTCCAACGAACTTCCGGTGTACGTGCCGGAGAGCGCCCGCTTGTTGAAGGGGGATCGGGTACGCATAACATCCGGTTATTTTACCGGAATGGAGGCCGAGGTGGTGATCCAGCCGGGCGGCGGTCATAAGGAGGTGATGGCACGCATACTGGATTGCATGTGGGTACCCTTGTTCGAGGTGAAGGCGGGTGAGTACGAGTTGATCGAGTTGAACGCGAAGAGCAAGCACGTTTATACCTATCTGGACAACGACCGCCTGTCGGAGGGCCTGCACGAGGCCTTGGGACGTTACCATGCTTCCGGCAGTGTCTGCGAGGAGGATCGACGATTGGCCGGCGAGGTACTGCGGGGGTATGCCTCTTTGCGTGCGGAGACAGACGTGATGCGCTGCAAGCTGTGCGCGTTGCTCCTCCCGACCTATAAGCTGTCGGGCGATGAGGAGGCTTTCGTTCGCTTGCACGACACGATGCGCGGCTTATTGCCTGTCGTGAAAGCACCGCAATCCCGTGCCCTGTTGCTGGTCACCTTGTACGGCTGTACGGATAACGCTCTCTACCGTCGCATGGCACACGAGCTAGTGGATCCTTGGCAAGTCGATCCCTCGCCTAAGAAAAGCAAATTATCTTTGATCCGCCGGCTGGGCGATTACGATCGCTGGCTCAATCATTTGACAGTTGACAAGTGACAGTTGACTGTTTAAATCATTATTCATTCATAGTATGTCTACCCTTCCTTCCGGCGTTCGTTTGGTGGCGTTGCTGAACGACCATTTGGGCGAGATCATGGGGCGTGAGCGTGCGAACCATACCTCCATGCACCTATATTGTACGGGGCCTTACTGGGTCGCCTTCGAGCGTTCGGCCTATCAGTTACGCCGTGCGTTCCCGGACAGCGAGACCACGCCGATGCGCCTGCTCGGATATCCGTTTCCGGTCGTGATGGTGTCCGTAACGGATCGCTCGCTACGTTCGTACGCCCGCAAGCATATCTTGCGGATAGACGAGCCGGATTATAAGCGATTGACCGTCCCCGTTTTCCCTGCGGAAGATTACCGGTCGTGGCACGACCGGGAGGTATCGGGACTGCCGTACCTCCAGACGGACGGATTTCAGGGAAATTAATACGATTATCACATATGTACGAACAACAATCCTTTCCCCGTCTGGGGGATTACATCGACACGCTGCTGAAAGTCACCAAACTGACCAAATCCATCGTCTGCGTAACCGGAGGTATGGGCGGCAGTACCTATAACGCTTTAAAAAAGGTATAGACATGCATTTCAGCATCTATGCCCGTCTGTTGGATCTCCTTTGGGAACATCTGGATGACGAGGATCGGTTCCGCCGGCTGGCCCATGAAGCCGTGGAGCGGTATATCGCTTACATGCGGGGGAAGATGGATGAAAGAAAGAAATAATCTTATACGTTAGGATCATGCAAACATCTTTGTTTCTATTATTCGGTTTCCTGTTTGCCGTATCGCTCGGCATGGTGATCATCCCGAGGATCTTGGTGATTTCCCATAAGAAACGGCTCTATGATGTCCCGGACGCCCGTAAGGTACATACGATGCCGGTTCCTCGTCTGGGTGGGCTGTCCTTTTTTCCAGTGATCCTGATGTCGATGTTCCTGGTGATCGGTTTTCGTCTGTACTTTTGGGATGTGAACGTGTCCGGCTTGTCATTCAATATGCTTTATGAGTACCTGTTCCTGTTCGTGGGCATGACGCTGCTTTATCTGGTGGGTGTCTGCGACGATCTGGTCGGTGTAGGCTACCGCTATAAGTTCGCCGTGCAGATTGCTGCGGCGTTTCTGTTGGTACTGTCAGGCAACTGGTTCGACTCGTTTGGTGGCTTGTTCGGTATTTACTCGGTGCCGGTTTGGGTAGGGGTGCCGTTCACGGTGTTTATCGTGGTATATATAACAAATGCCATTAACTTGATTGATGGTATCGACGGCTTGGCCTCGGGTCTGTGTTGTATCGCCTTGTCGGTCTTGAGCGTTATATTCTTTCTTCGTGGACAGTATGTTTACGCCTTGTTGGCGATCTGTACGCTGGGTATCCTTATGCCCTTTTGGTGCTACAACGTGTTCGGTAACGCCAACCGTGGACATAAGCTTTTCATGGGGGATGCCGGCAGCCTTACGCTGGGCTACGTGATCAGTTTCTTGATCATTCACATGAGCGTGACGAACGAGGTCTCTCCGACATTGTCCAACCCGTACATGGTGATCGCTTTCTCTACGGTGCTGGTTCCGCTGTTGGACGTGATCCGTGTGGTCTTGCATCGCCTGCGTGAGCACAAGAACCCGTTCTTGCCGGATAAGAATCACTTTCATCATAAGTTGTTGCGCACGGGGATGCGGGTGCGGATGGTGATGGTGACGATCCTTGGGATAGCGTTGTCTTTTATCGGATTGAACGCATGGTTGGCATGGTGGATGAATATTACCTTCTTGTTGGCTATAAACTTGATTTTATGGTCGTTGCTACATTTGACGATTAATTGTTTTATCGCGAAAACACCTGTGTAGAAACGATGATCTGTAAAAAACAAGGTGAAATTCGTTGAATCCGGGAAAAATTGAATCTTTGAGGTTCAAGACTAAATAGGCGATACGATGATGGGACAAGAACGATTATATCCGATAGGCATCCAGACCTTCTCTGAAATCCGGGAGGGGAATTACCTGTATGTAGACAAGACGGAACTGGTCTACCGAATGACCCATTCCGCCTCGAAATATCAATTCTTGAGCCGTCCCCGCCGTTTTGGAAAATCCTTGCTGACCAGTACGCTGCGCAGCTACTTCGAGGGACGTAAGGAACTGTTCGAAGGGCTGGCGATGGAACGGCTGGAAAAGGAATGGACGAGCTATCCGGTGCTTCACTTCGACATGAGCACGGCGAAGCATATGGATCAGGAACGTTTGTTGAGTGAATTGGAACGGAAACTATCCGGTTACGAGGAAATATACGGACGCGATGAGAGCGCGGTCTATACCAACCAGCGTCTGGAGAGCCTGATCAAACGTGCCTACGCCCAGACCGGACAGAAGGTGGTTGTCTTGATTGATGAGTACGACGCTCCGCTCTTGGATGTGGTACACGAGGAGAGGGATCTTCCCGTATTGCGCGACGTGATGCGCAATTTCTACAGTCCGTTGAAGGCGTGTGATCCTTACTTGCGCTTCGTGTTCATCACCGGTATCACGAAATTCTCACAGTTGAGCATATTCAGCGAGCTGAACAATATTGAGAACATCAGCATGGACGAGGCTTATGCCTCGCTTTGCGGCATCTCGGAAGAGGAATTGCGCGGTCAGATGGGTGCGGATATCGATTTGCTGGCAGGGAAGCTGGGGATATCCGGAGAGGAGGCTTTTCTTCGCCTGAAAGATAATTATGACGGTTATCATTTCACGTGGCCGTCATCCGATATTTATAATCCGTTCAGTTTGCTTACCGCCTTGAGCAAGGGAAAAATCAGTTCCTATTGGTTTGATAGTGGTACACCTACCTATTTGATCGAGATGTTGGATAAGTATCACGTGGAACCCCAGCAAATAGGCGCACGCAAAGTGTTGGCGGAGTCGTTTGACGCCCCCACGGAACGGATGCTCGATATTACGCCCTTGCTCTATCAGAGTGGTTACGTCACGATAAAGGGCTATTCCCCGCTCACGAATTTGTACACGCTCGATATCCCCAACAAGGAGGTACGTATGGGATTGTTGAAGAGCTTGCTTCCCGGTTTTTTGCATCAATATACCGCGGATGGGCTTACCACGGTAGCCCTTCTTTTCGAGGCGATCGCAGGAGAGCGGATGGATGATGCGTTGCGTTTGTTGCAGACCTTCCTGTCCACCATCCCTCAATGTGACAATACGGATTACGAGGGTCATTACCAGTCGTTGCTTTATACGATCTTCAGCCTGCTTGGAATGTATGTGGACGTGGAAGTCCGTACCCCCCAAGGCCGTGTGGACATGGTGATGCGCACCACGACAACACTTTATGTCGTGGAATTGAAGTTGAATAGGACCGCGGATATAGCCTTTGATCAAATCAACTTGAAAAATTATCCGGAGCGTTTCGCTCTTTGCGGGTTACCGGTGGTGAAGGTTGGGATTAATTTCAGCACGGAGACACGGACGATCGAGGGATGGAAGATTGAATATTAAGTTCTATCTGGAACTTCATCGGAACTTTTTTTAATTTTTTTTTTAACGGGTGCAGGGATTATGTTAACATGGTTCCTGACAAAATCACTTTGGCTGCCAGCCAATGTTAAATTCAAGA
>ENA-USUM01002623-USUM01002623.1-human-gut-metagenome-genome-assembly--contig:-NODE-2623-length-10660-cov-15.053860_pt1 | contig 10660 bp, 7 predicted proteins | sample MGYA00250063_ERZ773402 | MGnify/ENA primary metagenome ERZ773402 (study PRJEB29103, sample SAMN06112030) | human gut metagenome | biome: human gut; feature: ankylosing spondylitis patient; material...
CCATACTTTCCGATTCGAAACAGTCAAAAATCGACCTTAATCAATTTATTAACTTAACACATTACAAAGATATGAGAAAAATTTCTTTGAATGGGCTTTTTTGTCCAAAAAGTTTAGTATTTAAGCAAATATTACGAACTATGAAGATCACACTATTCCTTCTTTTGTTTGTAACGTTCCAGGCATACAGCCACGCTACCTACTCTCAGAGTGCAAGAATCAGCATCCCCCGTTCTGAGTTACGAGTAGGCGAAATCCTCGATAAAATCGAGGCTCAGACCGAATATTTGTTTGTCTACAATAAGAAAAGTGTGGACGTGCGCCGCACCGTAAATATAGATGCAGACAATCAACCGGTGTCCGAAGTTTTGGACGAAATCTTTAATGGTACCGACATCAGATATGTAATGGAAGGCAAGAATATTGTGCTGACCAAACAAAATGAAAAGGCAAGTGAAATCATTACTGCCGTACAACAAGAGAATATCTCTGTGAAAGGTGTTGTTACCGATACGAAAGGTGAGCCCATTATCGGTGCCAATGTCGTGGAAAAAGGAACTACAAACGGTTGCATTACCAATATAGACGGTGAGTTTACACTAAACACTCCAACCAATGCAACGCTGGTTATCAGCTTTATCGGATACCAGCCTGTAACGATTGCTCTCAACGGGCAGCAAACTCTCAATGTACAGATGCAGGAAGAAGCCCTGTCACTGGAAACGGTTGTAGTAACCGCTATGGGTATCAAGAAAAAAGCTGCTTCACTGACTTACTCAACCCAACAGGTGGGCGGCGACGAACTGACACGTGCCAAAGATCCGAATATGATTAATGCATTGGCCGGAAAAACCGCCGGTGTATCTATTACACGCAACTCCTCCGGTTTAGGGGGTTCTGCCAAGGTTTCCATCCGTGGTATTCGTTCTGCCAACGCCGACGGTAATAACCAGCCATTATATGTCATTGATGGTGTGCCTATGCTGAATAACACATCAGAACAAGCCTTTTCCGCCATGGGTGGCAATAATGATACCGGTAACCGCGACTCCGGTGACGGTATCTCCAACCTCAATCCAGACGACATTGAAAGCATGAGCATCCTGAAAGGTGCTTCCGCTGCCGCTCTTTACGGTTCGCAAGCTGCTAATGGTGTAATCCTTATCACTACTAAGAAAGGAAAAGCCGGCATGCAACGCATCACCTTCTCTTCCAACCTCACTGTAGACCATGCCATCAGCCTGCCCGAATTCCAAAACAGATACGGCGCCAGTGGCGAAACCAGTTGGGGCGCAGAAAACGCAAGTATGAAAGCTTATGACAATGTGGGCGACTATTTCAGTAACGGAGTGACAGCCACAAACTCCTTATCCGTCACAGCAGGAAAAGAAAAGATGCAAACCTACTTCTCTTATGCCAACACCACCGCCAGCGGCATTGTTGATGTAAACAAACTTCAGAAGCACAACATCACTTTCCGCGAAACAGCTTCCCTCTTCAACGAACGCTTGACACTGGATGCCAACGTGAACCTGATGACCCAGAAAATCAAGAACCGCCCTACTTCCGGTGGTTACTATATGAACCCATTGGTAGGTTTATATTCCTTTCCGCGTGGCGAAGACATGAGTGTTTACCGCGACAACAACGGTTTCGAAAGATATGATGCCAACAGAGCTATGCCCTTACAGAACTGGTATACAGACATTAGTGGTTTCACTCAGAACCCTTATTGGTTAAACAACAGAGTTACCAGCAACGACAGACGCTTCCGCACAATGGCTTCACTGAGCGCCAACCTGAAGGTAAACGACTGGTTCACCATCCAGGCACGTGGCAATGTAGATTATATCAACGATAACTACGACCAGAAAATGTACGCCGGTACAGCAGCCGATGTAGCCCACGAAAACGGACGTTACATCAAGCTGAACCGTCAGGAATTCATGATGTACGGCGACGTGATGGCAATGTTCAACAAAACCTGGAACGACTGGTCACTGAATGCAGCCATCGGTAGCAGCATCAACACTACGAAAGTGAACTCACTAAGCCTCGACTCCGGAAAATCCGGCTTGTACAAAGCAAACGTATTTACAGTCGCCAACATGAATCTGGGCGGCGCCGGAACTTCCTTCATCGACGAACTGAACGATCAAAGACGCACCATCCAATCCCTCTTTGCAACAGCACAAATCGGCTGGAAAGAAAGCCTTTACTTAGACCTGACCGCCCGTAACGACTGGTCGTCTACACTGGCCAACACGAAGAGCGAAGGTTCCGGTTTCTTCTACCCCTCAGTAGGTGTATCCTGGATTTTGAACCAGACACTCAACCTCCCGTCATGGATCAGCTTCGGTAAAGTCCGCGCATCTTGGGCACAAGTAGGTAACGACCTTCCCATCGGCATCACCAGCCCGGCACAGACTATTACAGCCGGTGGCGTAGTCAATCCTATCGACTATTACTTTGCCGAAGACCTAAAACCGGAAATCAGTACCTCTATCGAATTTGGTACCGAGTGGAGATTCTTCAACAGTCGCTTGGATTTCGACTTTACGTTCTATCGCACCGATACCAAGAACCAATTGATCCGGGTGAACACGACTGCCGAAAAGCGCCGTTTCCGTTGGATTAATGCAGGTAAGATTCGCAATACCGGTATTGAAGTCACTGTAGGAGCCACTCCGCTGATGAACGATAACTTCCGTTGGAAAACTCAATTCAACTTCGCTACCAATAAGAATGAAATTGTATCTCTGGGCGGAACACCCAGTTTCCAGTATGCTTCCGGCAACGTAAGTATGCCTTATAAGATGATGGTTGTAGAAGGTGGTTCATTGGGCGACATCTACGGCAACGTATTTGTACGCGATGAAAGCGGCAAAATTCTTTTGGAGCCGGCAACGGACAAAGATGGTAATGAGAACAAAAAAGCCGGCCTGCCGCAGGTAACCACTGACAAGGCTGCCAAGATTGGTAACTTCAATCCCGACTGGACCCTTGGCTGGAGCAATACTCTGACTTATAAAGGTTTCTCACTTTACTTCCTGATTGATACCCGCATGGGTGGCGACGTTATCTCACTGACGCAAGCCGGTCTGGATTATGCAGGTGTAAGCAAAGCAACCGGTGATGCACGCGCAGCAAAGCGCTACATGCTGGAAGGTCAGGAAATCAAGAACGTACAAGGTTTCTATCAAATGGTAGGCGACCGCGGTAACGGTACTACCGAATTCTACAGATATGATGGAACTAACATCCGCTTGCGTGAGCTGTCATTGGGCTACTCCTTCCCGCAGCAGATGCTCGAAAAGACAGGATTCATCAAAGGTGTAGACCTCTCACTGGTGGCCCGCAATCTGTTCTTCATCTACAAAGATGCCCCGTTCGACCCGGACGCAACAATGTCCGTAGGTAATGATAACCAAGGTTTGGATACCTATGGTATGCCTTCAACGAGAAACATTGGATTCAATATTAAACTCACTTTCTAACACCTGAACGATATGAATAAGATAAAATATACAGCCGTACTACTTTTGGGTGGACTTTTAAGTCTTTCATCCTGCACCGATAATTTTGCCGGATTCAACGATACAAAAGGAGCTTATACAGACGATTTGCAGAAATATGACAACCAGACTAACCTAGTACCTTTCTCTACCATCCAAAAAGGTATTATTTACCAGACGGGTGTAGAAGGAACCGACTGGCAATATCAAGTGATACAGAACCTGGTAGCCGATATGTATGGCGGATTCTTCCACGACATGAATGGTGCGTTCAACCAGAACAACTCTACCTACAATCTGAACAATGGTTGGACAAGCGCCATGTGGACCTATTCCTACGGCAACGTCATGCCTTCCATCGCTGATTCCGAAGAGTTGAACACAGCCGAAGACTGGCCCTTGTATCATGCTCTTACCAAAGTGCTGAAAGTAACCCTCCTCCATCGTGTAAGCGACTATTATGGTCCTATTCTTTATGACGGTTTCGGCACTGCCGCACAAACTCCCCAGTCCCAGCAGGAAGTTTACAAGCGTTTCTTCGAAGACCTGGCAACAGCCATCAATATTCTGAAGGACTATAAAGGCGGCGTATCTTTTGAAAGCGCCGACTTCATGATGCCGGAAGGCAAACGCACGCCTGCACAATGGTTGAAGTTTGCCAACTCTCTCCGTTTGCGTCTGGCAATGCGTGTATCCAATGTGGATCCCGACTTAGCCAAAGAACAAGCTCAGGCTGCATTAGACGCACAGAATGGCGGTGTATTGGAAACATCTAACGAGACAGTAGGCCAATATGGAATCCGCAACCCGCTGGGTGGTGTTTCCGGTTGGGGAGAAGTATTTATGAACGCCAGCCTGGAGTCTTTCCTGAAAGGATATGACGACCCGCGCTTGAAGTCCTACTTCAGTGCCGCACAAGATGGTAGAGACAATGATGGCAACATCACGCAAACTGTGGCGGGTGTGAAACAACTGACCAGCATCGAAGGCAAGTTTAAAGGTGTGCGCCAGGGAACAGGTGTAGGAGACAACCGTTACTCCACCCACTCACGAACCACCATCACCACCAGTAGCAAGATTATAGTAATGGCTGCTGCCGAGGTATGGTTCCTTCGCGCAGAAGCTGCCTTGAGAGGCTTCACGTCTGAAGACGTGGAGAGTTGCTACAAACAAGGTGTCACTACTTCCTTTGCACAATGGGATGCCAGTGGCGTAAGTGAATATTTGGAAAGTGAAAACACTCCTGCTGATTACGTAGATACATTCGATAAGAACTTTGATGCCAAAGCAACTACCAGTATCACTCCAAAATGGGATAATACCGCCGATAATGAAACAAAACTGGAAAGAATCATCACCCAAAAGTGGTTGGCTATCTACCCCGAAGGTTGCGAGGCTTGGGCAGAACAACGCCGCACCGGCTATCCGAAACTCTTCAAAGTAGTAGTAAATAACAGTAGTAACGCCATTAGTACAGATGATATGATCCGTCGTGTATTCTTCAACCAAGACTATATTACGAACAACAAGCCGTTATATAATGCATTGGTTAGCAAGTTAGGCGGTCTGGATACTGGTGGTACCCGTCTTTGGTGGGATACCGGAAAGAACAATTTCTAATCCTAATAAAAGAAAACCAAGGTATAGAATTTTGATTAGTGGTGTTTTCTCCGTATTAGTTACGAGGGAAAAAGATTGGAAGGAGTAAAGTCATTTGGGGGGCTTTACTCCTTTTCTATCAGTGCATTACATTTACCGATCATTTACCGCAAGATGTAAAAGCATTTACCGCAGGATGTAACGACCTTTACCACCTATTGTAACGCTCTTTACCTCGGTATGTAACGGCCTTTACCTCGGCGTGTAAATGGAGTTACCATTTGGGGTAAGCAGAATCTTCATGGAATGAAAACAATCGTTGGGTTCGTATCTTTAATTATCACTTATAAACCTGTATCGGCAACTCCCCGCGCAATGCTCCCAAAACATTCACAGCAAGTGCCTCCAGTTCATCTTCCCCGGGATAGACATGCACCGGAGCAAGGAAAGAAACCCGTTCCTTCAAACGGGAAATGACATACTCTGAATGGGCTATGCCGCCCGTCAGCAAGATGGCATCTACTTTACCGTAAAGCACAACAGCGGCGGCACCCACACTTTTGGCAACCTGATAAATCATAGCATTCAGCACCAGTTCCGCTTTCGTATCTCCACCTTCTATGGACTTGATAATAGCAGGTATATCCGTAGTGCCCAGATGTGCCGCCAGACCGGCATGACCGGAAATACGCTTCTTCAATTCATCCTTCCTGAAACGATGGGAGTAACAAAGATCAATCAATGGGCCGGCAGGCAACGTCCCCGCCCGCTCGGGGGAGAAAGGGCCTTCACCATCAAGCGCATTGTTCACGTCGATGCAGCGACCGTGATTATGAGCGCCAACGGATATGCCGCCACCCAAATGGCAGATTATAAGATTCAGGTCTTCGTAGCGGACCGGATGGTCGGGAGAAGCGGTTGTAAGTTCGGCAGCATAGCGGCGGGCAATGGCTCGCTGATTCAGCGCATGCCAGATGGTGATGCGCGGCATCAGGGGCGAACCTGTGATGCGAGCTATCTCATCCAATTCATCCACTACACCGGGATCAGCAATGAAAGCCCGGCAACCGGGAAGCAATGCAGCCAGTTCGGCAGCAATGAGACACCCCAAGTTACAGGCATGACTGCGCATGGCATGAGCAATGTCGTCCAGCATGGCATCATTCACTTCATATACTCCACCCGGAATGGGTTTCAACAATCCTCCACGCCCTACGATGGCATCAAATTCAAAAGGAATACCATTCTCCTTCAGGGCTTCTATCACCAGATTCTTGCGGAACTCAAACTGGTCGATGACACGAGGAAAATGGGAAAGTTCTCCTACCGAATGGCGGATGTTACGCACCAGAAGCGGAGTTGTGTCTTCATATACCGCAATCTTCGTTGAAGTAGAACCGGGATTGATAGCGAGGATTTTCATAATTTACAATTTGACGATTTACAATTTACGATTGGGATTGACCGCTTTATCATCCTGCCACCTTAGTCACAGGCACAAGTGAGGCATGCCATAGCAATGCTATAATACTTAGACAGGCCGGAATCGCTGCGTGAAGGCAGTACCACCGGACAAACAGGGCCTTGCAACAAGCCCGCCATATCGGCATGAGCAAACAGGGAAACAGCCTTATAAAAGGCGTTTCCCGACTCTATATTAGGGAATATCAGCACGTCCGCTTCTCCATTGATGGGAGATGCAATGCCTTTAATGTCACCACTTGTTTTCTCACAGGAAGTCTTCACATCCAGCGGACCGTCGATTATCACATCTCCGAATTCTCCGGCCTCTGCCAATTCCACGATGTTGACGTAATCTAACGAATGAGGAAACTTGGCACTCACCTTTTCCGTGCAGTGGATAAGAGAGATACGAGGTTGTTCGATACCGAAATGGCGGCAGGTATGTATGGCATACCAGATCATCTCTATGCGCTGCTGCAAAGTAGGCCGTGGAATTACGGCGGCATCCGAAAAGAAAAGTAACTTATCATACGTAGGAATCTGCATCACAGCCAGGTGGGTGAGGATTTTACCTTTAGGCAACAAACCCTTTTCTTTGTCGAGAATAGCACGCAAGAGGTTATCGGTATTGATAATCCCTTTCATCAGGATATCAGCCCCACCCTCGCGTACAATGCGGACAGCCTCACGCGCCGCCTCATCGGGATCTTCTATATGCACCGTCTTGACGTACTGGGGATATTGCTTCAATGTAGGGTATTTTTCAAGAATAGCAGAGTCACCGATCATCAGGAATTCCGCAATTCCTTCTTCCAGAGAACGGGCAATGGCATATTCCGTATTGGGATCATTGGCACAAACTACGGCAATACGTTTCCTCTTGTTTAAGGATTTCAAGTGTGAGGTTAATTGATCAAAGCTTCGAATAGGTTCCATAACGTTAGATTTTTAGCAAATATCTGAAAAAATGTCGAGAAATACAGCATAACATCCTTGGAAATTTCATAATCTCAATTTCATTTTGATAGTTTTTATCACAGACTACATCGATTTACACAGATTATCACTTTTTCCCACTATTAGAATAAATCTGTGTTAATCTGTGTAATCTGTAGTGTAAACTAAATTTCGTGTTGATTTATTTTATGTACTTTTGTCCCCATACGCAAAATATTGAATTATGAGCAGCCTTATTTTTCCACCATACGTACAAAAAGGTGATCGCGTCATCATCCTTTCTCCTTCCAGCAAGATAGACAAGTCTTTTTTGAAAGGAGCCCAAAAACGTTTGAAGTCCTGGGGACTGGAAGTAGTAATGGCTAAACATGCCGGTAGTTCACACGGAACGTATGGGGGTAGCATCAAGCAACGGGTGGAGGACTTGCAGGATGCCCTGGATGATGAAAAAGCCAAAATCATTCTCTGTAGCCGTGGTGGATACGGGGCAGTGCACTTGTTAGGGAAACTTGATTTTACCCGTTTCCGTAAACATCCCAAATGGCTGATTGGTTTTAGTGATATCACTGCATTGCACAATGTACTGCAGAAAGAAGGTTTCGCATCACTCCATGCGCTGATGGCACGCCATCTGACGGTGGAACCCGAAGATGATTTCTGTGCACTGGCACTCAAAGATATTCTGTTCGGACATTTTAATCCGGAAACAGCAGAATCTGTAGAAACCTTGGAAAATGGCTTCAACTATATTTGTCCGGGACATAAATTAAATCACAAAGGAACTGCCAACGGTATTTTACGAGGTGGTAACTTGTCCGTATTTTATGGATTACGCGGCACACCTTACGATATTCCTGCCAAAGGAACCATTCTTTTTATAGAAGATGTAGGCGAACGTCCGCATGCGGTAGAACGTATGATCTACAACCTGAAATTGGGCGGTATATTAGAAAAACTCTCCGGACTCATCATAGGCCAGTTTACGGAATATGAAGAAAATAAGTCGCTCGGTAAGGATTTGTATGGTGCCATTGCCGATCTTGTAAAAGAGTACGATTACCCCGTCTGCTTTAATTTCCCGGTAGGGCATGTCAGTATGAACCTACCCATGATAAACGGAGCAGAAGTTACGTTGGAGACCGGAAAAAAAGAAGTGAAACTAAGTATTAATTTAGATAAAGAATGAAACGGAATTATACTCTCATCCCTTTATGCCTGGTATTGCTTGCATTCATAGCATGCAGCAACAACACCAAGAAGGCAAGTGACGACACGGAAGCAACTGCCGAAAACGCAGTCAATGTCCCACTGTTCAATGCAGACAGTGCTTATCAGTATGTAAAAGCACAGGTTGACTTCGGACCACGCGTTCCCAATACGAAGGCACATGTGGATTGTGGCAATTATCTGGCAGACAAACTGACCGAATTCGGTGCAAAGGTTACTAACCAATATGTAGACTTACCTGCCTATACCGGTACGTTACTAAAAGCCCGGAATATTATTGGTTCCTACAAACCGGATACGAAAAAGCGTATCGCCCTCTTTTCTCACTGGGACAGCCGCCCGTGGGCAGACGCTGATCCGGATCCTAAAAATCATAATACTCCGATCTTAGGTGCTAATGATGGTGCCAGCGGTGTAGGCGTATTATTGGAAATAGCACGCCATTTGCAGAAACAGTTACCGGAAATGGGTATCGATATCATTTTTGTAGATGCTGAAGATTATGGGACACACCGTGCTTACAACGGTCCGCATAAAGAGGAATACTGGGCGCTCGGTTCACAATATTGGGCACGCAATCCACATGTGCAAGGATATACTGCACGCTTCGGTATACTGCTGGATATGGTAGGAGGCAAGAACCCGGAGTTCCGCTATGAAAGTTTGTCTCATAATATGGCTCCTAACGTGAATGAAAAAGTCTGGAAAACGGCCAATGCTTTAGGCTTCGGACGTTATTTTGCACAGAAAGAAGGTGGCTTCGTAACAGATGACCATACATTCATCAACAAATATTCCAAAGTCCCGACCATTGATATTGTTCCTTATTATCCTGAAGGTGATTTCTTTGAGCATTGGCACACCGTGAAAGATGACATGGATGCCATTGATAAGGCTACATTGCAAGCAGTAGGACAAACAGTAATGCAAGTCATCTACAACGAGAAATAATTCATAATTTATAATTCATAATTCACAAAGCATGAGTATCAAAGAACTTCAAGACGAGGTGATTGCCGAATTCAGCGACTTTGACGACTGGATGGATCGCTATCAACTCCTCATAGACTTAGGAAACGAGCAGGAACCGCTCGACGAAAAATATAAAACGGAACAGAATCTGATTGAAGGGTGTCAGAGCCGTGTATGGTTACAAGCTGATGAAGAAGATGGAAAAGTGATCTTCAAAGCAGAAAGCGACGCTTTGATTGTGAAAGGTATCATTTCGTTGCTGATGAAAGTCCTTTCCGGGCACACACCGGACGAAATTCTAAATGCCGATCTTTATTTTATTGATAAGATAGGATTGAAAGAACATCTTTCACCTACTCGTAGCAATGGTTTGCTGTCTATGGTGAAGCAGATGCGAATGTATGCGCTGGCCTTCAAGGCGAAAGATAGCAGTAAATAAAGTGAAAACCTAAATAAAAGATTGCCCGAATAACTATATAGTATATTCAGGCAATCTCATTAATAGCCTAGCACAATCATTTAGCCACATTATAGAACGCGATAATCGGGTTATCTGTATCGGGATTATAATTACGAATTATATCAGGATAGTCCTTATTCGGTTCTTCCGACAAGGCATAATCAACAGTTTCAGGAGTGATAATCCCCCAAAATTTACCCTTATATACCCCATCAATTAAGCGAAAAACAGGGACTGACTTACCAACTTTATCCGTTAACCTTTTACCACAATAGATTTGTTTTTTCTGAGCTAAATCATAGAGCCCTAACTGTAAGAAGCCATCTTTAGAAAATTGAAAATAAAGAAGATCTAATTCACTATGCTCGAAAACTTCAAGAACAAGGAGCAATCAATGTGCTTGTTTCCCTTGGAAAAGATGGTGCTATTTTAGTCAGTGAAGACACACATGTTTATTATTGTGCTG
>ENA-USUM01002626-USUM01002626.1-human-gut-metagenome-genome-assembly--contig:-NODE-2626-length-10656-cov-4.396918_pt1 | contig 10656 bp, 9 predicted proteins | sample MGYA00250063_ERZ773402 | MGnify/ENA primary metagenome ERZ773402 (study PRJEB29103, sample SAMN06112030) | human gut metagenome | biome: human gut; feature: ankylosing spondylitis patient; material...
GCTGCACACTACCCCTGCATATCTGCTTGGGTGTGATGAGATAGAAAAAACCGCCGACCTGAAGGTCGACGGTCTTTCCCCATTGGAAGCGCGCTTGATGGAATTGGTTCGCCGGCTTACCGACGATCAGAAGAAGATGCTTCTGGCTCAGATAGAGCTGTTGCTAAGTAAACAAGAATAGCTTCCTGATTCTCAGGGTTCAGTCTACGGAACTTTTCAAGGATCTCTTGATCGAGTCGGTTTGGCATGGTTTGCCTCTCTTTCCTCTCAGAATCTTCCGATGATAATATTTTGGCGCCGCGCATCAGTATATACCATTCTGTCCCGCCCCGCCACCGGTAAAAATCCCCCCCCGCAAAGGAGTGACCTCTTATGACCCCGCCGAAAGGCTTTACTTCTTCCGTCCCCGCGCCGCTGCCTGATCTTCGCATCGCCGCGGCCTATATCCGCGTCTCCACCGATGACCAGGTGGAGCTCTCCCCCGCCTCGCAGCTCGTCGAGGTCCGCAAATGGGCCGCGCGCAACGGCTATATCGTGCCGGATGAATTCGTCTTCATGGACGAGGGCATTTCCGGCCGCGGCGTGAAAAAGCGCGACGAATTCCGCCGCATGATCGGCGTCGCCAAGACGAAGCCGAAGCCCTTCGACGCGATTCTGCTCTGGAAGTTTTCGCGCTTTGCCCGCAACCGCGATGATGCGGTCATGTACAAGTCTATCCTGCGCAAGCAGCTCGGCATTGATGTCATCTCCATTTCCGAGCCCGTGGCCGAGGGCGGCATGGGCCTCATTACCGAAGCGCTCATCGAGGCGATGGACGAATACTACAGCATCAACCTTGCCCAGGAGGTCAAGCGCGGCATGGAGGAAAAGCACCGCCGCGGCGAGGTGCAGAGCAATCCGCCGTATGGCTACGGCATCAAGGATCACGTTTTCGTGCCGAAGCCGCCCGAGGATGGCTTTGTGAAAGAGCTGTTCCGTCGCTACCTCGCTGGCGAAGGCTGCTTTCCGCTCGCGCGCTGGATGAACGAATGCGGCCAGCGCACGCACCGCGGCGGCAGATTCGAAAACCGGACCATCGAATATATCCTGCGCAACCCCGTCTATATCGGCAAACTGCGCTGGAATCCGGCCGGCCGCACCCGCCGCGACTTTTCGAACGAGAATGTCGTCCTCGTCGACGGCAAGCACGAGCCGCTGATCGACGAAGAGACTTTCAATGCCGTTCAGCACCGCATCGACGAGCAGAAGCTTTTGTACCCGCGCTATGCCCGCGCGTCCGGAACGCAGAAGCATTGGATCTCCGGCCTTGTCCGCTGTGCCGCCTGCGGCGGTGGCCTCATCGTGAATACGCCGGATTATATGGCTTGCAACAATTACGTGCGCGGCTCCTGCCGCGTCCGGCAGACGGTGCGCCGCGACGCGCTGGAGGCTGCACTGATCTCCCGCCTGCAGGAGGACGCCGCCCGCGGTTCGTCTCTGACCTTCGATGTGGTCCGTTCCAGCGACGGCTCCGCATCTTCCCTATCCGCCGTCGAGGCCGCGCGCGATTCCGCCGTTCGCATGCTCGACCGCCTGCGCGACGCCTATCTCACCGGCGCCGATACGGTCGAAGAGTACAAGGCCAGCAAGGCCGCCGTGCAGAAGCGCATCGCCGATCTCGACGCGCAGATCGCCGCCATGCAGAAAGAGGACCAGGCCGCCGTCGATCCGAAGCTGCTGCGCTCCGCTCTCCGTGCCGTCGTCAAAACGCTGGAATCCCCCGACACCACCGTTGCCGAAAAGAACGCCGCCGTCCGCAGCGTCGCCGACAATATCACCTGGAACAAAGCCGCCAACACCCTCACCATCCACTACCGCCTCGTCCTTTAGTCATGCTCATTTTATGGTTAATTGATATATGGAGGCCCGGACGGCGAGCTCGGCGCGTCGCTGCGCTACCTCTCCCAGCGCTACTCCATGCCCTACCCCGAGCTTAAGGGCCTGCTGACCGACATCGGTACAGAGGAAGCGTCATGGCCCCCAATTTTGGCACGGTATTTTTCCAGTCCGTCCAGCACATAGACCCATTTGGCGGGAAGCAGATTGAGCGCCACCTCTACCCTGCCGTCCCGGTACACAATCATTTGCTGGAGGAGATGCCCGTAAAAGTCGTCGTCCGCCGTGCGCCCGCTGACGATTCCCGTGATGGCGGCGCGAATGTCCGGTTTTAGGGTCTGCGTGTCGGTGTTCAGCGTCTGCCGCTGTTTGATCGCGGCAATTTTTTCCTGCACCCGGTTCATTTCGCTTTCACAGCGGGCTTTGGCGCGCTGATAGTCAGCCTTGGTGATGCTCTCGTCGAAAAAGCGGTCATGGATGGTGTCATTACGCGCTTGCAGCTTTTCAAACTCCAGCTCCAGCCGCCGCAGCTCCTGCTCGCCGCTGTCCTCACCGGACGCCAGAACGCTTTCCACAACTCGGGTGAGGCTCGATATGATCGATTTCTTATCCAGCGTCACGGCGCTCACGGAGCGCCGTAGAAGATCCATGGCGATGTCGTCCCGGATCTGCCGCCCGACGCTGCATCCGATGACATTTCCCGCGCCGTCTGTGCGCCGCAGGCCCTCGTTGGTGGCGGTGAAGCAGCACCAGCGATAATAGGAGCTGCCATCCTGCCGCTTTTTGGTGCGGTGGGAGAAGCTCTTGCCGCACTCACCGCAGCGAATTTTACCGGAGAGCGGATAGCGGTTGCCGTGTCCACCGCAGCCTGTCGCACGGTTGCGGCGGGACAGCTCCCGCTGCACCGCCTGCCACGTTTCCCAGTCGATGATGGACTCGTGGTGATCTTTTAGTTCTACCAGCGGTTCCTTGCCGTGGTTGTACTTCTTTTCGTGCGTCAGATAGTCCGGCGTGTAGGTCTTTTTCTGGATCAGGTCACCGCAGTATTTTTCATTCTTTAGGATCTTAGTCACGGTGGCCGAGGACCAAAGGCAGTTGCCCTTGCTGCTGAGAATACCGGCCTCCCGCAGCTCCCGCGCGATGGTGCTGCACCCTTTGCGCTCTTGCAGGTACTTATGGAAGATGAGCCGGACAACTTCCGCGCCCTCCGGGTTGACGGTCATTTTGCCGCCAATCACGTCGTAACCCAGCAGCGAGCCGCCAAAAACGACGCCCTTCTCCATGCTGCGCATCTGTCCCCATTTGGAGCGTTCAGAGGTCCTTCGGCTTTCGTCCTGTGCGAAGGAACTCATGATCGTCAGCCGCAGCTCCCCATCGTTGGTGCGGGTATCCAGGCTGTCATTGAGAAACAGCACGCCTACGCCCCGCCGACGCAGGTCACGGGTGATTTGCAGGGCGTCCACCGTGTTGCGGGTGAAACGGCTGACCTCCTTGGTCACGATCAGGTCGATCTGTCCCAGCTCCGCCGCATGGAGCATTTTATTGAACTCCACGCGCTTGTTGGTCGATGTGCCGGAAAATCCTTCGTCAGCATAGATGCCTTGCAGCTCCCAATCCGGCTGGCGCTGGATGTACTCGCGGAAATACCGCTGCTGCGCTTCAAAGGAATTTGCCTGGTCTTCCTTATCCGTGGATACACGGCAATACGCTGCTACTTGTAACATAAAAACTCCTCCTTTTCGTGGTATCATACGATACAGAATGTGTCTTTGCAATTGTGCGAATACTGAAAGGCACTATTCCTTTACAGATTTTGATTTTCCTGTATTTCTTATCTGTTCTTCTAATTTTTGTACGCAGTTCCTACACTGCATTTCGTTAAGAACCCCTTGACGCTGCAAGGCGAGCAGGACGGCTCGCTGGTATGCGAGAAGAAAGTCCTGCCCGATCTCATCTGCCGCCTGATTATGCAGCAACTCCGGTTTGCTTGCCATCCTGCTCCCCCCTTTCCTTGAAACTATGCGGAGAGACCGGTGAACTTGTTGCCGTTTTCCCGGAAGTGGTTTCCTGCCTGACGGAAACTCGATTTCTGCTCCTTGGCACGCTCGCGTCATCAGACGGTCATGGCCTGCTTCCCCGAAAGAGAAACGCTCCGGCGGTCATTCAATTTTGTGGAAGATCGTTCGTGCTGAATTTCAACTTCCACAAAAATGATAGCAAGCGTTGACGGAGATTTCAATATGTGGTAAACTATTCGTGTGACAAATGATTTACCACAAACGATGCACAGCGGTGTCCACGAATGGAGGAGAAGCCTTGAGAGCCTTGTATTGCTTGAGTTTTGGCCCCAAAAAGGAATATGTAGAAACGGATTTCAAGCCCGTGGAATATCGTCTCGGGACAACCCTTATTGCCTTTTTGTCCACAGATTTCACTTCTTTACGGGCGAAATTACTGGTGCGAACAACGCCCATGATGGAAAATCAAGCCATTACCGAGATCAAAAATGCGCTGAGCACGATCCACCCTTTTGGGGAACGCTTTGTGCAGTCCCTCTTTTTTGAAGAAAAGCTGGCAGACGTGCTTGATGAACGCATGGAAGGTTTTGAGAAGCTGCAAAAGGAACTCTCCGCCTTTGCAGATGCCGTGCTCGTGCCGGACAAATCTAAGTTGAGCGCCAAGCAGCGTTTGGCGCTCTATATGAGCCGCGATTTTCAAGCTGCCACAGCGATCGCCGGTTTGGACCTGAAGATGCGCGCAGAACGAAAGCTGTATGTAGATGAGCAGAATTTTGATCCGGTGTTGGCGGCAGACCGCATTTCGACGCCACCAAAGTCCGTCCGGTTTGCCCGCATCGAGGGCTCGGACGATTTGGGCGCGACGCTGCTGACAGAACTGCTGGAGATGGTCGAGCAAGGAATTGAATTGAAAAAGTGTGAATATTGTCATCGTTACTTTATCCCTTTCTCTTCCAAAGCTCTTTATTGTGATCGGTCAGTCGGTGATACCGGAAAAAGCTGCAAAGAACTCGCAGTCAAAGAGAAGCATGAAAAGAAAATCGCTGCCGATGATGGCTTAAAGCTCATCCGGCAGCGGATCAAAACCTATGATATGCGTGTTCGCCGTACTCCGGCCATTTACACAGATGCCGCGTTTCAAATCTGGAAAGCGCAAGCGGAGGATGCACGAAACCGCTATGTGAACGGCGAATTGACCTACGAGGAATTGGCCGCTCTCACACAGCTCCCTAAGAAGAAAGGTGAAAAATAGACGAAGAAAACATGAGAGTTTTCTGTTTTCAATACAGCTCTTGTGTGGTATGATAATAAAAATGACCGTTTGGAGGATTTACTATGGATTACATTCTAAAGCAGTTCGATGAACCGCTGGTTAAATTCTCCGCAACGACCGATACCAGTGAGCCGGAGATCCAAATTCTTTGGACAAATGAAGAAAAAGCGGCATTGCTGCCGCTTGATCTGACGCTGACGCCGGACGGATTGAGCCGCTGGTTGCGCCGCCGCATGATCCCGAAGAATCGCGCCTATGTCCATAGCCTTTTGGCAAAATGCGGCTTAAACCTCAACCGTCCGCTCGGTATTATCAGCGCTTGTAAAGGACTATCCCTTAACGATTGCTATTGGGTCGTCGAGGACGGTGGAACCGCTTCTTTTGACAAAGTAAATCTCTACGACAACCCATTCAGCAATGTTCTGGCCGAGCTTGCCTTTACCGGCTATGGCAGCAGCGTCCGCACTTCCCTGCTCTCCAGCCCGGAGTTTACTACCAATGGAATGCTCCGCAAATGCTGGCGGCGCATGGGCGGTAAGGTGTATCTCTATAAGGGCGGCACAGAGGGCGCGGCCAACACAGGCAACGAGCCATATTCTGAGTTTTACGCCGCGCAGATTGCTGCCGCCATGGGCGTTCACGCGATCCCCTACGGCTTATCCCGTTGGAAAGGCGTTCTCTGCTCCACCTGCGAGCTTTTTACCGACAAAGCGTATGCCTACCTCCCTATCGGCCATCTCGTTTCTAAGGGCGGCATGGAGGCTGTGAAAGCATACTACGAAAAGCTGGGGACTGAGTTTGTCAATGCATTGAACGAAATGCAGGTGTTTGATGCGGTGATCTGCAATGTGGATCGGCATTTCGGGAACTTCGGCGTGATGGTCGATAACCGGACGAATACCATCGTCTCCCCCGCTCCCCTGTTCGACCACGGCAATTCCCTCTTTAACTTTGCAGGCGCGGACGCCTGGGCGGACGAGGCTGCGCTGGAGGCATATATCGAAACGCTGTACCCCAGCGTGTACGATGATTTTCTCGGCACAGCCAAGGCCGTGCTGACGCCGGAGCTGCGCGAGAAGCTGCGGCATCTGCTGAACTTCAAGTTCAAGAAGCACTCCCGCTATAACATGCCTGAAAATAGGTTGCGGATGGTGGAGCGGCAAGTGCAGAAACGGGCAAGGATATTGTTGTTGGATATGTAAATATAATAGAATCGGCATCATGTCAATAGCATGATGCCGATTCTGTTACACTATAATTGAGGCTTTTCCAACACATACATCAGCTGGCTTGCCAGCATAATTTGCTCCATAGCCTCACGTTTTTCATATTGAAGATTAGCATGAGCCGCAGGGTTGCGATAGGCTGCCATGATTCCTTCAAACAGAGAGTGGATTCCGCGTCGGTAGTCCTTGCCGCTGGTAGCAGTTGTGTCACAGAATTTGAAAGCGCCGTTCTCGCTCATAAGTGCGCCAATCACATCACCAATCTTCGCGGGAACTGCTGCGCCGGTTTTTAACTCCAAAAACTTTTCACGCAGACGAGATTCTACTTCTTTGACCGCCTTTTCTGCTGCGGTTGAGTAGTGACCATCTGCATATAACTCATGGGAGACATTCACAATTCGCGGGTGAATATCGGACCAGAACTGGACAACAACAGGTTCTGCTTCGATATGGCGAACAATTACTACCAACTCGCCAAATGCCGCAGGATTCAGGAAAATAGCATCCATCTCGTTTTGCTGAAAGAGTATATTTGCAACACAGGGGAGCGTAGTCGCATAAAAAGGATAGTCCGCTTGTATTCCTCTCGTAATTGCATTGATCCATTGGTGGACGCGCTGAATTTCCTGAGGTGTGTGGAGAAACTGCATCTGCAAGTTTGCGTTTGTAAAGTCTATCCACTTTCGCAGCTCATACAGTTCGTTTTCATACGGCAGTTTCAAAACACGCACCTCCCTTACAGCGCCTTAACCGTGTCGATAAACTGACTCATGCTCACCGCACCCGGCAAGAGGTTTTCGCCATTCTCAAACACCATATAATAGCGATAGTCTTTGCCCGCTGCTGTACGCCACGCTTGACCGAGCGCAATCTTCTCCCGACTACCATCATTTTTCAGATGTTCGCCCTTGGTTTCCGCGCAGATGAGCTTGCCGCTTTGGGTCATAATCAGAATATCGGGGTAGTGCTTGATAAAGCCGTTGATTGCAAAACCCTGACGGGCAATATTCCTGTGCCACCAGCGGACATTCGGCAGGGCGGTCAACTCCACAATCAGGTTCTGTTCCAGCTTGTTCATGTCGCCATCCTCAGCCGTATACAGCGAACGGGCGTATATGTCGGTATTGCTGGCGGGATGAATAGATGTGGGCAGACGGAACGAGGGCATACAGACAACACGCTCCGTTTCCAGCCACTTTTCAAAGGTTTCCCGATAGTGGGCTTCCAGCAGCGTTTCGATCTTGTCACGGATCTTCGCCGCATAGCCCAGCGGGGCTTTCTCCATGGCGGCAAGCTGCGCCTTGTCCATATCGTCCACGATACGGTTTATGTAGGCACGCAGCTCGGCAGCGTCCACCATATTCAGCTTGTTAAGCTGATTGAACATCATTTCCTTGCATTGACGCACCCGGCTTTCCGGTGGCAGATTGTTGAACCACTCCTTGAAGTACCGCTGCTCGGCACTCTCCATCTTGAACACCTTCGGCAAACCGCCGTCCTGCTCCCGCACGTCGATTTCGCGGATTTCATCGTCTGCGGCGGCAAAATCAACGTCGTATGCCTTGCCCTTGAGGGTAAAGCCCTCTGCCAGCATTTCCTTGTCCAGCAGTTCAAAAGAACCGTCCGTAAACAAAGATTGCTCAACTTTCAGGAAAAACTGCGGGATTTGCAGTGTTTCAATATCTTCGTGGAACTGCGGGTTTACCCAAAATGTTTTCACTTTGTCCTGCACCTCTCTTGGAAGATTGTCCATCACCGGATCATTGCTGGTCTGCTGGATTGCATCTGTATATGCCTTTTCGACTTCTGCGGCAGCGTCCAGCATGGTGTCGGCTTTCGGGGCAGTTTCAGGCGTTTGCGCCTGTTCTCTGCGCCGCTCCAACTCTTCCTCAATCGATTTATCGTTCAGCCATGCAAAATCGTCCTCTGCGGGTTCCGGTTCGGAAACTCCTTGCGGGTCAGGCAGCGTAATTTGTTCCGCTGGCTGTTCAGGTGCTTTCGGTTTTACAGGCTCACCGATCCGATAGTCCTTATCGCTGAATCCTGCGCTGTTCAAGCCCTTGACTATATGCGCTACAGTATTGTTGAAGTCGTTGGAAGAAGTCAGCACATAGGACATATTGAGTGCGCTCTGCGTATGCTGGCTCGTATGGGGCAGACGGAGAATCCGTCCCAAAATCTGCTCCACGTCAACCTGACTTGTCTTATTGGCAAGAGACGCAAGGATATAGGCAAAGGGGCAATCCCAGCCCTCTTTCAGCGCATTGACCGTGATAATATAGCGAATCGGACAGCTTGGGGACATCAAATCGGTGTTTTTCAGCTCGTTCACATCGGCGGTTCGAATGGCAATTTGCTCGGCGGGAATCCCGGCGTCCACCAGCTTGTCCCGCAGCTTTTCAAAGGTAGTCGCATCCTCCTTGCCCTTCGGTTGCGCCTGAAACAGCGCAATAGGACGGATATATTTGCCCGTCTTGGTGTACTCCGCGCTTGCGATTTCTTCCAGCTTGTTCCGCAGGTCGATTGCGTCAATCAGCACCTCGGATTGGCTGTCCCGGTTATAGACGATCACGGGCAGCTTTACCATGTGTTCGTTTTTCAGCTGCACCGCGTCCACATAGGAAATGATATTGCTCTCCTTTTTCGGCGTGGCGGTCAAGTCCAGCACAAAGCAGGGATTGAAGTTTTCCAGCATTTCAAGGCTCAATTCCGAACGGGCATGGTGGCTCTCATCCACGATGACAAGCGGGTTAAGCTGGTTGATAATCTGGAACAGGGCAGTTTCGTCCGCTTTTTCAATGGGGCTGTCGGGCTTGCCCAGCACCTTTGCAAACGCGGCAAGATTGCTGTTCTCCTGATAGGCTTTCAAGACCTCCTTGCCGCGCCCACGGAACGAATCGTAGGACAGCACCATGACCGACAACTGCTCCGTTACGGCGGTGGGGTTAAAGTTCTGACCGTTCAAAAGCTCCTGCTTGGTGTAGACCTCAACACGCCCGCCGAAATCCACGTCGATTTTCTGACGGTAGGGATGGGACGTGTCTTTCAGGGCTTTCGCCGTCTGTGTTAGAATCGCGTCAGAGGGAACAAGCCACACGACAGCCTTTGTCTTGGTAGCAGGGAGCGCGTCAAAGATAGGGCGAACGGCGTTGCAGGCAATAAAGGTCTTGCCGCCGCCCGTCGGCACCTTGAAGCAAAGGTTCGGGACACCGGGTATCACGTTTTGGTATAGCCCTAAAGTCGGGGCTGATTTCTCCTGCCAGAACAGGCGAAACGCCGCTGCGTCACTCTTTGTTTCGTTCAGCAGTTCCAGATAGCGGGTCAAGTCCGCTATCACCTTTTTCTGATATGTTTTCAGTTCCATATAGCGAACACCCCCTTACAGTCTGCTAATGTCTCTCGGTATTTTCTTGAATGTAACGCCCATTTTTGCCAGCTTGTCCTCGCTGATGGAACAGCGGTCGGCATAGATCACCGTTCCATCGGCTTTTTCCGTAATGGTAGAGAGGAACGCATAATCCAGCACCGTCACGCGCTGCGGCTCGTAGTAGAAGTAATAGCACGTGCTGTTGTGCTTGCCGAGGTAATAGGGATTGCCGCCGCTGGGCGGGGCGTAGGGCTGCTTGGTTTCCATGAACCAGATGTATTCTCGGATTTTCTCCGGGGCAACGGCTTCATTCAGGCAATCGCCCACAAGCAGCGGTTCACCAAGATCATAGAAGCTGAAATTGCCGCCCGTGCCCTCCACGGCATTTTTCCCCTCGCCGTAGCCACGGATCACACGCTTCACGCGCTCGGCGGTGATGCTGTCGGCGTAGTCCATCATCTCAACGAGGATGAACTTGCGGTGTCCGCCGTCCGCCTTGTTCAGGATGCCCCAGAACACCTGGCGTACCTCCGCCTCGTCCACAACAAACATGGTTTTGCCCTCGAACAGCGTGAATTCACTGTAGCAAAACAGCCCCGTACCGCTGAACAGCCTGCTTTTCAGGCGCAGTGCCCCCTTTGCCATGGCACTGACAAGGCCATCCGGCGTCAGCAGCAGCAAAGCTCGGTCAGCTTCGCCCGTCTTTGTCGCCCGCAGCACCAGGCCCATTGTCGTCGTCCGCATTTTGTGTCTCCTCCTGCGTGCCGTGCTGCTTAAAGGCAAGGTAGTCCTCTACCTGGCCCGTACTTTCAAACAGTTTCCAGTAGTTGCTTGTTTCCATGGTGAACACCTCCGCTAACAGGTACTATTCACCATTGTAGCGCGCATATAAGCGGA
>ENA-USUM01002659-USUM01002659.1-human-gut-metagenome-genome-assembly--contig:-NODE-2659-length-10584-cov-4.915295_pt1 | contig 10584 bp, 8 predicted proteins | sample MGYA00250063_ERZ773402 | MGnify/ENA primary metagenome ERZ773402 (study PRJEB29103, sample SAMN06112030) | human gut metagenome | biome: human gut; feature: ankylosing spondylitis patient; material...
CTCCTTCTCAACGGGGAGAAGGTCGCGGTGAATGCCCTGCATCCGGTACATCGGCTTCGAGACCTCGGCCAGCTCGTCATATTCGGGGATGTGCCCGTCCACGGCATCGCAGAGATAGTCCATGTGGGCGATCTGCTCAAGGTCAAGGCCGTGGCGGCCGCTGTTCTTAACGCTGCCGTCCTGTGCTGTGATGCGGCAGTGGAACGGGTCGATCATGCCGGAGGTCACGCCGTTGCGCAGGATCTGCGCCAGATGGGTGACATCGGGCGGCAGTTCACGGCTGAGCAGTACATCCATGACGCCGCTGTTCATGCCCCACCAGTAGTTGACGGCACGGCCGTCGGTGCCGGACTTATCCCGCACCCAGCCGCCGTTGAGGACGGTGCGGATGACATTTTCATAGAACTGGCCCCAGTGCCAGAACGGGGTGGCCAGATCCTGCAGCACGCCGCCGGGCCCGACCAAGAAGGTGCCGAACTCCCGCTGGGGACGGTTGGGTGTCGGCGCATCGCGGCCCGAGATGACGGAGATCCCCTTCTGGGTGAAGGTGTGCAGCGGGTCGGTCTGGTCGGGCAGGCAGGTCCACAGCAGTTCGATCCGGGCGCGGGGGTTTGCCATGCGTGCCCCCAGCGCAAAGGCGTTGATGTTGGCGGGCACGCCGTAGCTGGGATAGTCCGCCACATAGCCGATGCGGTCCCCCGCTGCCATGGCGCCGGCGATGGCACCTGTGATGAACTTGGCCTCGTACACGCGGGTGTAGTAGGTGCGGATGCTCGCGTAGGGCATCTCCATTGAGCAGTTCAGAATCCGCACCTGCGGGTGCTTGACGGCGGCGCGTAAGGACGCGCCCACCAGCTTGGGGCTGGTGGTAAAGACAACATCAGCCCCATCGGTGATGGCCTGCTCGACCAGTGCATCGGCATTCTCGCCGGGGACGGCGTTGAAGTAGGCAACCGTCTCAACCTGCCCCTCAAACACGGTGTCCAGCTGGGTGCGGCCGAACTCATGCTGGCTTGTCCAGGAGCTGGTCCCCGGGGTGCGCTCATGCACAAAGGCAACCTTCAGGTGGGTGGGGGCGGTGCGCTTGCCGGGCAGGATGCGGTCCAGCAGGCCAGCCTGCTTCGGCTCGGCGGGCTTGTCGCTGACCTGCACGGGGTCACCCTTCTGCAGGGCCAGCACATCGTCCCACAGGGCATCCAGCTTTTCGCTCAGCTCGCTCGGGCTGGAATCGGCCAGCTCCTTCATGGTGTAGACGCGCAGCAAAAGCAGCAGCACATCACCCGCCGTGACGCTGAGTCTGGCACCGCGGTGGGCCAGAAACGCCTTCTCGACCCAGTTGTAGAGCGACATGATCTCGACGCGGTCCTCATCGCTCCACTTTTCATCAGGCCCCTTGCCGAGGATCTTCTGCAGGCGGGCATAGCTGCCGAGCTTGGTAAAGGTCAGCAGATAGGTCTGGGTGATGGGGTAATAGTGCATGAACTCGTAGTACATCTGGACGGCGGGGTCCTCGCTGTACTGCGGCACGATGCGGATGACATTGCCCAGAATGCTGGTCGCGTCAAAGTATTTCAGCACACTGACGCGCTTGTTGCCCTCCTGCACATAGAAGCGGCCCATATACTCATAGCAGCGGATGGGGTCGCGGATGCCCTCTTCCAGATGAGACAGGCAGAGGTTGACCCACTTACTGGCAAACTCGGTCTTGAGGTCCAGCAGCGGCATAAAGTTGGATGCGAACGCTGCGGTGCGGCCAGTCGTTTTGGTGCCCACCAGCAGATTCAGCGGGATATCCACCTGGCCGAGGGGAATTTGATTTTCCACCGGGACATTTTGCAGGATATCGTCCAGTACAGGCAGAAACGGCGATTGCCCGGCAAGCATTTTCTCCCGGTAATCGCGCAGTGCCAGCTTTTGGGCTTTCAGGTACAGTTCATTTCCCTCGTTGCGGTTCACAGCCGGTCGCCTCCTCGATTCTTATACAACAGATACAAAATTATTATAACACATATGTGCGGAATATACAAAGATTTTTGCAATTACCCTGTATGCACCGCCTTCGGGTACACCTTATACATTCGGTCATTGTCGTAGTGCTCGTCTAAATAAGTTTCGATGCTGTTCGCGGCGGGAACGCCGTTTAGGCGGTCGTTGTAGCGCACCAGCGCAGCCGAGCTGACGACCATATCCGCCGCCATAAAGAGGCAGAGGGCCCATGTCAGCACCGTGCCGAAGCGGCGGGGCAGCTTTTCGATGGCGGCAGAAATCGGCGGGTACAGCACTTTGAACCACGCCACCGCCGCAAAGCCCCAGAAGAAGCAGTAGAGAAGATTGATACGGCCGCCCAGATTGAACGGGATGGCGCTGTAGTCCCAGAACACCGCGCCGAAAACGACCTCGGTAAAGACGCTGCACAGATACTCATACGCACCGCCCAGCAGTGTGCCTGTCACGAAAAGCCAACTGGCGGGCTTGTCCTTGTAGCGGTAGAGCAGCTGGGTGACCAGTGCGATGGCAAGGCCCCATACGATGGAGAAAGGCCCCCACACAACGCTGGAACGGCTCATCCACTCGCCGCCCACAACGCGGCAGAAGATCGTCTCGGTGATGTCGCCGAGAAACGCGCCGATGAAAAACAGCAGCACGATCTTGTACGGGCTGCACCCGGCGGCAAAGGTTCCGGTTTGCGCCCGTTTGGGGCGGATAAAGGTCAGTGCCGGGTGGGTCTTGGCCATGCGGCGCTCCACCCGGTCAAGGATCCACATGCCGCCCCGGACGGTCAGATTGGCAAGACGGTTCTCGATGGCCTCGGCGGCGGGCCAACGGTAGCGCAGGCCGGCCATGGCCAGCAGCGTGCCGATGAGGTCAATACCCAGCAGGATGAGCGAGGCCCACAGCACCACGGCCCATACGCCCTGCGGCACAAGGCTGTACAGCGCCAGCAGCAGCGGGTTGCCCCACTTGAGCATGATGACGCCCAGCACGCCCCATGTGACGGATGCGCCCAAACAAATGTAACCGTCCAGATTGAAGGGCTGGGTGCTGTAGTCCCACCAGCGGGTGTGGGAGGTGTATTCAAGGATGTGGCCGCCGATCCACTCAATAACGGTGGCGTAGACGGCGCTGAATACCAGCAGGAAGAACCAGCCGTCCCGGATGTCGCGCAGCGCAAAGGTGATGACCAGCGCGCCGATGCCGTACAGGATGCAGAGCGGGCCGCTCAGCACGCCGCGGTCCTGATACTTGCGGCGGACAGCCGCCGTAAAGACGACCTCCCCCACCCAGCCGAGGAACGAGTAGGTGAAAAAGAGAAAAGCAACCTGATAAAATGTCATAACAATCTCCTGCGTAAGTCAGTGGGGGGGATGCCGGGCATCGCCCCGGCAACCATGCGGCGGTTGATGCCTCTTACAATGTGTGTGCCTGCGCTTCCCGCTCCTGCTTGCTGAAAACACAGCCGCAGTAATCCTGACGGTAAAGGCCGTATTCGGCGCTCAGCTGCAGGCTTCGCTTGTAGCCGTCCTTTTTGCGGAATTCGCTCGGCAGATAGGCAACGCCGTACTGCTGCCCCAGCGCCGTGCCGAGGTCGTTGAGCCGCACGGGGTCCTTCATCGGGGAGATCGAGAGCGTTGTGCAGTACCAGTCAAAGCCGTGGTCGGCGGCATAGCGGGCGGCCTGCTCCAGCCGCAGCCGGTAACAAACGGTGCAGCGTGCGCCCTTTTCCGGCTCATTTTCCAGCCCCTTGACGGCGGTGTAAAACTCCTGCGGGTCGTAGGGCAGCTCAATGACGGGATAGTGATACCCCGCCTGCTCGACAAAGCGCTCCAGCTCGGCCTCGCGGCGGTGATACTCCTGCGGCGGGTAGATGTTGGGGTTGTAGTACAGGACGGTGATGTCGAAATGGGCAGCCAGCCGCTCAAGCGTAGCGCTTGAGCAGGGCGCGCAGCAGGCATGCAGCAGCAGCCGCGGCCGCGTGCCGTCCAGCGTGCGCAGGACCTTTTCCATCTCCAGCTGATAATTGATGCGATTGGGCATAGGTAAAACCTCGTTTAAATGGTGGCGGCGGCGCGGCGCTTGCGGCGGGCAAGCACGGCATAGCCGATAAGCCCCAGCAGACTGGCGGCGGAGATCGCCTCAAAGCTGCGCCAGTAATCGGGCGCATGATACCAGACACGGATCGTGCCGGTGTAGCCCGCGGGAATCGTCAGCACAATGCGTTCATTCTCGCCGCTGGTGATGGAAAAGGGCTGACCGTTTTCATCGGCGGCATAGTAGTTGCCGTAGTTAAAGATGGGCAGCGAGATGGCGGCCTCGGCTCCCTCGTTCTGTACAGTCAGGCAGGCAACGCCGCGCTGCTTTTCATAGCGGACAAGATGCAGCGCATCGCTGCCGGGCTTGGGCTGCGCCCAGATCGTTTCATAGGCGCTGGTACCGTCAATGAGGTACTCCCCCACGCCGATGCAGCTCGTCGGGTTTTCGTAGCTGAACACATTGTAGCTGACCTCGCGTTGGCCGTTGAGCATCTGCGCCTGCATGGCCCCGGTCATAAACAGGGCGGCAGCGGCCAGCACTACAGTGGCGGTCAGCCCCAGGCGGCGGTCACGCGCCGTCAGCAGCTTGACGGCCATAACGACCGCCAGGCAGAGCAGCACCGTCGCCAGCGAGAGGAAACGCCACGGATACTGGAACAGCCCGGCCAGCTTGCCCGCCGTGCGGCCCAGCGTGGTCTGCACGTAATCCCAGGGGAAGATGTGCAGCGCCAAAACCACCGTCAGCGCAAAGAACCCGGCGGCCGTCGTCAGGATGGACGCGGCCTGGCTCTGGGCGTCGCGGCGGCGCAGCAGGCAGAACACGACCAGCCCCAGCCCCAGAATCAGCGGCAGCCCCAGCGAGAGCATCATGTCGGGGTTCGTACCCGCATCTGCGCCCGCAAAGCCGTTGTAGAAGGGGTTGAACAGCTGTATCAGGTAGAGGCCCTGGAACTGAATTTTGCCGATCAGAGGGCCATTGACCATGAAGGGAATCGACGAAGTGGAGAGGAAGAACGGCACCAGATACCACGCGCTCAACCCCACGGCCAGCAGTGCGGCCTTGACCCAGGCCAGCAGGCGCGCGGGGTGCAGCGTCTCCCGCAGGCGCAGCAGGCAGAAGAGGATGAGCAGCAGCGCCGTCAACTCGCAGGAGAGCAGATGGCTCTGCACCATGGCCGCCATGCCCAGCGACATGGGCAGCCAATCGGCAAAGCGGGGCTTGTCCCTGGTGTAGATGCTGTACAGGCCCGCCAGCACCAGCGGGAAAAAGGCCATGGCCGTGAATTCGCCCGCAGCGGCGCGGGTGTAGACGCAGACGAGCCGGTAGCAGGACAGGGTGTAAAGCAGCGCCCCCAGCAGGCCCAGGCGGCGGCTGGCCGCGATTTTGGCAAAGCTGTAATAGGCAATGGCGCAGGTGGCCAGCGTCACAGCAAACAGGTAGATTTGGTAGCATTTTCTCAGCGGCAGCCACAGGTTGTACAGCAGCGCGGGCAATAGCAAAAACAGCTCGCAGTAGCACAGCGGGTTCGCGTAGCCGTAGCCGTTCAGCGTCGTGGTGGTGAACCGCACCGGGAACTGCCCATAGGACAGCTCCGCCGCCATGGCAGAAATGCGCTGCAGGTGGTAGTCCATATCGTGGCCAAAGTAGAGATAATTGCTGAACAGCGGCAGGCAGGCAAACGCCGTGATGGCGATGAGCGCCAGCGGCAGCCGCAGGGCACGGCGGCTGGCAGCGCCCTCCTCCCCTGTTTTGGCAAACAGCAGCCAGAGCAGGAAGTCCACGACCGCGAAGAACAGCGCAAAGCCCAGCAGCCGGGTGACGCGGTAGATGGGCTGCTCGGTCAGGGTGATGGCGTAGAGATAGAGCTGGCCCTGGCCGTTGTAGTGCAGCGTGGCGGTCAAATCGTTGAGCCATGCGCCGCTGCTGACCCACAGCCGGGTAGTCAGGGCGCGGTGGCAGTCATCCAGCCGCAGGGTGTCGGCGCTGACCGCCGAGGGAACCATGGCGCTGGAAAAGCTCAGCGTACCGGCGGAGTTGAGCATATTGAAGGTGGGCGCGTCGGGCGTCTGGCAGGAGAAATACTGCACCGTCACCTCATACGCGCCGGACCGCACCGCCTGCCCGGCAGAAGGAAAATCCAGGGAGCAGGGAACCATTGCGGTCAATAATGTATACAATGGTCTGATCCTGCGCGATGAAAAAATCATCAATTCAGATTATTCCGGTGCAGTGAATTATTATGTAAAAGAGGGTTCCAAAGTAGCCTACGGCGATCTGGTCTGCTCCGTTGATGAGAATGGAGACGTTTCGAACATGATCAACGAGGCCAGCCAGGATGGAAGTACCATCGACAGTGAGAACCTTGCAGAAATTGAGAAAACCATCAATGACTTTTTATATGCCTACGATGGAAAAAACTATTATCAGGTATACAGCTTTAAGGACAATGTCAATGCATCTCTGAGTGAGGCATTGAGTGTAAACGCCTTAAATGATATCTCGGATTATGTTGCTTCTGCGGAGAACAATAATACATTTCATAAAGTGATCACAGATGTGCCAGGAATCGTAACTTATTATACGGACGGATTTGAAAATGTTACGGTTGATAATTTTACGGCCGCAATGTTTGACGAATCCAATTATTCCAAAAACGATTTGAAAACAAACCCGGCTATCCAGGCCGGTTCACCTGAGTACAAGCTGATCGACAGCGAATATTGGAATATTATTGTTCCAGTGCCGGATGCAACAGCGGAATCATTAAAAGATGACGATACAATTAAGATCCGCTTTTTAAAAGATGCAAAAGAAGCCTACGCGACTTATTCCATTGTCGAGCGTGATGGACAGCATTATTTGATTCTCTCACTGAAAAGTGCTATGGTCAGATATGCGTCAGAGCGCTATGTGGAGATTGAACTTTTACTGTCCGAAGAAACCGGCCTTAAAATTCCAAATTCCGCAATCACCGAGAAGGAGTTTTACACCGTTCCGATCAGCTTTTTCTTAAAGGGCGGGGATTCCAGTGATGAGGGAATTCTGGTGGAACGCACGGACAAGGACGGAAAAAGTACCACGGAATTTGTGACACCAACCATTTATTATGAGACAGACGATACCTATTATATCGACAGTGAGTATGTGTCCTCCGGGGATATCCTGCAGAAACCGGATTCTAGTGAGACGTATCGTGTTGGTGCAGACACTGCATCGTTACAGGGTGTTTACAACATTAACAAGGGTTATGCTGTATTCAAGCAGATTGATGTTTTATATCAGAACGAGGAATATACGATCGTAAAGACAGGTACAACTTATGGCATCGCATTATACGACCATATTGCGTTAGATGGGACAAAGATTGATGAAAATCAGCTGATCAAATAAAGACAACGGCGAAGGAGATAAAATCAAATGTTAAAAGATAATTTAAAAAATGTAGAAGAACGTGTACAGGAAGCGTGTGACCGCGCAGGAAGAAAGAGAGAAGAAGTGACGCTGATCGCTGTCAGTAAAACAAAACCAATTGAGATGCTGCAGGAAATTTACGATGAAAATATCAGGGATTTCGGCGAAAATAAAGTGCAGGAGCTCTGTGATAAAATTGAGAAAATGCCAAAGGACATCAAATGGCATATGATCGGACATCTGCAGAGAAACAAAGTAAAATACATTGTCGGACAGGTTGCACTGATCCACTCCGTTGATTCTTATCGTCTGGCAGAGGAGATCAATATTCAGGCAAAGAAGAAAAATATCATTGTTCCAATCCTTGTGGAAGTGAATATTGCGCATGAGGAATCCAAGTTCGGTATCTCCGAGGAAGATGCGATCCAGTTAGTGGAAGAGATTGCAGAACTGGAAAATGTCCGCATTAAAGGACTTATGACCATCGCGCCATACGTGGAAAATGCAGAGGATAACCGGTTGTATTTCCGTAAAATAAAAGATTTATCTGTTGACATCGCTGCGAAAAACATAGATAATGTATTTATGGAAATTCTGTCTATGGGTATGACAGGCGATTACGAGGTGGCAATCGAAGAGGGAGCTACCATGGTTCGTGTCGGAACTGGAATTTTTGGAGCACGCAATTACAACAAACAATAATGCACTGGATACCAGTAAGAGAAAGAAGCAGAATTTAAAATCAGTTTAATAGGAGCAGCAAAAAATGAGTTTTCTTGATAAATTTTTAAATGTAATGCGTTTGAATCCGGATGACGATGACGATTTTTACAATGAAGACTATGATTATGATGACGAAGAGGAAGAAGTAAAACCAAAATCTTCTTTTAAGAAACGTGAAAAAGAGGATACTTTTACCGATGATTACAAAGAAAAACCGGTAAAGACCACTCCAAAAGTCACACCGATCCGTCCGTCAAAAAAACAGCAGAATCTCGCTGGTATGGAAGTATGTGTGATCAAACCGACATCTGTTGAGGATGCAAGAGAGATCACGGAGACATTGTTAAACAACCGCACAGTTGTTTTGAATGTGGAGGGATTAGATGTAGAGATTGCGCAGCGTATCATTGACTTTACTTCCGGATCCTGTTTTGCAATCAGCGGAAATCTTCAGAAGATTTCGAATTACATTTTCATTATCACTCCGGCAGCGGTTGATATTTCAGGTGATTTTCTGAATATTGTAGACTCTTTTGATACAACCAGAGGACTGTAGAGAACGACATTATGAATGAGCAGGAACTTTGCAAAAAGAAGTTAATAGATTTATCCAGACAGGCAAATAGAAAGGGAATCGTTTTATTCAGCGATTTCCTTAATTTAAATGAACTGAATATTTACCACCAGAACGAAAAGTTTTTTGAGACAAAGACAGAAGCTTCTGGAGGTGTTCCTTTTGCAGAGCGTCAGATAGTTGCATTTATACCTGATGCTCTTTATTATGAGTGGGAGTTTCCAATTGCATATCTTGAGATTGTTCCATCTTATCCAAAGTTTGCAGAAAAATTAGGACACAGGGATATTTTAGGTTCTATGATGAATCTTGGTGTTGACCGCTCAAAATTAGGCGATATTGTAATCTGTGAGGACAAATATTTTTTAATCTGTGAGGAGAGCATGGCGCCTTATTTTATGGCGAATCTTGATAAAATACGTCATACAGTTGTAAAGCTATCTCCTGTGTCAGCAGATGCGTTAGGACAGCAGCAGAAATTTGAAGAAAAAGATGGAATCATCACTTCGAACCGTTTAGACAGCATGATTGCATGTGTCTACAAATTTTCCAGAAGCCAGGCATTGGAATTTTTCAAGGCAGAAAAAGTATTTGTGAATGGCAAATGTGTTCAGAATCCATCCTATCGCTGCAGGGAAGCAGATATTATCTCGGTGCGCGGTTATGGACGCTTTATTTTCGAACGGGAGATGGGCGAAACAAACAAAGGAAGAATGAAAGTTCGCTATAAATTATATGGATAAGTGAGGGCTATCGTTATGGCAAAAGATTTACCGGTAACTTTAGATGGAAAAGTGATCTATCACATCAAACTGACAGATTCCTTTCAGGGGTTGGCAGAGGAGTTAAAGCAGCTTGGATATCAGGCTGACCAGAAAATCTGTATTATTTCAGATTCGAATGTTGCAAAACTTTATGCAGAGACTGTGAAAAATATCTTAGCAAAAAGCTTTCCACAGATTTTCTGTTATGAATTTCAGGCGGGGGAGGCGAGCAAAAATACAGATACCGTCAATGGTGTTTATGAATTTTTAATACAGAATCATTTTGACCGGCATGATCTTATGATTGCATTAGGCGGAGGCGTTGTAGGTGATCTCACCGGATTTACAGCAGCAACCTACCTGCGCGGCATTGATTTTATCCAGGTACCGACTTCACTTCTTTCCCAGGTTGACAGCAGCATTGGCGGCAAGACCGGCGTTGATTTCATGCAGTATAAGAATATGGTCGGAGCCTTTTATCAGCCGAAACTTGTATATATGAACTTAAATGTGTTAAAAACATTGCCAAAAGACCAGCTTATCTCTGGTTTTGGAGAGATTTTAAAACATGGTCTGATCAGAAACCACGATTATTTTCTGTGGATGAATGAACATGAGAAAGAAATTCTTGCATTAGATTATAACACTCTCGAGGAAATGGTCTATCAGAGCTGCCTGATCAAACGGGATGTGGTAGAACGTGATCCAAAGGAAAAAGGGGAACGTGCGCTGCTTAATTTCGGGCATACCATCGGACATGCTGTGGAGAAGCTTTCGGATTTTGGATTGTCACATGGTGTCTGTGTGGGACTTGGCATGGTTGCAGCCTCTTATATTTCCTGTCAACAGGGAAATCTCACGAAAGAGCAGCTATCCTTTATTGAGGAGACATTAAAGCATTTTGGACTTCTGATCCGTGTATCCGGACAGAATCCGGATGATGTATTAAGAACAACGAAGCTGGATAAAAAAATGGTTGGAAACCAGATTAAGTTTATCCTTTTAAAGACACCGGGAGATGCCTATATTGAAAAAATCAAATCTGATAAATATATTAAATATAAATTATAAAAAATAAAA
>ENA-USUM01002677-USUM01002677.1-human-gut-metagenome-genome-assembly--contig:-NODE-2677-length-10546-cov-44.695673_pt1 | contig 10546 bp, 7 predicted proteins | sample MGYA00250063_ERZ773402 | MGnify/ENA primary metagenome ERZ773402 (study PRJEB29103, sample SAMN06112030) | human gut metagenome | biome: human gut; feature: ankylosing spondylitis patient; material...
CTGTCGGAAGCCAACGGTCGTCGGTGGCTGTGGTGTAGCGGCCAAATTCGCAGTCCTTGAACACGCTGCTGCCATAGCAGCGGGCGTATGGATAGGATAAATAACCGTAGTCGAATGTGCAATTCTCGAAATAACCGTCGCTCCATCCCGACATCCATCCGCGGAATGTCGTGTTCCGGGCAATAAGTTTTCCGTTTCCGGGCTGATTTGTGCAGTATGTGAATTTAGGACCGAAATTGCAGTTCTCAAGAATGATGGTTGTGCCTGGATCCATGGCAAACACACCATAAGCCGCTCTGATGGTAAAGTTAGTGTTCCTGACAGTCAGCGTTTTTCCGCCGTTCAGATAAATTCCGCCCCCTACGTATGAGACATCTTTAATAAGATTGATGATGCCGAGTTTCACATTGTCGAGCACCACATTGTCGCTGTTGATTTTGAGATAGCATCCATCGCTGGTGCCGGCACTGTCGTCGCGGGCAAGCGTGACGTCTTTGAACGTCACGTTGTCGTTGGGTATCTGGTAGCCGTTCTTTATCTTCAGCACCGAATTTGTTCCGCCGGTTATCACCACGCCTTCGGCGATGTTCTCAGGGATGGCGAGCTGCACGTTGTCGGCGAGTTGCACGTGGCGGTTGTGGTGAGATGCTGCGTCGGCAAGCTCTTCGTCAGTGGCAATGCCGAGTGTGCCGATAAATGCAGGCTCAATCACAACGTTGAAGTCGACGCTGTTGGTGAGCAACGATCCGTAGATGTTGGTGCGGTAGTTGCGCTGCAGCGGAACGCTCGTGAATGTGCGCTTCATCGGTGTTGTGCCGTTGGTGTAGTCGAGAGTGACGTCGGCTATGGTCTTGTAGTCGGGCACCAGCACGTAGTTCATCGACAGGTAGTTGTAGGCGGAGCCGGCAGGAAACGTCTCGGAGGCGTCGGGGATGTCGGCATAGGAGAAAGTCACGTCGGTGGCGTTGCCTACGACGCTGCCCGACGCAAGGTTGATTGCCGAATAGGCTTGCGTTGCAACTTGAGTCTTTGTCACGGTGTAGCCCGATGCCGCGGCGGCGGCAAGGTCGTCTGTGCCGATGTTGAGCTGTGCGTACGGACGGTAGAGTTTTACGGTTTGCTGAAGGTTGCCATTCACGTCGATCTCCGCTTTTGCGAAAAACGCGTCGTCGGCTTCGTTGCTGCACACTGTGGGTGCGAGTGTAGCCACTCGTGTCGTTTCGTCGAATTTCGATTGTGCGCCAACCTCATCTGCGGCAGCCCAGAAGATTACATCATACTTCTTGCCGCTTGCCAGTTGGAGCTGCACGTTTTTTGACAATCCGGTCATTTCTACGGTTTCAGCAGCCTTGCCGTCAAACATTGCCAGGGGCTGCTGTTCTCCTTGTGGATACACGGCATATTTCAGAGACTTGATTTTTGAAGCTTCGCCGAATGCGCGTGTGCCTAATTCTTCTGGTAACTGGACTGTTAGCGATACAATGTTTTCACCTTCACCCTCGGTGGTGAGCTTAACTTCATCGCTGCACGATGCAAGCAATAGGGGGGGGTAGCAGCAGCGATGGCAATTAAGGTCTTAAAATTCCCATTCATAATGTATTAGTTTTTAAATTTGTTTGGTATGTTTATATTACAAAGATACAAACATTATATTCTAAATCAAAAAAAATCAGAAAAAAAATTTCATGGAATTGCAAAAAAAATGAAAGCCGAGGCGCCGCCTATTAAACCCAACAAACCCCCACGGAGGTGTCCGTGATGGTTCGCGTTAGGGATATATGCCCTTAAGGGTTGAGACTACAGGCTCAACGGCTTGAACGCATTAGCCCGGCGGCGGTGCCAGATTCCCCTCCCCAATATAACTATTTATCTTTACATGGTCTTACGCTTATACCCATCCCACGATTGTGCCTAAAGAACCCAAAAATATCGGGAGAAACATATAAAACTAAAGATGTCGCCGGATATTGTTCAGATAAAGTGCTTGTCCAATAGACACCGTTAGCATAAGGTTGGGGTAATGCCCCATCATCTCTTTGTTCAGAAGCAGCAGGGAAAAAAATTTGATTTTTGTTTGGACCTGTAAATAAACATCCCTCAATACCATTTATTTTTGTCCACTCATTGTTACAGTATCTTTCAAGCTCCTTCATTTGATTATATGTTGGCATATGCCAATCACTACCCAGTTTCACGTGAGCAACATCATACTGAGTTCCCGATATATCAGAGCCAATAAATATATATTGCTCATCGCCTGTATGTATACCAGGGATTGGGTAAATGCAATATGAATAGGAAAAAGGTTGCCATGGCTTGACTTCACCCCATGCATAGTAATCACCAAAACTGTTTGGGGTTGATGCGCCTATATTACAGCAATTCCACTTTGTTCCGCTTGGAAGACCTAAATCAATTGCATGCGGATGTTTATTATCAGGACATAGAGAGAATACATAGTGTACTGAATAAGTTTGTGGCTCACTCCATCCATTATAAGTCAGATTAAAACCGCCTTTAGTATAAATACCTAATTTGATATCCTTATAACAGTTAGCATCCAATTTGTCGTAATCAATAGACAATGGAATCTCAAAGGTGTCTTCGTTAGGTGAGGAAATGCCACTACCGGGTGAATTACCAATGGTATATTTTGAAGGAAAATAGGTATATGAGTCATCATCATCCTTATAATAGACTCCCCATTCAATTATATCTTCTACTGAATTAATAAAACCACTTACGCTACAGATAAAATTGACTTTATCGCCTACTTTACGGCAGGATACTTGTTTAAAATCACGTATATATGCATCTAATACGTTATAGTTGTAGTTGTTACCATATTTTATGATGTTGTCATTTACATCATCTATTGAATTTGCAAGCCTTGTTGATGCCAAAAACGCTCTAAAAATAAATTTATCACCTTTTCTTGGCATGGGGAATGACACCATAAAATGTTGAGTTGATGAAGCTTTTGTGTCAAGTAATTTTACAACGGTATATGGTTCAGTGTAGAAATACTTTCGTGGGACATATTCTCTATGACCAACTATACCCCAATAAACTGTATTTCTCGTTGTTTCCTCTGATTCTTCGTAATATAAATGATATAAATAGTCGGGAATAGTATTTGCGTTTTCAATAGAAACGAACACATCTATATTACCCTTCCCATCATTAGAAATTTCTTCAATTTTTATAGAGCAGTCGCCGTACATCACTCGTCTATGTCTTTCGTATAAGCTATCATACATGCCATCTATTATATTCTTTAATGTGACAATAGTTAATCCAATAGGATTAGAACTAAGAATAGCATCGAATGAGAAATTTCCCAAATCATTTAAAAATTCAAGCATGTCCGAGGTAAATAAATCAAGCCCTATTTCACCTAATGATTGAATGTTTTGAATAATATCAAAAACAGTTTGTACAGTAGAAGGTTGAAGTAGTGAAGAACCGCCTGCGCGTGAAATGGAACCATTAATGACAAGTTTGCTAAATCGCGACTTTATAGGGATGCTGCAGAACTCGTTATTATCATTAATCCAAGATAATATTTGCTCATCATCCCGCGTGGATACGGATATAACAATGCTATTACTTGATATATCAGTTATTTCCCCGTTTTCACTGAATTGAAATAGTACCCCATTGTTGTTAGTGGAACTTACATAGACACAAGGAAGATTGCCATTATAACCCGCAAGAATATAATGAGAATCGTTGGAAATGCCTTCAGCCCAATCTTGAAGGTCTTTTGTTGGAATTTGATAAAAATCTTTAACCTCATTCTCATTGGGGTTTTTAGGGTCACGTGAGGGGTCATCGCTTCCTCAGGATGCGATGATGAATGGCAAGATAAGTAGAAGTTGGTATTTCAGCTGTTTCATATTGTTTTGAATACCTTGAATTAGCAGACTTGCTATTTTTTTTACAAGGAGGCAAGTTGTTGGATAACAATGAATTATTCAATGCTTGCATATGTCAAGAAATTCACTTACCTTAGTGCTGCTTAAAACTCAAATAAAGAATATCTGACATATGGCAAAGGTAAACATTAAATCTGAGAAAATCACTCCTTTCGGAGGAATTTATTACGCAAGCAAGGCTTTCTATGCGCTTTCACTTGACAAAGTCATCAACGGCACTTTTGGTGTCCGCAGTTCCACCTACAACGGCTACCAGTGGGACGAGATAATGTCAGCCATGTCTGACGTGTTCATCTGTGGCGGTGACTGCGTGGAGGATATCATAAGGACTGTTGACGGCAACTGCCGCATATTCTACATACGTGCCATACAAAGTGCGTCAATGTAGAGCCGTATACAAGACATACGTGAATAAATCTAAAGAATATACGAAAAGACTTTGTCTGCTAATTTGGAGTAATGAAAAAAAATACGACAAAAAGGATAAATGAAAGAAAATTTCAATAAAAAATTAAATGTTTTAGTTTTTGTTGGCGATTTTTTGGATAGATTGAAACGAAGGCTGCGTTAATATATGCTTAGCAGCTCCATGTCGAAAATCAGAGTGGAGCCGCCGGGGATGCCGGGTTGCGACAGTTTGCCGTAAGCCATTTCCGCTGGGATATACACTTCCCATCGGTCGCCTACGTGCATCTGTTGCATCGCGATGCTCCAACCAGTGATTAGGTCGCTGAGCCGTGCTGCGAGAGGAGAGCCGCCGCGGCTGCTGTCGAATGTGCGCCCGTTGATTGTGCGTCCGGTGTAGTGTGCGGTGACAACGCTGCGTGCCGACGGCTTGCGTCCGTCTTTGTCGCCCGATGCGATGATTTTATAGTAGATGCCTTTGGGCAGCGGTTTCACTCCTGCCTCTTGCGCTTTGTCGGCAAGCCATTGCCGGTTTTTCTCGATGTATTCTTTTTTTGCCATTGTCGGTGTTGGTTATTTGAAAATGTGACGTATTGTTTCCAGCGGTTCGTAGAAAATCATGCGCGGACCTGAAAAGCGCATCACCTCGCGCATCTGTTGGCGCATCGACGGCTTGTAGCAGTGTACTGTGCATCGGCGGCACGACGTTTTGCGCTCTCCGAACGGGCAATGTTCCAGCCGCGACTCGGCATAGGCGAGCAACTGACGGCAGTTGTCGCAAAGTTCGCTGTTGCCTTCTTTCTTGCGGCAGTATAGGCGCACCATCACGCTGACCACGCGTTTCTCTTTTTCGATTCTTGACATATAATTGACGGTAGGGTGGAAATAAAAAAAGAGTCGCTTGAAAAAGCGACTCCTGCTGTGGGTGTTGACGGATTCGAACCGCCGACCCTCTGCTTGTAAGGCAGATGCTCTGAACCAGCTGAGCTAAACACCCTTGCTTCTCAAAAACGATGCAAAGGTATGACGAATTTTTTAATCCTCCAAATTTTTTGGAGATAATTTTTGGGGCAAAAGTTTGCTTGATGACGTATCTATTGGATAATCAGAATGATACTAAACGAAAAAAATTATACCGTTACGATGCTTGCAGATTGGTGGAAATATAGTAATTTTGCAGAGTTATTGAAAATATCAATCTTAAAAACAAACATAAATGTCTCTCTCATCACTGACAGCCATATCTCCAATCGACGGCCGTTACCGCGGCAAGGTGGAGATTCTGGAAAATTACTATTCTGAATACGCGTTGATCCGCTATCGCGTAAAAGTTGAAATCGAATATTTTATCGCCCTCTGCAAACTTCCGTTGCCGCAACTTGCGGGCGTTGACCACGCACTCTTCGGAGAGCTGCGCGACATCTACGCCAAATTCTCGGTCGACGACGCGCAGCGCGTGAAGGATATCGAAAGCGTAACCAACCACGACGTGAAAGCGGTGGAATATTTCATAAAGGAGCAGTTCGACCGTCTTGGCTTGGCTCAATATAAGGAGTTCATCCATTTCGGACTCACGTCGCAGGACATCAACAACACTTCGGTGCCGATGCTCATCCGCGACTCTCTCCACGAGGCTTACCTGCCTCTGCTCGATGAGATGGTTGGCTTGCTCAACCAGTATGCCGAGGAGTGGAAAGACATTCCAATGCTTGCCAAAACCCATGGACAGCCTGCGTCGCCGACACGCTTGGGCAAGGAAATCCGCGTGTTTGCCTATCGCTTGGAGAAGCAGATAGAACTGTTGAAGCAGGTGCCGGTGAGCGGCAAGTTTGGCGGCGCTACGGGCAATTTCAACGCCCACCGCGTGGCTTTCCCCGACCGCGACTGGCGTGCGTTTGCCAAGAAATTTCTCAATGAGAGTCTCGGCATCGAGCGTGAGGAGTGGACAACTCAGATTTCAAACTACGACAACCTGGCTGCTCTCTTCGATGCCATGGCTCGCATCAACACGATAATGATCGACCTTGACCGTGACATGTGGCAATATATCTCGATGGAGTATTTCAAACAGAAAATCAAAGCCGGAGAGGTGGGTTCTTCAGCCATGCCTCACAAGGTGAATCCAATCGACTTCGAGAACTCGGAGGGCAACCTCGGTCTGGCCAACGCAATTCTTAACCACATGGCTGGCAAATTGCCGGTTTCGCGCCTGCAGCGCGACTTGACCGACTCCACTGTGCTGCGCAATGTCGGTGTGCCGTTGGCTCACATGATGATAGCGCTTCACAGCACCCTCAAGGGCTTGCACAAGCTGCTGCTCAATGAAGCAGCCATCAGCCGCGACCTCGACAATATGTGGAATGTGGTTGCCGAGGCAATCCAGACCATCCTTCGCCGCGAAGGATATGAGAAGCCTTACGAAACGCTGAAGGCTCTCACCCGAACCAACAGCAAGGTGGACGCCGAAAGCATCGCCAGCTTCATCGACACGCTCAAAGTGAGCGATGCCGTGAAAGAAGAGCTTAAAGCGATTACTCCTCACAACTACACTGGGTTCTAAAGCATTGAAACAGTTGTAGGAAAGCACATAATTAAAAAGAATGTTAAAATTCAGTTTCTGACAAAGCCTTTTTTAATTATGTGCTTTTCCATTTGAAAAAAATGCAGTTACTTTGTCGATGGAATTATAGATTGCAAAATTGATTTAAATCTACAAGTTTTTAAGAATTAAGATTACAAATTAATAGCAAAGATAAAAAAGACGCCGAGAGGCAGTATTTGTATATAAAAAACAATTGAATTTACTATGGAAGAGAACAAAAAGCCGAAAAGAAGACGCATCGGCGAGTCTCAGGAGATGAATGGCGAGTCAGGACACTTTGAGAAGGTTACTTACAATCCGAAAGCTTCGTTTGTGCCTACTGATTCAGCACAGGGTGCGCCTGTGGAAGGTGGAAGCGACGCAGCGCCACGTCAGGACTATCGCAGACCGAACTACAACAATCAAAACAGCTACAACAGTTATGGCAACAACCGCCAGGGTGGTTACAACAACAACCGTCAAGGCGGATACAACAATTATAACAACCGCCAGGGTGGCTACAACAACCGTCAGGGCGGCTACAACAACAACCGCCAGGGAGGTTACAACAACAACCGCCAGGGTGGATACAACAATGCCCAGGGTGGATATTCCGACCAGCAGCACGACGGCGGATACAACAATTATGACAACCAGCAGGGCGGCTACAACAACCGTCAGGGCGGCTACAGCAACAACCGTCAGGGCGGCTACAACAACAACCGCCAGGGCGGCTACAACAATAACCGCCAGGGCGGCTACAACAACAACCGTCAGGGTGGCTACAACAACAACCGCCAGGGTGGCTACAACAACAACCGTCAGGGCGGCTACAACAACAACCGTCAGGGAGGTTACAATAACAACAACCGTCAGGGCGGCTACAACAACAATCGTCCGGGTGCAAGTTTCAACCGCCAGGGCGGACAGCGTTTCACTCCACGTCCAAAACAGATTGTCTACGACGTGCCTGAAGTGGATCCGAACGAGGAAGTACGCTTGAACAAGTTTATGGCGAATGCCGGAATCTGCTCGCGTCGTGAGGCTGACGAGCTGATACAACAAGGACTTGTGAAGGTGAACGGAAACGTTGTTACCGAACTCGGCTCAAAAATCAAGCGCGACGACGTGGTTGAATACAACGACAAGGTGGTTACGCTCGAAAACAAATGCTATATCCTGCTCAACAAGCCTAAAGACTGTGTCACTACAAGCGACGATCCAGACGGACGTCTCACGGTGATGGACATCGTCAAGAACGCTTGCAAGGAGCGCATCTATCCTGTAGGACGCCTTGACCGCAACACTACTGGCGTGCTTCTGCTCACAAACGACGGCGACTTGGCTTCGAAGCTGACTCACCCGAAATATGTGAAGAAAAAAATCTATCAAGTGTGGACCGACAAGGACATCGCTGAAGACGATATGCAGCAGCTTGCCGACGGCATCGAACTTGAGGACGGACCAATCCACGCAGATGCAATCAGTTACGTCAACGACCACGACAAGAACCAGGCGGGAATCGAAATCCACAGCGGACGCAACCGTATCGTGCGCCGTATGTTTGAGTCGCTCGGATATCGCGTGACTAAACTTGACCGTGTGTATTTCGCTGGCTTGACAAAGAAGAATCTGCCACGCGGACGCTGGCGTTACCTTACTCAGGAAGAAGTGAACTTCTTGAAACAAGGATCTTTTGAATAGAATTTTAAATCATACAAAATGAAACGTACAAAAATTTCAGAAATATGGGCGCCTGAGTTGATTGGCACAGACGTTTGTGTGAAAGGCTGGGTGCGCACGCGCCGCGGCAACAAGCATGTGCAGTTTGTGGCTCTCAACGACGGCTCTACAATAAAGAACCTTCAGATTGTCTTCGATATGGAGAAATTCTCCGATGAGGATCTGAAACCCATCACAACGGGTGCGAGCATCCACGTAGAAGGCAAACTCGTGGAGTCGCAGGGCAAGGGTCAGACTGCCGAGGTGCAGGCGGAAACGCTTGAAATCTACGGCACTGCCGATCCTGAGACTTATCCTTTGCAGAAAAAAGGACACACTCTCGAATTCCTGCGCGAGAAGGCTCATCTGCGTCCGCGCACAAACACTTTCGGCGCGGTGCTCCGCATACGCCACACGTTGGCTTATGCAATCCACAAATTCTTCAACGACCGTGGTTTCTTCTATCTCAACACGCCGCTCATCACATCGAGCGACTGCGAGGGTGCCGGCGCGATGTTTCAAGTGACAACGCTTGACCTCAACGACATCCCTAAGAACGAAGAGGGCAAGGTGGACTATTCTCAGGATTTCTTCGGAAAGCCTGCCAGCCTTACCGTTTCCGGACAGCTTGAGGGCGAGCTTGGAGCAACGGCTCTCGGCGCAATCTATACGTTCGGACCTACGTTCCGCGCCGAGAATTCCAACACTCCGCGCCACTTGTCGGAGTTCTGGATGATTGAGCCTGAGGTTGCGTTCAACGACATCAACGACAATATGGAGTTGGCAGAGGATTTCATCAAATATTGCGTAAGCTATGCTCTCGAGCATGCTGCCGATGATATTGAATTCCTTGCAAAGATGTATGACGAGGATCTTGTTGAGCGACTCAAATCGGTTGTCAACACAGAATTTGTACGACTCACTTATACTGAGGGCGTGAAAATCCTTGAGGAATCGGGACATAAGTTTGAATTCCCTGTTTATTGGGGCGCCGACCTTCAGAGCGAGCATGAGCGTTTCCTCGTAGAGGAACATTTCAAGCGCCCTGTAATCCTTACCGACTATCCGAAGGAAATCAAGGCTTTCTATATGAAGCAGAACGAAGACGGCAAGACTGTGCGTGCCATGGACGTGCTGTTCCCGAAAATCGGAGAGATTATCGGTGGTTCGGAGCGTGAGGAAAGCTATGAGAAGCTGAGCCAGCGCATCGAGGAACTCAACATCCCGATGAAGGATATGTGGTGGTATCTTGACACTCGCCGTTTCGGCACTGTGCCTCACTCTGGTTTCGGACTCGGCTTCGAGCGCCTTGTGCTGTTCGTGACTGGTATGACCAATATCCGCGACGTCATTGCGTTCCCACGCACTCCGGGTAACTGCGAGTTCTAATCGCAAGACATGACAAAATAATTTAGGACTGGTTTGAGGCTGAATAGCTGAAAATCAGTCCTATTTTTTTTTATAAAACAGACTGAATACTATGGGAAAAAGTAAATTTTTACAAGATTTCAAAGCCTTCGCGATGCGGGGCAACGTGATTGACATGGCTGTCGGTGTGATTATCGGCGGCGCTTTCGGTAAAATTATCTCTTCTGTTGTAGCCGACGTGATTATGCCTCCTCTCGGGCTGCTTGTCGGAGGAGTGAATTTCACAGACCTTAAGCTTGAGTTGAAACCTGCGGAGATGGTCGACGGCGTGATGCAGGATGCCGTGACGCTGAACTATGGAAATTTCTTGCAGACGGCGTTCGACTTTATTATCATTGCCTTGTCGATTTTCTTGTTTGTCAAACTTATCGGCAAACTGATGCGCAAAAAGGATGAGGAGCCTGCCGCACCTCCGGCTCCAAGCAAGGAAGAGCAGCTGCTCACTGAAATCCGCGATTTGCTGAAGAAGCAG
>ENA-USUM01002678-USUM01002678.1-human-gut-metagenome-genome-assembly--contig:-NODE-2678-length-10543-cov-8.587808_pt1 | contig 10543 bp, 6 predicted proteins | sample MGYA00250063_ERZ773402 | MGnify/ENA primary metagenome ERZ773402 (study PRJEB29103, sample SAMN06112030) | human gut metagenome | biome: human gut; feature: ankylosing spondylitis patient; material...
GCTCGTGCGCTTGGCATAGGGCTCCTTCGTGTGGACAACCCCGATGTCGTAGAGGAACTTGTGCCAGAAGCGGGAGTAGAGAAGGTGCAGTCCCAATCATCCTAATCCGAAAGAAAGCCCTCAAAAAGGACTGGAAAAGGAAATAACGACATTGATAGAAACAATACTACAACAAGCGGAGGATCTTATCATGTATCACCCCGTTACTCGCCATCACCTGCTCGGCAGAAGGCCAAGTGTCGCCACCGGCAAAGTCTGACAGCCTGCCACCCGCCTGCATCAGGATCAAGCCGCCTGCCGCAACATCCCACGGGCCGAGATGTCCTTCTATCCGAGCATCGAATCGCCCACAGGCGACGTAACAGAGCTCGGCCGCAGCAGATCCCAACAGCCTCGTCCCCCCGGCATAACCATACAAACGGTCCACCAGCTTTTGGGCGACCGGACGATAGTGGTCGGAATCATAGGGGAAACCAAGCGCAACAAAAGCCTTATCCAAAACAGCTACATCCGTTACCCGTATTTCTTTACCGTCCAGATAAGCCCTACTTCCTTTCCAAGCATAAAAACATTCATTGCGACAGACCTCATATACAACACCCAACAACAGTTCTTCCCTATCCCGCAAGGCAATACTGACACTGTAAGGAGCCATATCATGGATATAGTTGGAGGTTCCGTCGAGCGGATCGATCACCCAACAATACTCCTCGTCCGTCAGGCTTCCCGAACCCTCTTCGGCAATAAACCCTGCTTCGGGAAGCAATGTCGAAAGTTGTTCGACCAGACGCCGTTCGGATTCTTTATCCACATACGAGACATAATTGTGTGCACTCTTTTCCTCCACCCGCTCCCGATCGAACTTTTGCCGTTCATCACGCAGAAATGCACCGGCTTTACGGGCTATTTGCCGTACTTCTGCACAAAGGTATTCCAGGTCCGATATTCCAATCATCGTTTAATCTTTTTATGTTCAGCCTTAATATAACGGCTCCAAGCAGTTATTATTACCGTTTTATCGATATTACTTCTTTATTTTTAATTTATTCCCTATTTTTGTTAATGGAATGTCAAACAAAACAGGTCCTTTAACCGTTATGATTATAACGAAAACACACAATAAGAACAAATGAGACGTTGGATGAAGCGAATAGGGATCATATGCCTGATACCGATGGTATTGGTCATCTTGATTTCAATTCTTTTATATATACCTCCCTTCCAGAATTTCGCTGTGCGGCTAGCCACCGAATATGCCAGTGAAACAACCGGTATGAATATCGGGATCGGGCAGATACGTCTTTCCTTCCCGCTGAATCTGACGATCCGGGACGTGAAAGTCATAACTCCTCCCGACACGTTATTGTCACTCGAAAGTTTCCAAGTCAACATCCGTCCGCTGCCACTGCTGAAAAAAGAAGTCTTGGTAGATGCGATCGACCTGCGCGGCGTGAAAGCCAATACAGGCAACCTGATCGAGGGAATGGAGATCAAAGGTACTTTAGGAAAGCTCTATGCTAAAGCAGATCGTATAGACCTCGGAAAAGAGATCGCCCGGCTGAACAAAATCGACCTTTCGGACACAGCCATCACTCTCCTGATGAACGACACGACAACAAACAAGGATACGACATCGACGGCGGTCAACTGGAAATTGATGCTGGATCAAATCGATCTGGATCGGGTAGCGTTTGCCATGCAGATACCGGGCGACTCGCTGCGTCTTTCGACTTATATCGACAAGGCTGGATTAACCGACGGGATAGTCGACCTCGGATCGGCACGCTACAGTGCATCCCAGTTTCTGCTGTCCGGCTCTTCCCTGAGCTACGACGGTAGCTATAGTGACCCGGCGCCGGGTTTCGATCCGGCACATATAGCCTTGAACGATGTGAATATCCGGATCGATTCGCTTTTGTACGGAGGCAGGGACATCAGTGCACGGATCAAAAAATTTTCTGCTAATGACCGCTCGGGTTTGACGCTCAGTTCACTGACCGGAGACATCAGCAGTGACAGCACGACGATACAGGTTCCGGGGCTTCTGTTGAAAACACCTTACTCAGAGATCCGCCTGCTGGCAACCGTTCCCTGGAATACGTTCGACAATACACCGAGCGGTACGCTCCATAGCCTGCTGACAGCCTCGGTAGGAAAAGAAGATGTATTTATCTTTGCCGGTCCTCTCCCCAAGGAGTTCAAACAAGCCTATCCCCAAAAAGAAATCAGCCTGACAGCCGGAATAGAAGGGAACCTGGCTGCTTTACGGCTGCGCCAGCTGAAAGGCGAACTGCCTGGCATCTTCAATCTGAATATCACAGGAGAAATGAGAGCCGTGGCAGACAGTATCCGCCGTTCGGGTAAGTTTCAGCTGGATGCCCAAACCGGGAATCTTGACTTTGTTCTCAGCATGCTACCGGAATCCGAACGGTCACGCTATAACCTTCCGGTAATGAAACTGAAAGGGGAAGCGACTTTGCAAAACCAAGAGTACCGCGCCGACCTTTTGCTCACGCAAGGCGAAGGCAAGGTCGGACTGACTGCACGTTATAACCCCGTACAAGCGTCTTACTTGGCTGACCTGAAGATCGACAGCCTGAAACCAACCGAATTCTTACCCAAAGATTCCCTTTACCACCTGGCCGCCTCGTTCCGTGCTGAGGGGAAAGGGTATGATCCGTTCGACGTTTCCACTTGGGCTAAATTAGAGGGGAAGATTACGAATATCGAGTATGGGGCATACGCCGTATCCGACGTAAGGTTAGACGGTTCGCTGGAAAAGAACTTGTTGAAATTCGACCTGCTCAGCCATTATCCGCTTGCGAAGATGGATATGTCGCTCAATGCAACCCTCCACAAGAAGAAAGTGAATGCGATGCTAATCGCCGACGTGCAAAACCTGGACCTGTACGGCATGCACTTTATGAATGATTCGCTGGCGACCTCCTTCCAACTTTTCGCAGAGGCGGAAACAGACATGGGAAAAAATAACCAAGTGTACGTTACCCTCGGTAACTGGGAACTGATAAATCCGACCGGTAAGTTCCACCCGAAAACATTGACTTTACACGCTCACAGCGATAAAGACACTACCCGCGTCTCTTTCCACGCCGGAGACTTTGGAATCGTCCTGACCGGAAATGCGGATATCGAGACGATGACCGATAAGTTCACGAAAATAAACGAAGGTCTCACCCAACAGCTAGAACGCGATTCGATGATCGACATTCCATCTTTCCGTCCTCTCCTCCCGGATATGGACCTGAAAATCACAGCCGGTAAGGATAATCCGATCTACAACATCCTGCAACAATATTATATTACCTTCGACAACCTGAATATCGAAGCCAACACTTCACCAGAAAAGGGTTTCTTCCTCGATGCCGATCTCTTCAACCTGATGCAGGACACAACACGGATCGACACGATCTGCCTCATTGTCCGGCAGGATTCGCTCGGCTTATTGTACGACACGAAAGTCATCAAGACAAAATACAGGAAACAACAACCTTTCACCGCCAGCTTGCTGGGAAAGCTCCGCAACACTTTTGTCGATGCCAAACTGGAATATACCGACGGCCAAGGTAAAACCGGTATCCGGTTAGGGGCTCGTGTCGACAAGGAAAAAGAGGGATTGCGCCTGCATCTTTTCCCGGAAGACCCGATACTGGCTTTCCGTACATTTAAATTGAATACCGATAATTATATCCTGTACCGCAACATAAAGGATATTGCCGCCGATGTCCGGCTGACCGGTGAAAACAATGCTTCGCTCTGGATTCACTCGCTTGCCGGAGAAGAAGGAATGGAAGAAATCCATGCCGAGCTAAGCCAGATAGACCTAGATGCGATCACGAAGGGATTCCCGGACCTCCCTTCCATGCGAGGAATGCTTAGCGCCGACTTGCAGTATGCCCCTTCGGACAGCAGCTTCATGGTTGTGGCGGACGCTCATATCGACAGCCTGTTCTATGAAGGGGGACGGGTAGGAGAACTGATGTTCAACACTGTTTACCTGCCACTTAGCGACAAGGAGCATCAGGTCGACATGCACCTTTTCCGCAACCGTAACGAGGTTGCGGCGATCAATGCCTATTACAAAATGGGAAAAACGGATTATCTGGACGGAAATATGAACATCACCGCCTTGCCATTGGAGATGGTAAACCCGTTCATTCCGGACAAGATGGCCAAACTGACGGGAGCCTTGCAAGGGGAACTGGCGATAACCGGAACCACCTCGGCTCCTGCCGTCAACGGGTATGTGCGGATGGACAGCTCGGCGGTATATGTCACGGCAGTCGGTTCTTCCTTCCGTTTCGACAAGCAGGATATCAAGATCAAGAATAATCTGATCAGTTTCGACAAATACAACATCTATGCATCGGGGACCAATCCGTTCGTAGTCGACGGAACGATCGACATTCACAATCTTTCCCGAATGACGGCAAACTTGAAACTGACAGCCCACGACATGCAACTGCTGAATGTGAAACGCAATAAGGAAAGCATGGTGTACGGCAAGCTGCTTGTCAACCTCAACTCGACTGTCAAGGGACCGCTCGACGCCTTGATCATGCGAGGAGATTTACAACTGTTGGGCGGGACAAATGTCACTTACGTGATGCAGGAATCCCCGCTCACGGCTCAAGACCGCTTAGCAGACCTTGTGACCTTTACCGATTTCTCCGATACGCTGCTGACCCGCCGGCACCGGCCGGAAGCACCTCTGCCCATCGGCGGACTGGACATGTTGATGACGATACGGATCGACCAGGCCGTCCGTCTGAACGCAGATATCACCCCCGACCAATCGAGCCGTGTGGAACTGGAGGGAGGGGGCGACTTGTCATTCCAATATACGACACAGGGTGAAATGATCCTGAACGGACGTTATACACTTTCGGGAGGCATGGTAAAATATGCCATGCCGATTATTCCGCTCAAGGAGTTCACGATACAGGACGGTAGTTACGTCCAGTGGAGCGGCAACCCGATGGACCCGATGCTGAACCTGACAGCAACCGAACGGATGCGGGCATCCGTCACACAAGACGACGGTAGCTCACGTCTGGTCACCTTCAATGTCGGTGTGGCGATCAAACAGACGTTGGAGAACCTGCAACTGCAATTTATCCTCTCCGCACCGGAAGACCAATCCATGCAACAAGAACTGGACAAGATGGGCGAAGGACAACGCTCTCAGATCGCCGTTACGATGCTTGTCACAGGGATGTACCTCAACATGAGCGATGTCGGCGGCGGCGGAAAGAAACCGAGCCTCGATATGGGAGCTGCCCTGAACAGCTTCCTGCAAAGCGAGATCAACAATATCGCGGGTAGCGCCTTGAAGTCTGTGGATATCACTTTGGGCATGGAGCAGTACGACCAGAACGGCACAGGATCGGGCGGGGAGCGGACAGACTTCTCCTTCCGCTTCGCCAAGCGGTTCTACAACGACCGGATCAGTATCATACTGGGCGGACGTGTTTCGACCGGACAGGATGTCAACGCCGGACAGTCGCAGCAGTTCATCGACAACGTTTCGATCGAATACCGTCTCGACGGCAGCGGAACCCGCTACATCAAGCTCTTCCACGACAAGAACTACGAGAGTCTGCTGGAAGGCGAGATCACAGAAACCGGTGCCGGTATCGTCCTGCGCAAAAAGATGCTTCACCTCCGTGAACTCTTCATCTTTAAAAAAAACAAGCCCAAACCGGTAACGGATGACAAACAAACAGAAGAGAAAAAATGAAACACATCAAATATATTGCATATATTTCGTTATTCCTGCTTGCTTCCTGCTCAACAACGAAGAATTTGCCGGAGGGGGAAGTTTTATATACGGGAATCAAGAAGATTGAAGTGACGAACGAGGACAAAAGCAAAGAAGGGGAAGAGGCGCTGACGGAAATAGAGGCCGCTCTTGCCTATCCGCCCAATAACGCCCTGCTAGGGAGTTCGTCTATCCGTATCCCTTTGCCGTTCGGACTATGGATGTACAATGCATTCGTGAACAGAAAGGGAAAAGTGGGTAAATGGATATTCAATAAACTGGCATCCAAACCCGTCTTCATCAACACGGTCAATCCGGAAGTCCGGACAAAGGTAGCCTATAACCTGCTTCGCGAATATGGATACTTCAACGGAGCGACTTCCTACGAGGTGGAACCGGACCCCAAGAACCCCAAAAAGGCAAAGATCAGCTACAAGGTGGAGATGAACAATGCCTACACATACGACAGCATTGCTTACGTCCGGTTACGGCATCGCATCGACACACTCGTCCAGCGCAACATCGGCGACCGACTTCTGCGCGACGGAGATAATTTCAATGTCGTACAACTCGAAGCCGAACGGCAGCGCATATCTTCCCTGCTTCGCAACAACGGGTATTACTATTTCCGTCCCGAATTTATCAGCTATCAGGCCGATACGATCATGAATCCCGGAAAGGTGGCGCTCCGTATCTCCACAAAGCCAGGGCTGCCACGCACCGTACTGCGCCCCTGGAAGATAGGCGACATATCGGTATTCCTGAACGGCTACAACAACGAGCCACCGACAGATTCCATCCGGTATAAAGATATGACCATCTTTTACGAAGGGAAGTTGCGTGTCCGTCCGAAGGTGCTGTACGACCGGCTGAAATTCCGCCCCGGCGATCTCTATTCGCAGCAACAGCAGGAAAAGACCCAGACCGGCTTCTCCCGTCTCGGCATTTTCCGTTATTCGGAAATGCAATATATCCCCAAAGATACCGCCCGCCGTTGCGATACGTTGAACTTGCAGATCAACACCGTTTACGACCTTCCTCTGGATGGCGAACTGGAACTGAACGTGACTACCAAGAGCAATGACCAGACAGGACCGGGCGCCATTTTCAGCGTTACCAAACGGAATATATTCGGAGGAGGGGAGACATTCGGCGTCAGTATGCGCGGTTCTTACGAATGGCAGACCGGCAAACGGGTTTCGGGCAGCAGCTCGGCGATCAATAGCTGGGAGTTCGGTATCAGCGGTACGCTGACTTTCCCGCGGGTACTTTTCCCCAGTTTGATAAAGCATGATACGAAATACCCTTCCAGTACCTCTTTCCGTATCTATGCGGATCAGTTGAACCGTGCCAAATTCTTCAAGATGCTGGCATTCGGCGGAAGCGCCTCGTACGAGTTCCAGCCATCGGCGACCAGCCACCATTCGGTGACGCCGTTCAAGCTGACCTACTCGCTGTTGCAGCATACGACGCATGAATTCGACTCCATTGTAGATGTCAACAAGGCGTTGGGGCGAAGCCTCGAGAACCAGTTCATCCCGTCGATGGGCTATACATACACGTATGACGATTCTCCCATCACTACCAAAAAGAACCATCTCTGGTGGCAGTCTTCCATCACACAGGCGGGCCTTATTCTCGACGGTGCCTATGCCATCGCCGGTAAGAGCTTTAACAAACGGGATAAGAAACTGTTAGGGAACCGCTTCGCCCAGTTTGCCAAACTGACGAGCGAAATACGATACAACTATTATCTCGGAAAGAAGCAACACCTGGTCGGACGCCTGATGGCCGGAGTCGCATATAGTTACGGCAATTCGATCACGACACCTTACAGCGAACAATTTTATATAGGCGGTGCCAACAGTATCCGGGCTTTCACGATCCGAAGCATCGGACCGGGCAGTTATCGCCCAACCGACTCAAAATACGGCTATTTGGATCAGACCGGTGACATCAAATTTGAAGCCAATCTGGAATACCGTTTCCCGATTTTGGGCGATCTGCACGGAGCGACTTTCCTCGATGCCGGCAATGTTTGGCTGCTACGCTACGACAAAAGCCGCCCCGGCGGACAGTTGAAATGGGGCCGTTTCCTGAAAGACCTGGCTTTAGGAACCGGTATCGGACTACGCTACGACCTGACCTTCCTCGTTATCCGTCTGGATTGGGGAATCGGTTTGCACGTACCGTACGATACGGGAAAGAAAGGCTATTACAATATTCCGGACTTCAAAGACGGCATGGGCGTCCATCTGGCAATCGGTTATCCGTTCTAAAGAAACGGTGTCGGATATATGCTTACCGCTTCAGGAACAGCTCTCGGAGTTCCAAACAGTTTCTTTTACGAGGAACCCCAAGTCCCATTCTTTACAATGGAATCCGCTTACAAACGGGCCGTTATATAATCGATTATGTCCAAGCATAGATTGGTTGTCTGATCGTTCACATCCAGTTCGGGATTCAGCTCGACCAGATCCATCGACTTGATCAGATTGGTGAATAGTATATGTTCGACGAAATCCTTGAACTCGTCCGGCATCAACCCTTCGCACACGCGTGTCCCTGTACCGGGTGCAAAGCGGGGATCGATACTGTCCACGTCTATGCTGAAATGGACATTCCGTATCTTCCGTTCCTTTAGCTTCCGTTTGATATCTTCGGCAACAAAACCGATACCCTTCAGGTGGATCATGTCCATCGTATAAACGCTTAACTGCTCACGCTCGATCAAAGCCTGCTCCCCTTCATCCAGGCTCCGGGTCCCGACCAGGAAGACATTCTGCGGGTTCACCTTATTGCCGGGCGCATAGATATTGACTAATTCTTCGCTCCCCATCCCCATCAAGGCGCTAAGCGGCATCCCATGAATATTGCCGCTGGGAGAAGTCTCGCTCGTATTGATGTCGCCATGCGCATCCAACCAGATGATACCGAAATCATCAAAGCTCTTTCCCACCCCTGACGCACTGCCCAACCCTAACGAATGATCTCCGCCTATCACCAAAGGGAAAGCCCCTCCGCGCAACGTGTCGTAGACCAGCTCTGCCAGGTTATTATTGACTTCGACAATCGCATCCAGATATTTCAAGCTCCGCCCTCTGGCAAACTTATCCGCCTCCGAAACCAAAGGAACATACAGATTACCCAGATCGAAGGCCCGATGTCCGTTTTTACGGATAATCCTCATCAGGCCCCGTTCACGCAGATGGTTCGGAGCGCGCTCCACACCTTCGCGGTCACACCCTAAATTGAGAGGTACTCCTATCACATTTATCTTCATAGGCAATCAAAATTGAGCGAACGTATCTTTAATAATGCCAATAGCCTCCATCATCTGATCCCGGTCAATGACCAACGGGGGAGTGAAACGGATGATATGGTCGTGCGTTGGCTTGGCTATCAATCCTTTTTCTTTCAGTGCCAAACAGATATCCCAGGCCGCTTTTCCACCTCGCGGCTCAGTGACAACAGCATTCAAAAGTCCTTTTCCACGCACCTGGCGGATCATCGGATTGTCGATCTTCTCCATTTCACTGCGGAAAAGGATACCCATTTCGAAAGCATTCTCCGAAAGATGCTCGTCACGCACCACCTCAAGGGCAGCTATCGCTACACGGGCAGCCAACGGGTTACCGCCATAGGTGGAACCATGTTCACCCGGAGCGATCGTCAACATGATCTCATCGTCGGCAAAGACCGCCGAGACAGGAGTGACACCTCCGGATAAAGCCTTGCCTAAAATCAGTATGTCAGGATGAACATTCTCATAATCACAGGCGAGCAGTTTACCGGTGCGTCCGATACCCGTCTGGATCTCGTCGGCGATAAAGAGGACGTTATGTTGCCGGCAGAGGTCATAACACTTACGCAAATACCCCTCGTCGGGGACGACCACGCCAGCCTCCCCTTGTATAGGTTCCAGCAAGAAACCGACTACGTCCGGATCGTTCAATGCCTCTTCCAATTCGGCCACATTATTATATTGCACTTTGATAAAACCAGGCGTATAAGGCCCGAAGTCCGCATACGAACTGGGATCGGTACTCATAGAAATGATCGTGATCGTCCGTCCGTGAAAGTTCTCGCTGCAGACGACGACCTTCGCATGTTCAGGGGTTATCCCCTTCACCCGGTATCCCCAGCGCCGCGCCAGCTTCAGAGCCGTTTCGACCGCCTCGGCTCCGGTGTTCATCGGCAACAGTTTGTCATACCCGAAGAACTTGCAGGCAAACTCCATGTACTCTCCTAAAATATCGGCATGGAAAGCACGCGACACTAGTGTCAACTGCTGTGCCTGGTCGGTAAGTGCCTTAATGATCTTCGGATGACAATGCCCTTGGCTCAGGGCGGAATAGCCGGACAGGAAATCAAAATATCGTTTTCCTTCCACGTCCCAAACATAAACACCTTCTCCCTTCTGGAGAACGACAGGCAGGGGATGATAGTTGTGCGCACCAAACTTCCCCTCACGGGTGATGTAATCTTCCGGTCTCATCTTCATTCAGATTTAAAATTAGCAGACTGTAAGCGTTTCTTACGTCCTTGTCCCAAAGATAAGAAATAAGGCTAACATTATGTCACCCAAAAGAGTATGTTAAGAAACATACGCCAGTGTCATTCCTTTCTGTCGGCATCGGACAGATGAATGCCGGTAGTAAAAGGAGTTTCACCGCTTACGTCTGCCTCCATCAGGGATAAAGTCGGTCCCCGGAAGGTTCTATTTAAGTTACAATCGCCATGCTACTATTGTCAAACTGCCTG
>ENA-USUM01002684-USUM01002684.1-human-gut-metagenome-genome-assembly--contig:-NODE-2684-length-10515-cov-8.502778_pt1 | contig 10515 bp, 8 predicted proteins | sample MGYA00250063_ERZ773402 | MGnify/ENA primary metagenome ERZ773402 (study PRJEB29103, sample SAMN06112030) | human gut metagenome | biome: human gut; feature: ankylosing spondylitis patient; material...
GGATTCCGGGGAAGGTTCCTATAGAATAAAAATTACGGAAACGAAAAACAGGGATACTTCAAGTAGTAATGTGCAGCCAGATTAATTGCTGTTGTTGTATTACCAACACCACCCTTTTGGGTTAAGCTGGATAATTAAGTTTAAAATACGAAAACGTATAAGCTTTTGCTGCATAAACTGTTGAATAACGAGAAGAATCATAAAAAATGCACAAAAAATCAGAGAAAAAAATGTAAAATTAGCCGAAAAGTCAAAAAAGTATTGCAATCCGTTTGCATAAGAGCTATATTAAAGATGCGAAAACGATTAAGTAAAAACTTCGAAAGACTTAAGTAACTAGACAACAGGTCATACATAATAAAGTCTGGAAGAAGTACCTGGAGGATTCAATGGTATCTTTAAAAACAATTGCCGAAAAGTGTGGAGTATCAACTGCCACTGTCAGTAAGGCATTAAATGATCAAAAAGATATCAGTGAAGAGACAAAGAGTCGTATCCGGACGGTAGCAGAGCAATTAGGATATTTTCCGAATGCAGCAGCAAGATCACTTAAGACCAACCATTCATACAACCTCGGAGTTCTATTTGAAGAGGAAGCAGGAAGTGGTTTACAGCATGAATATTTTTCAGGAGTATTAAATGGTCTGAAAGTTCAGGCGGAGAAGCAGGGTTATGACATTACATTTATCAATACCTGTTTTGAAAACCGGAAGATGTCTTATCTGGAACATTGCAAATACCGGAATTTTGAAGGAGTTGCAATTGTGTGTGCGGATTTTAACGACGCTGGCGTCATGGAACTGATGAATAGCGAAGTACCGGTTGTTACCATCGACTACCTGCATCACAACTGCACGGCGGTCAGCTCGAACAACATTCAGGGCATGGAAGATCTGGTCAGATATATTTATTCTCAGGGACACAGGAGGATTGCTTACATCCACGGACAGCAGAATGGTTCGGCAGTTACCAAAGACCGGTTGACCAGTTTTTACCGGATAATGGATGAACTGAAGCTGGAAGTCCCGGATGAGTACATCCGCACAGCAGATTACCTGGAGACAAGGGAAGCGGCAAAACAGACGAAGGAACTTCTGAATTTGGAAAATCCGCCAACCTGTATCATTTATCCTGATGACACCGCACTGATCGGTGGAAGAAATGTCATTATAGAGATGGGACTTCGGATACCAAAAGACATTTCGGTAGCAGGATACGACGGAACAAGGATGTCACAGCTTTTGCATCCGAAGCTTACCACAATTAAGCAGGACACAGAAGAGATTGGCAGAGAGGCTGCAAAACGGCTGATCGGATCCATTGAAAAACCAAAAACAACTCTCATAGAGAGAGTCGTTATAGAAGGAATCCTCATACCGGGACAATCGGTAGGAAAGATTCCGGAACAAAAATAACAATGCAAACAAGGCGGAAGCCAAAAAATTAAGGAGGAGGGTTTTCTATGAAAAAGAAAATCATTAGCACATTATTATGTGCATCCATGGTAGCAACTATGGTAGCAGGATGTGGTGGATCATCAGACACAACATCCACAGACAACAGCAACTCAGGTGCAGCAGCACCGGCAACAGAATCTGGATCTGATGCAGCGGAGACAGATACAACAGGTGATGAGGGAAAAGTTCTTAACATTTATTGCTGGAATGAAGAGTTTAAGAGCCGTCTGACAGATCACTATCCTGGATATGAGGAAGTGGATGCTACATCAGGTAAGATTGGGGATGTTACCGTAAAATGGAATATCACACCAAACGATGACAACGCATATCAGAACAATCTGGATGCGACATTATTAAAACAGGAATCAGCAGCAGCCGATGACAAGATTGATTTATTCTTAGTAGAAGCAGACTACGCATTGAAATATGTTGATACAGATTACACAATGCCAGTCGCAGATCTTGGAATCACAGATGCAGATCTTGCAAATCAGTATCAGTATACAAAAGATATCGTTACAGATTCTAACGGCGTATTAAAAGGTGTTTCATGGCAGGGCTGCCCGGGTGTATTATTCTATAACCGTGATGCAGCAAAAGAGGTTCTTGGAACAGATGATCCTGACGAAGTTCAGAAATATGTTTCTGACTGGGATACATTCAATGATACAGCAGAGACAATGAAAGCTGCCGGATATAAGATGACATCTTCCGTCAATGATACTTACCGTGTATATTCTAACAACGTTACTTCTAAGTGGGTAGAAGATGGCAAGATCAATATTGATGATAACATTATGAAATGGGTATCTGACTCAAAAGAACTTTATGATGCAGGCGAGACAGAAACATATGAACTTTGGAGTGATGACTGGAAGAAAGGCTTCTATCCGGAAGGAAAAGTATTCTGCTACTTTGGACCAGCATGGTTCGTGAACTTCTCTATGGCAGCTGACACCGAAGGATCTATCGGTTACAACGGTGGATGGGGCGCTACACCAGGACCTCAGGGCTTCTATTGGGGCGGTACATGGATCTGTGGAGCAACAGGTACAGATAACGCAGGTCTCGTAAAAGATATCATCTTAAAGATGACAACAGATGAGACAATCATGAAAGATATCGTAGTAAAAGATGATGATTTCGTTAACAATAAACCAGCTATGGAAGCAATGGCAGCAGATACAAGCTACCAGAGTAAAGTATTAGGCGGACAGAACCCATTGGCTATGTACTGTGCAAGTGTAGAAAAACTTGATTTAAGTAACCTTTCTGCATACGATCAGGGATGTAACGAAGAGTTCCAGAACGCAATGAAGAACTACTTTGAAGGCAATGCTTCACTTGATGATGCACTTGACTTATTCTACAAAGCAGTTGTTGAGAAATATCCGGACTTAACATACTAAAATAATAAGCCGCGCCTGCCAGACCGGCGGGTGCGGCTATCTTTATACCTATCTCCGGACGGAGAGAAAGCAGTCAGCGGCGTAAAGCGCAGAGCTGACAGCAGATTTGCACAAAAAGATGTCCGTGAAGGGATGCTGTGAACTCTGTGAAAAATAAAAAGAAGGGGGCAAGAGGCGTTATGAAGAAGAAAAGCAGTAAAGCAGTCAGATATAACAAATGGGGTTACATTTTTCTGATTCCTTTTATTCTGGTGTATTTTGTATTCCAGCTTATACCACTGTTTAATACCATTTATAACAGCTTTTTTGAAAATTATTTATCGGGTCTGACACAGATCGGACCAAACTTTGTGGGACTGGAGAACTACAAAACGCTGTTTACACAGGGCGATATCTGGATTTACGCAAAGAATACCATGATTTTATGGATCATGTGTTTTGTGCCACAGATTATTTTGTCATTACTGTTAGGTGCATGGTTTTCTGATGTGCGTTTGAAATTAAAAGGAAGCAGATTTTTCAAGACCGTGATCTATCTGCCAAACCTGATCATGGCATCCGCATTTTCCATGTTGTTCTTTACACTGTTCTCAGATGGTGGACCGATCAACTCGATTTTAATGCAGATCGGAATCATTTCAGAGCCATATAAGTTTCTGGCAAACACAGGAAGTGCGAGAGGGCTGATCGCCCTTATGAACTGCCTGATGTGGTTTGGTAATACGACTATTCTTTTAATGGCAGGCATGATGGGTATCGATACTTCCCTATTTGAAGCGGCAGAAGTGGATGGAGCAACTTCCACACAGGTATTCTACAAAATTACATTACCGCTGCTCCGGCCGATTTTAGTATATGTTGTGATCACATCGCTGATCGGTGGATTACAGTTATTCGATGTACCACAGATTTTGACCAATGGTACCGGTGATCCAATGAGATCGACCATGACATTGATCATGTTCTTAAATAAACATCTGTACAGCAAGAACTACGGAATGGCTGGTGCAGTATCCGTAATCCTGTTCATCATCACCGCAATTTTAAGTCTTATTGTCTTTAAGGTAACTGGAAACGATAAGAGAAAAGCATGAGTAGAATAGAAAGGTGAGGTGTTATTATGAACGAAAATAAAAATCTGAAAAAAGGACTTGGAATCCATGCAAGAAGATTTATCGCTTATATAGTCCTGATTCTTGTTACATTTGCCTGCCTGTTCTGGTTCTATGTGCTGTTCATTAACGCGACCAGATCGAACGGTGAACTGCAGGCCGGATTTACACCACTGCCAAGCACACATCTGCTGGAAAACTGGAACAATCTGGTACACGGAACACTTCCGGTATGGCAGGGTATGATAAACAGTCTGATCGTATCGGTACTGTCAGCAGCGTTATGTACTTATTTTTCAACCATGACAGCTTATGCGATCCATGCATATGATTTTAAACTGAAAAAATACATCTATGCATTTATCTTAGCAGTTATGATGATCCCTACACAGGTAACTGCACTTGGATTTGTAAAATTAGTCGGTACATTAAAAATGGAAGATACATTTATCCCTTTGATCGTCCCAACGATCGCTGCACCGGTCACATTCTTTTACATGAAACAGTACATGGAAAGTACATTGCCGGTATCTCTGATCGAGGCAGCCAGAATTGATGGTTCCGGTGAGTTCCATACATTTAACAATATTGTACTTCCATTAATGAAACCTGCCATTGCAGTACAGGCAATCTTTACATTTGTAAGCAGCTGGAATAATTATTTTGTACCGGCTTTGATCTTACACAATGACAAGAAAAAGACACTGCCAATCTTAATCGCACAGCTTCGTGCAGCTGACTGGCTGAAGTTTGATATGGGTCAGGTTTATGTGATGATCGCATTTTCTATCTTCCCAGTTATTATCATTTATCTGATCTTATCCAGACACATCGTACAGGGTGTTGCCCTCGGCAGTGTAAAAGGATAAATTAGAATATAGCTACAAATGAAAAAACCTTCCCTGAGAACCGTCGTGATTTCCCATATCAAAGCGGATATCATTTGATGTAGCAGAAAAAGATTAAAATATTAAAAAACATCAGAAAAATTATCTGAAATAATCAAACATAGTCTCTTTTTTTCCAGTTGCTAATGTGCTATAATAAGCACAGATTTTGGAAAAAAAGAAATGGTTGAGAAGTGAATCTGCACAATCCTTTCAGAACGGAGGAAGACATGACAGAAGGCGGTTTTTTAGTTTTCATGGGAATTTTATTACTTTTGGTTGTCATCGTTGTTGTGATAGCGGTTGTTTCATCTGTGGCAGGTGCGGCAGCAGCAATCGTTGATGATGAAGACAGCGAAGATGAATAGAACAGGGTGAGAACAGAATAGTGGGGCGGTACTTTTGTGCCAGTCCCCTTTTTGCAGGTCTTATGGATACTGCGAAATGTCCCGAGATCGAATCATAAGAAAGGAGACAGAGATTATAATGCAGTTACTTACATTTTTGTTAAATGGAGTGAAGTTTGGTATTCCTGTCAATGATGTGGAATCCATTGAAACAAGAATGAATGTGGTGAATATTCCAAATTCACTGCCACAGGTTCATGGGATCATGAATCTGCACGGAGAAGTTATTGCAGTGTACAGTCTGGCAGAACAGTTTCATTATCCGGAACAGGAAATCAACAATATCATCGTTGCATCCATGAATGGTACAAAGATTGGGCTTGAGGTTGGAAACGTGGATGAGATTATTGATGTCCCGGATGAGAAGGTTATTTCCATGCCAGTCATTATGAAAGCAGTAGAAAATTGTTTTGATGAGGTTGCTTCCTATGCAAAAGAACTGATCGTTCTGATCGAGGTATCAAAGCTGATGCCGGAAGCAGAGCAGCAGGCAATACAGAAACTGGTAGAACAGCAGTCATAAACAAAAAAGAGTAAAGCCTCTGTTATTATATATTGGAAAGATACAGTCTCGTGGGATGGAGTACCGATAGGTACTCCATTTTTGCGTAAATAGGAAATTTTGTTCCATTTCTAAAATAATTCTAAATTCTGTCCGATTTTCCTTGCATTTTGATGAGAGAGGAGTAAACTGATTTTTGCCGACCAACCGGTCGGTTTTGGCTTGCGGGAATGCAATAGCCAATCAGACATATAATTTTTCAGGAGGAACGAGAATGATCCCGAAGTATAGTGTAAAACGTCCGTACACAGTGTTAGTGGCTGTTGTACTGGTGATCGTTTTAGGAGTTGTTTCGCTGACGAGGATGACAACAGATCTGCTGCCGGCAATGAATCTGCCGTATGTGATCGTTGTCACAACAGATGTGGGTGCAAGTCCGGAGGAAGTGGAAAAAGATGTGACATCGCCGATCGAAGCGGCAATGGCGACAACTTCCAATATTAATAATGTAAGTTCCATGTCCTATGATAACTATTCTATGGTTATTTTGGAGTATGAGCAGAGCACGAACATGGATTCTGCTATGATTGAGATTCAGCAGCAGCTGGATCAGTTGACCGGACAGTTCCCGGATTCAGCGGGCTCACCGGTCATTATGCAGATCGATCCTGATATGATGCCGGTCATGATCGCATCTGCGGATGTGGATGGTATGGATCAGGCAGAGGTATCTGATTATGTGGACAATGAATTATTACCACTGCTTGAGAGTATCGAGGGTGTGGCATCTGTGACGGCAACAGGAGTGCTTGATACGGATCTTCAGGTCACTATGAACCAGGAGAAAATAGATGCTTTAAACGAACAGATTCTGAGCAAAATAGATGCCCAGTTTACAGATGCACAGGCAGAGTTAGACAAGGCATCTTCCCAGATCGACAGTGGGAAAAAGAAGCTTTCCGATAGTGAAAAAGAGATGGGAAGCCAGCTTGGAGCAGGTGAAAATGAGATCATTAATAATAAAATCCAACTGTTTAACACCGAAGCAGATCTGACCACACAATTATCAGATCTTCAGAAATCACAGTCGTCCATGGATGGTGCAATCAAGTCGTTACAGTCAGCTTATGATGGAGCAACGCAGTTACAGAGCGCGATTGACGGTTTACAGAAAGCAAAAGACGGTGTCAGCCAGGCGAAGAGTGGGGCAAAGCAGTTATATCAGGCGCACGATGGTGTAATGGCAATTTTAACAGCAAAAAATCCAATGACAGGTGCAGACATGACAGTGGAGGAAGCGCTTGCAGCAGCGGTTCAATATGGTCAGATGACACAGGAACAGGCGAATCAGTTGAAAACAGTGATTTCAACTTTACAGGCAGATCCTAAAATGTTAGAAGCATATAAAAATGCAGCCAGTGAATCCGATTTCGTCGCCTACATGGAATCCACAGCCATTGCCCAGATCAATGCACAGGCAGGAACTACCTATACAAGTGAGAGTGACATTGCAAGCCAGATCGTGACATTACAGTCCAAACTGGATGATATCAATGTGATGCTGATGAGTCAGGCATCCTCTTTTGCAGATGCAGGTGTGACGCTGACTTCTTACAAAGACATTCCGGCTGCAATCTCAAAATTGAGTGAGAGCAAGACACAGATTGCGGCGGGAATCGCGACAATCGAGTCCGCCCAGACACAGGTGGCAGACGGTAAAACATCTTTAGATGACGCATTAGTGACTTTAAATGAATCACAGATATCCGGTATCATGGAGATGAGCAAGGGATATGCGGATCTTGCTGTTGCAGCAAATAAGATCGAAGAGGGACAGAGCCAGTTAGATGATGCAAAAGAGCAGGCAAAAGATTCAGCGGATCTGAACACGATCCTCACAATGGATACCTTAAAAAATCTTCTGACAGCGCAGAACTTCTCCATGCCGGCAGGTTATGTGACAGAGGGGAACGAGCAGTATCTGGTGCGAGTCGGAGATGAGGTGACATCCAAAGCTGATCTTGAAAATCTCGTTCTGATGGATCTTGGTATGGATGGTATCGAGCCGATCAGACTGTCAGATGTGGCAGATATCGAATACATTGACAATTCCGGAGATTCCTATTCCAAAGTAAATGGAAATCCGGCGGTGATGCTTTCGATTGAAAAGCAGACCGGCTATTCCACCGGAGATGTGACAGACCGGTTATTGGACAAATTTGACAGTCTGGAAAAAGAAAATACAGCGTTACATTTGAGCGTTCTCATGAATCAGGGAATTTACATTGACATGATCGTGAAATCAGTCGTAGAAAACATAATCGTGGGAGCCATCCTTGCAATTATTGTATTGTTATTATTCTTAAAAGACATCAAACCTACACTTGTAATAGCATGTTCGATCCCGCTCAGTGTTGTTTTTGCAGTGGTACTGATGTACTTTACGCATATTACGTTAAACATCATTTCGCTGTCGGGTCTGGCACTCGGAATTGGTATGTTGGTGGATAACTCCATTGTCGTGATCGAGAACATCTATCGATTGCGGGGAGAGGGATATTCCATCCGGAAAGCAGCCGTGGAAGGTGCTTCACAGGTGACAGGAGCGATTACAGCTTCCACACTTACAACCGTCTGTGTATTTGCACCGATTATTTTTACAGAGGGTATCACAAGACAGTTATTTGTTGATATTGCGCTGACAATTGCATTTACGCTTGCAGCCAGCCTGCTCGTGGCATTGACTTTCGTGCCGATGATGGCAGCAGGATTATTAAAAAATACAAAAGAGATCAGGCATAAATTCTTTGACAAAGTAAAAGAGGTTTATGGAAAAATTTTAGCAGTATGTCTGCGTTTTAAGCCAATCGTATTTATCGCGGTGATCGTATTGCTTGGAACAAGTGTTGTGGCAGCATTCTCCAGAGGATATTCTTTCATGGATATGAATATGGAGACGAACCAGATCAGTGCGACGATTTCAGCAAAAGAGGATGAGACGCTTACTTTTGATGAACTGACAGAAATGGCAGACGAAGTCGTGGAAAAAGCATTGACGATTGATGGTATTGAGACCATTGGTGCCATGGCAGGCGGAAGTGCTCTTTCCATGATGGGAAGCAGTTCTACAGACAGTATTTCCATGTATATGATTTTGGATGAAGAATCTGATGTGAGCAGCGCAGATGTGATCACACAGTTGGATGAACTGACCAAAGATATGGACTGTGAGGTGACAACCGATACTTCAGCTTCCGATATGACAGCGTTAATGGGAAGTGGACTGACGATCAATGTAAAAGGAAATGATCTCGATAAACTGCAGGAACTTGCAGGCGAGGTTGCAAAGGTAGTAGAGAACACCGAGGGAACCGTAGATGTGGATGATGGACTTGATAACACAACACCGTCTTTCACCATTTCTGTAGATAAAGAAAAAGCTGCGAAATATGGCATGACCGTTGCACAGGTATTCCAGCTTGTTTATGGGGAGATGACATCGTCAACCTCCGCAACAACGATCTCTACCGATGTAAATGAGTATCAGGTTTACGTACAGAGCGAGGAACAGTCCGATGTTACATTGGCTGATATCAAAAACCTGACCTTCACTTATACAGACAGAGAAGGAAACGAGACAGAAACAGCACTTTCTGATATTGCACAGTTTGAGGAAGGTTACACCTTAGGAACGATCAACCGTGATGCGCAGACCAGATATATCAGTGTGACCGCAGGAGTGGATGATGACCATAATGTCAGTCTGTTAAGTAATGAGATCCAGAAAGAGTTAGATAAGATCGATCTGCCGGAAGGATACTCCATTGAGATGGCAGGTGAGGACGAGATGATCGCAGATGCGATGAATCAGTTGTATCTGATGCTTCTTTTGGCAGTTATCTTCATTTACCTTGTCATGGTGGCACAGTTCCAGTCACTGTTGTCGCCATTTATCATTATGTTTACAATCCCGCTGGCATTTACAGGCGGTCTGTTCGCACTTTACTTTACCGGCAACGAAGTCAGCGTTGTGGCAATGATCGGATTTGTCATGCTTGCCGGAATTATCGTAAATAACGGTATCGTTATGGTAGACTTTATCAACCAGCTCCGCCGTGGCGGAATGGAGAAAAAAGACGCCATTATCGAATCCGGAAAAACGAGACTCCGTCCGATCCTTATGACCGCACTCACCACGATCCTGTCCATGTCCACGATGGCAGTCGGACTTGGAGAAGGTTCAGAAATGATGCAGCCAATGGCGATCGTAACGGTTGGCGGTTTGTTATATGGTACACTGTTAACTCTGATCGTTGTTCCATGTATTTATGATGCATTCAACCGCAATAAGAGCATGGTCGAGGAGGACTTATAATGGATGAGCAGAAACTGATCCACGATCCATCACAGAAAGTACTTGCCATGTATCAGGCAGTCATTGAGTTCATTAATGAAGGCTGTGATATCAACACTTTAAAAGTAGCTGATATCACAGGCCGGGCAGGCATTGGAAAAGGAACAGCATACGAATATTTTTCTTCAAAGGAAGAGATAATCTCTTCTGCAATTTTATATTATGTGAAAGTGTGCTTTGAAAAACTGCAGGTAATTTCTACAGATAACAGAACGTTTCAACAGAAAATTAACGAGGTCATGGATTTTATTGATGAGCATGTAAAAGAAAAACAGGTTGTCTTTTTCCTGATAAAAAGAGTATTTGAATAATAGGAGATACCAA
>ENA-USUM01002705-USUM01002705.1-human-gut-metagenome-genome-assembly--contig:-NODE-2705-length-10464-cov-14.004236_pt1 | contig 10464 bp, 7 predicted proteins | sample MGYA00250063_ERZ773402 | MGnify/ENA primary metagenome ERZ773402 (study PRJEB29103, sample SAMN06112030) | human gut metagenome | biome: human gut; feature: ankylosing spondylitis patient; material...
TCAAAGCGTTTAATGAGAAAGGCCTGAAGTTCACCATGGACGATGTGGCGAAAATCCTCGGAATGAGCAAAAAGACCATATATACCGTATTCCGCGACAAGGAGTCGATGTTTCTTGCGATGGTGGATTACATGTTCGATTCCATCAAGGAGAGTGAACAGCAGATTGTGGAGGATGACGCGCTTTCTACGGTGGAGAAGATCAGACGGATTCTCGGAGTGATTCCGGAGAGTTACCGGGATGTGGATTTCAGACAGCTCTATCTGTTAAAGGACAAGTATCCGGTGATCTACAAGCAGGTGGAAAAAAGACTGGAGACCGGCTGGGAGACAACGATCCAGCTTCTGGAGCAGGGAATGGCGGAAGGCGTGGTCCGCAAGGTCAGCATTCCGATCGTAAAGATGATGCTGGAAGCCACGGTAGAACAGTTTTTCCAGAGAGATATTCTGATTCAGAGCGGGCTTTCCTATCTGGAAGCGCTCGATGAGGTGGTTTCGATTCTGGTAAACGGAATTGTGGTGCCGGAGGCGGCGGGATAAACGCGTGGCAATGCAGGAAGGTGACAGGCAAAGGTAGAACATGGAGAACAGAGTATATTTAAATGACGACTGGAAGTTTTCGGAGCAATTTACGGAAGAAATGCTGGGCGACGGCTTTGACGTGGGAAACATGACTCCGGTACGGCTTCCGCACACGGTGAAGGAGACACCGCTTCACTATTTTGACGAATCTGTTTACCAGATGGTCAGCGGATACCGCAGAGATGTCTATATTCCGGAAGAATGGAAAGGAAAACGTCTGCTGCTCACGATTGACGGGGCGGCGCATGAGAGCGAAGTCTACTGGAACGGGAAGAAGATCGGGGAACATCACTGCGGCTACACGGCATTCACGATGGACATCAGCGACGATGCCGTCTACGGCATCCGCAACACGCTGGTGGTCAAGGTGGACAGCAGGGAGAGCGTGAATATACCGCCGTTTGGATTTGTGATTGACTATATGACATACGGCGGACTCTACCGTGAGGTGTGGCTCGACATCAAGGAGAAAACCTATCTGAAGGATGTGTTTGTGCGGGGAGATCTTTCCGGTGACTCCGGCAGACTGATCTCCGAGATTACGGCGGACGGCGGCGGGGAGAATCTTAGCGTCAGACAGAAGATCAAAAGATGCGGCGAGAGCGGCTACCGTCTTCTGGGCGAATGTGAACTGACCGGAACAAAGCTTGTGCTCGACTATACGGTGGAATCCGTTCTGCCGTGGGACACCGTTCATCCGGTCTGCTATGAGGTGTGCACACAGCTCATCCAGGATGAAAAGGTGCTGGATGAAAATGTGACGGTCACAGGCTTTCGACATGCCGAGTTTAAGGCGGACGGTTTTTATCTGAACGGTAAAAAAGTAAAGCTCCGCGGACTCAACCGACATCAGAGCTATCCGTATGTGGGATATGCCATGCCGGAATCCATGCAGCGGATGGACGCGGATATTTTAAAGTATGAGCTTGGCGTCAACGCCGTGCGGACATCCCACTATCCGCAGTCCCATTACTTTATCGACCAGTGTGACAGAATCGGACTTCTGGTATTTATGGAGATTCCGGGATGGCAGCACATCGGCGATGAGGCGTGGAAGGATCAGGCGGTTATAAATGTGCGCGATATGGTGATGCAGTACCGCAATCACACGTCCATCATTCTCTGGGGCGTGCGCATCAACGAGTCGCAGGACGATGATGATTTTTACCGCAGGACGAACGCAGTGGCGCACGAACTCGATCCATCCAGACCGACGGGCGGTGTGCGGGCGCACAAAAAGAGCAGCCTTCTGGAAGACGTCTACACTTACAATGATTTTGTGCATGACGGCACGAATCAGGGATGTGAGAAAAAGGCGGCGGTGACATCCGATCCGAAAAAGCCGTATCTGATCAGCGAGTACAATGGCCACATGTATCCGACCAAGGCATTCGACTGGGAGGAACACCGCGCGGAACATGCGCTGCGCCATGTGCGGGTGCTCGACGCGGCGGCTGCGGAGGGTGACATTGCAGGAAGCTTCGGCTGGTGCATGTTCGACTACAACACACACAAGGATTTCGGCAGCGGGGATCGCATCTGTTACCACGGCGTGATGGATATGTTCCGCAATCCGAAGCTGGCGGCGAGGGTCTATGAATGCCAGCAGGAGGAGCATACGGTTCTGGAACTGAGTTCTTCCATGGACATAGGGGAGCACCCGGGCTGCAACCGCGGCGAGACCTACATTTTTACCAACGCGGACAGTGTGCGGATGTACAAAAACGACCGTTTTATCAAGGAATACAAGAGAGAGGATTCCCCGTGGAAACATCTGCCGCACGGACCGCTCGTGATCGACGATTATATCGGAGATGCGATCGAGAAGGGCGAACATTTTACAACGGCGCAGGGAAAGGGAATCAAGGATGCGTTGAATGCGACCGCACGCTACGGACTGTCGCATCTTCCGAAATCCGTGTATGTGACGGCGCTTAAGATGCTGCTCATTTATCACATGAAGCCGACCGATGCGGTGGTGCTCTATAACCGCTATATCGGAGACTGGGGAGGCACTTCCACGACATACCGGTTTGAGGCGGTGTCGGACGGCGGCGTGACTGCGGAACTTATCAAAAAGCCGATGACAAAGGTTGTACTTTTTGCACGGGCGGATCACACAGGACTTCAGGAGAAAAGCACCTACGATGTGGCGGCCATCCGGCTTGAGGCGCGGGACGAATACGGCAATCTGCTTAGCTTCTTTAATGAGCCGGTAAGCTTTGAGGTGAGCGGACCGGTGGAGCTGATCGGACCGTCCGTCATCTCGCTGGAGGGCGGAATGGGCGGCACTTATATAAAGACGACGGGTGAGAGCGGTGAGGCACGGCTTGTCATCCGGAATGCACAGACCGAACCGGTAGAACTGCACTTTGCAGCAGCGGCAGAGCGACAGAGATTGTAAGAAAAGAAAGGGAACACAGGCAATGGAAGAAAAATCAAAAGTTATTTTTGGCAATCCGATGCCGGATAAGGTATACCGGAAAGCGGTAAAGTCGAAAAAGAAATATGCAAAAAAATTCGGGGACGATGCAGGGGCAGATTATCCTGCAATCGTGAAGAAGAATGAATACATCGGCGATATGCTGGGCGTACATGACATCCGTGTGGGAGAGACGGGAGAAAACGTGGGATTTGACACGGAAAAGGGAATCATCGTCGGCAACATCCGCATGGGATTCGGACATTACCGCATTTCCATGGCGATCGCATCTGCGGCACATTCCATGGGCTATGTACCGTACTGGATGGACTTGAATTCCTACCCGCAGACGACCTGCACAAAAGTTATTGGTGCGCAGAATGATCTGTATTCCCTGGGATCAAGACTTTCCCAGAAGAGCAGACTGTTTAACCGTCTGGTCTGGGAGCCGATGAACTATGAAGGCTTCCGGAAGCTTTCCTACAATGCCGCGGATCAGAAAAACGCGGAACTGATGGCTCCGGTCTATGCGAATGTGCCGAAGGAGATTCCGGTGGTGGCGACGCACGTGTGGCCGGCGCAGGCGGCAATCCATGCGGGAATGAATCATGTGGTCAACGCGATCCCGGACAACTGGCCGATGGCGCTGCATTTATCGGAGGGAAGCATTCACACCGTGCAGACGCATTACGCCTACCAGGGCTACCGCATCTTAAACGGCATGCAGGGAGCCGACGTTCTTCGCCCGATGCCTGAGGATGATCTGATCTATACGGGACATTACATCGACCATGAGCTGGTGAGTAACATCGAGGCGGACTGTGAGGCGAGACGGGCGCGCAAGAGAGAGAAAAAGCCGATGCGTTTCCTTCTCACAATCGGAGGAGCGGGAGCACAGAGAGAGATTTTTGCTTCCATCATTAAACATCTGCTCCCTGCGATTCGGGACGGCAGAGCCGCACTGTATGTGAATGTCGGCGATTACCGCAATGTCTGGGAAGAACTGCTCGGCGAGATCCCGGGAATGAAGAAGTTTGCAACGGAGCATTTCAACAACTGGAAGGATACGACAGAGTTTGCCGCACAGGCACTTACCGGTGAGGTAAGCGGCATCCACGGCTTCTGGCATGAGAATATTTTTGAGGCAGTCTACTGCACGAACCTTCTGATGAGAAGCTGCGATGTGCTTGTGACAAAGCCGAGCGAGCTGGCATTCTACCCGGTGCCGAAGCTGTTTATCAAGCGTGTCGGCGGGCATGAGCAGTGGGGCGCCATCCACTCCGCAGAGATCGGGGACGGCACGTTAGAGTGCAGAGATATTCCGCACACGGTACAGATGCTGGATCTGTTCTTAAACGAGGACGCGCTGCTTAACGATATGTGCGACTGCATCGAGAAGAACAAGGCAGCAGGAATTTACGACGGAGCCTACCGTGTGGTAGAGCTTGCGATGGAGAAGAGATAAGGGGAGCGCGAAGGCGCAGAATTGGAGGATCACATGAAACTGACAGGAAAAGAAAAAGTCTCCTACGGACTGGGAGCAGTCGGAAAGGACATGGTGTACATGCTTTCCGCAAGTTATATACTGTATTATTATCAGGATATTCTCGGGGTGAGCGCGTTTGCAATGGGCGTGATCTTACTTGCAGCACGTGTGTTTGACGCGTTCAACGACCCGATCATGGGTGTGGTTGTCGCCAAGACAAGAACAAGATGGGGAAAATTCCGCCCGTGGCTTTTCATTGGAACGATTTTAAATGCCATCATGCTCTGCCTGATGTTTTCTGCACCGCCGGCACTTGATGGAGGCGGTCTGGTGGCCTATGCGGCAGTCACCTATGTACTCTGGGGTGTGACGTACACGATGATGGATATCCCTTACTGGTCAATGATTCCGGCGTTTACCGAGGGCGGCAAAGAGCGTGAGGGACTTTCCACGATGGCGCGCTCCTGTGCGGGCGTCGGCTCTGCCATCATCACAATCATCACGATGCTGTGCGTATACCGTCTCGGCGGCGGGGATGAGCGCGTGGGATTCAAGTGGTTTGCACTGATTATTGCGATTTTATTTGTGCTCTTTACGATGATCACCTGCGTCAATGTCAAGGAAAAATCCACCGTCAATGTGGATTCCCCGTCCGTGGGACAGATGTTCCGCGCACTGATTCAGAACGATCAGGCGATGACGGTCGTGATCACCATCGTTCTGATCAACTGTGCAGTCTATACAACCTCAAACCTTGTCATCTATTTCTTTAAATACGATTTCGGCGGCGAGGGCTGGTACAACAGCTACACACTGTTTAATACGTTCGGCGGAGCGGTACAGATTCTGTCCATGATGATCTTATTCCCGCTGCTGCGCAAATTCATGGGAACCATCCAGGTGTTCTACACGGGATTTGCCATGGCGATCATCGGTTATGTGGTGCTTTTGGTACTGGCATTCACCAATATGTCCAATGTGGTACTGCTGTTTATCCCGGGCTTCTTCATCTTTGGGGCAAACGGTGTGCTGACGGTGCTGACGACGGTGTTTCTCGCCAATACCGTGGACTATGGACAGCTGAAAAATCACAGACGTGACGAGAGCGTGATCTTTTCCATGCAGACCTTCGTGGTCAAACTGGCGAGTGGCGTGGCGGCATTGATTGCATCCATCTGCTTACAGATCTGCAATCTGAGCAACGATACGACAGATACCGCAGCAGTTGCGACGGCTGCCGCATCTTCGGTGGTCGGACTGCGCATGACGATGACGATTCTCCCGATGATCTGCCTTCTGTGCGGCATTTTCATTTTCCACAAAAAGTACATTCTGACGGAGGAGAAGGTTGCCGAGATCGCAGAGCAGGTCAAGAAAGGGGCATACTAAATGATAAAAGCAGACGGACATATTTTTGTGCTGGAGACGGCACATACGACATACTGCTTCTGGAGAATGGAGACAGGGCATTTGGAGCACCTGTATTATGGAAGGCACCTGACACTGCCGGAGCATCCGGCGGAGCGTGATGTTGCTCCGCTGATGGAGAAGCATACATTTGCACCGGGAAATACGAATCTCTGCGACGGGGAGCATCCGGCGTTCTCCCTGGAGGACATGCGGCTTGAGATGTCCTCCTACGGAAAAGGAGACATCCGCGAACCGTTTGTGGAGATCGTGCACGCGGATGGCAGCACCACTTCGGATTTCCGCTATGAAAGCTATGAGATCACAGAAAAGACGGCGGAGACAGAAAACGGAGATCTCCCGGGAGCTTACGACGAGAAAGGGGAGGCGCAGCGTCTCAGCGTAAGGCTGCGCGACCATTCCTATGATCTTGTTCTGGAACTTCATTATGATGTCTACGCAGAGTGCGATGCGATTGTGCGAAGCGCCGTTCTCTTCAATGAGAGCGGGGAGATGATTCGTCTGAATCGCCTGATGAGTATCCAGATAGACTTTGATCCGGCAGAGTATGTGTTCACAACCTTTACCGGTGCGTGGGCGAGGGAGATGCACCGTTCCGATACGCGCATGGAGGCGGGAAAACATGTCAATGCGTCCTACACGGGAACCTCCTCCAGCCGTGCCAACCCGTTCGTCATGATTGCAAAGACGGATACGACGGAGGATACCGGGGAATGTTACGGATGCAACCTCATCTACAGCGGCAACCACTATGAGGCGGCGGAAGTGAGCGGCTACGGCAAGATGCGCCTGACTGCCGGCATCAATCCGCAGTCATTTTCCTGGCTGCTGGCTCCGGGGGAGAACTTTGCGGCGCCGGAGGCGGTCATGGCGTATTCCTGTGAGGGCTACAATGGCATGAGCCAGTGCATGCATGCATTTGTGCGGGAGCACATCGTGCGTGGAGCGTTTAAGCACAAGGTGCGTCCGGTGCTGTTAAACAGTTGGGAGGTAGCCTATTTTGACATCAATGAGAGAAAGCTGCTTGCTCTGGCGAAGAAGGCAAAGGAAGCCGGCGTGGAGCTTTTTGTGATGGACGACGGCTGGTTCGGCGAGCGCAATGATGACGCACATTCCCTGGGAGACTGGGAAGTCAACGAGAAGAAGCTTCCGGGAGGTCTCGCGGGACTCGGAAGAAAGATCAAGGCGCTCGGGCTGGATTTCGGTATCTGGGTGGAGCCGGAGATGGTGAATGTGAACAGTCATCTCTACCAGGCACATCCGGACTGGACGATCGAGATTCCGGGAAAACCGCACGCGGAGGGACGCAATCAGCGCATTCTGGATCTTACGAGAACAGAAGTGCAGGACTATATTATTGAGACGATGACAAAGGTATTTTCCTCGGCGGAGATCTCCTATGTCAAATGGGATATGAACCGGACGTTTACGGATTACTATTCCAGAGCGCTTCCGCCGGAGCGGCAGGGAGAGGTGGCACACCGCTATGTGCTGGGACTGTACCGCTGCATGAGAGAACTTACCGCGCGTTTTCCAGATATTCTCTTTGAGGGATGCTCGGCGGGCGGCAACCGGTTCGATCTCGGAATTTTGTCCTATTTTCCACAGATCTGGGCGTCCGATGACACGGATGCGCTCTGCCGGGCAGAGATCCAGACCGGCTATTCCTACGGCTATCCGATGTCCGTTGTGAGCGCCCATGTGTCGGCGTGCCCGAACCACCAGACGCTCCGCGTGACGCCGCTTGAGACACGGTTCGCTGTGGCGGCGTTCGGTATCTGCGGCTATGAGTGCAATTTCTGCGATCTGTCCAGCGAGGATTTTGCGGCGGTAAAGGCGCAGATCGCACTGTACAAACAGTGGCGGGAGGTGTTACAGAAGGGACGTTTTTACCGCGGACGCACATTCGGAGAGGGGGCGCATGAAAGTGCACTCTCCCAGAGCGTGGGAAACCAGATGGAGTGGACCTGCGTGTCGGAAGACCAGACCCGCGCGGTGGGGATGCTGATGCAGAAGCTGGTCGTACCGAATACCCAGTATCACAGCTATCAGGCGAAGGGATTAAAACCCGATGCGCGGTATCATTTCTATAACCGCAGCTTAAAATACAATATCAAGGATTTCGGGGATCTGGTCAATACCGTCTCACCGGTACACATCAGGCAGGATTCGCTGGCGCTGGATCTGATCGCCAGATTTAAGAAGATGGACGGGGAGATCGAGGATTGCCATGCAGCCGGAGATATGTTAATGTATCATGGAGTGAAGCTTAAACAGGCGTTCGGCGGAACCGGATACAACAGTGAGGTGCGGTATTTTCAGGATTTCGCTGCGCGCATGTATTTTATGGAAGAGGAAAAAGGACATGCAGACAGCGGGGAAGCAGAAAAATAAGAAATACAACGTGAATAGAATCAGAAGCGGGGCAGTGGCACTTTGTGCGGCCCTGTTTCTTTTGCTGTCGGGATGCGGAGCAGCATCGGACGGGCAGGCGGTAAGGCAGCAGGCAGCACTGTCCGGGGGAGCCTTGCAGGACGGGCAGATGTCGGAGCAGCAGATGGCAGAGCAGCAGGAGAACGGAGAAGCATCGACGGCAGGGACGGAAGGACAGAGAGAAGAGCAGATGCCGGACGGAACGCTGTCGGTGACGTTTTTGGATGTCGGACAGGGCAATGCCGTTTTAGTGGAGCAGAGCGGAGCGTATATGCTGATCGACGGCGGCAACAGGGATTACTCCTCGTTTGTGGTAAGCTATCTGAAGGAACAGGGCGTGGAAGAACTCGCCTATGTGATCGCTTCCCACTATGATGCGGATCACTTAAACGGTGTGGTCGGCGCCCTGCACGCATTTTCCTGCGGACAGGTGCTTGCTCCCGATTACGTGACGGATACCAGAGTCTATGAGTCGTTTGAGCGCGTGATAAAGGAGCAGGATATTGCACTTGCCTACCCGGCAGTGGGCGACACTTACACGCTTGGCGATGCCTCTTTTACGGTGGTCTGCCCCGAAGTCTATGATCCGAAGGAGGATAATGATAACTCCGTCGGAATCCGCCTTGTGTACGGCAACACCAGCTTTTTAATCTGCGGTGACGCCGGAAAAGCCGAAGAGCAGGCGATGCTTGACTCCGGCGTGACGTTGGATTCGGATGTGTATCTGGCAAGTCATCACGGGAGTGAAGGGTCTTCCTCCGAAGCGTTTATGCGCGCCGTGTCGCCGACGGCGGTCGTGGTCAGTGCTGGCGCGGGGAACTCCTACGGCCATCCGACGCGCACGGTACTAAACCGGGTGAAGGCGTGCGGGGCAGCGCTCTACCGGACGGATCTGCAGGGGACCATCACGGTCACAAGTGACGGAACCTCCCTTAGCTGGAGCGTGGACGCGACGCAGGATTACCGGGACGGGGATGAGGTCGCAGCAGGTGCTGCGGACACCACGGGAACATCCGGGGCGGCAGATACCGCAGGAAGCGCGGCACAGGCATCATCCGGGGGAGAGACTGCCGCGGGCGGCACAGCGGACGTGACAGGAGAATACGTGCTCAATACGAACACAAAGAAGTTTCACCGGTCATCCTGCTCGAGTGTTGCGCAGATGTCGCCGGAAAACAAGGCGGCATTCTCCGGAAGCAGGGAGGAACTGATTGCAGCCGGATATGATCCGTGCAAGAGATGTAATCCCTGACGGAATTCTGTCTGTACAACAGATGATAAGAGAAATGCAATGATTTTTAACAGAAAGCATAAAAAATGGAATGGAAAAAGACCGGTTGTATGCGTTTGGTGAAAAAGCTGCGCTGCCCGTTCTTTTTCTGCTTGTGATTCCCGTCTGGGGAGCTGCCCAGATCTTGAATACGCCGGTGATCTGTGTGTATCGTTTCGGAATATACGGCATCTGCTTCCTTCTGGGCTACTATGTCTTTTCCCATAAAAAAGTGACCGACCGGCTGGCGTGCGTGAGCGTCCCGCTTGCAACCGCGGCTGTGGTGCTGACAGTTTTTTATGTGCGGTATTATTTTGGGGAAAATTATGCAGAGGAGCCGGTGGTAAACAGTCCGTTTTCCATTTTGTATGGCTGAACGGTGTGTCTGGCAGTCCTGGGAGGAATGAAGCGCTGGGGCAACCGTACGTCGCGAAAGACAGCGTGGCTTTCTAAAAAGAGCTACGGACTGTATCTGTTCCACTATCTGGCACTCTCGGCGGCGGCATATTTTCTGGACCGCTACACCAAAGTTACGGGGGTTGCAGCCTACCTTTTGTCGGGAATTGCAGCCTATGCGGGCGGCTATCTTCTCTATGAGCTGATAAAAAGAATTCCGGTCATAAGATGGTGTGTGATTGGAGAGAAAAAGGAGAGGAAACATGTTCAAAGATAATCTGATGATGCTGCGGAAGATGCGTGGAATGACGCAGGAGGAACTGGCGGAGAAGATTGATGTGTCCAGGCAGACACTTTCCAAATACGAGACGGGAGTTTCCCATAGTTAAAGATACCACACCAAATATGATGAACCCACGCTTATACACTACCAGCTATAATAAACCGC
>ENA-USUM01002707-USUM01002707.1-human-gut-metagenome-genome-assembly--contig:-NODE-2707-length-10464-cov-5.446423_pt1 | contig 10464 bp, 8 predicted proteins | sample MGYA00250063_ERZ773402 | MGnify/ENA primary metagenome ERZ773402 (study PRJEB29103, sample SAMN06112030) | human gut metagenome | biome: human gut; feature: ankylosing spondylitis patient; material...
GCATATAGCTTCGGTGTAGGGCTTGGGCGGCGTGGTGTAATGCTCTGAAACAGAAGCCGTGACCGTTTCAAAAATCTGTCCCTCGGAAAGCTCCGGCAGCGCCGCATTCTCTGCGTCGTCCTTGTCCGGCTTTGCTTTGAGCGCAGCGCGGAAGCGGGCGTCAATGTCTTTCCAGCCTGCAATCAGGAGCGTTTTGCCCTTGGCGGTAAACGGCTTGCCGCCGCAGTCAAAGACCGCCGTAACGGTTTCATACTCCTGCGGCGCGGCAACGGCGCACAGCAGCTTGCAGCAGACAAGGGACATCAGCTTCTTTTCGCTCTCCTGCAGTCCGTTAAAGCCGCTACCAGCAAAGGCCGCCGTGGGGATAATCGCGTGGTGGTCGGAAACCTTGGCGCTGTTGATGACGCGCCCGATCTCCGGCGTAAGCTCTGCGCCCTGCATAAAGGGAAGCACAGGCAGCAGCGCCGCAGCAAGGTCAGTTGCCGTCTGCGCCATATCCTCGGTGAGATAATTGCTGTCGGTGCGGGGATAGGTCAGGAAGCGCTTTTCATACAGGCTTTGCGCGTAGTCAAGGGTCTGCTTGGCGGTAAAGCCATAAACGCGGTTGGCTTCCCGCTGCAACGAGGTAAGGTCAAAGAGCTTCGGCGGCAGCGCAGTTTTCTTCTCCTTTTTGAGAAAAACACAAACGGCCTGCGACGATTTGCAAGCCGTTCTTAGCGCATCCGCAGCGGCAGCGTCGGAAATGCGTTCGCTTTCCGCGTCCACGCCGCCGCAGCCGATATGTACGATGCGGTATTTTTCCTTGTGGAACATCGTAATTTTTCCGTCGCGCTCCACCAGTAGATTCAGCGTGGGCGACAGCACCCGTCCCACATTCAGCGTCTTGTGATACAGGACGGAGAAAAGCCGCGTCGCATTGATACCCACAAGCCAGTCTGCCCGCGCACGGCACAGCGCCGATTGATACAGCGCATCGTATTCCGTTCCGGCTCTGCGTCCGGCAAAGCCCTCGCGGATGGCGCTATCCTCCATTGAGGAAATCCAAAGACGGGAAAAGGGCTTCGTGCATCCGGCCTGCTCATAGACAAAGCGGAAAATCAGCTCACCCTCGCGCCCGGCGTCGCAGCCGTTCACCACCTCGGAAACGTCGCTGCGGTGCAGCAGCTCTTTCAGAATGGCAAGCTGCTTTTCCTTGCCGGGAGTAGGGGCATATTTCCATGTCTGCGGCAGAATAGGAAGATCCTCATAGCGCCACTTTTTGTATCGCTCATCATAGCTTCCAGCGTCTGCCATGCTGATAAGATGCCCGATGCACCATGACACCAGCAGCCCGTCGCCGGAAAGATACCCGTCTTTTTGCTCCATAGCGCCCAACGCAAGGGCAACAGTCTTTGCCACAGAGGGCTTTTCACAAATAATCAAAACGCTCATTCTTCATTCTCCTGTTCATCGGGATCGCTGGCGCTGTCTGCGTCCTCATCATCCCCGTATTCTTCGGCTTCGTCATCCTCGTCAAAATCGAACTCGTCCAGCTCGTCGCCGCCCTTGACGCTGGATTTCGGCTTGCGTAGCTTGAAGTACCACAGCGCACCGCCGCCACCCGCAGCAAGGATCAGCACAAGGATCAGGATGCCGCCCACATTGTTGTTCTTCTCCGGCGTCGGCTCGTCGGGCTGTTCGGTTTCCTCCGGCGTCGCTTCCTTTCCGGCGCAATTCGTCATATCCGTTTTGCAGAGGGCGCAGTTCGTATTGACCTTGCCAGCGGTGCATTTTTCGGTGCAGGAGCAGACAACGGGCGTATTCTGGCTGTCGTCCTCCAGCAGCGCCATCAGGTCGGCTTCGTCCACGGGATTTAAGAAATATGTCTGATAGCGTTCTTCTTCCTCGTCCAGCAGCTTATCGTAGTCAATGACGATATACAGCGTATGCCCATTTTGGGTTTCCACGGTGATAAATTGCTTATTGGTGTGTTTATCGTAGAGAAGATCGCGGGTCGCGGCGATGCCGTCCTCGGTGAACGGAGTGCCGGGGGCAATCGTGTTGTCCTCCGGCTGCGTTTCCTCCTGCCACGTTTCAGGCGGCAGCTCGTCATCGTAGTAGTCGCCGCCGTCCGCATAAGCGACGGTGGCAAAGGCCGTCATGCACAGCACCGCGCAGAGCAGCGCGGCGAATACAGAGCGAAAATGCTTATTCTTCGTCATCGGTCATGTCCTCCTGTTCGTGATAGGCGGTTTCCACGGGCGGCGCGTCGTTGCCGCCGCCGCGCAGGAAGTTCATCAGCTCGTCGCGGCTCATGCACATAGAGCGGACAAGATTGACGATTTCAAAGTTTTCCTGCTCGGTGCGCTGGGCTTCCAGCTCTTTCAGCCTGTTTTGGTACTCGGTGATTTTGCCGCGGGTCTTTTCAATCTCACGGTCAATGCGGTCAATTTTGCTCATAGCCATAGGTTAGCAACTCCTTTCATTCAGCCGCTTTTCATAGCGGTATTTCATTTGTGCCGGATAGAGCGGCTGGGCAGGACGGCGGCTGCCTGTCCATGCCTTGCCGCCCGCAAGTCCGGCGTTCGTCCAGCCTGCGGCGCGTAAGCTCGCGCCGCTTTCGGTGTCTAAGGTGTAGGTGATGATTTTGCGGTAGCCCATCGCCCGCGCAGCCCGTGCCGCTGCCGCGTAGAGGATGCTGCAAGTGTTCTTCGTGCCATCGCTGCACAGGCGGTTGACCTCCAGCGTAAAGCCGTCGTCCAAATAGCGGCTCACAGGCCGTCCCACAATAGAAACGGCACAAAGCCGCCCATTTTCAGCACAGCCAATGGAAAACTTGTGTCCGGCAACGGGCTTGTGGTGGCGGTGATGCTGCCGCACAAACTCGTTCGCCTGCGCAAGAGAAACGGGAATCAGCGTCAGCATAGCCGTCCTCCTTAGTTGTACGGCGGTCTGGCGTAGGCGTAGAAATGCGCCTGCCAATAGCTGCTGTTCAGGTTGGAATAGGAAATCGGATCTCCGCAATGGATCATCATGGAATTGCCGACGTAGATTCCCACATGGCTAACGCCCGGAGTATCGTATGTCCCGACGAAAAACACGAGGTCGCCCGGCTGCGGGCTGGAAACAGGGGTGGAAATGTTGTATAGCCCCTGTGCGCCCAGCCTGCCCGTATTGCACACGCCGCTGTTTGTCAGCACTCAGCTCACAAAGCCGGAGCAGTCAAAGGAGGTGGACGGGCTGCTACCGCCCCACACATAGGGATAGCCCAGATATTTTTCTGCTTCCGTGATAAGGGCGGCAAAGGTTTCATCCTCCATTGCAGAGGGTGGAATCTCATATCCCTCCGGGCGGTTTGTGATGTACTTCGGGATATATTCGCTATCTCCGAACAGCTCCGGCTTGTTGCCCAGCACCGACATATACAGCGCATATTTTGACAGCGTTTCTTCGTCCATGATATAAACGGGAAGATGGGAAAGGTTGAAGTTTTCCAGTTCCACGGTGCAGATGTAGTAGTTATACGGAACTTCTACCTCATACTCATTCCCCTCGCTGTCCGTCCGGGTAACGGTGCGGTAGCGCACCTCGGTCACGACGGTTTCTGTGAGAATATATTGTTTTTCAAAGAGCATTTGCAGCGTCCCTTGCACCTCACTTGCCGTCCATGCGCCGTCATGCAGCGCAGAGAGGATAGATGCCAGGACATACGGATCGTGCTTGATCTCGTGAAGGTCATAATGGTACTCGTCGTAATCATGTGTGCGTTCATAGGTGTCGAGATATTCTTGCAGCTCGGCTTCCAGCGCACAGTAGGCGGCTTCGGCGGCAAGAATGTCCGCGTCCTCCGACTGATAGCTGGATGCCGCCACACCGCCGCCAGCCGCGCCCACCAGCGCAGAGCAGGATTGCAGCCCGCCGATCAGCATGACAATCAGCAGGAAACCAGCCAGAACGACCAGCACACCTTTCCAATGGCGGGCAACGAACTCCGCTGCTTCCTTTGCCTTTTCTGCCGCTTTTTTCGCTGCCGTCGCCGTGGCTTCTACGGTTTTTTCGGCGCTTTTGGCGGTTGCCTGCGCGGTGCTGCCCGCAGCCTTTGCCGTTCTTGCAGCCTTGGCATACTCACGCTTTAGACGCTGCTTCTGGAAAAAGCGATTGAGCGGATTGCCGGAGAGCATTTCAGGGTTATCATGCAGCGCCTTTTGGTAGAGATATTCTGCATTGGCATTTAAGGCTTTGCGCTCGGCCTTTTCCGCAGCGCGGTAGGGTTTCAGCTTGCGGTGACGGCGCTCCCAGCGAATTGCACCGCCTGCGCCATGCTCGGCAAATTCCTCTGCCTTATGCCCGCTTTCCACACCGACGTTTTCATGCTCGACCTCATGGATTTTTCCGTGCGCCTGTACTGCGACCTCCCGCAGCGGACGGCCTAACGGATTCGATTTCAGCTTGGGCGGGGACTTATCCACGGTATCAAAGCGCAGTTTGGTCTTGGCTGTGCCGCTGGCTTCATCAAAGACACGCTCCTTGCGCAGCACCCGTTTCTTGGGGATCGCTGCCTGCGCTGCATCCAGTTTGTCGGCGGCCTTTTCCGCACGGTGGATATGCTCGTGCAGCTCCGGCACGGCGCGTTCTTCTTCGGAAAACTGCAAACGGGATGCAGAATACCGCTGCTGCGCTGCGTCGCGGGACATCCGCGCTGTCTGCCGCGCCTTGTGCGCGTCATGCTCTGCGGCCGCACGGTCAAAGAGCTTTTCTGCTGTACCGCCCGGCACAGCGGATGTCGGAATGTCCTGCGGGATATGGGAAACGGGGCTGCCGCCCTGCGGCTGAAACGGCTCGGCGCTTGGCTGCTGCGGCTTTGGCTGCTCCTTTTCCGGTTCTTTTTGCTCCTGTGGGCGGAGCTGCCGCCCGTACTTGGGGGCGTCCTCTGCCGGGTTCATAGGTGCATCGCGTTTTCCCATCTGGACAGGCTGCCCATCCGGGGAAAGCTGCTTTTCCGCGTCACGCTCGGAAATATGGATTTCTTCACCCGTGGTCTGATTGTCCAGCACCGCGCCGTCGCGGGTCATGCGCTGGGTGAGCTTATCGCGGGGCTTAAATTCTTTCAATGGGTATCACCTCCGATCCGTTCCCGTGCAAGGGAACAAAACTCCGTGTTCAGTTCAATGCCGATGTAATGCCTGCCGTGCCGCTTTGCCGCAAGCCCCGTTGTGCCGCTGCCCATGAACGGGTCAAGGACAATGCCGCCCTTGGGACAGCCCGCCAGAATACAGGTTTCTGCCAGCAGGGGCGGATAGGCAGCAAAATGCCCGCCCTTGTAAGGCACGGTGTTGATAAACCACACATCGCGCTTTGCCCGGACGGGTGAGATCATGTCGTCGGTGATGCTGCCTTTTTCCCTCGGCTTATTGATATTCTGCGTCTGCGGCTGTCCCGGCACGGGAGCGGAATACTTGCCTCCGCCGCGCCCCGCCTTTTTGCGCAGGGCAGTCGTGGCGGCAATGGGTTCGGCAATGGCAAGCCAGTCATAGAAATAACGTCTGCTCTTGGTGAGCATGAAAATATGCTCATGGCTGCGGGTGCAGCGGTCTTTGGTACTCTCCGGCATGGGGTTTCCTTTTGCCCAAATCACGTCATTGCGCAGATACCAGCCGTCGGCGCGGAGCGCAAAGGCCAGCATCCACGGAATCCCGATCATGTCCTTTTGCTTGCAGCCCCGCACCGCTTGGCAGAGGGAAATGTTCTGCCCGTTGCGCCCCCGTGGATATTTGGGGTCGCGGGTATCGCCCTTGCTGCCTGTGCCGCAATAGCTGTCTGCGATATTTACCCACAAGGTCCCATCCGGGCGCAGCACCCGGCGCACCTCGCGGAATACCGCTGTCAGCCGCGAAATGTATTCCTCCGGCGTAGCTTCCCGCCCGATCTGTGCGTCCATGCCGTAATCCCGCAGCCCGTAGTAAGGCGGCGAGGTCACGCAGCAATGGACGCTGCTCTCCGGCAGGGCTTTCAGCATATTCAGGCTGTCGCCGCAGAGAATGGTATCAAGCTCCATCGTCATACGCCGTTCACCTCGCTCGGTTTGGTGGACATGATGCGGTAAAGCTCGGTGTCCCGTGGGAACTTATCTGCAAAGGGCAGGATCACATTTTCAAAGAACAGCAGTCCTTCGCCGGGCGGGGAGTTGGTAACGAACTTTAGCTGCTCCGGCGAGATGTTCAGACGCTCGGCAAGGATTTTGCGGTCGCCCGCCGCTTGGTTGAGCATACAGATGAAGTCTGAATTTTCCAGAATATTTTCAATTTCCGGGCTGGACAGCAGATCCTTGACGTTCTGCGTCGCACCTGTCGGCACACCGCCCCATTTCCTGAAACGCTTCCAGATCTCCGCGCTGTATGCTGCGGTTTGCGGCTCTTTCAAAAGCAAATGAAATTCGTCTGCGTAGTACCACGTCGATACGCCTGTGTTGCGGTTGCGGGTGACGCGATTCCAAACCTGATCCTGAATCACCAACATCCCTGGCTTTTTCAGGTTCTTCGGCAGCTCCTTGATGTCAAAGCAGACAAAGCGGTTGTCAATGTCAACCGTCGTTCGGTTGTTGAAGAAATTGAGCGATCCCGACACATACAGGTCAAGCGCCTGCGCCACACGGTCGGCTTCCGGCAAATGCTGCGCCGTCAGCGCTGCGTGGAGGTCGGAGAGGATCGGCATATTCTCCGGGCGCGGGTCTGCAAAGTAGGGCTGATAGATACGCTGCACAGCACGGTCGATCACGGTGCGCTCGATGGCTTCCAGCCCGGTCTTGCCGCCCATAATCAACTCACAGAGGGACAGCACAAAATCGGATTTAAGCGCCAGCGGGTTTTCGTCCTCGGAATAATTCAGGTTGATGTCCAGCGGATTCAGGTAGTCGCGGCTGGTGGGTGAGAGCTTGATGATCTGCCCATGCAGCAGCTTTACCAGCGGCGCATACTCGCCCTCCGGGTCACATACCAGCACATGATCGTGGGTTTTCAGCAGCACACCGATCATTTCCCGCTTGCAGGAGAATGATTTGCCGCCGCCCGGTGTGCCGAATACAAGGCCGTTGGGTGAACGCGCATTTTTGCGGTCAAGCATTATCATGTTGCCGGATTTGGCGTTCAGCCCGTAGTAGAGGGAATCGCCGCCTTGAAATAGCTCCTGTGTCACAAAGGGAACGATGATTGCCACGGCCGAGGTCGTCATGCCCCGCGTGATATGGATTTGATTTTCCCCCAGCGGCAGTGAGGACACAAGACCGCGCTCCTGCTGGAAGTCCAGCCGCGTCAGGGTGCAGTTGTGCTTTTGCGCTACGCCTGCTGTACGAAACACATCGTTTTCCAGCTTGCGTTTGGTATCTCCGTAGTTCAGGACAAGAAACGTCAGCAGAAAATACCGCTCGTTGCGGCTTTGGAGATCTTGCAGCAGCTTTTTCGCCGCACCACCGTAGGTGGCAAGGTCGGACGGCAGAATATCCATATCGTAGCCGTCCCGGACAGCCTTTTTCTGCTCCTGAATTTTCATAGCGTCAAGGTCTGTGATTTTCCGCTTCACCATTTTTACGGCTTCTGTCTGCTCCAATGCCTGAATATGGACATTGACGACAAGGCTACTGTCCGTATCAAGAAAATCGGTCAGTATGCGGTCGGTCAGCTCCGGCGTAATGATCTGCAAAAAACTTGCAGCGCAGAGCTTGCCGCCCATCTGGAACATACGGCTATTCTTGAACGCAAAGGAGGACGGCGCGATAAAGTCCTTGGTGGAAAGCCCGCCAGCGGCAAGCCACTTCCAGTCAAAGTTGAAGCGTTCTCCATCCGGGTGCATGATGCCGTGCAGCACCTCTAAACGCTCCTTGCCGTCCAGCACACGGGACACCGCACCCATGATTTTGAAGTAGCCCTGAATATCCAGCGAGATACGCGACAGCCTTGCCCGTGCCGCCTTGAGGTTATCGGCTTCAATGGTATAGGTAATGTACTTGGTTTTCACGCTGCCATTGTTGCCGCGAGCAAGCTGCCGTTTGAGGATGTCCGTCTGCTCCTGCCGGATCGGGTCTAAACCGTCGCCAGCGGGCGGCATTTCAAAGCTCCGAGCAAGCTGTTCCCGGTCGGACTTACGGTTGGGATAGGTGAACTGCACATGGATGGAAGAATCCAAATAGTTATACAGATCGCAGAGATATTCAAAAATAGCCGTCTGATCGTCAGGTTGCGCAAGCAAATAGTTGATGTCAAAAAACTCAATGCTCTGCGAATAGCGCCTGTTTCCGAGATAGCAGATGCCGTCCGGGTACATGATCTGATAGGGTATCGTGTCCTGCGCGGTATGGGGCTTGCCGTCACCGCGATATTTACGAATGACGGCTTCGATCTGTTTTCTTTCGGCGCGTGTGAGCTTGGGCTTGTCCGCCATGCTTTTTGCTTCCGCGCTGCCTGCTCTTTTCGACAATCGCCTTTACCTCCTGTTCCATTTGATATTGACGCACAAGGGCGTCGTATGCGTTGACGGTCTGATAGGGGCGCTCCTTGGGTCGCAGAAAGCAGCTTTCTATAATCTGCCGCCCTACCACTTCAAGGGGCTGCCCGTTCTTCTCATACACCCCAAGCAGAAAACCGGGGAGCATGACAACGATCATCACCATTGCCGCAGCCGTCGTCCCGATGCCGCCTTTGAGCAAAAAGAAAAGCGGCACTCCCATGAGCGCCGCCAGCCCAAAACAAATAAGCTGCCGCTTTGTTAAATTGAAAAGCACCTTGGATTTGATTTTCGTCAAATCCTTTGGCACATTCACATAGGCCATGTGCTAACTCCTTTCCGCAAGCGTAATATCGCTTGCAATTTCATTGCCCCATGCGTCCCAGCCCGGCGTTTTCTGCCGGGCGAACAGCTCCACGCGGGGCAGATCGCCCATGAGCGCAAGAATTTTGTTCCGCGCTTCATCCGGCTTTTTGCTGTGCTGCTCAATGGGGCTGATGATAAACTGATGTACGCCTGCCGACTGCCGTTTTGGTTTGCCCTTGGTCGCCAGCAGACAGATTTCTGCATTGCTTCGTGTCCAGTAGCCCATGCCGTAAAACCATGATGGGCTTTTGCGGTTGCGTTTGAGCCAGACGAACGCCACGGTTTTATACCGAAAGCCCCATGCACGGATCAGCCGCAGGGCTTCGGGAAGCTGCGGAAAGGTCGCCCAGAGGAACAGGGCGCAGTCTTTCGCCGCCAGCTCCGGCACGGGCAGGGCGCAAAGCTCGTCAATGCTCATGGTGGGATAGTGATTTTCTGCCGCGCCCTGCACCTTTCGCTGCTCATAGCGCCACGGCGGGTCTGCGTAAATGATGTTGTATGTTCTGATAGGCAAGCCCTCCGTCAATGGGCGCTGAACACGGCCTTTGCCATACTGCCCGTTTTGAACAGGCAGAAGCACAGCAGCACCGTATAGCCCATTGCCAGCCAAATTGCGCCGGACACGTCGCCCGTCGCGGAAATGCTCTGGATCAAGACCGAGTAGATGCCCACGACCACCATAATCAAGAACGCCTGAAAGCCCAGCGCCAGCAGAGATTTCAGATAATTTTGCCCGACATTGCGCCATTCTCCGTTTGTCATGGTAGCAAGCGGAATGGGGCCCAGCGAGGTCACAAGATATATTTCAATCATTCTCCCGTAGACCACCAGCATAATGCAGATGGAAAGAATGTTCATGGTCAGCCCGACAAACAGGGATTGAAACCACAGTCCAATCAGTCCGCCAAGGCTCATAGCTTCCAGCGACGTTTGCAGATCACCCACAAGGGAATCTATGTCAATGCTGGTATTGCCGATTATCACGCCTGCGCTCTGATTGACGACCTGCTGTGCCGCATCAAAAACGCCCATGACGATATTCCAAGTGTTCGTGACGATCAGAACAGCCGCATAGGTTTTGAACACCCATTTGAAGAACATAAAGGTGTCAATGTCGTGCAGATTGTTTTTCTCTGTCACCATCTGGATCAGCTCGTAGGTCATTACAAATGCGAGAATTGCACCTGCAATCGGGATGATGACGGATTCGGACAGGTTGCGAATCATATTGAAAATGCCGGAGTTCCAGCCCTGCGGCGTCGCTCCGACATCAGCGGCAATTTCACCCACCTTTGTATTCACCGTATCGAACAACCCCGACAGGTTGCCGATGATTCCGTCGATCAGAACGCCCTTAAACCATTCCTCCAGCCAATCAATAATCAAAAGGCAGCACCTCCTTTCCCGCGCCGCCCCCCGGTCAGGGGGGCGGCGCGGCGGTGTATTTCAGAATCGGTTAGCTGAACAGGCCGGAGAGCAGCGGGACAAGAACGCCGCCAATCAAGGCAACGCCGCCGCCCGCCATGAGCTGTTTCATGCCCTGGCTTTTTGCTTATGTGCGATAAAGAAGTAATAGAAGTGTAAAAAATTTTGCCGTTCCTATCAGACACTTGCAGATCGGAA
>ENA-USUM01002709-USUM01002709.1-human-gut-metagenome-genome-assembly--contig:-NODE-2709-length-10463-cov-14.660408_pt1 | contig 10463 bp, 10 predicted proteins | sample MGYA00250063_ERZ773402 | MGnify/ENA primary metagenome ERZ773402 (study PRJEB29103, sample SAMN06112030) | human gut metagenome | biome: human gut; feature: ankylosing spondylitis patient; material...
GATTGCAATTACTTCTGATTCAGATACTAAGCCAGATGGTGCTACAAATACTTTAAAACAAGAATTGACTGTATAATATTTTAAGTGCATATCCGAGAAAATTGATCTAGTCTTTGGCTGCTATTATAAAAAATAATATATTTGCATTGAACTATAAATACTTGTAGAATGAGGCAACTTAATAGGATTAAAATAGTATTGGTAGAACAAAAGAAAACAGCAAAGTGGTTGTCAGAGCAGATTGGCAAAAATGCTTGTTCGGTGTCTCGTTGGTGTACAAACTCATCGCAGCCAGACCTTGAAACTTTGTTTCGTATTGCGGAACTTCTAAAAGTAGATGTGAGGGATTTGATTTATACTGAAAATCAGTAATATAAATATAGGAAATTATATATTAGCTATGACAAAAAGGCAAGTATTTTACAGCTTTCATTTTAAGAATGATTCATGGAGAGCTGGGCAGGTTCGTAACATTGGAGTTGTAGAAGGTAATACTCCGGTTTCTTCCAATGATTGGGAGGAAGTAAAGCGTAAAGGAAATGTGGCTGTAAAAAGATGGATTAATAGCCATATGGAGTATCGATCTTGCATTATTGTATTAATTGGTTCTGAAACTTCATCAAGAGAGTGGTGTAGATACGAGATAGAGCATGCTTGGAAAGAGGGAAAAGGGATTGTTGGTATTTATGTGCACCATCTGAAGGATTTCAATGGTGAACAGAGTATAAAAGGGAATAATCCATTTAAATTATTCTATATCGATAGAACATATAATTATATAGCAGAACGCAACTATCCGGTTGATGGTAATGAAATTAACCTATCAGAAATATGCAAGACTTATAATCCTCCATATAAAATAAGTACCAATGTATATGATTATATCAAAGAGCATATAAATGAATGGGTAGAAGAGGCTATTAGAATTCGAAATCAGTATCCTAAATAAATTTTAGTTATGCCAATACAAAAGGATGTTTTCATAAAAAATTATCTTAAAGCACTTAATAATGGCGATGCTGCTGTTTTTGCAGGAGCTGGATTGTCTGCATCAAGTGGATGTGTTAATTGGAAACAATTATTAAAAGAAATTGCCGAGGAATTAGAACTTGATATTGAAAAGGAATCCGATTTGGTTGCAGTAGCTCAGTATTATTATAATAGAAGTGGTAATAATCGTGCAAGATTAAATGAGATAATTAAAGATGCGTTCCAGACTGGTAAGTTGCCAAATGATAATCATCATATACTTGCTCGCCTACCGATTTCTACATATTGGACTACTAATTATGACAAACTGATAGAGAAATCATTAGAGAATAACGGCAAAATATGTGATGTTAAAGTTTGTTGTGCAAATCTGACTACAACATTAAAAGGACGTGATGCTGTAGTTTATAAAATGCATGGAGATATAGATCGTCCTGAAGAATCTGTATTAATTCGAGATGATTATGAATCTTATCATCATGAGAAAACTCCTTTTATAAATGCATTGTCTGGAGATTTAATGACTAAAACATTTATGTTTATTGGTTTTAGTTTTACAGATCCTAATTTCTCGTATATATGCGCCCACCTAAGAGCGCATTTGAAAGGAAATATGAGGGAACATTATTGCTTCTTAAAAGATGTTTCTGAGACTGATTATCCTGACAGAGATCAATTTGAATATGAAAAAAGAAAATTGTCATATTTCATAGATGATTTAAAACGCTTTAACATCAAAACCGTACTTATTAAAGAATACTCGGAGATAACGGAAATATTACAGAGCATTAAAAGAAGATATAATAGTCGAACCGTGTATATATCTGGGGCAGCAGCGGAATATGAGCCTGATGGTAAAGAGGCGTATGAAGAATTTATAAGTAAATTAAGTGGTCTTTTAATCCATAAAGGATTTAAAATAGTTTCAGGATATGGTTTAGGTGTGGGTAGTGCGGTAATTAGTGGTGCTCTTTCTGAAATATATCACAATCAGAAAAAATCGCTGACAGACCAATTGATTCTGAGGCCTTTTCCACAGGGTGATGATGCAAAAGCAATGTGGGAAGCTTATAGACAAGACATGATATCATATAGTGGTATATCAATTTTTTTGTTGGGTAATAAGAAGGAAAATGGAATTACTGTTTTATCTAATGGAATGTGGTCAGAATATGAAATTTCAAAAAAACAGGGCAATTTCCTAATACCAATTGGCAGAACAGGATATATATCTAAAGAATTGTGGAGAGAGTTACTAGACGAAAAACAAGATGACCATACTTTCGACATTTATCGTTGTGATATTGAATCTTTGGGCGATGATACCAAAACATTAGACGAAGTGATGGAAATAGTAATAGAGTTAATAAAAAAAGTAAAATAGTTATGGCACATAAAACATTTATTTCATATAAATATAGCGAAGCGCAAGAACTTCGTGATAGGATAATAAAGGCTTTTGGGGATGATGCGAGCTACTATCAAGGAGAAACAAGTGCTTCACCTGATTTAACAGATACATCTACTGAGAATATAAAGAAGAATCTAAAAGATATGATGTACGATACATCTGTAACGATTGTAATTGTTTCTCCGCATATAAAAGAAAGTAAGTGGATTGATTGGGAGATTGAGTATTGTCTTAAGAATATAACAAGAAAAAATAGAACATCTCACACTAATGGAATTGTTGGAGTCATAATGAAAGTAAATGGAGGGTATGATTGGTTTAAGTATACCTCAACTAAATCAGATGGGTGTTCTGTTTCTAATTATTATGATTCAAAGGTTTATGATATTATTAATAATAATAGATATAATCAGAACCCCAAAGTGTATTCTTGTAATCAATGCAAATGTGTAAGTGCATTGACAGGGTCTTATATCGCTTTTGTTGAAGAAGATGAATTCTTATCAAATCCTAAAAAGTATATTGATAATGCCTATGATAAAAGTGAAAACGATGCAGATGGGTACGATTTAACAAAGCAGCGATAGGCTAAGTCCTGCTTATGTTATAAGTCTAAATAATATTTCTATATACGAATTTCGAATTTTAATTATTTGCAAAAGAAGTGTCAGGTGTTACAAAACATATTTTTGAACATGAGTTGGACGACATTCTGTCAATGTGGAATACCGAGATTAAATCTGTGACTCCATTGTTGCCACGTAAGTATACAAAAGCAGATATAATAGCATTACTAAAGTATTATTATCCACATGAATGGCAATCTGTGGAATCTAAATATAAATATTACCGCACTAAAGACAAATATTTAAAAAGACGCTTTGGGAAGTCTCGTTATAATATGTCTGAACCCGAATTATTGATACAAAGAGTTTCCGCCTTTAAAAAAATCTTTTCAGAAAGTTATAAATATGCACATTGGAATGCGTATTCAGAAAGGAACCGCGTGGATTCAAGCGTAAAGTTGTGGGAGGCAAGAAAATATAAGATTGATCGTATAAATAGTAAGATTGAGATTGCTCTATCTAAAACGCAGCAGGTGACTCCTTCATTCATAAATCAATTAATCGGATTGTATGAGCGAAAGAATACAACTCAAAAAGACAAAGTATATATTCTTTTAGAACTAAAAAAATATTACTGCGAAAAAACAATACAATTTTTCTTCAAGCTCAATGATACAGAACTTAATAAGCAATTAAGGGAAGAGGCATTCTTTCATCTTCAATCTTTTAATTTCAATCCTCGCTTAAGGAAGCAACGGTTTATGCGGATTCATGCAAAAACTAAAAAACGAAAATGTTATCTAAGAGAAGTGTATCCTAACGAGAGATATGATATACCACGGAATCCTGATGAACTCGAATATAGAATTGAGAATTCAAAGGAACAAAAATTGAAGTCATACGATTATTTTATTTCGCATAGCAGTAAAGATAGTAAAGAGGTTCAGAAACTCATATATGTCGAGAATCAACAAGGCAAGAATGTTTTTTGCGATTGGATAAATGATATTGATTATTTAAAGCGTCATTTACTTTGTGATGCTACGCTTAAAGTTCTAGAAGAAAGAATGAAACAATCAAAGGCTTTAATTTTTGTGCAGTCTGAAAATTCACTAAAATCAATATGGTGTAAATATGAATTAAATTACTTCCTCGCCCTCAATAGACCTATTTATGTAGTTGATAGAGAATCTATAGTCAACAATCTTTTTAGCCTTAGCCAATTGGACGACAATTGGTTTGTTGATCCCAATTACAAAAAAACAGCTCTAATTACAGGGGAAGAAATTAATTAAAATGCATTATGTCCTTTGTTGAAGATTAAAACAACCTGAAAGTTGTGCTATCTCAATTATTTATAGTACCTTTGCCTACAAAATAGGACAAAGGTATTTTTGATTCATACAATGGCTGAAGAAAAGATAGACAACGCTTTAGGAGAAGTAAAGAATATAATGGAAAACAAAAGAGAGGATTGGGTTTGCCATTCACAGGCTATAGCTGCAACTATGTCGGATCGGATGGAGGAACTTGGCATGACACAACGAGTGCTGGCTGAGAAAATGAATTGTACCCAGCAGTATGTTTCTAAAGTGTTGAAAGGTCGTGAAAATTTGTCGTTGGAAACCTTATGTAAAATAGAGAATGCATTAGGCATCAAGATATTGCAAGTTAGAATAAATAAGTAGTAACACCATAGCAGGACAAGAATATGTCAACACAAAGCGAAGCGGCATTGGAAGCCGGACTGATAGCCACACTCCGACAAATGGACTACGATTATGTCCAGATTGTCGAGGAAGATAATCTTTATGCCAATTTCAAGCGGCAGTTGGAGATTCACAACCGCAAACGATTGGAAGAGCACGGACGTACTGGGTTTGCGGCGGAAGAGTTTGAGAAGATTCTTATATACCTTGAAGGTGGTACTCGCTTTGAAAAGGCAAAGAAACTCCGTGACTTATATCCGCTTGATACGGCTGATGGACAGCGTATATGGGTGGAATTTCTAAATAGGCAGCAGTGGTGTCAGAATGAATTTCAGGTTTCCAACCAGATTACGGTGGAAGGACGTAAAAAATGCCGCTATGATGTGACGATTCTAATCAATGGTTTGCCACTTGTGCAGATTGAATTGAAACGTCGTGGCGTGGAACTTAAACAGGCATACAACCAAATACAGCGTTATCACAAGACTTCGTTTCACGGATTGTTTGATTATATCCAACTGTTTGTCATATCCAACGGTGTTAATACTCGCTATTTTGCCAATAATCCAAATAGTGGGTATAAGTTCACATTCAACTGGACAGATGCTGCCAATCATCCGTTCAATGAATTGGATAAGTTTGCCGTATTCTTCTTGGAAAAATGTACGCTTGGCAAAATCATAGGAAAGTATATTGTGCTTCATGAGGGCGACAAATGCTTGATGGTACTTCGTCCTTACCAATTCTATGCGGTAGAGAAAATTTTGGATCGTGTACAAAACTCCAATGATAATGGTTATATCTGGCATACAACAGGTGCCGGAAAAACATTGACCTCATTCAAGGCTGCACAACTTGTATCAGAATTGGATGATGTGGATAAGGTGATGTTTGTTGTTGACCGACATGATCTTGATACCCAGACTCAATCGGAATACGAAGCATTTGAATCAGGGGCTGTAGATAGTACTGATAATACAGATGAACTAGTGAAACGGCTTCAAAGCAACTCCAAGATTATCATCACTACCATTCAAAAACTTAATGCGGCAGTTAGTAAGACGTGGTATAGCAGCAAGATTGATGCTATCCGTCATTCACGTATCGTGATGATATTTGATGAGTGCCATCGTAGTCATTTTGGGGATAGTCATAAGAAGATAATGAAGTTCTTTGACAATGCCCAAATATTCGGTTTTACTGGAACACCTATTTTCACCGAGAATGCTGTTGATGGACATACCACGAAGGAAATATTTGGAAACTGTCTCCATAAATATCTTATTAAAGATGCAATAGCGGATGAAAACGTGCTTGGCTTCCTTGTGGAGTATTATCATGGCAACGAAATAGTTGATAACGATAACCAAGCTCGTATGGAGGAGATTGCAAGATTTATCCTTAACAACTTCAATAAATCTACATTTGATGGAGAGTTTGACGCATTGTTCGCCGTGCAGTCTGTTCCTATGCTTATACGCTATTACAAAATTTTCAAATCGTTGAATCCTAAAATCCGTATAGGTGCAGTATTTACATACGCAGCCAATAATAGTCAGGATGATGAACAGACCGGTATGGGTACAGGGCAGTATGCAAAAGAGAGTGTGGGTGAGGCGGATGAACTGCAAGCCATCATGGACGATTATAATGAAAATTTCGGCACATCTTTTACCACAGAGAACTTCCGTGCTTACTATGATGACATCAATCTGCGCATGAAAAAGAAGAAGGCGGATATGAAACCGCTTGATCTTTGTCTTGTTGTGGGTATGTTCCTTACAGGCTTTGACAGTAAAAAGCTGAATACGCTCTATGTGGACAAGAACATGGAATATCATGGTTTGCTGCAAGCGTTCAGCCGAACCAATCGAGTATTGAACGAGAAGAAACGTTTTGGTAAAATAGTTTGTTTCAGAGATTTGAAAAACAATGTTGATACGGCTATTAAATTGTTCAGCAACTCTGATAATCCTGAAGATATAGTACGTCCTCCGTTTGAGAAAGTAAAGCAGGAGTACAAGAGTTTGGTAACTGATTTTCTGCAAAAATATCCGACACCAAGTAGTATAGACTTCCTGCAAAGTGAAAATGACAAGAAGAATTTTGTATTAGCGTTCCGAGACATTATCCGTAAACATGCAGAAATTCAGATATACGAAGATTACAGCGAGAATGCTGAAGACCTCGGTATGACTGAACAGCAGTTTAATGATTATAAGAGTAAATACCTTGATATTACAGTTGGGTTTGTTGATCCACCTGCTGCACCGACAACTGTAGCTGAAGATCCAGCCCCATATGGAAATAATCAAGGGTTGGAAGATATTGATTTCTGTCTTGAACTTTTACATAGTGACATTATTAATGTGGCTTATATTCTGGAGCTCATTGCGGAACTAGACCCATATAGTGATGATTATTCAGAAAAACGGAAGCATATCCTTGATACAATGATTAAGGATGCCGGAATGCGAGGCAAAGCAAAACTCATTGACGGCTTTATTCAAAAGAATGTAGATGAAGACAAGGAAAACTTCATGAATGGGCGCAATAGAGCAGATGGAACTAATGAATTAGAGGAACGTCTGAACCAATATATTGTGTCAGAACGTAATAAGGCAGTGAGTGGTTTGGCTGACGAAGAACAAATTTCTGCCGAAGTGCTTAATCTCTACATAAAAGAGTATGACTATTTACAAAAGGAGCAGCCGGAGATTATACAAAAAGCATTGAAAGAGAAACATCTCGGTCTTATCAAAACTCGAAAGGCTTTGACGAGAATAATGGAAAGATTGCGTAGTATTATAAAAACTTTTAGTTGGGAATAATATAGAAAATAAGTTATGGCAGAATTAAATGTTAGTAGAAAAAACATACAAGGTCTATTAAGTTTAAACGATCCTACAACAAAAGGAAAAATATTTGTTATCCCAGAGTACCAACGACCATATCGTTGGGAAGTTGATACTTGTGATGTCCTTTGGAATGACCTTAAAAATTTTTTTGAAGAACATAAAGATGATGATAGGGAATATTTTCTTGGTTCGATTGTTACTTGTGATGATACAGATGAACAAAACCGCATTAATATTATTGATGGGCAGCAGCGTATAACGTCATTTTTATTATTACTCCGTGCGTTTTACTATAAATTGGAAGATCAGCTTGTAGATAATCCTTCTGATGAAGAAGTAGAGGGATTAATGAAGTCTATAGAGCCGTGTATCTGGAAAATTAATCCGATGACAAAGAAGGTTTCTAACAAAAAAGAGACCCATATTAAGACTTTGGTTGCAACAGATGATGATAAAATTGATTTTGATTTGATTTTGGAAAAAGGACAACCTCGTGATAAATCGGCTTCTTACTATTCCCGTAACTATTCTTATTTTTTAAGCTGTTGTGATGAATATGCCAAAACCCATTTGAACGGTTGGAAAGAGTTCTGTCTGTTCATTTTAGAGCGTTGTATAATCCTTCCAATTGAGTGTTCAGACTTAGATTCTGCACTTACGATATTCGGAACATTAAACAATCGAGGTCTTCCTTTGGCAGATTCAGATATATTTAAAGCCGAATTATATAAAACTCAGCCATCTAAACAAACTTTTGCAGATAAGTGGAAAGAATTAGAAGCCACTATTTCAGGAGCAGGATTTAATCTTAATGATTTATTTCGCTATTATACTTTTATTGATCGAGCAAAACGTGGCGATACAAGTAAAGAAATAGGTTTGAGAAGTTACTATTCAGGCAAAGGGAATAAGTATCCAATATTCAAAACACAAAGTTTTTTTGATGACTTATGTGATTTGGGTACCTTTTGGACTTCTATATATACAAACGATGGCGGTTTCTGCGAAGAAGAAGCCGCTAAATATATTCAATGTTTATTGGCTTATCCTAATGAATACTGGAAATACCCTATATCTGTTTTTTATCATAGAAATAAGACACTAAGTAGCGAGGATTTCAAAAAAGCATTTACTCCATATCTTAAAAAACTTATGTCCTTTATGCTCGTAAGGTTTATTGAATCTCCGATGGTAAATGCAGTTAAACAATATGTTTTTAATTTCTGTGTAGATACATGGAGAAATGGAGAAATTGATTGTGCTGGATATCAAATTCCTAATGATTTTAAGACTAGAATAAATGCGTTCTCTTCATCTAGAATCACAAAGTCTTTGCTGCTATTGAATGCATATCTTTTTGATGATAAACAAACTCTGATTATTGGAAAATCTGAAATAGAACATATTTTTCCACAAAGTTGGCAGGATACTAATTATAATGGATGGGAAAAATCAGATGCAGAAACACATTTAAATATGCTTGGAAATAAAATTATTTTTGAAAAGAGATTAAATATTCAAGCGGGAAATAATTATTTTGGAAAGAAAAAAGATAGGTATAAAGAATCTAAAATTCTGGAAGTACAATCCCTGTCCAAATTATCTCAAAATGATTGGTTAAAAGATGATATTGAAAGACGCAATATTAGAATAATAGAACGTTTATATGATTTCTTTATGTCTAGTTTGCCTGTGGATTCTAATGACTAAAAAACAGTGACAAAGCAGTTTCTGCCACGACACTGGCAAAAGAATTTGACGTGAGCAGACAGGTCATTGTGCAGGATGTTGCACTTCTTCGGGCAAATGGAAAAAATATATTTTCGACCAACCGGGGGTATCTGATACAGGAAGATGAGGAGACAACCCGTGTATTTAAGGTACAGCATGAAGATGATGAGGTTGAAAAAGAGCTGACAACGATTGTGCATCTCGGAGGAACCGTTGAGGATGTATTTGTATATCATAAGGTATACGGAGTGCTTCGGGCAGAGATGAATATCAAATCCCGTATGGATATCCGCAATTATATGGAGGAGATCCGTTCCGGGAAATCCAGTCTGCTGAAAAATGTTACTTCCGGATATCATTATCATACGGTCCGGGCGGAACGTGTGGAAATTCTGGATATGATTCAGGAGGAATTGCAGAAGAAGGGGCTCCTTGCAAAACTACAGGACTATGAACCTGTTGATTTTTGGGGACAGAATAATTATAATGAGTAAATGACTACTATTGTGATTATTGATAAGAAGTCAGAGAAAGAATAAAAAGGAGAAGGATGGAATGAGCGACGAGTTTACAACAAACGAAAACGGTTCAAAAACACCGGAGGAAACAAACTTTCAGGATTATACGGCACCGGAAAATGAGATCGTACAGAATGAAACATCACAGATGACGCAGGAACAGCCGGAGACTTCTTATGGAGCAACATCGGCAGAGGAAAATCCGCAGCCGGACAATACGGCATATGCGTATGGACAGACTGCGTACCAGCAGGCATATCAGAGTGAACAGTCACAGCCGAATGCATATCAGCAGGCATATTACGGACAGACACAGGCAAAGGGAACAGGAACCGGATTTGGAATTGCCTCATTGGTTCTTGGAATTTTATCTGTTTTTACATTTGCATGCTGCATCAATTATATTCTGGCAGTGCTTGCGATTATTTTCGGTATTGTGCAGATGGTAAAGAACGAGAAAAAGGGGCTGGCGATCGGTGGAATTATTACAGCAGTGATTTCGATTGTTCTTGGGATTGCCGTTTCGCTTTATGCTGTAAATATTGCGGAAAAAATGCAGGATCCGGACAGTCCGTTTTATCAGTATTTTGAAGAGTATGAGCAGAAACTGGAAGAAGGAAAGAGTTCTTTCTAGCCGGGAGTTATAAAAAGGAGAACCTGTTTTACAGGTTCTCCTTTAT
>ENA-USUM01002715-USUM01002715.1-human-gut-metagenome-genome-assembly--contig:-NODE-2715-length-10442-cov-12.080656_pt1 | contig 10442 bp, 10 predicted proteins | sample MGYA00250063_ERZ773402 | MGnify/ENA primary metagenome ERZ773402 (study PRJEB29103, sample SAMN06112030) | human gut metagenome | biome: human gut; feature: ankylosing spondylitis patient; material...
AACCATGTCAGGCGGGGAACCGAGCAGCATTAAGCGGGACCATCCATGTGCCGCAAGGAGGGAATTTGCACATGTTAAAAACAAAAAATTATAAATTCTGGTTTTGCACCGGATCACAGGATTTATACGGGGATGAGTGCTTAGAGCATGTGGCAGAGCATGCAAAGATCATCGTTGCAAAGTTAAATGAGTCAGGGGTACTTCCTTATGAAGTCATCTGGAAACCGACACTGATCACAAACGAGCTGATCCGTAAAACGTTTAATGAGGCAAATATGGATGAAGAGTGTGCAGGTGTCATCACATGGATGCATACATTTTCACCGGCAAAATCCTGGATCTTAGGTTTACAGGAGTACAGAAAACCATTATTACATTTACATACACAGTTCAATGAAGAGATCCCATATGATTCCATCGATATGGATTTCATGAATGAAAACCAGTCTGCGCATGGTGACAGAGAGTACGGTCATATTGTGACCCGTATGAGAATCGAGCGCAAAGTGGTTGTCGGACACTGGTCTGATCCGGTGGTACAGGAGAAGATCGCTTCCTGGATGCGCACCGCAGTCGGCGTGATCGAGAGCAGCCATATCCGTGTGATGCGTGTCGCTGACAATATGAGAAACGTTGCGGTAACTGAGGGCGATAAAGTAGAAGCACAGTTAAAATTCGGCTGGGAAGTGGATGCATATCCGGTCAATGAGATCGCGGAGTCCGTCGCAGCAGTATCCGAATCTGATACCAATGCCCTTGTAGATGAATATTACGAGAAATATGACATTTTATTAGAGGGACGTGATCCGGAAGAATTCCGCCGTCATGTTGCAGTCCAGGCACAGATCGAGCTTGGTTTTGAACGTTTCTTAGACGAAAAGAATTACCAGGCGATCGTAACCCACTTTGGAGATCTTGGTGCATTAAAACAGCTTCCGGGACTTGCAATCCAGCGTCTGATGGGAAAAGGTTACGGATTTGGAGCAGAGGGTGACTGGAAAGTTGCTGCCATGGTCCGTCTGATGAAGATTATGACCGAGGGCAAAAAGGATGCAAAGGGAACATCCATGTTGGAGGATTACACCTACAACTTTGTCAAAGGCAAAGAAGGAATCTTAGAGGCACATATGTTGGAAATCTGTCCGTCCATCGCAGATGGCCCGATCAGCATCAAGTGCCAGCCACTCTCCATGGGTGACAGGGAAGATCCTGCAAGACTGGTATTCACCTCCAAAGAAGGTAAAGGTATCGCAACTTCCCTGATCGATCTTGGCAACCGTTTCCGTCTGATCATCAATGATGTGGACTGCAAGAAAGTGGAAAAACCGATGCCGAAACTTCCGGTAGCGACAAACTTCTGGACACCACAGCCGGATCTCTATACCGGTGCAGAGGCATGGATCCTTGCAGGCGGCGCACATCATACCGCATTTACATACGATCTGACCGCAGAGCAGATGGGCGACTGGGCAAATGCAATGGGCATCGAGGCTGTTTATATTGACAAAGATACGAAGATCCGTGATTTCAAACGTGACTTACAGATTGGGGAACTGTTTTATCGTTAAACACTGGAAAAGCATGTGCATATTTTGAAGCAAAAACTTGTTTTGTGAAAAGTGTGCACATGCACGCAAAAAAGTTGTGCAAAATCATGAAAACACAAAAACACGGTTGAAGTTTTAAATAAAAGAGATTATCATAAGTAAAACAAGTTGTGTGCACGAGCACACAAAGAAAAGGAGAGGTATAGTATGAAATTTTTTATTGACACAGCAAATGTAGAGGATATCCGTAAAGCAAATGATATGGGAGTGATCTGTGGTGTTACCACGAACCCATCCCTGATCGCAAAAGAGGGAAGAGATTTTAACGAAGTAATCAAAGAGATCACATCCATCGTAGACGGACCGATCAGCGGTGAGGTAAAAGCGACAACTGTTGATGCAGAGGGCATGATCAAAGAGGGACGTGAGATCGCAGCGATCCATCCGAACATGGTTGTAAAAATTCCTATGACAGTAGAAGGCTTAAAGGCAGTAAAAGTTCTCTCTGCAGAGGGCATCAAGACCAATGTAACACTGATCTTTACTGCAAATCAGGCACTCCTCGCAGCAAGAGCAGGCGCAACCTATGTTTCTCCATTCCTTGGAAGATTAGATGATATCAGTACAGCAGGCATCGATCTGATTCAGGATATTGTTCAGATCTTTGACAACTATGGACTTGAGACAGAGATCATCGCAGCATCCATCCGTAACCCGATCCATGTCACAGACTGCGCATTAGCAGGTGCACATATCGCAACCGTGCCGTACAACGTAATCGTCCAGATGACAAAACACCCACTGACCGACGCAGGAATCGAAAAATTCCAGAAGGACTATAGAGCGGTTTTCGGTGACTAAGGTTTTAAAAAAAGACTATAGAAACCGCTCTGCCGTCTTCGGAGAGTAAAAATGGTTTGAAAAACTACAAAGACGGCTTTGCGGTTTTCGGTGACTAAGGTTTTAAAAAAAGACTATAGAAACCGCTCTGCCGTCTTCGGAGAGTAATAAAAATCATTGCGAAACCCGTCAGTAGCTTAACGTGAGAAGAGTTTGAGGTGGGTTTCGCAGAGTTTATATGACACTAAAGGAGGGTATCAATGACTATCACAGAACTAAAGCAGACTGCAGTCGAGGTTCGCAAGGGCATCGTGACTGCAACGCATGCTGCGAAGTCGGGGCATCCGGGGGGATCGCTTTCGGCGACAGAAATTTTTACATATTTATATTTTGAAGAGATGAATATTGATCCAAAAAATCCGAAAATGGAGGATCGTGACCGCTTTGTCTTATCGAAAGGACATACGGCGCCGGGACTTTATTCTGCGCTGGCAAACCGCGGATATTTTCCGGTGAAGGATTTGGAGACATTGCGTCATACCGGTTCCTATTTACAGGGACATCCGGATATGAAGCATATTCCGGGAGTGGATATGTCATCCGGTTCTCTGGGACAGGGAATTTCCTGTGCGGTCGGAATGGCACTTGCAGGAAAGATGGATCACAAAGATTACCGTGTTTATACGCTGTTAGGTGATGGCGAGATCGAGGAAGGCCAGGTGTGGGAGGCATCCATGTTTGCCGGACACCGTAAGCTTGACAATCTGGTAGTGATCGTCGACAATAACAACATGCAGATTGACGGAACATTAGATGAAGTCTGCTCACCGGATCCGATCGATAAAAAGTTTGAAGCTTTTAATTTCCATGTGATCCATGTCGCAGATGGAAATGATTTTGCACAGCTTGCGGAGGCTTTTAAAGAGGCAAGGGAGACAAAAGGCATGCCGACAGCAATCATCGCACATACCTTAAAAGGAAAAGGTGTTTCTTATATGGAAGGTCAGGTAGGCTGGCACGGAAAAGCACCGAACGATGAGGAATATGCGATTGCAATGGAAGAACTGGGAAAGGCGGGTGAAGCATTATGTCAGAAGTAAAAATGATCGCGACCAGAGAAAGCTATGGCAATGCATTAGCCGAACTTGGAAAAGAAAAAGAAAATCTGGTTGTGCTGGATGCGGATCTCGCAGCAGCTACCAAGACAGGTATCTTTAAAAAAGCGTTCCCGGAGCGCCATATTGACTGCGGTATTGCAGAGGCAAATATGACGGGGATCGCAGCAGGACTTTCCACCTGTGGGAAAGTACCGTTTGTCAGCACATTTGCCATGTTTGCAGCAGGACGTGCTTACGAGCAGGTGCGCAACTCGATCGGTTATCCGCATCTGAATGTCAAGATCGGGGCAACACATGCGGGCATCTCTGTCGGTGAGGACGGAGCGACACATCAGTGCAACGAGGATATCGGACTGATGCGTGAGATTCCTGGCATAGTCATCATCAATCCAAGCGATGATGTGGAAGCGAGAGCAGCCGTGCGGGCGGCTTACGAGTATGTAGGACCGGTTTATCTGCGCTTTGGACGTCTGGCAGTTCCGGTCATCAATGACAATCCGGAATATAAATTTGAGATCGGCAAAGGTGTGGAACTGCGAAAAGGAAAAGATATCACGATCTTTGCAACAGGTCTTTGTGTATCGGAAACATTAAAAGCAGCAGAAACACTGGCAGAAAACGGTATTGATGCACAGGTTATCAATATCCATACGATCAAACCGTTAGATGAGGAACTGGTGTTAAAAGCTGCAAAACAGACCGGCCGTGTGTATACTGTGGAGGAACATTCCATTATCGGCGGACTTGGCAGTGCAGTGGCAGAACTGCTCGGTGAAAAATGTCCGACAAAGATCACGAGGATCGGCGTGAAGGATGTATTCGGAGAGTCAGGGCCGGCAAAAGAACTGCTTCATAAATATGAGCTGGATGCAGAGGGCATTGCAAAACGTATTATGGAGGAACAGAAATCATGTTAGAGGAATTAAAAAAACAGGTCTATGAGGCAAATATGGAACTGCCGCGGCGCGGGCTGATCACCTACACATGGGGAAATGTCAGCGGAATTGACAGAGAGAGCGGATATTTTGTGATCAAGCCAAGCGGTGTGGATTATGATGCATTATCCCCGGATGATATGGTTGTCATGGACTTAGAGGGCAATAAGATCGAGGGAAGATACAAACCGTCATCTGACACGGCAACGCATATTGAACTTTATAAAAAATACGAAGAGATCGGTGGAATCGTACATACCCATTCCCCGGAAGCTGTCGCATGGGCGCAGGCAGGAAGAGATATCCCTCTTTATGGAACCACACATGCAGACTACTTTTTCGGTCCGATCCCGTGTGCAAGAAACCTGACGCCGGAGGAGATTGAGGAAGCCTACGAGAAAAATACCGGATTAGTCATCATCGAGACATTTGAGACAAGAGGCATCAAACCGATGTATACACCGGCGGTACTCTGTAAGAATCACGGACCGTTTACCTGGGGAAAAGATGCCGCAGAGGCAGTCCACAATGCAGTTGTGTTAGAGGAAGTTGCCAAAATGGCAAAGAATACAGAACTTTTGAACCCGAAAGTACTTCCGGCACCGGACTGCATCAAAGAAAAGCATTTTTACCGTAAACACGGCGCAAATGCATATTACGGTCAAAATTAAAAACAGCGGCGGAAATAAAGCTGCGTGGAAATGAGGTTTAAGATGAGTGGTATTGAGTTTGGAAAAACAAAAGAAGGAAACACAGTTACAAAATATCTGCTGAAAAATAAAAATGGTATGGAAGTTGCTGTGATGGATCTTGGGGCAACGATCGTATCCGTGCTCGTGCCGGATAAAAACGGTTTGAAGCGCGATGTCGTGCTTGGATATGATACACCACAGGAATATCAGGAGCATACCTGTTATTTTGGGGCAGTGATCGGACGTAATGCAAACAGGATCGGCGGAGCGAAAATTGTTTTGGATGACAGGGAGTATCCGCTTGAAAAAAATGACAATGGAAACAACCTGCACAGTGGAAAAAATGGTTTTAATTCAGTCATCTGGAATGTGGAACAGCAGAAAGAAGATGAGATTACATTTTCTTATCTGAGTAAGGATTTAGAACAGGATTTCCCAGGAAATATGACTGCAAAGGTTACATATACAGTAACAGATGATAATGCGCTCTCGATTGCCTATGAGGCGGTTTCCGATCAGACCACAGTTGCGAACTTCACGAACCACGCTTATTTTAATCTGAATGGTCATGATTCCGGATGTATGGAAAATCAGGAGCTTGAAATTTTAGCATCCTATTATACGCCGGTAAAAGATGGCGAAGCGATTCCTACCGGTAATGTGGAAAAGGTTGCCGGAACACCGATGGATTTCCGCAAAATGAAAAAAATCGGTCAGGACATCGGAGTAGATTTTGAACAGCTTAAGTTTGTCGGTGGATATGACCACAATTTTGTGTTAGATAAGGCTGATGGGACAATGCAGCTTGCGGCCCGCGCAAGATCAGAGAAATCCGGTATCTGTATGGATGTCTATACGGACTGTGTCGGTATCCAGCTGTATGCCGGAAATTTCATTGGAAAACAGACCGGAAAAGGCGGTGCATCTTATGATTCCCGCCACGCATTCTGTCTGGAAACACAGTATTTTCCGAATGCAGTGAATGAACCGAATTTTAAATCCCCGGTTTTACATGTGGGAGAAACTTATCATTCTCAGACAAAGTATTGTTTTTCTGTGAAGTAACAGGCAGTATGCTCAGACGTAGATCTGTCAGCATGAATAAAAGATGATGTATAAAACAGTGCCACATCTATTTGAAGAATTCGATGACTGCCAATGCGTTTGAGGAGGATCGCAAGCGTGCACTTGAGGTAGGTATGGATGGTTATATCGCAAAGCCGATCCATATGGAGAGTGTGTTAGATGCGCTGCAGGAGGGGCTTGCAGGGAAACATTGAAAGAAAACTGATTGATACGAATTGACAATGGTTATGTATGGTTATATTATGAATATAACCATACATAACCATTTTTGATGCATAGGAGTATGAGATTGCAGATGGAGGAATAGAATACGAAATCCGAAAAATCGTATCAGAGAGATAGATAACCGGTTAGAACAACTGCCGAAGGGAACACTGACTTATAAGAATATTAACGGTAAAAAACAGCCGTATATCCAGCGGACAGTGGAGGGAAAGTCAGTCAGCTGTTATGTTAAGCTATCACAGCGGGAACAGGTACTGGCAGAGTTTGAAGAACGGGGAAAGCTTTCGGAAGAGAAAAAGCGGCTGCTTGCGTATGTGGATGGACTGCAGAATATTTTAAAACGAAATCCATATCTGAATGCGGGAGTCGGGTGCGGATATCAGGATTTTAAAGATTTTGCATGTGGCAGACAGTTTTATGTGGATAAGACACATTTTATTGCAGAATGGGTTTACAGGGATGCAAAAGTCACGCTGATCACGAGACCAAGAAGATTTGGCAAGACGACACTTTTTAGTACAGTTGAGACTTTTTTTGATCCGAGATTTGCAGACCATCCGGAATATTTTGAAAAGTTAAGGGTCTGGGGGATAAAGAGATCCGAAAACTGTTTGGAATGGTTCCTGTTATTTCCATCAGTTTTGGGAACTGTAAGGGAGCAGACTATAAACAGGCGGTAAAAGGAATTGCAGACAGTTTTTATAATATGTATGAAGCACACAGATATCTGCTGAAAAGCACCAGACTGGAAGCGGAGGATCTAAAGGAATATAAGAGTCTGAGAGAACTGTTCCGTGCGGGAGATACCGGAAGGATTGAAATTGCAATACAGAGGCTGTGCCGTCTCGTCTATCTGCACTACCAGATCCTGCCGGTCATTTTAGGGGATGAATATGATACACCTCTGCTTGAAGCATATACGGATGGGTACTGGAGTGAGATGATCGGTACCTGTCGTCAGTTATTTCACAGTACATTTAAGGAAAATCCTTACTATGCGAGGGCTTTGATTACTGGAGTGACGAGGGTTTCAAAGAATTCGCTGTTTTCGGATCTGAATAACCTTGAAACGGATACGGTTACCTGCGAGGCTTACAGTGATTGCTTCGGTTTTACGGAACAGGAAGTAATGGATGCATTAAAGTGCCAGAACATGGATACGATGCATGATGTGAAAGAAATGTATGATGGATTTATTTTTGGAAAACAAAAAGATATGTATAATCCGTGGTCCATCTGTAATTATATGAGGTCCGGGGAATTGCAGTCCTACTGGATCAATACCAGCAGTAACAAACTGATCGGGGAGATCATCCGCAGACATCCTGTGCGTAGCAAACATGAGATCGAACAGCTTATGGCAGGGGAAATCATTCATAAAGAGATCAATGAAAATGTCACGTTTCAATATCTTGACGGTGACGAGAACAGTTTATGGTCACTTTTTCTGGCAGTTGGCTATATTAAAGCGGAAAATGTTGTAAAGCAGGGAGAGAGCACATGGTGCGATATGTCGGTCACAAACCGGGAAGTGATGGGAATGTTCCGCTATGAAATCCTTGCGATGTTTGAAAATGGAAATGCCGTTTATAATGATTTTACAAAAGCACTGCTCTCACACCGCATGGAAGATCTGAATGATATTTTGCTGGATATTGCATACACTTCCATGAGTTATTTTGATGTTGGAAAATGTCACCCGGAGCGTACATTGGAAAATTTTTATCGTGGACTGGTGTTAGGACTCATCGTATCTCTGCGGGATCAATACCGGATTGTATCAAACAGGGAAAGCGGACAGGGGAGGTATGATATCGCAATGTATCCGTTAGAGAGAAATAAGGATGCATTTATCATGGAGTTCAAAGTGTTTGATGCGAAAAAAGAACGGAGTTTAGAGCAGACAGCCGCGAATGCATTAAAGCAGATCGAAGAGAAAAATTATGAGGCGGATCTGATCGCGGCAGACATCGGACGGGGACAAATCTATAAACGTTACTGTTCAGAGGTAAACTTGTAACAAAAGAACCGATGGTATAGACTAATCGTAGTCAAAACCATCGGTTTTCTTATGCAAATATTTCTGCAATCTCGCGGAACAGATTGGTCTGCTCTTTCCTGCGCATCAAAACCAGCATGCTCATGCATTTACAGAGATGGTCGATGCTTGACGGACTCCGGAATGACACAGCCTGCGCCTGTTTTCTTTTATATTTTCTCAGCAGCCGTTCGGCTTCGTTATTCGTGGCCGGTACATTCTTATTATGGAGGAAAAGAAGATGATCTTTCTTATACTTTTTCATCCTTTTGTACAGGTTGTATCCATCACGGTAGTATTTCCCAGGCGGCTCATAGTCGTATTCATCCCCAGCTATGGACAGGATTGTTTTATAACGTTCTTCAAATTCGGAGACGGTCTGTGGATCTGGCTCTTCTGATTCAGATAAACCATTCCGGTAATGGATCATTTCCTGTATCAGGGAATGCATCTGCCTGTTCCAGGTACGGTCCTTTTCGTTGTCCATGCTGTCTTTCAGATAACGCAGTACATGTGCAAGGCATTCCTGGTGGCCGGTTCCATACTTATAAAAGGTTACATCATGATCGTGGACCAGTGTTCCCCTGATAGTCTTCAATGACCGTGCCCTTTATTCCATCGTGTCCCTTTTTGCCCCTGGCAAAATAGAGCACACCGCCATCCGGAACCGCACATACAAATACATACGAACTTTCCCCGTTTACACGGGCATTGGTACAGTCTGTATGCATGACAGGGGAAAGCAGCATGTCGCAGAAAATCTCTTTACGCTGGGATTCTGTTTTTTGGGCAAATGACCGGCAGAGATTATTGATCATGCCTTTTGACTTCTTTGGGAGTATGCCGGCACCTATGCAGAGAAGTAAGCTGTATGGGGTGGAGCTTGACAGCATTTCGGGAAGAATTGCAAAGCAGCTTTATCAGAATGCCAATATCAGTATCACAGGATTTGAGAATACCACATATCCGGATAACTTCTTTGATGTGGTTGTCGGAAATGTGCCATTTGGAGATTACAAGGTATTTGATCCAAAGTACAACAAGTATAACTTCCGTATCCACGATTATTTTCTGGCAAAAGCACTTGACCAGGTAAGACCGGGAGGAATGGTTGCTGTAATCACCACAAAGGGAACACTTGATAAGGCAAATCTTACTATCCGAAAGTATATGGCTGAAAGGGCAGAGCTTGTGGGAGCGATAAGACTTCCGAATACTGCATTTAAAGACAATGCAGGAACCGAAGTGACAGCAGATATCCTGTTTTTGCAGAAGAGGGAGAGAAAGATTGATATTGAGCCTGACTGGGTACACCTTGGTGTAACTGAGAATGGCATTGCTGTCAATTCATACTTTGCAGAGCATCCGGAGATGATGCTTGGATCTATGGAATATGATACAAGGATTTACGGACAGGGCAGCAGATATACAGTCTGTGTGAATAATGATGAGAACTTCAATATGTACGAGGCTCTCAATAAGGCAATCGGAAATATCAAAGCACAGATGACAGATTTTGAGAGAGTGGCAGATGAGGCGGAGCAGATGGAGGAAGTTATCCCAGCTGATCCGGATGTGAGAAACTACACTTACACATTTTATGAAGGAAAGCTCTATTACAGGGAAAATTCTGAGATGGTAAGAAAAGAGGTATCACAGACTGCCGAGGAGCGAATCCGAAGCCTTGATGAAATCAGACAGATAACAAGAGAACTGATTGATATCCAGATGGATGGCTGCAGCGAGGAGGAGCTTTCTGATAATCAGAGACTTCTTAATGTGAAATACGATGCCTTTATAAAGCAGTATGGAGCCATTACTTCAAAAGCAAACAGAATAGCATTTCGAGATGACAGCGATTACCCACTTCTTTGCAGTCTTGAGGAAGTAAATGAAGACGGGGAGGTGAAAAAAGCGGATATGTTTTATAAGCAGACGATTAAGGCAAAGACTGTCATAGA
>ENA-USUM01002726-USUM01002726.1-human-gut-metagenome-genome-assembly--contig:-NODE-2726-length-10401-cov-57.285451_pt1 | contig 10401 bp, 10 predicted proteins | sample MGYA00250063_ERZ773402 | MGnify/ENA primary metagenome ERZ773402 (study PRJEB29103, sample SAMN06112030) | human gut metagenome | biome: human gut; feature: ankylosing spondylitis patient; material...
ATCGGCGCGGACAGCCACACCTGTACCTACGGTGCGCTGGGTGCCTTCTCCACCGGTGTAGGCTCTACCGATATGGCCGCAGGCATGGCCACCGGCATGGCATGGTTCAAGGTGCCCTCTGCCATCAAGTTTGTGCTTACCGGCAAATTTAATCCCCGGGTATCCGGCAAAGACCTGATTTTGCACATCATCGGTATGATCGGTGTGGACGGCGCACTGTATAAGTCTATGGAGTTCACCGGCCCGGGCGTGGCTGGCCTGACCATGGACGACCGCCTGTGCATCTGCAATATGGCCATTGAGGCCGGTGCCAAGAACGGTATCTTCCCGGTGGACGAGGTGACCAAGGCTTACCTTGCAGGCCGCAGCCAGCGTCCGCCGGTGTTCTACGAGGCAGACCCTGATGCCGTGTACGAAAAGACCATCGAGATCGACCTCAGCGCATTGGAGCCCACCGTCAGCTACCCCCATCTGCCCGAGAATACCCACAAGGCCAGCGAGGGCAAGGACATCAAGATCGATCAGGTGGTCATCGGCAGCTGCACCAACGGCCGCTTGGAGGACATGGAAGCCGCCTACAACATCCTCAAGGGCAAGCACATTGCCAAGGGCGTGCGCGGCATCATCATCCCCGCCACCATGGCTGTTTATAAGGAGTGCATCCTGCGGGGCTGGACCACCGCCTTTATCGATGCGGGCTGCATCGTATCCACCCCCACCTGCGGCCCCTGTCTGGGTGGCTACATGGGCATTCTGGCAGCGGGCGAGCGCTGCGTTTCCACCACCAACCGCAACTTTGTGGGACGCATGGGTCATGTGGACAGTGAGGTCTATCTGGCCTCTCCCGCCACCGCCGCCGCCAGCGCCCTGACCGGCTACATCACCGACCCGCGCACGGTCTGACCCGAAAGGAGCATGAGCATGAACGCAAGAGGTTCTGTTTTCAAATACCCGGATAACGTGGATACTGACGTCATCATTCCGGCACGCCACCTGAACACGCAGGACGCCAAGGAGCTTGCCAGCCACTGCATGGAGGATATCGACAAGGATTTTGTAAACCGGGTGCAGCCCGGTGATATCGTGGTGGGCGGCTGGAACTTTGGCTGCGGCTCCTCCCGTGAGCACGCACCCCTGTGCATCAAGACTGCCGGCATTGCGGTGGTCATTGCCAAAAGCTTTGCCCGCATCTTTTACCGCAACAGCATCAACATCGGCCTGCCCATCATGGAATGCCCGGAGGCTGTGGACGCCATCGAGGCAGGGGACACCGTTCAGGTAGACTTTGATACCGGCGTCATCACCGACGAGACCAACGGCAAGGTGTTCCACGCCGAGCCCTTCCCGCCCTTTATCCAGAACATCATCTCCGCCGGCGGCCTGATGAAGGCCATTCAGAAATAAGCCCCATCCGCTCCCACGCAAACGGTGCGGAACCCTCTCCGTCATCGCTGCGCGATGCCACCTCCCCCGAAAGGGGGAGGTCTTGCGCATCTATCGGTCAGAAGCATAAAAGCTCCCCCTTTGGGGGAGCGCTGAGCGCAGCGAAGCTGAGAGGGTTCATCCGGTGAGAAATTAACCAATAAGGAGAACAGACCCATGGAAAAAAATATTGCTGTCATCTGGGGCGATTGCTCCAGCCCGGAGATCGTAAAGCAGACCCTCCGGGTGCTGGATAAGGTGGCTGAAAAGTACGGCCATACCTTCCATTACACCGCTGCCGCCATGGGCGGCGAGGCCATTGACAAATACGGCGACCCTCTGCCCCAGCACGAGCTGGACAAGTGCCTTGCTGCCGACAGCGTGCTGCTGGGCGCGGTAGGCGGCCCCAAGTGGGAGGGCCTGCCCGGGGAGCAGCGGCCGGAAAAAGGCCTGCTGCGGCTGCGCGCCGGGATGGGGCTATATGCCAACAACCGCCCCGCCAAGATCTGGCCGCAGCTGGCCCCGGCAAGCCCTCTGAAGCCCGAGATCGTGGCACAGGGCATTGACTTTATCATCGTGCGGGAGCTGATCGGCGGCGTGTACTTCGGCCAGCACCAGACCCACACGCTGGAAAACGGCGAAAAGCAGGCCGTGGACACCATGCCCTATGCGGAGCACGAGATCGAGCGCATTGGCCGCATCGGCTTCGAGACCGCCCGCAAGCGCCGCAAAAAGCTGTGCTGCGTGGACAAGGCCAACGTGCTGGACACCAGCCGCCTGTGGCGCACCGTGATGCACCGGCTGCAGGCCGAGTACCCGGATGTGGAGTACAGCGAGATGTTCGTGGACAACTGCGCTATGCAGATCGTGAAGAACCCCGCCCAGTTCGACGTGATCGTCACCGAGAATATGTTCGGCGACATCCTATCGGACGAGGCTTCCATGATCACCGGTTCCATTGGCATGATCCCCTCCTCCAGCCTTGGCGACGGCACCCGGGGCCTGTACGAGCCCATCCACGGCTCGGCCCCGGACATTGCAGGCAAGGACATCGTAAACCCCACTGCCTGCATCCTGTCTGCTGCCATGATGCTGCGGTACTCCTTTGGCATGGCAGCGGAAGCCGATGCCATTGAGAACGCTGTGAGCCGTGTGCTGGACAAGGGTCTGCGCACCGCCGACAACATGAGCGATGGCTGCACCTGCCTTGGCTGCACCGCCATGGGCGATGCCATTCTGGCAGAGCTTTAAGCCGCAGCGCATCATTATTCAACGAAACAAGCCCGGAAGGTCTACCGACCTTCCGGGCTTGAATTTTTTATATTATTACAGCATCTTGGAGAGGAAGGCTTTCAGGCGGGGGTGCTTGGGGTTCGAGAACAGTTCCTGCGGCGGCTCATCCTCCTGAATCTTGCCATCGTCGATGAAGATGACCCGGTTGGACACCTCACGGGCAAAGCCCATTTCGTGGGTGACCACCAGCATGGTGATGCCGGTGTGTGCCAGCTCCTTCATCAGCTCCAGCACCTCGCCCACCATCTCGGGGTCAAGGGCGCTGGTGGGCTCGTCGAACAGGATCACGTCCGGGTCCATAGCCAGCGCGCGGGCGATGGCTATGCGCTGCTGCTGACCACCGGACAGGCTCTTGGGGTAGACGTTGGCCTTGTCGGCCAGACCTACGCGGGCCAACAGCTCGTCTGCACGGGCAGAGATGGCCTCTTTATCCTTCAGCTTCAGCAGGTTGGGGGCAAGTTCAAGGTTCTTTTTCACGGTCAGGTGGGGGAACAGGTTGAAGTGCTGGAACACCATGCCCATCTTCTGGCGCACGGCGTCGATGTGCGCTTCGTCCACCTCCACGCCTTCAAACTTGATAGAGCCGGAGGAGGGGGTCTCCAGCCGGTTCAGGCAGCGCAGAAAGGTGGACTTGCCGCAGCCGGAAGGGCCGATCAGGCAAACCACATCGCCGCGGTAGATGTCAAGGTCGATGCCTTTCAGCACATCCAGTGTGGGGTCGGCTTTTTTTGCGCCGCGCTTCTTTACGCCGCCATAGGTCTTGGTCAGGCCGCGTACTTCCAAAATCTTATCGGTCACTTTGTGCCAGCCTCCTCTCAAACTTGCTCAGCAGCCATGTAAACAGCATAACAAGGATCAGGTAGATCAATGCAACGCCCAGCAGGGGGAACATGGCTTCGTAGGTACGGTTCATAATGCCCTGTGCAGCATACAGCAGCTCCTTGCCGCCGATGGTGGTGATCAGGGAAGTATCCTTGAGCAGGATGATGAACTCGTTGCCCAGTGCAGGCAGCACCGCGCGGATGGCCTGCGGGATGATGATGACCACCATGGTGGTCATGTAGTTCAGGCCAAGGCTGCGTCCAGCTTCCATCTGGCCGGGGTCCACAGCCATCAGGCCGCCGCGGATGATCTCGGATACATACGCGCCGGAGTTGATGCCCAAAGTCAGCGCACCTACCATGGTAAAGTTGCGGCTGTTGGCAAAAATGACCATGCTCATGATCAGCAGCTGCACCATCATGGGCGTGCCGCGGATGATGGTGGTGTACACCTGACACACCGCGTTAAAAAAGCCCAGCACCGCGTTTTTGTGGCCGGGGCGCTGCTGGTCGTGGGTCACGCGCACCAGCGCCACCACGCTGCCCAGCACCACGCCCAGCGCCAGCGCCAGCGCGGTGACCAGCAGGGTGGTGCCCACACCGTTGATGTACTGCATCCAGCGGTCCTTCAGCAGAAAGGCCTGATAAAACTTAAAAAAGAAATCCTGTCCAAAGCTTAGCTTTGTGCCGCTGTTGAGCAGCTCTTTGAGCAGTTCGTATTGCGCAGCCATTCACATCCTCACTTTCTGTTTGTCAATAAATTGTAACCACTTTTTTCTAAAAAAAGAGGTGCCCCGGAGCGGGGCGCCTCCTTGGGTACGGGAATGGTACAGGGCACGCAGCTTAGTTGGCGTTGATGTACTTGTCCACGATGGCCTGCAGGGTGCCGTCAGCCTTCAGCTCCTCCAGAGCCTTGTTGACAGCGTCCTCCAGTGCAGAACCCTTTGCCATGCCGATGGCGTAATCCTCCTCGGCGTAGCTGGTATCCAGCACCTTCAGGCCGGGGTTGGCGGCAACGTACTCCGTAGCGGGAGCGTTGTCGATGACCACTGCATCCACCTGACCGTTGTTCAGTGCCTGCACGGCGGTCAGGCCGTTGTCGTAGGCCACAACAGAGTCCTCGCCGAAGTCATCGGAGCAGTAGATGTAGCCGGTGGTGCCGCGCTGGGTACCGATCTTCTTGCCGGCCAGATCGTCGGGAGAAGCAATGTCGGAATCGTTGGGCACGATGATGGACTGGATGCCGGTGGCGTAGCTGTCGGAGAAGTCCATCACAGCCTTGCGCTCGTCGGTCACGGTAACGCCTGCCATCACGATGTCGGCCTTGCCCTGCTGCACGCTGAGCAGTGCGGCGTCAAAGTCCATGTCATCGATCTGCAGCTCCAGACCCAGCTTCTCAGCAATGGCCTTGGCGGTGTCCACATCGATGCCCTCAAGCTCACCGGAGTCGGTGGTCATCTCGTACGGGGGGAAGGTGGCGTTGGTAGCCATGGTCAGCTTACCAGCCTCTACGGTGGTCAGCTCAGCAGCAGCGGCGGAAGAAGCAGCCTCGGAGGAAGCGGCAGAGCTTGCCACAGAGGAAGCAGCAGAGCTTGCAGAACCACCGCAGGCGGTCAGAGCCAGAGCAGCAACGGAAACAGCAGCGGCAGCCATGAAGCTGCGGCGAGAGATCTTTTTCATATTCAAACACTCCTCAATCTATGCAATATAGTTCGCTTTGCCCCGATGGGATGCGATTCATCGCGCTTTCGGGGAACGCACTTAGTATAGTTTGTACAAAACGAAAAGTCAATACTTGTGCATAATAATCCGTGAAATTGAAACGATTTTGCAAACATTTATGCAATAACGGAGAAAATGTGTGAATATATGCAGTATAAACCGGCTTTTACAGGCTTCTTGCAATCTCCTCTGCGCTGCGCTTGGGCACGCAGTAGTCGCGGTTTTCGTCCAGATAGTACTTTACGCCGGTCTGCTCGGTCATGGGGACGATGCTGGCTTTGTGGGTGGGGTAGCCAAAAGCCACCATAAAGGCCAGCTTCTGCGGCTCCTCAATGCCCAGCAGCGCGGTCAGGGCGGGCTTATTGATCGCGCCCATGATGCAGCTGCCCACGCCCTTGTCCCATGCGGCAAGGGTCATGTTGGCAAGTGCAATGCCGGTGTCGGTGGCAAGGTCGCCGGGAATGGCGGTATCCTGCACCACAGCTGCATAAAAGGTGGGCAGCTCGTCCGCCTTGGGCGTGCCCTGCTCCGGCGGCAGATAGCCAGCCCATTTGACCAGCGGCTGTACCTTGGCCACCATCTCCGGGCTTTGCACCAGCACCAGACGCACCGCCTGCCGGTTTGCCCCGCAGGAGGACAGCCGCACGGCCTGTACGATATCATCCACCACATCCTGCGGCACGGCCTTTTGTGCAAACCGGCGGTAGGTGCGGCGGGTAGTCAGAAGTTCCATAACAGACATTATAAATCGCTCCTTTATCCGGTAAAATACAAAACGGAAAAAAACTATATAAAGTATAACAGATGCACCGGCGCACAGCAATGGCTGCGGCGTGGTTTTTTGCGGATACGGCGGCTGTATTGTAAAGGATAGTGACACTTATTCTTGTATCCTTGTATTTTTTTGGTGAATGTTTCCATGAAATACTTGACAATGGGGGGTAGGTAAAGGTATTATATAGGTGTAAACGCGTTACATGCAGTGTAAGGCGTGCTTGAAAGAAAGATTGTGAGGTTGATTATTATGTCTAATATCTCTCGTCGTCAGTTCCTGAAGGGCGCAGGTGTCGCTACTCTGGCTGTTGCTGCTGCTGGCGTGCTGGCTGGCTGCTCCAAGGAGGATGTTCCTGTGATTCCTGAAGTGACCACTCGTCCTGTGATGGTCATCTTTATGGCAGACAAAGGCAATGGCGAGACCGTGGTTGTGGGTGAGACTGCCAAGATTGATGTTCTGAAGACCGAGGACTCTGTGAAGGTTGCTGACATCGATAAGAAGCTGTTGCCCGAAGGTTACCATCTGGAGAACGAAAAGGCAGTCGTCGAGATTCGCAAGGATGCCTCTAAGGGCGAGCACATCATCGTCTTTGTGACTGATGTGACCTACACGCCTGCTACCAAGGAAGTTGATATTAAGGTGGCTATCACCAATCCGAAGGCTGGCGAAGCTGTCATGACTACTGTGAAGGCTAACGTTAAGAAGGATGCAACCACTATTTCCGCAGCTGAGATCACTCTGCCGGATGGCTTTACTTGGGCAGAGGGTACCGAGATGGATCGTCAGTACGATATCGCTAGCTACGTTTTCCCCATTAAGCACATCGCTTGATTGTGCGCGTAGTAACTTAATAGGTTAATAAGCACTAAATGGGCATCTGCATTTGCAGATGCCCATTTTTAACGAAATGACGTATATAAGGGTTGAACCCTTGTTCTGCCACTTCTTCGGCAACGGGCAACCGCTTCCGTCAAAGCCTGCGGCTTTGCAAACCCTCTCAGGCTCACTGCGTTCGCAAGGCGAGATGACTGAGAGGGTCTTACTTTCTCTTCGGCAGCGGTACGCACAGCACCAGACTGATGCCGATAGCCAGCGCCACCGCAATTTTAAAGGTGCTGATGCCCTTGGCAAGGGCAAGGGCGTTTTCGTTCTGGATGAAATAGTAGGCGGTGTAGTAGATGCCCGCGCCCGGCACAAGCGGGAAAATGCCGGTCAGCAAAAACACCGTGACCGGCGTTTTTTGGGTAATGGCAAACACGCGGGTAAGGATGGTAAGCGGAATGACCGCCAGCAGGGAGGCCGTGGCGGCGTCTGCGCCCAGCAGGGTCAGCAACTCGTACCACAGCCAGCCCACAGCGCCTACCAGCGCGCAGTAGGGCAGGCAGCGCCGGGGGCACGCAAACAGAATGGCAAAGCTCAGCGTGCCCGCCGCGGCCAGAAAAAACTGCGCGGTCAGCTCGCTGATCTGTACAGCTGTAAGGGACATCATACCACGACCACCCCCGTAAGTACTGTGTACAGCCGTAGCACAAGACCGGTGCCTATGGCAATGCTGGCGGCAATGAGCAAGGCGTCGATCATGCGGATGGTGCCGGAAAGGTAATCGCCCTGCACAAAGTCCCGGATGCCCATGGTAAAGGCGATGCCCGGGGTCAGGATCATCAGCGTGCCGATGATAGCGTGGCTGGCAGAGGTGTGCAGCAGATTGCACAGCAGAATGCACACCAGCGTGATCAGCGCGGCGGTGCTGATCTTCTGGAAGCCGCCGGGCACCTCATGCCGCCCGCACCACAGCAGATACCAGCTGGCCACCAGCCCCGCCCCGGCAGCTGCCAGTGCACTGCGCAGGTTGCCGCCGAACATCATGGCAAAGCAGAACGCCCCGCACAGCCCGGAAAGCAGCTGCACATGATCTTTGGGGAAGGGCAGCTGCCGCGCCAGCACCAGACGGCTCTCGGCTTCGTCCAAGGTCATCCCTGTCTGGGCGATCTGGCGGGAAAGCTCGTTCACCGCCGCCACCCGCCCCAGATGGGTGGTGCGCACCGGTACGTTGCGCACCTCGCTGATCTCGGCAGTGCCGGCACTGGCAAAAATGCCGTTGGTCAGCACATAAACGTGGAACTCCCGCAGATGGAAGCTGCGCGCCATGATCTCCATGGTCTGCTCCACCCGGAACACCTCCGCACCATTTTCCAGCAGGGTCTGCCCTGCGGCCATGATAAAATCCATGATGCGGCGGCGCAGCTCTTCATCGGGAAAATGGTCTCTGCTGTTCATTGCCTGCGCTCCTTGCAAAAGATGATACCCTATTTTATCATGTGCACCAGCCGCATACAAGGGCGTATAATAAAAAGCTCTGGAAACACCAGAGCTTTCTTGCGAAAAGGGTCGGAATATGTTATAATTGTCCTGTCGCTGAAAAGCGATCGAAAGGTACTGCACATACGGCAGGCGGTTGGCTCTCACTTCCGGAAGGAGGTGAGAACATGCCTATTACTTTGACATTCCACTTGTTTGGATTTACGTTTACGATCAAGGTAAGAAAGTAAAAACCGCCACCCCCCACAGGTGACGGTTTTTCTTTGGATAAAAGTTAAACTAAAAACCTAAAGGGCCAACCGCTTGTCGCAGTGCCTTTTGTAATTATAGTATAACCCTTTTTGTGCGCATTGTCAAGCAAAACGGATGCGGCAGCAGACCGGAAGCCATATCCCTACCCAAAAACTTCGTTGAAGGTGTTGACAAATGCCGCCGATGGGTTTATTATAGTGTCAATATCACAAAAATGGCTGTGAAGAGAAGAGTAGGCCTTCGCATTGATCCTTACCAGAGAGCCCGGGCGGTGAAAAAGGGCAGGAAACAGGAAGCTGAAAATGGTCTCGGAGCCGTGCGGACGAGGCGCAGGAGTGCTAAGCCCGCAACGGGATGCGCCCGTTACAGCGTCCGGCTGTAAGCAGCACACGCTGCCGCAGCATCGAGGCTGTATCCGTAAGGATGCAGTGAACCAAGGTGGTACCACGGAAGTATGTTCATGCCTCCGTCCTTGCAGAGCTTAAGGCTTGTAAGGACGGGGGCATTTTTTCATGCGTCCGTTCAAGGCTGCGCGCGGAAAGGTGCCGTGCGGGCCACAGTACATAATAGAGAACAAATAGAGAGGGAACAAAACTATGATTACTCGTCGCGATTTTCTGAAAGTTACCGGTGTGGCAGCCGCAGCCGCTGCCCTGACTGCCTGCGGTGGTTCTTCTTCCACTGCTTCTTCCGCCGCTGCATCCGGCAGCGTGGCATCCTCTGCCGCAGCTAAGCTGGATAAGATCAAGGTGGCTGTGCCCAACGATACCACCAACGAGGCCCGCGCCCTGACCCTGCTGGAGAAGAACGGCTTCTTCAAGCTGAAGGCAGACGCTGGCCTGACCGCCACCAAGAATGACATCGAGGAGAACCCCCTGAACGTCACCGTGGACGAGGTGGAGGCCGCTCAGGTGCCCAACGTCCTGCAGGACGAGGACTACGCCGTCATCAACTCCAACTACGCCATCTCTGCCGGTCTGAACCCCATGACCGATGCACTGGCCATGGAGGACGGTTCTTCTGCTTACGTCAACATTCTGGTGTGCAAGGACGGCAATCAGGAGGAGCCTAAGATCAAGGCTCTGGCTGCTGCCCTGCAGAGCCAGAAGGTGAAGGACTTCATGGACGAGACCTACAAGGGCTCCGTGGTGTCCGTTGTGGAGAACCCCACCGATGGCTATGATTCCACTGTGGATTATGACGCTCTGAACGGCCAGACCGTCAGCTGCGCCGCTACTCCCGCTCCCCACTGCGAGGTGCTGGAGGTGTGCAAGGAGATCCTTGCCGCCAAGGGCATCACGCTGGACATTCAGGAGTACGATGACTATGTGATCCCCAACCAGGTCGTCGAGGACGGTCAGGTAGACACCAACTACTTCCAGCATCAGCCGTATCTGGACAACTTCAACGCCGAAAAGGGTACCCATCTGGTGACTGTTGCCGGTATTCATGTAGAGCCCATGGGCATCTACGGCGGCAAGCAGGACAGTCTGGCACCCATCGAGGGATAAGCTAAAGGAGCAATTTCTGTGATCGAACTCAAGTATCTTTCCAAGACCTTCCAGATGAAGGATGGCGCGGTGAAAGCGCTGCAGAACATCAACCTCACCATTCCCGATGGCTCCATCTACGGCATCATCGGCATGTCCGGTGCGGGCAAATCCACGCTGGTGCGCTGCATCAACCTGCTGGAGCGCCCCACCGGCGGCAGCGTGGTGATCGACGGCGTGGCGATGGAGACCCTGTCTCCCGCCTCGCTGCGCAAGCGCCGCCGGGAGATCACCATGATCTTCCAGC